>SAMEA104404103__coassemble_92_pt1 | contig 74098 bp, 70 predicted proteins | sample SAMEA104404103__metabat2_high_PE_024 | metagenome-assembled genome bin SAMEA104404103 (sample SAMEA104404103) | Balaenoptera acutorostrata
GTTTCTTATGCAGAATTTTCATTCACACAGGCTTCAAAAAAAGGAACGCATGAAAATTCATACGTTCCTTTTTTCTGTTTAAAGTTCTGTGCCATCGTAGGTATGGTCACAGATTTCCCGAATCTTTTTTTGCAAAGCCAGCATATCTTCAAAAGCTGCCGGTTTATTTCCCTCATTTCTCAGCAGAGCTGCCGGATGGAACGTTCCCATCATCCACAAATCACCTTTTCGGAACCACTGGCCATGCTGCCTTGTGACCTTAAAGTTTTTGTCGATCAGCGATGTGGCCGCAATCCTGCCCAGACATACTACGATCTTTGGCTTGATAATTTCCATTTGCTGGGTCAGATAACCGATGCACTCCGCCACTTCATTAGGGCGGGGATCGCGGTTGTTGGGTGGGCGGCATTTCACCATATTGGTAATATAGATATTTTTATCTCGGTAAAGATCCACCGCTGCCAAATATTTATCCAGCAGGATTCCCCCTCTGCCAACAAAAGGGACTCCTTGCAAATCCTCGTTTTCACCAGGGCCTTCGCCGATGAACACTACTTCTGCATCGGGTTTTCCTGCTGCAAAAACCACATTGTTCCTGGTGTTGGCAAGCGGACATTTTTGACAGTGAAGACATTCTTCCCGGAGGGCTTCATAATTTTCTTTCATTCCTGCACCTTCCCTCTCCTGTTTTTGGATATTATACCATACTCCCAGCACTTTCGCCACACTTTGCAAAAAGGGCATATCAGCAAAGCTGATACGCCCTTAAAATAATTCTTACTCGATGGTATAGGTGGAAAGCACTTCACCGTTATCTGCATTCTTACGAGTGAAGGTCAGCCCCTCCAGTGTCATGTAGCTGTGCTCGCTGCCAGCTTTTGGGATGGACAGGGAGCCTGGGTTTACATAATAATAATCCCCGAAAGCTTCTCCTGCTGGAATATGGGTGTGTCCGTGAAGGAGGATATCTCCCTTTTTCAGAGGAGGGATATTCTCTTTGTTAAACACATGGCCGTGGGTAGCCATAATCATGTGGCCTTCCTGCCAAAGAATCGCATAATCAGCCAGGATTGGGAACTGGAGAACCATCTGGTCAACTTCGCAGTCGCAGTTGCCTCTGATGCAGAGAATCTCCTCTTTCATATTGTTCAGCATCTCAATCACTTTTTTAGGAGCGTAGTCCTGGGGCAGGTCGTTTCTTGGGCCGTGATACAGAATATCTCCCAGAAGAAGAAGTTTGTCCGCTCCCTCCTCTTTGTAACGCTCTACCATTTTTTCGCACCAATAGGCGGAACCGTGCAGGTCTGATGCAATCATCCATTTCATAGTATTACCCTCTTATCATAAATTAAAATTTAATGGTTTTAATTCCCTCTGCCACAATCTCTCTAAGCTGTTCTGGCAGGGCACGAATTTCTTCTCTGTTCATTCCCTCGGTATAAACTGGAGGCAAAATCTTGATTTTGACCGGGGATGGATGAATCCAGAGGCTGCCTTTCCCCATAAGCTTGTAGCTGCCCTCGATGCAGACCGGAATAATCGGCACTTTGGCTCTTGTGGCAACACGGATGGCTCCTGCCTTAAATTCTCCCAGCTCGCCGCCGTTGTTGCGGGTTCCCTCCGGGAAGATGGTGACAGAATCCCCTTCTTTCAGCATTTCCTGAGCCAGCTTCAGACAATCCATAGACTGTCTTGCATCCTCTCGGTCGATGAAGATGCAGCGCAGTTCTTCCATCCAGCCCCGAATCAGAGGAATCTTTTTGATTTCCTTTTTAGCAATCAGTGGATTAGGTTTATCCATCTGGGTCAGCATCAGGGGGATATCGAAATATCCCTGATGGTTTACTGCAAATACCACTGGGCCTTCTGGAATATTTTCCCGGCCGGTGGTTTCAATCTTTGCTCCTGCCAGATTCAGCAGACGATTTGCCCACTTGTTTACATCATAGCGAACCCTTTTGTCGTGCTCCTCCATGTTTCCCTGTTCCCGAAGTTTTTTCACTTTGAAATACTCTGGAAGCATCAGCACCAGATAAATCCAAAAATAAATAAACCAAATAATTGTTCTCATTTTGTTCTCCTTTTTCAAACTTTTATTGAACCTGAGGCTGCGCCTCAAAGTTTCCTTTTTTCCATCTGCCGCTGCGGTATCTCAGATACATAAATACAGAACGGCTGATGACATCTGCCACCATGCACATCCACACAGCACCCAGACCCAGTCCCAGAACCTTCACACACAGGAAGGTAAACAAAATTCTGATTCCCCACATGGTTCCCAAAGAGATGAAGAAAGGATATCTGGTATCCCCCACTCCATTGAATACCCCCTCTAAAGAAAGGCTGATACCAAAGAAAGGTTCGCTGATAGCCACGATTCTCATGACCAGAACACCCTTTTCGATAACTTGCGGGTCTTTGGTGAAAATGGAAATCAGCATTTCCGGGAACACAAACATCAAAGTGCTGGCAAACAGCATGAACAACACATTGATGCTCATAAGGGTCTTGGTCATGCGTTCCAGTTTTTCCTCATTGCCTTCGCCTAAAATCATACCGGCCAGTGTTGCCGCCGTTGACATAAAACCATAGCCCGGCACATAGAATCCGCCCTCTGCTGTGATGGCGATAGAATGCGCTGCCAGGGAAATCGTTCCCAAACTGGCTACCATAGAAACAAAAACGGTGCTTCCCAGACAAACCACTGTGCGTTCTGCCGCATTGGGAATCCCAATCTGCGCTACCCGCTTCAAAATCTCTTTGTCCGGCCTTATGCTTTCTCTTGTTGGAGCCACTCCCTTATCGCTCCTGCATAAAATCAGGAACATCAGGATACCTCCCACCGTATATGCAGAGGCTGTTGCAATGGCTGCGCCTGCTACCTCAAGCCCTGCACCCCAGATGGTAAATTCCCATCCCAGCAGAGTAATCTGTCTGGTAGGATAAATCAGGAAAAAGTTTAGGACTACGTTGATGATATTCATTGCCATGTTCACCAGCATGGGATGCCGCATATCTCCCGTAGCCCTCAATACCGCTCCAAACAAAATGATTGCAGAACGAAACACCATCGGCACGTTGATGGTAAAGAAATAGATTCCTGCATCTCGGCGGACAGCTTCATCAGCGCCCATCCATCCCGGCAGAGGAAAACTGATGGACAGCGCAATCGCCCCCACCACAAGACCCATAATCAGGGCCACCCATACCGACTGGCCGGAAGTCTTTCCTGCTTTTTCGTAATCTTCAGCTCCAATGGCTCTGGCGATTACCGCCAAAAAGCCTACGCCCGCTGCGGTAAACAAACCGTCGATAAGCCAGACCACAGTTTGGGTCAAACCCACCGCTGCCGCTGCGCTGGCACTGATTCTGCCCACCATAGCCGAGTCAATAAACTGCACCACTTTTTGCAAAGCCAGTTCCAGAATAGTCGGCCACGCCATAGACATAATCAATGCCGCCATGCTTTTGTCAAAAAATCTTTTTTCCGAGAGCTTCTCCGCTCCGATTTCCAACATGAACACCCTCTTTAATTTTCCTGAAAAATTTCGATATTTTTTCAGGAACTGCTGTTAGATATTGTACAACATTTACAGTCCTATTGTAAAGAATTTATCCTTTTTCTTTACAGAAAGATTTTGCTTAAACAATTTCACGGATTTTATCCACGATTTTTCTTTGTTTTGATTGAAAAGAACCAATTCTCATGTTAAAATGTTCTTTAGGCAAATGATAATCTAAACTTAACTTTTCAGAAACGGAGTGACTGACCATGAAATTTTCCGAATTTCCCTATCAGCGTCCTGATTACGAACAGCTGATGCAGGACATTTCTGCCCTGACCGAAAAATTTAAACTGGCTGAAACTGCTGAAAAACAGATTGCTGTTATCAAAGAGCTGGAACAGCTCCGCATCGGCATCGACACCGCCAGCACCATCTGCAATATCCGCTACACCATCGACACCCGTGACGCTTTCTACGACAGCGAGTATGAATACAACGAAAAAATGTATCCTCTCCTCCACGAAAAGCTCCAGGATTTCGACAAGGTACTGTTCAACTCTCCTTTCCGCAAGGAACTGGAAGAAGAATATGGCGCTCTCCGGTTCAAAAATATCGAGATTTCTCTCAAGAGCTTCTCTCCTGAATTGATTCCTCTGATGCAGGAAGAAAACCAACTGGTGCAGCAGTATCAGAAACTGTGCGCCAGTGCCAAAATCGAGTTTGATGGCAAAATCTGCAACCTGTCCCAGCTGACCCCATATCAGCAGAGCCCCGACCGCGCAGTCCGCAAAGCTGCAACCCAGGCTTACGGAAACTTCTTCGATGAGCACCAGCAGGAATGTGACGAAATCTATGACAAGCTGGTAAAGAACCGTACCAAACAGGCTCACACACTGGGACTGAAAAACTATGTGGAAATGGGCTTCCTGCTTCGTCAGAGAAACTGCTATGCGCCAGAAGATATTGCAAACTTCCGCCGCCAGGTAGTAGAGGATATTGTTCCAATCAACAACGACATCAAGAAGAATCAGGCAAAACGTATCGGCAATACTGTTACCGATTCCCTGCCAATCTATGATAATACCTATTTCTTTGCAGACGGCAACCCTCTGCCTCATGGCACTCCTGATGAACTGATGGAAGCCGGCAGACAGATGTACACCGAAATGTCCCCGGAAACTGCTGAGTTCATCAAGCTCATGTTCGACCATGACCTGTTCGACGTTCTTTCCAAAGAAGGCAAGGCAATGGGCGGCTACTGCACAGAACTTCCTCTGTATCATGTTCCATTCATCTTTGCCAACTGGAACGGCACCGCCGGTGACGTTGATGTCCTGACCCATGAAGCAGGCCATGCTTTCGCTGCTTTCATCGCTGACAAATACATCGAGCACATCGACTTGCGTGAACCGACTATGGAAGTCTGCGAAAGCCATTCCATGTCCATGGAATTTTTAACTGCTCCGTGGCATCACCTGTTCTTCAAAGAGGATACTGCGAAATATGAACTGTTCCATGCTGAAAGTGCCATGACCTTCATCCCTTACGGATGTCAGGTAGACCACTTCCAAGAAAGCGTATACCTCCATCCAGAATGGACTCCCGCCCAGAGAAATGAAGAATGGAACCGTCTGGAAAAACTCTACCGTCCATACCTGGATGACAGCGAAGTCAACTTCTACAACAGAGGCGCAGGCTGGCAAAGACAGCTTCATATTTATGAATGTCCGTTCTACTACATCGACTACAGCCTTGCTCAGATGATTTCCCTCCAGTTCTGGACTTTGTCCATGCACGACCACAAGTCCGCATGGGAAAAATATCTGTCCTTCGTGAAGATGGCTGGTACCAAGACCTTTGTGGATATCGTTCGTTCCTCCGGTCTGCTGTGTCCAATCGACGATGGCAGCCTGAAAGCCACCGCTTCCGATGTGAAAAACTGGCTTGACAACAACCAGCTCTAAACCCATCTATAACAAACGCACCGACTGAACTTCAATCGGTGCGTTTTCTTTATCTCAATTTTCCATCACAGCCGCAAAACTCATCCCAAAAACATTTTGTGGTCTGGTACCGCTCCCATGCAGCAGGATACTGTTCCAGGTTTTCCACCCAGCTGTAAGGGGTCAGAAGGATGTCCCTCATAATAAGGTTGAGGCTGTTGTAGTCCTCGTCGGAAATTTCCTCCGGCTGTTCTGCTTCCTCGTCCCATTCGTACTGGGTCATCACAAAGCCGGTATTTTTTTCCACAGTGATGTAAAAGATAGCTTTTGCTCCGCCGGCAGTTTCTCTGGAAAAACGGTACTGGGTATATTCTGACTTGGCAGTTTCCCTGTCAAAAGTTTCCACCATTTCATCAAAACGCAGAGATTCTTCTTCTCCTGCTTCAGGAGAAAATCTGCTTTCCTCGGTGATTTTTTCCATATCCTCTGGATAAAACAGATTCAGCACCTGCTGGCGGGTGTTGTACAAAAGATAGTCCACAGGTTCGATTTGTTCTGCCTGATATTTTTCCTTCAAAAATTCTTCCATTTTTCCAGAAACGGTTCCTAAAATAAATTCTTCCATTTCTATTTCTCCTTTACCCTTAAAACTTCTGTATCTTATAGTATGTCATGGGAAAAAGTCCTTGTCAATAGAAAGAGGGACAGCCTTTCGGCTGTCCCTCTTTCTTTATCTCTGCATCATCATGGTCAGGATGCTTCCGCCTGCCGCCGCTCCTATGGCAGTAACGATGGCTCCCGTCAGCTTTTCCCACCAACGCAGGGGCTTTTGTTCAATGGCAGTCAGGCGGGCATCCTGTTCTTTCAGCTGCTCTTTGTTTTCGCTGATTTGCTCATCGTATTTTTTCAGCAGCTCCCCCATCTGTGTAGACAGCTTCTGCAAATCAGCGCACAGTTTTTCCAAAGTTTCAATCCGTTCCTTATCTCTGGCAAAGCGTTCTTCCATGATTTTTCTTCTCTCACTGCAAAGGGTTTCGCTGACCATTTCCATAAGACTGCTCCTTTCGATTCAGGCCAAGATTTTTCCATGCGTTTTCAATGGCTACATGGATGCTCTGCATATCCACCTTGATTTTTCGGGCAGCACATTCTTCTTCGATATATTTTGTAACCCATTCCAGCTTTTCCTTGCCGTGACCTGCACCAAAAATAATTTCTGCGGCCTGCACTCCTGCGGTGGTGTAGACCATTAAAGTATCCCACTGTTCCCGACTAAGCTTTGCTTTCACCAGCGGCACCACCACGCTAGTAAGAATCACGCTGAGCAGCCCGATGACCGCCAGCACTACCTGTGTAATATCTACTGTCATGAAATCTCCTCCTTGAATCTCTTGATAAAACTGCGGTATCCCTGTTCCGCCAGTTCTTTTTTCTGGAGTTCTGCTTCTTTTCGGTCAGAGAATTTTCCCACACAAACCCGATAGCTTTCCTGACAATGGAGAATAAACACCGTATCGTAATCAGGATAAAGCTTGTTTTTCATTCTTTCCGCATTTCTTTTATGCAAAAAGCTTCCGGTCTGTACAGAATAATAGCTGGATATTTTGGGAGGCTTTTCTTCGTCTGGGTTGATTCCCAGATAATCCAGCACGCCCAACGCATAAACTCTGCCATATTCTTTCTGTTTTTCCTCTGTATCGAACTGAGCGCAGTCCTCTGCATTGTCTACAAAAAATCCTTCGCACAATACACTGGGAGCATTCACCCTCCTGAGCCAGCCAAAATAATCGGTATCTGCTCCATTCTTTTTAATTTTCAATCCCCGGCTGTTCTGCCCGTGAGCCTCCACTTTTTCTTCGATGCTGCGAGCAAGCTTCTGGGACTGTTCTCCAAAGGAATTGGTCTGCACATAAACTTCAAACCCCTTTCCTCTGCCGGCATTGTTATGAACTTCCACTGCCACATCAGGCTCAAATTCATTGGCCTCCATAATTTCCTCCGCCAAAGAATCATCTGCTTCGGTAGTTCTGGAAATTCCCACAACGATTCCATGCTTTTCCAGTTCCTCTTTCATGCCCAAAGCCATGTTGAGATTTGCCTCAGATTCCCTGACCAGGCCGACCGCTCCAGGATCTCGTCCTCCATGACCGACCCCAATAAATACTTTCATCCTTTTCCCTCCTTGGTATTGCAGTAATAAAACTTCCCTCCCTTCTATCCATATACCAAAACGCAAAAAAAGTTGCCCCCAAAAGGACAACTTTCCTGCGATGTATATAATTTTTCTTAAAGATTAGTGATGAAAAAGCGAAACATAGGGATACATCTTGTGGAATCCATGCTTTCCCTGCACAGAAGCAAAAATCAAATATCCAAAGCCTGCCACCACCATCAGGACAAGCACTAACGTCGTAAGCTTTTTATCTGTTCTGGGGTTTTTCCCTGGAAGCCATAGCTTTTTTGCCCAGGCATCCGGCAGAAGTTCCCGAAACTGAAAATCGTCTTTTGAGGGCTTCATTCCTTCCCGATTGCACCTGCTGTCCGGCAGAAAGGTGGCTGCCAACCGTGGCAGAACTGCCATTGCATAAGGGAACAGAAAGATGGAAAACCTTTCCAGCAGCATATGGTGGGTGCTGAACACATAGAGCACCAATGTATAAAAGGCAGAGTTGATAAAGATGTGATTGTCTTTGTCCTCACGCAGCAGCCTTTTTCTGCCCAGCCATACCGCGCCAAAATAGATTGCCGGAAAGACGATATACCGCATTCCCAAAGGTTTCCAATAGCGAGAACCAATGTACCCTGCATAGGAGCGGAAAATATATTGCGTAATGAATTGAGCTGCTTCATTGCTGAACAGATACACTGGGAAAATCAGAGCAGACAGCAGGAGAAATTTTTTCCCGCTGACCTTCCAGTTGAGAACCCAGTAAAAAGGCAGGAACGCTAATGCTGACAGATGAAAGCTGGCTGCCAAAAGTACCAACCCTATAAAAGGAAAAATCTTTCTTTTTTTGATAAAAGGATAGGCCAAAAGACAAATCGCCGCCGCAATGGATTGGCGAAGCAGGTTCATGCTGTGAGCAAAAAATTGCAGAACCAAATAAAGATAAACACTAAGCCAGGGCAAGGGGGAATATTTTGTGATAAACCAAAATGTCACCGCTGTCAAAAACAGATTGATAATAAAAAGCATCCCATGATATCCCAAGCCGCAAAGTTCGCAAAGCCGCATAAACAGAGAGTAACCTATAAATTTTTTTGCCACTGGATTTTGAAAAATCTCTTGCACCGTTAAAGGCCCTAGTTCCTCATAAAGATTTTTATAGTTAAAATAATCAAACCCGACTCCGTACCGACAGGTGGCCACAATGATAAAGACCGCTGCCGACAGAATCAGAAAAATTTCCTGGGCTTTTTTCTTATGATTTTGAGATAAACCTTCATGGTCTGTCCAAAAAACACTTCCTAAGCAAAAAAATGCCGCCATACTGTAATAAACTGTCATCTTTTTCCTCCTTGTTTATTTTATTGCCCCTTTTTCTCTATATAAAATCATTCGCTGCTTTTTAAGAATAAACTTCCTTTCTCAGATTTTCAACCTTTAGCCAAAAAAATCCTCCTGCCTGCAAAGACAAGAGGATTTTTTATTATTTGGATTCTTCAAAATTCTCGCAATCCAGCATATCCATCTGGAACCAGAAGGTGCTTCCTTTTCCAAGTTCGCTTTCTGCTCCAAAGGGAGCTTCATGCTGCTGCAAAATTTCTTTGACAATGCACAGACCCAAACCGCTGCCTTTCATCTTGGCCCGATTGACCACCTGCCTTGCCCTGTAATATCGATTCCAAATATGTTCCAGCTGTTCCGGGGACATTCCGCCGCCATTATCCGTTACTTTGATAATGACCTTTTCTCCTTCGACCTGCTGAGAAATCACAATCTTGATTCCAGGCCCTCCGTGATTGCAGGCATTGTTGATAAAATTGCAAACCACGCGAAACAGCTTCAATCGGTCGCCCCGAACCCAGACCCGGCAATCTCCCTCAAAGCTGATTTGATATTCTTCTCTCTGCCGGCTCAGCTTATCATATCGCTGAACAATGCCCATCAGCATATCCGTCAGGCAGATCAGTTTCATTTCCAGAGTTTGACGGCCTGTTTCGTACCGGGACAGCTCCAGCATATCGTTGACCAAAGTAGATAAGCGGTTGGCCTCCTCCAGAATAACCTGGATATTTTCCGTATTGTTTTCTTCCGGGATGTCCCGCATGACCTCGGCATAACCAATCAGCATGGTCAATGGTGTCCGCAGGTCGTGGGAAATGTTTGCCACGGCTTCCCTTCTGCGCTGTTCCAGTGTGATGACTCTATCCAGCACCTTGTTCAAAGTATGGGCCAGTTTTTTCATTTCTCTGGTGCCATCCTCTGCAAACTTGGCATCGAACTGCCCTGCCGATACTTGCTCAATGACTCTGCGCATATTAACCACAATTCTTTTGTTTTCCCGATAAACAGAAAACAGCACCGCCGCCGCTACCAAAAGCATAGCCACCAGCATACCGCCCAAAAACATGGTGGACAACATCAGTGCCTGCGGAGAAGGCGTAACTGCCAGACTGACCAAAAGAAGACTGCTTTCCCCATGATAATCCGGTACAAAATCAAAGCAGGTCAGATAATGGGTCTTGACACCATTCTCCCCTTGACGAAAAGTCCTGTATTCCGGCAGTTTTCCCTGACGCTGTCTTTGCTTTTCGTAAAGCTCGGTCAAATCCTTTCCATCCATATAAATCAAATAGGACGCATTTTCCCCCTGGTTCAGCAGATCTTTTCCATCCTGGTTGATGAGCCGTATCTTCATAGCATCCAGCCCCGGATCCAGCAAAGCCTCCTTGATTTCATCTTGGTTCTGCCGCCAGAAAATATCAGAAAGTTCCACCGCAGCAGTTCTGACCTGATACTCCAGCAAAATCCCGCAAAGCTTTTCCCGGTAAACAAAGCTGATGAGAGCTCCTGCAAAAATCACCACCGCCACCAAAAGAGCTGTTAGGGACACTGCTCTTTCTTTTATCATTTCGGTGATTTTTTTTATTTTTAAACAATCCATGACGCTATGCTTCAAAGCGATAACCTACTCCCCGCAGCGTAACAATATGGCTGCTGTATGGGCCAAGGGCTTTTCTCAACAGTTTGATGTGGGTATCCAAAGTTCTGTCGTCGCCAAAGAAATCATAGCCCCACACATCATTGATGAGCTTTTCACGGGTTAGGGCAATGCCTCTGTTTCTCACCAAGTAGAAGAATAGTTCATATTCTTTTGGGGACAGGTCAATCTTTTGCCCATCCACATACACAATCCTTCCTGTGAAGTCCACCTTCAATCCGTCAAATTCCAAAATTTCTTTGTTAGGGGCAGAATTGCTGTGGCTGCGTTTGATGATTGCTTGAATACGGAACATCAGTTCTTTTGGGGAAAAGGGCTTGGTTACATAGTCATCCACGCCCAGCTCAAAACCGTGGATGCGGTCATATTCTTCTCCTCTGGCAGACAGCATCAAAACTGGGGTCTGAGAAAACTTTCTGATTTCTCGGCAGGCAGAAAATCCGTCCAATTCAGGCATCATGACATCCAGAATGATCAAATCGAATTTTTCCTGACGACAAAACGAAATCGCAGTCATGCCATCCGCTGCTTCTTCCACCTCATATCCTTCATATTCTGCATACTTTCGGATAAGAACCCTTATTTTTTCTTCATCATCTACAACTAAAATTCGGTACATAATAAAACCTCTCCATTATCTCTTTTGGGGATCACCGTATTGTTACAGCCAATAATCATCTGGATGATTATAAATGTTATCCTACCATGCCTTTGTGATGATAGGATGAACACGCCTCTTTTTGCAAAGCTTCTCACTGTATACGCTGGGGCTTCGATGATAAAAAAGGCTTTCTGTATCGCTACAGAAAGCCTTTTGGATTCTATGCCCTAGTCCCTTTGAGAAAATAGTCCGCTCACCTCGTCCCAGAAAGAAGAACCTTCTTTCTTTTCACTTGGAACAGGATCGTCGTTATTCTTTTTGCTCGGTTTAGGTTTTGGCTTTGAATCTGGTTTGTTGTTCTTGTTGTGAAGATCGTTATCTTCATTTTCATCTTTTTCTTGGACAGTGGAACCGCTGCGATGGAGAATACACTTAGACGGAATGTAGGTATCCTTGTACCATCCTGTCGCTGTTCTTGGACAATTTTCGGTTGCAAGGTCACCGGAATCCAAACAATAGGTCATCGACTTCACATTTTCGGAATACTCAAAATCTTTGGCCGGCAGACCCTGATGAATCGGAAGCATCAGATTCTTCCAGAAAATAGAGGAAGGATAGGTCGCATAGCGAATCTCCTCCTGGATGTCATAACCCATCCATACGCCGCCAATGTAGTATGGGGTAAAGCCAATAAACCACAGGTCAGGGTTGTCGATTGGATATTCCACACCATTTACATATTTTGTACCGGTGGAAGAACCTGTTTTGCCGCCGGTCACAATGCCGGTCTGCGGCTGAAGGTTTGCTTTTGCGCCGGTACCCTGGGTAACAACTGTCTGAAGCAGGCGATTGAGCACAGTCGCAGTTTCCTCAGAAACCACACGAAGCTGTTTTGTATCCTTTTCCAGAATGATGTTGCCCTCTACATCGGTAACTTTGGTGTAGGTGTAGGGTTTAACATATTTGCCGCCGGTCACAAAAATCTGGTAGCAGCCAGTCAGTTCTTCCAAAGTCATGCCGGTGGTCATGCCGCCCAGTGCCATGGCAGAAAGGCTGGTTGCGTCCAGTTCGTGCAGGGTGCTGATCTGGAATTTATTTTTCAGGGTGTTGTAACATACCTGCGGTGTCAGGATATTGGTGATCTGCGCCGGAACGGTGTTCACAGACTGCTGTACAGCGTACTGCACTGTCATTGGAGCCTCGGTGTAGGTTTCTGTATAGTTCTGCGGCCAGGTAAAGGTCTTGCCGTGTTCGGTCAGGGTCAAAGGCTCATCCACAAAGGTGGTGGACCAGGTGACTAGGTCACGCTCGATAGCATTGAGATATGCTGAAATCGGTTTCATGGTGGAACCTGGATGCCGCTGGGATTGGGTTGCGCGGTTGAACAGACGGTTGGAGGTTTTTTCGTTTCCACCGATCATACCTTTGACGCTGCCGTCAGGAGCAATCACAATGGCTGCGGTTTCCGGGTATTCTGCGTTTTTCAGAGGTGGGAAAGTTGCCGGGTTTGCATAGGAATCTTCCAAAGACTGCTGTATCTTCGGGTCCATGGTAGAATAGATGCGGTAGCCGTCACTGAGCACCTTTTTGGTGGCAGTTGCGCGGGTGTAGTTGTACTCGGCCTGAAGGTCGGTGATAACATCTTCGATAACCTGGTCGGTATGCCAGTCATCCAGCTTGGTCAAACCGTCAGAAGTGGCTGTGCTCTGCTTTCTTGGAGCAAGGGTTACTTCATAGTCGATCCATTTTTCTGCTTCGCTGCTGGTAAGCATACCCGCCTTCTGCATTTCTTCGATGATGTAGGTGCGTCGCTTTTTGTTTTCCTCCATGCCGGTTCCCCAGCCCCAGGTTTCATTTGGGTTTTCTCTAAGAGGATTGTACTTGGTGGGAGCGTTGGTAATGGCAATCAGCGTTGCCGCTTCTGCCACATTCAGCTCATTGATATCCTTGTCAAAATAAAATTTGGATGCGCTCTGGATGCCGTAGCACTGGTTGGAGAAAAACACTACGTTGAGATAGGTTTCCAAAATCTGCTCTTTGCTGTAGTTTTTCTCCAGCTTGAGAGCGGTGAAGATTTCCTGCACTTTACGTTCTGGGGTTGTTTCATCGTTGCCGGTCAGGTTTTTGATGACCTGCTGAGTGATAGTGGAACCTCCCTGGACGCGGGAAGCGCCTCCAAAGAAGCCTACTGCGGAGCGAATCGTTCGCAGCCAGTCCACACCGTTATGTTCCCAGAATCGCTTGTCTTCTGCGGCAACGGTAACATCTTTCAAAAGCTGGGGGATTTCATCGTAATTGACCCACTCCCTGTTTTGACCGGAATACAATTCCTTAACGACGATTTCCTCCTGGGTTTCGGGATCGGTGACATAGATGTACGAGGTGTTGTTCAGGTTGACCTCCACATTGGCAAGGTCTACCGTTGGAGCTCCCTCCAGGGAATTGAAGATATACAGTGCCAGCACCGATACAACAATGGAGCCGGTAATGATGCCAATGAAAATCATAACGGCAAGCGTTCTGCCAAGACCGGCAAAGAATCGTCCCACCGGTCCTCGACGTTTTGCAGTTGCCAAATAAATCTCCTCCTTTTTTGTAGGAATGTCTGTCCGCAGACAGACCAGATAGATTTCGTGCGCAGATGAGCGGTAGTGTCCCCCTGACTTTCACCACAAATCCTACATCTGCATACGCTTTATTATATCATATTAAAATTAAAAAATCTTGAAACTTTATAAAAATTAGTAGTTTATCCAAAGCAAAATATTTTTAAAGAAAAAATTTGTACAGGATATTCTGACGATATTTTGGTATAAAATTTGTTCTTATGGGCAGATTATTGGCAGAAGGAATCCTAAAAAATCGTCGGGAAAGGTGGAATCTCCCTTGAAACAAAATGTACTTGTGACCTGCGCTGCTCTGGCAGGGGTGTGCATCCTTACTTCTTTCATTCTTTTATTTAATCAGCTGCGCTCTGCCCCCAAAACATCTCTCCCCGAACCCAGTCAAGAGCTGCCTTTGAGCCAACAGTCTGCCTGCCCTTATATTTTAAAGAGCTATGAGGGAAAGCTGGCGGTTTTCCTTCCTGGAGAACCTGTCCCCCAAAAAGTTTTTGATGTGTGGCTTTCTTCCCTGCCCCAGTATGACCGGGGACAGCTGGAACTGGGAATCCCGGTGGAAAGTTATCCCGAACTGGTGCAGAGAATCGAGGATTATATCAGCTGATGCGTATTTTATTAGAAAACATCTGTTCTTTTGTAATAAACTGCCAACAGAGGTAATCAATTTGTAACTAATTTTTCATCTAAAATGGGTGAAATTTTTGTTTATATCATCTATAATGAAACCATAGAAAGAAAACACACCATAAATCGACATAGGCTCGAAAGGGTGATTCCGATGGAAGAAATGTTTTATTCCAACACAAATTTCGTACTGAATGATGAGGGCTATGCCTTTTATCACAGAAGCTCCACCGGTATGCAGATTGTTTTAGATTTTACCTGGTGATATCTCCACTATTCGTCAGAACAAAAAAATCTAAATCAGCAATTTGCAATCCGATGAAAATAGTGATCGGCTGGAAGAAATTTCCAGAATCTATAAATTGCTTTTTTCTTCATTAAATATTCTCCTAACCTAAAAACAAAAAAGGAATCCAGAAATCTGGATTCCTTTTTTCATTGTCTTTTTTTAACCAAAAAATAAAGCAGGACATCTGTCCTGCTTTACTTTCAATGTTAAGTTACAGACTATTCAGCCTGTGGAGCACCTACTGGGCAAACGCTTGCGCAAGCGCCGCACTCGATGCATTTTTCAGCGTCGATAACGTATTTATCGTCGCCTGCAGAAATAGCTCCTACTGGGCATTCAGCTTCGCATGCGCCACAGCTGATGCAATCACCTTTAATCTGGTATGCCATAAGTACACCTCCATGTGATGTTTCAAAAACAAAGATTTTATTCACTAGGCCCCCGCCTGTGTTGTACTTACATCATACCACATATTTTCAAAAAAGCAACTAAAAAAAACGTTGATTTAAAATTTATTACGATTTTTTCCCTATTGCTTGAATATATTGCAGGTTTTTTGTATAAATTGTATCAACTTATTTGTTCATAACATCTAAAACGCTGTTTCGGAACACCGTTATTGATTTTCTAATTTCCGCAGTTCCTTTTCTTTCTTTTTGTCCACAAAGTCTTCCTTCTGGGGACGAACATCTCTGAGTGTGCGCACAGCATTGCGGTCAAAAATCATTGGAGCGCCATCGCTGGCCTTGTCCAGGCGAACTTTTACCAAACCGGTCAGCAGACTGATTTCGGTAACGGTTCCCTTGCCCTCCGGTGTGGAAACATACGCGCCCACCTTTGGAGTAATGCGAATCAGGTCTTCATAAGCGTTCTGCTCATATTTCAGACAGCACATCAGTCTGCCGCAGGTGCCGGAGATTTTTACCGGATTCAGGGACAAGCCCTGTTCTTTTGCCATCTTGATGGAAACTGGCTGGAACTCTCCCAGGAAAGATGCGCAGCAGAATGGTCGGCCGCAGATGCCAAGGCCACCCAGCATTTTCGCTTCGTCACGGACACCAATCTGACGAAGTTCAATTCTTGTTTTGAACACGGAAGCCAAATCCTTTACCAATTCACGGAAGTCTACCCTGCCGTCAGCGGTAAAGTAGAACAGGATTTTGTTGTTGTCAAAGGTATATTCCACATTGACAAGCTTCATATCCAGCTTATGTTTCTGAATCTTTTCCAAACACAGCTTAAAGGCTTTTTTCTCTTTGATTTTGTTGTCTTCGATATGTTTCAGGTCTTCTTTGGTAGCAACACGGATGACAGTTTTCAGCGGTTTCACAATTCCCTCGTCATCCACTTCTCGGTTGCTGATGGCAACTTCGCCGCATTCAATGCCGCGGGCTGTTTCCACGATTACCTTTTCGCCTATATCCATTTTCACCTTGTTGGGGGAAAAATAATAGATTTTGCCTACCTGTTTAAAACGAACACCAATTACTTCGGTCATAGTTTCCTCCGTTCTTCCATTCTTTCTATATAGAAAATCATCATTTCAGTTTATTGCAAAAGACTTTTCGTCCCAGCGCAAAAAGCTGCCGCTGCCAAAGCTGGACTGACATTCTGTACCACCTGGGCAGTCGTTGTGTCTATTATAGCAAGAATCTTCATGGCCTGCAACGTGGTCAGGCGATTTTTCACGGGGATGCTGATTCCTTCAGAATTGTTGTCCAGTCCGTTTTTCATCCGAATAAAGTCCAAAAAATAGTCCTTCATGGAATCCAGCAGCTGGATAAATTCTCCTCGTTTTTTCACACCCACATACTCCTGAAGGGCTGCCAGCAAATCAAATTCCTGGCCAATGCAGACCATCTCTGCAATCCTGCGGGCATCGCAGGCCAGTTTCAGGGTCTTTTCGTCCTGGAGCATTTTGAGAGCCTTGCCGATATTTCCTTCGGCAAGCTCGGCAGCCTGGATTCTTCTTTCCTCCGTCACCGATTCCCCGCACAGATGCCGCAGAGCCTGACTGCATTCCTCTTTGGTGCAGACAGAAATCTGGAGCAAAGCTGCTCTGGAAAGGATGGTGGGCAAAACCCTGGCGCGGTTGTTGCAGGTCAGGATAAAGATGACCTGTTTGGGCGGTTCCTCGATGATTTTCAGCAAGGCATTTTGAGCCTGTTCCGTCATGTTGTGGATATTCCGCAGGATATAGACCTTGAACTCGCCATCGTTAGGGCGGATATAAGCGTCCGAACGAATCTGACGAATCTCCTCTACGTGGAAAGAATTTGCCTTGTCCTCGGACTGGGCAATGATTACGTCAGGATGACTGTCAGATAAAATCAGGCGGCAGTTTCTGCATTCGCCGCAGGGACGATGGAAGCGTTCCTGTTGCTGACATAAAACTGCCGCCGCTGTCATTCGGGCAAAGGTCGTCTTGCCGCATCCGTCTTCTCCTTCAAGAAGGAGCGTATGCGGCAAACGCCCGTCAGTAATCCAATTGACGAGCGTTTGTTTTGCTTTATGGTTTGAATAAAATTGTTCTAAAAGCAAGCCGATTCTCCCTTGAACTGTGGTTTCGATTATACTTTTTCGAAACGCTCTACGTCCATTACGAAGATTGTAGCTCCGCCAATCTGAACTTCAACCGGATAGGTTGTGTACATACCTACGCCGTAAGAAGCAGAGGATGGAACCATCTGTTTACGTTTTTTGGAATGATCTGCGATGATGGTGATGACCTCATCAACTTTTTCATCCTGAGTACCGATCAGGAAAGTGGTGTTGCCGGAAAGAAGGAATCCACCGGTAGTTGCAAGCTTAGTAACGGAAAAATGGTTTTTTGTCAGCGCAGAAGAAACTTTTGCACTATCATCGTTCGAAACGATCGCCAAGATTAATTTCATATATGTAACCCCCTCTGTTCAGACCTATCTTCCCGTGATCTGTCCAAACATTGTTTTGAACGGAAAATCAATCCTCTGACTTTCCATATTCTTATTTTATCACATCTATATCAAAAATACCAGACTTATTTAATATTTTTATTAAATCTTTGTGTAATCTTTCACCTGGCATCACCATCGGTATGCCCGGCGGGCAGGTAATCTTGACCTGAGCGGCGATTCTTCCTTCTGCATTTTCCACTTTTACCGTTTCCTTTTCAGAAAGAAACGCCTCCCGCAGCCCCATGACCTTTTGCGAGCCTACAATCGGAAAGGCTGTGAAAGGAGTCTTGGTAATCTGGCAGTCATGGAGGAGAGCTCGGATACGCTGAAAATCTTCTGCGCGATTAAAAGGGGACAGCAGCAGCACACAGCCGCTGTCGCTGAGATATTCTTCCATGATTTTGTGTTTTCTCAAAAGAGGCTTAAAGCTTTGGGCATCCATTCCAGTGCCTGCCAAAGGAAGGCTCAACCTCATCGGGTCACAATGTTTTGGCAGAACAAAGCCTCTTTCCTCTGCCAGTGCTTTCAGGCGTTCACATTCCCTGACCGTCTGGCGAAGCTGTTCTTTCCCTTCCTTCTGCAAAAATCCGGCAGTGGTATCCATAGAAAGCATGATGAGATAGTTAGGACTGGTGGAGCCAAACACTGTCATTGCACTTTTCATCCTAGGAATATAGCTGGGGTCAGAGGTATGGAGCAGAGCCGCTCCCGTCAAAGCAGGCAGGGTCTTGTGGAGAGAATCACAGCAGAGGGTTGCTCCCAAATGTATGGGATGAAGATTTCCCTCCAAAAAATTCAGGTGCGCTCCGTGAGCATTATCCACCAGCAGAGGGATTCCTCTCTCTTTGGTCAGTTTAGAAATACCTGCGATATCAGACATCACCCCGAAATAGTCAGGAGAAGTTACATAGACCGCACAAATTTCGTCCAGAGTTCCTGCCTTTTCTTCTTCTCTAAGAATCTTTTCAATATCTGTAGGATCAATTCGTCCAATCAGCCTTTCCTCGTCAGAGCGTTTTGGATAGACCCAAATTGGCTCAAGCCCCAGCAAAGACATAGCGTTAACTGCTGCTGCGTGAATATTTCTGCCTGCGATGACCCTGCCGTTTTTCTTGGCCACCAGCTTCAGCATGGCCTGGATGCAGAGGGTAGAACCGCCTGCGCTCATCACACTGGCCGCAGTTCCGTATAAATCAGTAAATAATTCCTCCAGCTCTTTCAGGGGGCCGTCGTCCTCGAACAGACTGTCTGTGCCTTCCACCTCTGTCAGGTCATAGGCCATCAGCTTTCCAAAAGGTTCCAGAGCGGCTCCCTTGTGTCCAGGCATATGCAGTCTGGCCCAGTCATCTTCAATATATTGTTCCAACGCTTTTCTTAATGGTGTAATGCTCATGTTATTCTTCCTCCAAAAGGGAAATATTTCGGGCAATGGTTTTCTTTCCCCGATAGTTGAACGCTCTGCTCTTGAACAGCAAGGCTGCATTTTCCTGGTCAAACACCGGTACTGCTGATTCGACAAACTCTCTGATAGGGGTAAGCTTTTTGGCTTCCCGATTATGCGGACAGACATCATTGCAGATATCGCACCCCCAGATTAGTCCACCGGCTTTGATTTGAGCGATTTCCTGCTCTGTCAGCTCTCCTTTTTTCTGGGTAATATGAGAACGGCACAGTTCTAAACAAACGCTTCCATTAGGCTGTAAGGCCCCTTGTGGACAGGCTTTCATGCAAAGGCCGCAATTCATACAGCCGGTTGGGGTCAGAGGGTCATCTGGAATCAATTCCAAATCTGTAACTACTTCCCCAATGAATACATAACTTCCATATTCTGGGTGAATCAGCAGGCCGTTATTTCCGATTCGTCCCAATCCTGACCGGAAAGCGGCAGTTACCTCTCGAATCGGGGAATTATCTGAAAAAGCCGCAAAATGATTCTCTGGAAACTGAGCCGAAAGTTCCTGGCAGAACCGCTCAAGATAATCCCCTGCCACTATATGATAATCCGTCACCATGGCGTAACGGGAAATATTCCTTTCTGGATGTTCCCCAGTGTAATAGGGAAACAGACAGCACAGCACAGAAGCGGCGTTCTGTGGGATTCTGGACAATGCCCTGCAATCCAGACAGGGCAGCACTTCCTGAAAACGACAGATACCAAAAGGAAGCGGCCCATCACTTCGCAGGATTTTTTCCGCAGTCTTTTTGACTACGCTGGTATTTTCCATGAAAATTTCTCTCCTTTTTCCTGTTTCGCTTCTACTGTATCATATATGTTTTTCTCCTTCAAGTCAGTATATAAAGAAATCATAAATTCTACCCGTAACTTTTTGGTCATTATTTTTCAGCAAAATGCTTATTTCCCTCTTTGTAAATTGAACAATTTGTGCTACAATAACCCTAGAACTCTTATATAGAGATTGCAATCCATTTTAGGGAGGATTTTATTATGAATATCAGTATGTTCGATGTTCTCGGACCTATCATGATTGGCCCGTCCAGCTCTCATACTGCCGGTGCCCAGAGAATCGGCAAAGCAATGTACAGCTTGATTGCAGGCAAAGAATTGGATTCTGTACATTTTATGCTTCATGGTTCCTTCCACCTAACTTTGCAGGGACACGGTACCGACCGTGCGCTGGTAGGCGGCGTACTGGGCATGAACGCTTATGACCCAAAACTGAAAGATTCTCTTTCTATTGCTGAAGAAAGAGGCGTTGAAGTTTCCTTTGAAGGTGCTGACCTGGGAGATGTTCACCCAAATACTGTTCACATCATTGCCAGAACCTCTGACGGCCAAATCACTACTCTCACCGGTTCTTCTGTTGGCGGCGGCAACATCGAAATCACCGAAATCAACGGTACTGCTGCCAAATTTAACGGCAGATATCCTGCTGCTGTCATCAGCCATGTTGACCGCCTGGGCATCATCAGCCAGATTACCTCTGTTTTTGCCATCAATCAGATCAATATTGCCACTGTTATCAACTCTCGTGACACCACAGGCAAAAACGCTGTCACCATGGTAGAAACCGAATCCCCGATTTCTGAACAGGTAAAAGAAGACCTGAAAGGTATGCCTCATGTTAAGAGCGTCATCACTATGGAAAAAATCGGCTAATCTCCGGCAGCTGATCTGCCAAATTTGATAGGGAAAGGAATTTTCTGTATGTATTTTTCTGCTAAGGAAATGCTGGCTCAGCTGGATGGCACAGACAAAAAAATCTACGATCTTGTCATCGAAAATGAAATAGAAATCTTCGCAACCACCCGCCAGGAAATTATGGACAAGCTGGAGGAACGCTACCAGATCATGTATCAGGACATTCACGAGGCTCTGGACAAAGAGATCCGCTCCCTGAGCGGCCTGACCGGTGGAAGTGCTAAAAAAATGTGGCAGTACTACCAGAGTGGTACTTCCATCTGTGACGAAACTCTGATCCGCGGTGTAGCTTATGCTCTGTCCTGTCTGGAAGTCAACTCCTCCATGGGACTGATTGTTGCTGCTCCTACAGCCGGTGCTTGTGGAATCCTGCCAGGTGCCCTGTTCACCGTTGCTGAAAAGTATGATATCCCTCACGAAAAAATTCTGGAAGCTCTGGCAACTTCTTCCGGTATCGGTCAGCTCATTATTAAAAACGCTACCGTTTCCGGCGCAGAAGGCGGCTGTCAGGCTGAGTGCGGAAGTGCTGCTGCTATGGCTGCCGGTGCTATCGTGGAAATGCTGGGCGGTACTCCTCGTCAGGCTCTGGATGCTGCTGCTATCGCTATCCAGAACATCATGGGTCTTGTTTGTGACCCTGTTGCCGGTCTGGTTGAAATGCCTTGCTCCAAGAGAAACGCTTCTGGCGTGGCCAACGCTCTGGTCAGTGCTGACCTGGCTTTGAGCAGCATCACCAGCGAGATTCCATTTGACGAAGTGGTTGACGCTATGTTCCGCGTAGGCAAAGCTCTGCCTTCCACCCTGAGAGAAACTGCTCTGGGCGGCATCGCTACCACCCCTACAGGTCTTGCCATGAAGGAAAAAATCTATTCCTGCTCCGGCGACTGCTCCTCCTGCGGAGGCTGCCACTAAACAAGTTTTCAACGCCTGTCCTTTTGGTCAGGCGTTCTTTTTTTCTCTATTTGTTTCATTCCTTTATTTTTCACCAAATAAACACTGTTTATTCATACTATGTTTACAATTTTTTCTGATATCATTGTCTTTACAGATCAACTCATGTATAATATATTTAGGATAGTTTGCATCAAACAGAATAAGGAGTGTCAACATGAAAAAAAAGGCGCGCCACCATCTCCCCAGAGTCGGTGCCAGAGTAATCAAGACCCTGATCTCTGTACTGCTGGTCGCTCTTGCTTACTACTACCTGTTGGATGGACGGAATCCCTGTTTTGCCTGCATCGGCGCAGTTTATGCAGTAGGCTCACATTTCCAGGAAGGGTTTAAGTTTGGGTTCAACCGCTTTGTTGGAACGGCCTTTGGAGGTCTTCTGGTGATCCCGGCTTACTGGCTCTATTATCATCAGCCACTGGGCATCCCAAAAGAAATCTATCTGGTTCTAGGCTTGCTGGCTGTCATGTACATCCACATCCTTACTGGAGCCACCGGCGCAATCCAGCCGGCGGCAGTCATCTATTTTGTGGTGATTTTCACCCAGCCCGCAGATAACTATGTTGCCTACACCATCGCCCGCATCATCGACACCGGCATTGGTGCCACTGTCAGTCTGGCAATGAACTGCTTCTTCCCTTCCAAAATGGACGACCAGAAAGGCATCGACCTTACTGATACCTATGATTCCTGGAAACAAAGTCACAATCGTCCCAAAGATGAACAATATCCTGGTAAGTAAGCTTGCTCCCGAAAAAAAGAGTCCCGAAGGACTCTTTTTTTCTTTATCTCATTTGGTTCATTCTTCTGACCTGATCGTAAAGCTCATCCGCATTGTGAATCTCGTTGGTGTTTTGAATCAAAGCTCCCTGAATATTTTCAGGAAGGGTCAAAAAATACTGCTTTGCCACTCTGTCCCTGGACAGCAAGTCGTTGAGGTTGTTCATCACATTTTCTCCTTTCATAAAATCTAGTTCCCTGCGCTTAGTATGCTTCCCAAATCTCAAAGGATACCTTCCTTTTTCTGGATGTTCACCATTTATGAGCAAGGGTTCTATACTGTAGCAGACCCTTGATTTTTTAGAAGGAGGTTTTATGATGTCTGATTTGTTTCCCATCCGTTTTTTCCTGGGAGCAAACTCCCCTCAGGGATTTGTTTCCCGGTTCGATCAGCTGGATTGCAGCGACCCTTATTGGCACACCTTTATTATCAAAGGCGGCCCTGGCTGCGGAAAGTCTTCTTTGATGAAAAAAATCGTCCAAACTTTCCAGCCCCTGTCCCCTGCTATGGAAGTCATTGCCTGCTCCTCCGACCCGGATTCTCTGGATGCGGTAATTTTGCCGGAGTGGAAAGTTTCCATTGCAGACGGAACTTCCCCGCATCTGCTGGAGCCAAAATATCCAGCCCTCAACGACACCCTCATCTCTCTGGGAGATGCCCTTTCTCCAGAACGGCTGGTTCTTCGCTGCGAGGAACTCCATTCTCTCCGCAGCACCATCCAAGAAAATTATCGTCATGCCATAGACTGCTTTTCTGCTGCCAAAAGCTTCCTCACCGATTCCACCCGGCTGGCTCTGGGAAGCCTTGACCTGCGTAAACTCAACGCCTACGCAGAAAGCTTTGCTGCCAAACATCTTCCCCGACAGGTACTTACCGACATTCCTCCCAGAGAAAATGCCCGCTTCCTAAGCACTCTCTGCGGTCAAGGCATTGTTTCTCTTTACGATACGGTCAAATCCCTCTGTTCCAAAATATATTTTATTGAGGACGACTATTCTTCAGCAGCTCCCATTTTGCTTTCCTCTTTAAAAAATCTTGCTGTAAAAAACAACTATTCGGTGATTTCCTGTTACTGCCCTCTCTCCCCCCTGAAAAAAATCGACCATCTGCTAATTCCCCAGGCCGGTATTGCCCTGATGACCCAAAACCATTTCCATGACCTTTCTTCCCTTTCCCCGGAACGAACCATCCACCTGCGCCGATTCCAATGCAACGACCAGCTTCTCCGATACAAAAAGCGTCTGGCTTTCAACCGAAAAGCTGCCTGTCAGATGCTCACCTCCGGCTGTAATCTTTTGGGAGAAAACAAAGCCCTCCACGATAGAATGGAACGCATCTATCTTAGTGCCATGGATTTTTCCTGCATGGAGCAGCTGGAAGAAAAAATCACCCAGCAGATTCTGGACCGAAAAGATTTGGGTATTCTGGAATCCTGATACAAAAACAAGGAACAGATCACAATGACCTGTTCCTTGTTTTTTCATTTATAAAAATTAGTCCTGCATAATCATCTTGTACATATTGACGTAATCATCAGCAGATTTGTTCCAGCTGAAATCACTGGACATAGCACTTTCCTGCGCCTCTTTCCAAAGTTTCTTGTTGTAGTACAGACCCTCTGCTCTCTGGATTGCGCCCAGCATATCATGAGCATTGTAGGTTTTGAAGGTGAAACCATTGCGGTTATCACTGTTAGAACCCATATCATGGATGCTGTCCTTCAGACCGCCAGTTTCACGAACGATTGGCAAAGTGCCATATCTTGCTGCTACCATCTGAGCCAGACCGCATGGCTCGCTCTTGGAAGGCATCAGGAAGGTATCTGCGCCCGCATAAATCTTCTTGGATAAGCTTGGGATAAAGCCAATCTTGACCGCTACTCTGCCTGGATATCTGTTCTGCATATCCCGGAAGAAGTTTTCGTAATCCGCTTCACCAGAACCTAAAATTGCTACAGCAACGTTATCCCTCATCAGGTCATCAAAGATGTATTTTACCAAATCAAGACCTTTGTGGGAAGCAAAACGTGTTACCATACCGATGAGCATACGGTCTTCCTTGACTTCCAGACCCATTTCCTTCATCAGCTCGACCTTGTTTTCCTGTTTATCCTTGAGATGTTTGATATCATAATTTTTGTAGATATTTTCGTCAGCCGCAGGATCGTTGGAAACGTAGTCGATACCGTTGAGGATACCGATAACACGGTTGCCCTTTGCATTGAGGATTGGGTCAAGGCCATGAGAATACCACGGGTCATGAATCTCCATTGCATAGCTTGGGCTTACGGTGTTGACGATGTTTACCTGTGTGATGGCTGCTTTCATCATGTTCAGGCAGCCGTTATATTCCAGCACTGGATGCTGATATTCTGGAACGCCCAGAACATCCCAGGCAATCTCCATGCCGTACTGACCCTGATACTGGATATTGTGGATGGTGAATACTGTCTTGATATCTCTGTATTTTGGAATATCCCGGTAGAAGGTATTCAGATAGATTGGCACCAAAGCGGTGTGCCAGTCATTGGTGTGAACGATATCAGGATCGAAGTCGATGTAGTTGAGCATCTCCATTGATGCTTTGGAGAAGAACGCAAAGCGTTCTGCATCATCGTAGTAGCCATAGAGATTGTCCCGTTTAAAGTAGTATTCGTTGTCGATGAAGTAATAGGTCACTCCCTGATGACAAACACGGAACACGCCGCAGTACTGGTTTCTCCATGCCAGAGGCACGTTGAAGTTGCGGACAAATTCCATCTTCTCACGGAACAGCTGCGGAATATTTTTATATAAAGGGATAACGACACGACATTCGTTGCCGGAATCGCAAAGAGCCTTTGGTAAAGAACCTGCTACATCTGCCAGTCCGCCGGAAGCGATGAAAGGTCTGGCTTCGCTGGCTACAAACAAAATTTTCATTATGATTGCCCCCTTCTTTTCCATCCGTCCCAAAAGCCTGAAACGGGAATTTCCGAAAATCGAATTTCCTCCCCGATAAAGGGGAGGAAGTCATTCACGGTTTTATATATTCCTTTTAGATTGCGGTACCTTTCTCAATAAACAGAGGATATTCTTTACATCCCACCAGAGTTTTAGAATCACGGATCATAACATCCTTGTCGGTAACAACAGCATCCAGGTAACTATTAGCGCCTACATAGGTTCCCTGCATAATTACAGAGTTTTTAACAACTGCACCCTTGCCAATCTTAACACCACGGAAGATGATGGAGTTTTCAACAGTACCTTCGATGATACTTCCGTCAGCAATCATGGAATTTTGTGCAGATGCGCCGATACCATATCTTACCGGTACTTCGTCACGAACTTTTGTATAAACAGGACGATTGATTGGGAACAGTTCCTTTCTCACCTGCGGGTTCAAAAGTTCCAGAGAACAGTTGTAGTAAGATTTCAGGGATTTGATATCTGCCACATAGCCTTTGTACTCATAGCCGTAAATCTTCAGAAGGCGGTTGCCTTTCTGGAGAACACCGTTGGTAAAGCTGTAGAAGTTGCTGCTTCCTGCCATACTGATGATTCTTTCCAGAAGGCGTTTGTCGATTACGGTGATGTTCAGCAGAACATTGCCTCTTTCCCGCTCAGGGTTTACAAATGCGCCGTCAACACGTCTATCCTCGTCCATGGTGATGGTGGTGATGTCGCTGTTAGCTGTCATTGTGATTGGTTTATTCTGATATACTACCGTAATATCTGCGCCACATGATTTGTGGTAGTCGATGATTTCATTGTAGTCGATGGATGCGATGTTATCACAGTCGGTCATCAAAACCAACTCTGCATTGGAGTCTTTCAGATAAGAAGCAATGTTGCACAAAGCACCCAGTCGTCCGCTATAGAATACAGCTTCGTTGGTGCCGTATGGAGGCAGAATGCTCAGGCCGCCGTGTTTGCGGGACAAATCCCATTCTTTACCGGTTCCCAGATGATCCATCAGGGACTGGAAGTTGCTTTTTGTGATGATTCCTACATCATGGATGCCGGAGTTGATCATGTTGGAAAGGATAAAGTCGATCAGACGATATCTTCCGCCGAATGGTACAGAACCCATTGTACGGTTTTCTGTGATTTTGCCCATTGTCTGTTCATGCATATTGGAAAAAACGATTCCCAGTGTTTTACTTTTCATGGCTGCCCACCTCCGGTACATCCTGCTCAATCATTGATTTTGCGGCTACTTCAGCATTCTTGCCGATATGTACGCCTTTTGCAATTACGGTTACGCCCCAATTTTCTTTGTCTTCGGAAGATTCTGGACGGCAGCCGATTTTTGCATTTTCACCGATGACAACATCTTCTGCCACAATGGAATATTCTACCACTGCCCCTGCTTTGACTACAGAGTTTGGCATGATGATACTGTCATGGATTATTGCGCCTTTTTCTACGATTGCGCCTGGGAACAGGATAGAGAAGTCCAGCTCGCCTTCTACGATACAGCCTTCGCTGACCATAGAGTTATCGGTAACAGCTCCCGGAGCAACATACTGGGGAGGAAGAACTGGGCTTCGTGCATAAATCTTCCAGCTGTCATCGTACAGATCCAGAGGAACCTTTGGATTCAGCAAGTCCATATTTGCTTCCCACAGAGAGTCGATGGTACCAACGTCTTTCCAATATCCCTGGAATGCATAAGCATACATTCTTTCGTTATTTGCCAGCATATTAGGAATGATGTTTTTACCGAAGTCGTTGGCAGATTCTGGATTCGCTTCGTCTTCTTCCAGATACTGTTTGAGCTTCTTCCAAGAGAAGATATAAATACCCATGGAAGCCAGGTTGCTCTTTGGCTCCTTTGGTTTTTCTGCAAATTCGTAAATCTTGTTGTCTTCATCGCAGGCCATGATGCCGAAGCGGGAAGCTTCTTCCCACGGAACTTCCATGACTGCGATGGTGCAGTCTGCATTTTTCTCTTTATGGAATTCCAGCATTTTGGAATAGTCCATTTTATAGATATGGTCACCGGACAGGATAACAACATATTCTGGGTCGTAGCGGTTGATGAAGTTGATGTTCTGGTAGATTGCATTTGCTGTACCGGTATACCAGTCAGAATTAGAACTTTTCTGATATGGCGGAAGAACATATACACCTCCGTGGATTCTGTCCAAGTCCCACGGCTGGCCATTGCCCAGATATTCATTCAGCTGCAATGGCTGATACTGTGTCAGTACGCCGACAGTGTCGATGCCGGAGTTTACACAGTTGGACAGTGGAAAGTCGATGATTCGGTATTTTCCTCCGAATGGTACCGCTGGTTTTGCAATTTCTCTGGTCAGCGCATAAAGACGGCTGCCCTGTCCGCCTGCCAGAAGCATTGCGATCCACTCTTTTTTAACAATCATGTTTTATCCCCCTCTTAACGATTACACTGTCCGTATCCCCAAAAACTTTTGGGAACACGGAAGTGGTTATTTTATATTTTCTCCTTGAGAGCTGACATTGTTATTGCGCTTCCGTTTTTGCAGAAGCTTTTTTGCGGGTGCGTTTTGGTTTTTCTTCCTTCTCTGGTTTCGCTTCCTTTTGGGTCGAAGCCTTTTTTCTGGTACGCTTTGGTTTTTTAGCCTCTGCCTGAGGTTCTTTTTCTTCCGGTTTTTCTGTTACAGGTTCTGCCTGTTCCAGGTCGATGACCGTATCTCCCTCATGTTCTGGCTGTATCTTGGATGGTTTCAGATACATCACAGACAGCGGCGGAATATCCACTGCAATAGAATAGGATTTTCCGTGCATAGCGATTTTTTCTGCCCGGATGATTTCTTCCTCTGGGATTCCTTCGCCGCCATAACGGATATCGTCGGAGTTGAGAACGATCTCGTAGTTCTTTTCTTCTGGAATACCAAAGCGATAGCCGTCCCTTTCCACTGGAGCAAAGTTGCAAATGGCAATAACATCTTCTCCCTTGTCATTGGTACGGCGGAAGATTACTACGTTCTGGGTATTGTCATCATAAACCAGCCACTGGAAGCCATCCCAGCTGTCATCGATTTCCCACATTGGAGAGTTGTCCTGATAGAAGTGGTTCAGGTCACGAACGAAGTTCTGGAGCTTGCGGTGGCTTTCGTAGGTAAGCAGCTGCCAGTCCAGTTCTTTTTCAAAGTTCCATTCGATGAACTGTCCAAATTCCTGACCCATAAACAACAGTTTCTTGCCGGGATGCGCCATCATATAACCCATCAAGGTTCTAAGGCCAGCAAATTTCTGACTGTATTCTCCCGGCATTTTGTTGATGAGGGAGCACTTACCGTGGACTACCTCGTCATGAGAAAGCGGAAGAACATAGTTTTCTGAGAACGCATACATCATGCTGAAGGTGAGCTTGTCGTGGTTATAAGACCGGTAGATTGGGTCTAGCGAAACATAACTGAGCATATCGTTCATCCAGCCCATGTTCCACTTGAAGTTGAAGCCCAGACCATCCATATACGGAGGTTTGGTTACCATCGGCCATGCGGAAGATTCCTCTGCAATCATCAGCACATCGGAATGTTCCCCCAGGACGGCAGTGTTTAGCTTTTTGAGAAAGTCCACAGCCTCCAGGTTTTCGTTGCCGCCATGGATATTCGGAGTCCATTCCCAGGATTCCTTGCCGTAGTCCAGGTACAGCATGGAAGCGACTGCGTCAACACGCAGACCATCCATGTGGAATTTTTCCACCCAGAACATTGCGCTGGAAATCAGGAAGCTTTGCACTTCGGGGCGGCCAAAGTCAAAGATGCGGGTTCCCCAGTGCGGATGTTCCCGCTTTTGAATGTCCTGATATTCATAACACTGGGAACCGTCAAATTCATATAATCCCTGGGCATCTTTGGGGAAGTGAGCCGGTACCCAGTCCATAATAACACCGATATTGTTTTCATGGCACTTGTTGACAAAATACATCAAATCTTTTGGTGTGCCGTAACGGGATGTAGCAGCAAAATATCCGGTTACCTGATATCCCCAGGAACCGTCGAAGGGATATTCGGTAATAGGCATCAGCTCTACATGAGTATATCCCATATCCTTTACATAAACAACCAACTCGTCGGCCAGTTTTCTGTAATTGAAAAATTCGCCATTTTCATATTGCCGCCAAGAGCCTGCATTGATCTCATAAATATTGATTGGTTCGCTGATATGGTTCTGAAGCTTTCGCTTTTCCATCCATGCCTGATCCTTCCAGGTATAGCGTCCCAAATCATAATAATGGGAGGCAGACTCTGGACGGGTCTGCATATGAAAAGCATAGGGATCTGTTTTTAGAAGAATATCTCCTTGTTTGCTTTCTATGCTGTATTTGTATAAATCGTACTGTTTGATTCCTGGGACAAAACCTTCCCAGATTCCATTCTCACTGATTTTTTCCATTTTTGCAGACTGGCGATCCCATTCGTTAAAATCTCCCACTACGGAAACGCTGACTGCATGAGGAGCCCATACGCGGAAAACAACACCCGAAACGCCTTTTCGTCTGGATGCATGGGAGCCTAAAAATTCATACGCCCGATAGTTTGTTCCCTGGTGGAACAGATAGATCGGTACTTCATCTTTTTTATTTGTTTTGTACATAGAATCAACCCCCTCGTATTAAGCTTATCATACCAGAATGGCACCGTTTTTTCAAGCATTTATTGTGTATAATATTGAAATATCATTTTCATGTTTGAAAAATATTTGTGGAGTTTTAATAAATATTTTTACGATTTGGAAGAAGTATGATTCTGTCTTATTGCATATTGTAGCTTTTAATAATATTTTTTTATGCAAAAATGCCTAAAAATTCTTTTATCTTCCTGCCAAAACTCAAACTTTCCTGCTTTGCCAAACAGAGCATCATCCATGATATCACATTTCCCGAAAAAAATTTATCGAACAGACGCTGATATTTCCCAGAAAACGATTTTTGAACACAAAAAGGACACCGACATCTGTTAAGATATCGGTGTCCTGAACAAATGCTTTTGGATTTCCAGTAAAATTACTGAGCGTCAACAGCAGACATATGTTTGATGAGTTCGAGAACTTTATTGGAGTAACCCCACTCGTTGTCGTACCAGGAAACCAGTTTAACGAAAGTATCGTTGAGCATGATACCTGCTTTTGCGTCAAAGATGGAAGTTCTTGGGTCGCCAACAAAGTCAGAGGATACAACCAGGTCTTCTGTGTAGCCCAGGATGCCCTTCATGTTGGTTTCGGAAGCTTCTTTCACTTTAGCGCAGATTTCTTCGTAAGTAGTTGGTTTAGCCAGTTTAACGGTCAGGTCAACAACAGATACGTCCAGGGTTGGAACACGGAAAGACATACCGGTCAGTTTGCCTTTTACTTCTGGGATAACCAGAGCGCAGGCTTTTGCAGCACCTGTAGAGGATGGGATAATGTTGCCAGCAGCAGCGCGTCCGCCTCTCCAGTCTTTGTTGGAAGGGCCGTCAACGGTTTTCTGGGTAGCTGTGGTAGCATGAACGGTGCTCATCAGACCTTCTTCGATGCCAAAGTTGTCGTTGATGACTTTAACCAGTGGAGCCAGGCAGTTGGTGGTGCAGGATGCGTTGGAAACCACCTGCATATCTTTTGTATATTTGTCGTGGTTTACACCAATAACAAAGGTTGGAGTTTCTTTGTCTTTTGCAGGAGCAGAAATAACAACCTTCTTAGCGCCAGCTTTCAGATGAGCGGAAGCTTTTTCTGTGGTGGTGAATACGCCGGTAGATTCTACAACATAGTCAGCACCGCATTCAGACCAAGGAATTTCGCTTGGGTCTTTGCAGCTGTATACATTGATTTCGTGACCATTTACAACGAATTTACCATCGACTGCTTCGAGGGTTCCGTTGAAATGACCGTGTACTGTGTCGTATTTGGTCATGTAAACCATGTAGTCTGGAGCGATGAATGGGTCGTTGATGCCTACAACTTCAAAAGTTTCTGGCTGAGCCATTGCTGCGCGGAATACCAGTCTGCCAATACGTCCAAAACCATTGATACCAATTTTAATTGCCATGAGAATCAACCTCCTAAAAATTGTTGTATTTATATATTAACCTATTTTTCTCAAATATACAATCCCTTTGTTATAAATTTAACGATATAACTCATTTTCGGCCTTATGGTTTATTTTAGATTTATATTTTGTACAATTCGACTGTGCATTTCGTCTTCCAGGCCAATATAGAAGAAGTTTCATTTCTGATTTTTCTGGTTTGTTTTTTAATACGATGATGTATTTGATTTTTTTGATTTTTTTGAGTATACTAAATTTGCAGATTTGTCGAATCTTGTCATTTTTTGTCGAATTTTATATGTAAAAGATTCCAAACCCCAAACTATACTGCTATCACTAAAAGAGGTTTATAATGCAGCAATATTTCACTAATCAACAAAAAATTTTTTTCGAGCCTTTGATGGCTCCCACCGACTTTGTTCCCCAGCCCATCGTTTTCATCGACCACGAATTTCATCAGTTCTGGGAAAACAAATTCTTAAAGGAAAACTATCCCTCCTTCTGCGGCAGAGATACTATTTTGAATCTTTTGGAAGGACAGGACATCCCATCGCTGCTTCTTTCCATGCAAAGCCAGCCCGGATGTCTTTCTCTGGATTCCCTTCTGCCCATGTCCTCTGTCCGCCTGACCTTTACCCCTGCCTACAGCATGGAAAACATCTTTATTGGAGCTACTGTCCACCTGGCCCTAAACTCCCTGCGCGTGATGAACCATGATGCTTCTCAGCCTCAAAAAATGAACAAAAATTTCCGTGTTGCGATGCTGGACCCAATCACCGCCATGTTTTCAGGGATCGAAACTATGGCCCGCCGGCTGGAAATAGACGACACTGAATCCTGCGAAGAACTTTTGCTGGATATGCATCACCATTGTTATCATCTTCTGAAATCCTGCAATCTTCTTTCCGAATACTGGAACTACGTCAACGGACTCAGTTCCCTAAACCTGAGCAGAATTTGCCTGAACCCTTATTTGGACGGTCTTTTTCGCAGCGTGAGCATGATTGCTCAAAAAAACAATTTTACCCTGACCTGGTCTTTGGCTCAGGAAGAAATCAGTTTTTCTTTGGATACCGATAAGTTCATCATTCTGCTTGCCAGCCTGGTTTCCAACAGCGTCGGCTTTTTTGAAAAAGATTCCACCCAGGAAAATAAAATCCACATTGATGTCAGTGTCAGCAAACACAGTGTAAAATTTACAGTTTCTGACAACGGCATTGGTATTTCTCCTGATGTGCTTCCCCACATCTTTGAACCTTATTTTACCTGCGACCGCCGGGACCTGCAATTTTCGCACATCGGTCTGGGGCTGCCGCTGTGCCAGATGATTGTCCGTCACCACCAGGGAGAAATTTCCGTAGTTTCCAACGATGGAGAGGGCACTGTCGTTACCTTCACCCTTTCCAGAGAGTTGGTCAAGGAAGATGGTCAACTGATTTTTTCCGATAACTGCCTCGATTATGTGGATAACCGCTTTTCTCCTTTATACACCTATCTGTCGGATGTATGCCCCAAGCCCTATATCTAAACATTAAAAAAAGCTTCCGAACCTTCGGAAGCTTTTTGATTTTCTGGAAGTTTAAGCCTTTGCCGTATCCTTTTCCTTTTTGCGGAACAGGGCTTTCAAATCCACTTCCATGACCACCAGGGAAATCAGGATAATTCCGCCGCCAAGAAGCAGACGGATGGTGAAATTTTCATATCCAAACATAATGGAGAACATACTGCCGAACACACTTTCCAGCATCATTATCAGGCTGGCAGAGGTGGCTGAAGTATACCTCTGGGCAATGACCTGAATTGTTTGACACACAAAGGAACAGATAAAGCCGATATACAGCAAAGGAAGAAATGTTGCTCCCCAATCCACATTCGGCATTGTACCGCCGTCTACAACCAGGAAGTACAGCAGACCTCCCACCGCCTGAACAGCCGCCAGCAGGAACGCTACCACAGTTGGGTCAGCTTCATCGCATCCATAACTCATGTAGGTGATGGAGAGGGCATAGAACAAGGCACTGATGAGGGAATAGATATCTCCCGGATTCAGCACAAATCCGCTTTCCATGATACCGGATAACAAGGCCATGCCAAATACGCAGGCTCCAATGCAGACAAAGCTTTTTGCCTGAAGGGGTTTGCGGTACATCAGGAAAGCAAGAAATGGTACGAACACCACATAGTTTGCACAGATAAAAGCATTGTTGGAAGGCGTGGTGTAAACAACACCCACTGTCTGGGTGAGATATCCTGCAAAATTGATAAGACCTGCGATAATGCCGATTTTCAGGTCATGCTTGGTCATAGCATTGATCCTCTTGCGGAAACAAATATACGCTGTAACCGCAAAGAGAAGACCTCTTGAGAAGTTGGCAAAACCGGGAGTGATGCCTCCATCCAGAACCATTTTTGTGACAACAAATCCAGAGCCCCAGAGAACCGATACCAAAATCAGCATCAGGTTCGCTCCTTTTTTTGAAATATTCATTGTTAATTCCTCCTAACTTCGAGCATACATTACCCGTTCATTATAACATAATCTTAACATTTTCTGCAATTCCTTCATAAAAGGCAAAGCTTCACCTTATATTCACATTTATTCTGGAACATTTTATTTTTTTGAGTAAATAACCCAATATTTTTGAGCGGCACATTGTCATATTATCCAATCCTAACATATGACTGTATTTTTTATTTTTCCTCTTTCTTTTGCTTATCGTATGAAATACACAAAAATATTTCCTTAAAATTGTCTGCTAAAACAAAAAAAGCACAGTCCCAAGACTGTGCTTTTTTTACGCTTTCAGAATTATTCAACAGAAACGATGAAGTAATATACTGGCTGCTTGCCTGCAATGAGAACAACTTCCATATCGTCGTCCAGCTTTTCGGCAACAGCTTCACGAATCTGTTCTGCTTCTTCCTCTGCCACGTCTTCGCCGTAAATCAAAGTAACAAAGCTGCTTTCTTTGTTTTTCTTCACCAGGTTATGGCTGAGTTTCACAACTGTCTTTTTCAGGTCGTTTTCAACAAAGGACATCTTGCCGTTTTCCAGTGCCAGCAATTCACCTTTTTTGATCTTGTGACCTTCGTAATCGCTGTCGCGGGCTGCAAAGGTAACAGAGCCAGTTCCTACTTTTTCATAAGCTTTCATCATGTTCAGCATATTCTGCTTATGGTCAGCTTCAGGGTCGAAAGCCAGCATTGCGGACAGACCCTGGGGAATGGTTCTTGTCTGAAGGACATAAACCTTTCTGTCTGCCAGGTTTACTGCCTGTTCTGCTGCCATGATGATGTTTTTGTTGTTTGGCAGAACGAATACACGTTTTGCGCCGGTAGCCTGAACGGCAGAAAGAATATCCTCGGTGGATGGATTCATGGTCTGGCCGCCGCTGACTACGTTGTCAACACCCAAATCCAGGAACAGCTGACGAACGCCTTCGCCTGCTGCCACCGCTACGAAACCGTATTCTCTTTCTGGGTCAACCGGAGCATATGGGAACAGGTTGTTACCCTTTTCGGTTTCAGGAGCTTTGGTGGTTTCGCCGCTCTGGGCTTTCATATTTTCGATTTTGATATCGGTGAGGAAACCAATTTTGATGGCTTCCTGAATTGCATGACCTGGGTCGTTAGTATGTACGCTGCACTTGATGATGCCTTCGTCTTCCTTTACGGAAACATTGTCGCCGATGGATTCCAGATAAGCTCTCAAAGAAATGGTGTCAGCATTTTTGTTTTCTTTGTGGATAGAAAATTCGGCACTGTAAGCAAAGCGAATCTCTTTTGGTTCAGCTTCTGGGGAGGTTTCCTCGGAAGTCTGTTCTTCTTCGGAAGCCTGTTCTTCATCGGAAAGAATCATCTCGCCGTTTTCGATAACGGAAAGCATACCAGTCCAAATCTCAACAAAGCCCTGACCGCCTGCATCAACTACGCCGGCTTTTTTCAGTACAGGCAGCAGTTCCGGTGTCTGTTCCAGTGCAGCCTGTGCCGCTGTCAGAATCTCACGGAACATCTCCGCTTCGGAGATATCTTCTCTTTCCTCTGTCAGCTTCTGAGCGTGCTCTGCTGCCAGTCTTGCTACGGTGAGTATGGTTCCCTCGGTAGGCTTCATAACTGCCTTGTAAGCAGCCTTAACGCCTTTATTGAGAGAATCCGCGATATCTTTAGCATCTGCTTCTGTTTTACCTGCCAGACCCTTGGAGAAGCCACGGAACAGCAGAGAAAGGATTACACCGGAGTTTCCACGCGCGCCGCGCAGCAAAGCGGAAGCAGCTTTTTTGCTGACCTGTTCCACACCGATTTCTTCCTTGATGGTTTCCAGCTCACGTTTTGCAGAGCCGATGGTCATGGACATATTGGTACCTGTGTCGCCGTCTGGTACAGGGAATACGTTGAGAGCATCGACCTGCTGTCTGTGGTTAGAAATATTGTTGGCTCCAGAAATAAAAGCATCCCGAAGCTGACTTCCATTTATCACAATAAAACATCTCCTTAACAAACAATACGGGGCTTTCCCGCCTAAAATTCACTTTATTTTCTCTGCCAAACTGATACGGGAAATCCCCGGCAGAGAGTTTTATTTTCTACTGTTTCATATCATCAACGAACACGTTGACTTTGGACACCTGAAGACCGGTAGCCTGTTCTACAGTATACCGAACCTTGTTCACGATGCTCTTTACGATAGCGGAAATATTTACTCCGTAGGTCACAGCAATATGCAGATCGATAATCAAGCTGCCGCCGGAGGTGCGTACCTTTACGCCTTTGTCCTGCGCATCATCTTTTTTCAGAATATATCTTAAACCCTGAGAAGCTGTGCTTTCTACCATGCCAGCAACGCCGAAGCATTCGGAAGCGGCATGACCAACCAGATTTGCAAAATAATCCTGGGAGATCTCAATGGAGCCCAAATGATTTTCAAATTTAATCATAAACCACACGTTCCTTTCTGTGCGCCGGGAACGACGCTTTTTTTAGGGCATAGCTATCAATAATATGATTATACCTTATTTCTGAGGTCTTGAACAGAGTTTCCTTTTCTTTTTTTTCAGAATTCATGATTTATCTACAAAGACCCCCTGCGGCCTTTTAAAGAAGATGTGAAATTTAACAACTGTTACAATATTCGGCATAAGCGCAGCTACTGCCACTGATCGATATTATAGAACAAATCGTTTGCTGTAGAAGTCACCAGGAAAGAATGTTCCCTGGTAAAGGATAATGTGCCATTGCGGAAGGCCAGCGGAATTACCGGGCTTTCTTCTCGAAAATCAGTCAGAAAAACATCCCAGCCCTGACCGGAAGCAAAGGCTGTTCGATAGGAATTAAGAAGCTTTTCCGAAATCCCTGTGCCATATCCATACCGTTCGCCCCGCATGAGAATGTGGCTCAAATCCATGTCATCGCCCAAAAGCACTTCTCCCAAATACAAATCATAATTTCCAGCCTCCAGCAACGCAAAATATTCTGCCTCTGGCCGAGGGTCTAAAATCACTTCGATGCCTGCTTCGGTCAGCTGGGCAGAAACCTGGTTTGCGGTCTGAGCCCTGTCCTGATTGTCGCTGCAATAAAGCAGCTTTAGGGAAAGGGGTTTTTCTTCTGTCATAAAGCCAGAATCCAGCAGGGATTTTCGGGTGATATCGGGGGTTCTTCCCTTCATCAGTTCTTTGTTCTGTGGATAAAAGTTAGGGTGCAGGGGATTTTCTGCGGGAACTGCCGAAGAAGACAACGCTGCCTGAACCAACGCTTCTCTGTCCAGAGCCAGATTCAATATCTTTCTCAGCAAAGGATTTACTGTAGGGCCTCTGCCTGCGTTCAATCCCAAAAATACCAGCTGGTTTTTTACAGCCGGATAGTCACTGGTGGAAACAGTGGTCAGGTCGCTGCGGTTTTCTTCGGTATACAGGCAGTCGATTTCCCCCAGCTTTAAGCTGTAGGAAGCCACACCTTTTTTATGCAGGTCTTTTAGTTCAATTTTTTCAATGCCGGAAGCTGGGCCTGGGTGGCTGGGGTTCTTTTCCAGGAATACACTGCTGCCTTCTCTAAAAGAATATTGATATCTGCCTGTGCCGATATAACCGTTTTCCGTGGCCTTTGCCACCGGAAAAGTCAACAGATTAGCAAACAGAGCATCTGGCTGCAAAAGGGTAATCTGTACGCTTTCTCCCACCACTTTATAGGAGGCAATATTGACCAGGCGGTTTCTGTAGAAAGAGCCTTCTGCCAACGCCATTGCCAAACTGTTGTTGATGTCCTGCGCTGTCAGTTCCGAACCATCGGTGAATTTAATGCCTGGTTTTGGCGTAAGTGTCCAAAGGGCCTGACCGCCAGAAATATCTACCAAAAACGGTTCTGCCTTAAAATCTGTTCCCAGCCTGACAGGAGAATCATACAGCAGAGAGGCAGATTTTCGGGTGTTTAAATCAGGACAGTTCCAGGGCGAAGCCACGAGCTTATCGTAATTGCAGGCAATTTTCAACAGCTCTGCCTTTTCTTCTTTCTGAGAGCGGGGCTGCGCCACTTCCTCAGTGATGTTGGGATTAAACGCCTGCTTTTCTCCAATTTGATTCTGTCCGCAGCCGGAAAGAATCGTCAGGCTCAACAGGAGAGCTGTCAATTTGATAAGAGGTTTCATAAAGCTTTCCTCCTGACCGGACTAATCGCTGACACAGATGCGCTGGATTTCCTGAGCCTTGCCGGTGGACTGGTCAATGGTAATCAGTACCCCATTCAGTTCCATTTCTCCGTGGTCATACTCAAACCTTACCGGAAGATTGGTGATGAACTTTTCCAGGATGATTTCCTGCTTCACACCCAAAACGGAGTTTTTTCCTCCGCACATACCCGCATCGGTGATATATGCGGTAGAATTTGGCAGTATTCTTTCATCAGCGGTCTGGACATGGGTGTGGGTTCCCACCACGGCAGACACTCTGCCATCCAGATAATAGCCCATCGCTTTTTTCTCAGAGGTCATCTCCGCATGGAAATCCACCAGAATATTTTTTGTCTTGACGGTTTTCAAAATCTCATCAATTTTGTGGAATGGATTCACCGGACAAAGTTCCATGCCGGCCTGACCCTGAAGATTGATGACACAGAGCTGCCAGCGCAGCTGATCCAAAATATATACTCCGCAGCCCGGAGCACTTTCGTGATAGTTGGCAGGGCGGATGATGCCGTCTTCCCTGTCCAGTACCGGATAAATCTCTCTGCGTTTGAGCACATGGTTTCCTGTAGTGATGACATCGGCTCCTGCATCGAACAGCATTTTTGCGCTGTCAGGCGTAATGCCGTTGCCCTCCGCAGAGTTTTCACCATTGATGATGCAGGCATCCACCCCATACATTTTTTTCAGGCTTTTCAGATGCTTTGCCACAAATTTGCAGCCGGAGCATCCCACCACATCTCCTAAAAACAAAACTTTCAAAAAGCTCTCTCCTATCTAAAAAAATACATTTGCATGGTTATTGTATCCCTAATTTTACACAACTTCCCTCTTAAAATCAACCTAAAGTCCCGTCTTTTTGAAAGTCACGAAGAAAACAAAAAAGCAGACAAAAATTTTGTCTGCTTTTTTGGGGATTCATATAGGTGATAATTACAAAACTTTGGATAAAAATTCCTGTAAACGCGGGTCTTTGGGGTTGCTGAAAAATTCCTGGGGAGGAGCTTCTTCCTTTACCACACCCTGGTCCATAAAGATCACTCTGGTGGCAACCTCTCTTGCAAAGCCCATTTCGTGGGTAACCACAACCATGGTCATGCCGTCATCTGCCAGCTCCTTCATCAGCTGCAATACTTCCCCTACCATCTCTGGGTCCAGAGCAGAAGTAGGTTCGTCAAACAGCATCACATCAGGATTCATAGCCAGGGAACGAACAATAGCGATACGCTGCTTCTGGCCGCCGGAAAGCTGGTCAGGATAATTGTTTTCCTTGTCAGCCAGACCAATTCTTGCCAAAAGTTCCCTTGCCTTTGTCTGAGCTTCCGGCAGAGTCATCAGGCCCTGCTTCACCGGAGCAAAGGTGATATTCTGCATAACGGTCATATTCTTAAACAGATTAAACTGCTGGAACACCATGCACATTTTTCTGCGGACTTTGCGGATATCGCATTTTGGAGCAGTAATGTTCTCCCCTTCAAACCAGATTTCTCCTCCGTCTGGCTTTTCCAGGAGATTAAGACATCTGAGGAAAGTAGATTTGCCGGAACCAGATGGGCCAATCACAACAACTTTTTCGCCTTTTTCAATCTTCTGGTCAATTCCTTTGAGAACCTGAAGATCTCCATAATTCTTTTTAAGATTCTTAGTGATGATCACTGGCTGCTAATCTCCTTTCAAAAATCTTCAGGAGCTTCTGAAGCCCCAGGACGATAACGAGATAACCGGCTGCCGCAATAAACAGAGGCGGCAGAGGGTCGAAGGTGCGGGAACCAATGTATTCAGCTGCCTTGGTCAGGTCGGTAACAGCAATAGCACCGGCTACAGCAGTTTCTTTGATCAGGGTAATGAACTCGTTGCCCAGTGCAGGCAGGATGTTTTTCAACGCCTGGGGCAGTACGATATGCGCCATGATGGTAGAATCGCCCAGACCCAAACTCTGACCTGCTTCCACCTGACCTTTGTCTACAGACTCAATGCCTGCGCGGATAATCTCAGATACATATGCGCCGGAGTTGATGCCAAAGCAGGTGATGGCCGCATAAATTTCCATATCACGGGCGGTGAAAATCAGATTTGCGATAATGAAAATCTGAAGGTAAACTGGTGTGGCTCTGACTACTGTAATGTACAGTCCGCAGAGCTTGGACAGCGCATTGATGATTGGGTTCGGTTTTTCTTTTGCTGCATATTTGATACTGGCTGTGATAACACCAATCAGTACGCCCAGCAATACGGCAAATAAAGAAACCAGCAGGGTGTGTCCAATACCTTCCAGATACACGGTGTATCTGTTTTCAAGGAAGAAGGCATTGTAATATCTTGTAGCATAAGACTGAATAAGTTCCAAAATGTTCAACGTGATGACCTTTCTATTTCCTCACAAAATCGTGAAGGACTATTTAGCGTTAGCGTGGTTAGCAGTAAATTCTTCGATTTTGCCGTCAGCGATCAGCTGGTCGATGACGTTGTTGATTTCTTCCAGCAGTTCGCTGTTGCCTTTTTTTACTGCGATTGCATACTGGTCAACGAACAGTGGGTTTTCTTCGTCCAGAATCTTCAGGCCTGGGTTTGCTTTTACCAGTTCCTGCGCTGGATACAAGTCCATAACGATTGCGTCGATTTTGTTGTTTTTCAGGTCTTCCGCAGCCTGAACGAATTTGCCGTAGCGTTTTACCTGTGCATCTGGGCAGTTGTTTGTTACCCAGATATCTGCGATATTGCCCTGCTGCACGCCAACGATTTTGTCGTTGATGTCTTCGTTTGCTGTGATGGTTCCTGCGGATTCGTTGATAACGATTACGTCGCTGGAGTCAACGTAGTTGTGGGAGAAGTCCATAACTTTCTGACGTTCTTCGTCAACGGAAACAGCAGCTGCTACCAAATCAACTTTGCCCTGGGTTACAGCGTTGAGAGCGCCGTCGAAGGTCATGTTTTTCACAACCAGTTCTTTGCCCATTGCATCGGCGATTGCCTTTGCAATGTCCATGTCGATACCAACGACTTCATTTCCAGACATATATTCGTATGGTGCAAAACCAGCTTCAGTGCCTACATAAAGTTCGCCGGAAGTTTTTTCGGATTTATCTGCTTCAGGTGCTTTTTCGGATGCGCCGCATCCTGCCATAGAAAGAACGAGTACTGCTGTCATAAGCATAGTGAGTAATTTTTTCATGATGTGCCTCCTAATATTTAATATCATTCGTGATGACCTGTGGTCGATGTTATTATTATACTGCATATTTTTTCAATTTCAAGTATCTTTATTAAGAAATATGGTTTTTGGGACATTTTTGTGAATTTTGTATTTTTTCCACCAGTTATCTGGTTGTTCCTTCATTTATTTTACAACATCTTATAAAATGCATCCTCCTGCGCCCACGGATTTCAGGTATAATTATTCGCAATTATCTTCCAAAAATTTCATTTTCATACAGACTTCGACCATATCTTGAGGCATGGGACAATGCACAGTCACTTCTTCCCGGCTCACCGGCTGGGTCAAGGATATCTTTCTGCAATGAAGTGCCTGGCGGGAAATCAGTTCGCTTTTTTCTCCGTACATCTCATCGCCCAGAACAGGACAGCCCAAATGAGCCATGTGAACTCGAATCTGATGGGTTCTGCCGGTTTCCAGCACAAAGTCCACTAAACTTAACCCTCCGCTGACTGCCAGCACCTTGTAATTTGTGACTGCTCTTTGTCCGTCCTCGGCAACAATACGCCGCATTTCCTCTGGAAATTCTCGGCGGATGGGGGCATCTACCCGACCTTCCATCTGGGGAGGAACCCCCTGCAAAATGGCCTGATAGGTTTTGTGGAAATTATTGGTGATGGAGGCTGCGGCAAAACGATTCTTTGCCACAAGAACTGCACCGCTGGTATCTCTGTCCAGGCGGTTGAGGGGTCGGTACATCAAATCCATTCCCAGCTTGTCACAGTGGGCGGCAAATACATTGGCCAAGGTGTCAGCCGCATGGCCGCAGGACTGGTGACAGGGCATCTGCGGCGGCTTGTTGAAGACTACGATGTCGTTGTCCTCATAAGGAATGTCTACCTTCTGGGAGGAACGAATAAAGTGTTCCACTCCATGTTCCTTTTCATCCAGGAAGGTGGTGGACAGGATATCTCCTGTGTGGAGGATATCAATGGTTCTGGTGTGGACAGAATTTAAGCACATTCCCTGTTCATAATGCTTTAGCTTCACAATGGTGCGGGTGGAATATCCCTGAACCTTTTTTAAATACTGCTCTACTGTAAATCCCTCATGCTGAGGGCCGATTTCATACTTGAGTACTCTCATTTGCTTCTCCTGTTTGATTCCCATATTTGCCAAATCCGGCCTGTTTTATTATATCCTGTTCTTGAGGTTTTGCAAGCCGCCCTCTAAAAAAGCAGGACAGAAAATCTGTCCTGCCTGAAATTTACTTTTTGTTTTTGTAATAAAGGATACGCAGCCCTTTCAGCAAAAGTTCCGGGTCGTGGATAATTTCATGATTGCAGAAAGGAACGATGTTTTTGGACATTCCTCCGGTAGCAATGACAGTGAGTTTTCTTCCTCTTTCCTTTTCCATCCGGTCAATCATACCGTCCACCATAGCTGCTGTGCCATAAATCATACCGCTGTTCATGGCATCGGTGGTATTTTTGCCGATAATGCTCTTTGGCTCGGTCAGGTCGATATGGGGAAGAAGGGACGCTTTGCTGGACAGAGCTTCCAGAGAAAGCCGCAGCCCCGGCATGATAGCTCCTCCGATAAATTCTTCATCCTCGTTGATGACAGACATGGTGGTTGCAGTACCCATATCCACCACCAGCAAAGGCAGAGGATATTCGTGGATAGCCGCTACGGTATCTGCTACCCGGTCAGCTCCCAGAGAAGATGGGTTGTCCAGCTTGATGTTCAGGCCTGTTTTGAGGCCGGGGCCTACTACCATAGGTTTTTTGCCGGTGATTTTTTTCAAAGCTGTTTTCATCACTGTGGTCAAAGGAGGCACTACCGAGGAAATAATGGAACCTTCCATTTTTTCTGCGCTGTAGCCGTACAGGTTGAGAATCTGGAACACCTCAACTGCATACTGTTCTTCTGTTCTGGTCACATCAGTAGCAATCCTTGCAGTAAATTCGATCTTATCATCTTCAAAACCGCCGATGACCACGTTGCTGTTGCCAATATCAATCGCTAATATCATTTATGTTCCCCCGCTCTTTTCACTGCCTATATTATTTTTTTAAGATTTTCAGCATTACTTTGCCGATTGCAGCGGTGATGATGGCTGCAACAATAGCTTCCGGCACACCGTTGGCGGCGATGACTGCCAGAATAGTTTTATAAATCATATCTTCGGAAATCCCGCTGACCTGTCCCCAGCTGTTTCCAAAGAAGAAATAGATAAAGTGCATAACCAGAATAGTATTGGTCATAGAACCTGCGATTCCGGCTGCCGCCAGGGATACCGTATCGCTGCTGACCATTTTTTTGATACCCTTATAAACGAAATAAGGAACGATTCCGGTCAGGATTCTTGGAACAAAGCAGACTACCAAACTCCAGATGCTGCCGTGTATCTCCCCCACCGAGTAAAACGGGGTAAATACAAAAGCGGTCAGTGCCGGTGAAACGGTGCTTTTGATAAAGCTTGTAAGCCCAAAGATAAAGCCCAATGCCGCTCCTGACTTCCACCCCAGTAAAATCGAGCCTAGGATAACGGGAATGTGGATGGTCGTCGCATTGATCACTCCCAAGGGAATGTAACCCAATGGTGTCATGGACAGTACCACGATCAGCCCCGAAAACAGTGCCAGTTTTACCATGTCCTGTGTCTTTTTGGTTGCCTGATTCATATTCAATTCTTCCTTTCGCTGTGGTTCTTCCATTGGTCTTAAAATGTCGCAAGACCGAAAGATACCACGCATTATATGTTTTAGACAACGTTCATTATAGCGAATTTCTGTCCTGATTGCAATACTTTTTACGGGCTTTTCTTATGGTCGGAAACACTCTGGCTTCTTTACTTTGCCCGCATATTCTGCTATACTAGAGCCGAATTTCACCTTATCTGACGAAAGGAAGTACTTTTATGCTGAAAGGGAAAACCGTAGTTTTAGGCATCACTGGCTCTATCGCCGCCTATAAAATGGCCAATGTGGCCAGTATGCTGGCAAAACAGCACTGCAATGTTCAGGTCATCATGACCCAGAACGCCACTCAGTTCATTACCCCTCTTACCTTTGAAACCCTCTGTTCCACCCGCTGCATGGTGGATACCTTTGACCGAAACTTCCAGTACAGTGTAGAACACGTTGCTCTGGCAAAACAGGCAGACTTAATGATGATTGCCCCTGCCTCTGCCAACATTATCGCAAAGATGGCTCACGGTATTGCTGACGATATGCTGTCCACCACCGTTCTGGCCTGCCGCTGCAAAAAGCTGGTGGCTCCTGCCATGAACACCAATATGCTGATGAATCCTGTTACCCAAGATAATATCGAAACCCTCCGCCGCTACGGCTTCGGCATCATCGAACCTGCTGTGGGTATGCTTGCCTGTAAAGATGTAGGCGCAGGAAAGCTCCCCAAGGAAGAACTGCTGTACAACTATATTCTTCAGGAGCTGCTGCGTCCCAAGGATCTGGCCGGCAAAAAAGTCCTGATTACCGCAGGCCCAACCCAGGAAGCCGTTGACCCGGTACGCATCTTCACCAACCGCTCCACCGGAAAAATGGGTTATGCTCTTGCAAAAGAGTGTTCCCTTCGGGGCGCAGACGTTACCCTGGTTACCGGAAAGACCGCTCTGGAACCATGGCCTTTCCTGAAGGTGGTACAGATTGAATCTGCCCAGCAGATGTTTGATGAAGTAACCTCCCGTGCTCCCGAAATGGACATCATCATCAAGGCGGCGGCTGTTGCGGATTACCGTCCAAAGACCGTTGCTTCCGAAAAGATGAAAAAATCTGACGGAGAATTTGGCATCGAATTTGAGCGTACCCAGGATATCCTGAACTATCTTGGCAAGCACAAACCGGAAGGACAATTCCTCTGCGGCTTCTCTATGGAAACTGAAAATATGCTGGAAAACTCCCGAAAGAAACTGGATAAGAAAAATGCTGACATGATTGTTGCCAACAACCTGAAGGTCAAGGGCGCAGGCTTTGCCGGAGATACCAATGTGGTAACCCTCATCACCCGTGATGACGTAAAGGAACTGGAACTCATGAGCAAAGACGATGTGGCTCACCATATCGTGGATGCTATTTTGGAAAATCAAACCAAACAGTAAATGCTGCCGTACTCGTTTTCGGGTGCGGCTCTTTTTATCTCAAAGTAAATTATTTATTATTTTAAGTCGTATATACTTGACTTAAAGACAATTATATAGTATACTCAAATCAAAGGAGGACAATATCCATGTCTAAGAATCTGGCCATCAAATCTGCCCGCGCACAAAAGGATATGACCCAGAAGGAGCTTGCCGAAGCTGTGGGTGTATCCCGCCAAACCATAAACGCCATCGAAAAAGGGGAATACAATCCAACCATCCGACTGTGCAGAAAAATCTGCCGCATACTGGAAAAGGGTCTGGACGATTTATTCTGGGAGGAAGACAAAGATGAAGAAAGTGAAAAATAATCTGGACGAAATGCAGGAACAGAAACTTTTGCACATTGAACACAACGGCTGCTGGATTGCTTTCTGGGGGCTGGTGTTTTCTATTCTGGTTCAGCAGCTTCTGGGAAAGGGAGAGTTTAAAAACATTGCCGGAGAGTGTATCATCCTGATAATCCTTTCCATTTATATGACTGCCGGCTGTGTAAAAAACGGCATCTGGGACAGAAAACTGAAAGCTGACAATAAAACCAACTTCATCGCTAGTCTGATTGGCGGTTTGGTCGTAGGAGGAATCTGGTTCATTATCAGCTACCGAAATTATCATAAATTTGGAGGTTCTGTTGCTGTCGGTGTTTTCATGTTGATTTTGACCTTTGTGCTCTGCTTTATCATGATAAGCATTCTTTCTGCCATTTACAAAAAGAGAAAAGATAAGCTGGAAAACCAGGACGAGGAATAAAAAAAGGTACGCTTTTGCGTACCTTTTTTTATGTTAGCCCCTTACAAAAGAAACTGCATCTTTTAAAATTTTATCGAAGTTTTCTGGATAGTCGTGATCCAGGTCAGGAACCAGTTTGAAGTCCACATCAATGCCGTTTTCATCCAGAATTTCAAACAAAGCCTCTGTTTCCTCGAAGCAGTCCTCGTCAGCATCACCGCAGCAAAGATATACTGCTGTACCGGCTTCTTTCAGCTTGGACAGGTCTTCCGTCCATTCTTCCAGTTCAGGAAGCCACGGAGCCATCAGAATCATTCCTTTTGGAGCAACCGCTCCGCTGACTGCGGCATAGAACGCAGCTCTGCCGCCGGAGGAGAATCCGCAGAGGATTCCTTCCTTCATTCCTCTTTCGCTCAGAGCATCCCAGTGGGATTTGATTTCCTGAGCGGCAGCTTCTTCGTCATCCCAAAGATAACCGTCGGATACCTGAATCTGAGAGGACTGGGCAAAGCTCAGGCCGCAGCCTTCTTCTTTGGCTGCCTGCCAGTATGGAGCAGTAATCTTTGCATTCTGCTGGTCGCCGTGGAGCACCATCAGGAATGGCTCGCCTGCTTCCAGACCGTCTTCTTCCAGAACAGGAGCGGCTTTTTCCTCAGCAGCTTCCTGACGCTCTCTGCAAAGATTTGCAACGGTGGCAAATTCGCTCATGCGGCGCAGAGGTTCCAAATCCTCGTCCTCCATGAGATAAGCGTAATCGTACCAATAACCTTTTGTATAAACTGCTTCCTTCAGCAATCCCATTGCTTCTTCCTCTTTGCCGCAGAGAGCTGCAACGCAGTAGGTGAAGTTGTATATCTGAGCCTGGTTGGCATACTCTGCCTTAGGGCCTTCTTCCTGCATGAACTGATAAGTTTCTTCCGGGCCTTCTTCGTCCAGAAGTTCCAGCGCATGATTCATCAGCTGTAAATAAGTCATGGTCATTTCCTCCGTGTATCATTAGTTCTTTTAATATAGCATATCCATCTGTAAAAAGGAAGTCTTTCCCTCTAGAGGATAAAAAAATCCCGAACCTTTGCAGGTTCGGGATTTTATCGTTGCTTAAACTTTCGTTAAGCGATTAAACCATAGCGTGTGGATCAAGCAGTTTGTTGATCTCTTCGTCGGTGAATCTGCCGCTCTCGTGGAGGAGCTCACGAACGGAAGCGCCTGTCTTGATAGCTTTCTTAGCGATATCAGCAGCGAACTGGTAACCTACCTGTGGGCAGATAGCAGTGATGATACCAACAGAACCGTCAACCAGTGCCTGGCAGCGATCAGCGTTAGCTGTGATGCCGGATACGCAGTTGTCAACGAAGGTTTCAACAGCGCCAGCAAGAGCGTTGATGGACTCGAACAGTTTGTGGTAGAGAACTGGTTCAGCGTAGTTCAGTTCCAGCTGACCAGCTTCTGCTGCCATTGTGATGGTCAGGTCGTTACCCATGATGCAGAATGCAGCCTGGGACATAACTTCAGGAATAACTGGGTTAACTTTACCTGGCATGATGGAAGAACCGTTCTGTTTAGCTGGCAGGTTGATTTCCTGGAAGCCGCAGCGTGGGCCGGAGGACATCAGACGGAAGTCGTTAGCCATCTTGGAGCAGGAAATAGCGCAGGTTTTCAGAGCAGCAGAAACGTATGCATAAGCATCCAGGTTCTGTGTGCCGTCAACCAGGTCTTCTGCTTTTACTACTGGCAGGCCAGTGATCTTAGCGATTTCTGGAGCCAGAGCGTCAACGTATGCTGGGTTAGCGTTCAGAGCTGTACCAACAGCTGTACCACCCATGTTCAGGCCATACATACCTTCCAGAGCTTTGTTCAGGCGATCGATGTCGCGTTTAACAGCTTTGCGGTATGCACCAAATTCAGCACCCAGACGGATCGGAACTGCGTCCTGCATCTGTGTACGGCCCATTTTGATGATGTCGTGGAATTCTTCTTCTTTAGCAGCCAGAGCTTTTTCCAGACGTTCAACCTGTGCAATAGCTTTGGTCATCAGTTTGATAGCGGTCAGCTTAGCAGCAGAAGGGATGATGTCGTTTGTGGACTGAGCTCTGTTTACATGGTCGTTAGGATGAACTACGGAGTAGTCACCTTTTGTGCCGCCGAGGATTTCGATTGCACGGTTAGCGATAACTTCGTTAGCGTTCATGTTAGCAGTTGTGCCTGCACCGCCCTGGATAGGATCGCAGATGAACTGATCGTGGAGTTTGCCAGCGATGATTTCGTCGCAAGCTTCGCAGATAGCGTCTTTGATTTTAGCATCCATTTCGCCTACCTGACAGTTGCAGATAGCGCAAGCTTTTTTCAGTTCAGCCATGGAAACAATAAATTCCGGCTGCAGTTTCTGGCCTGTGATGTGGAAGTTTTCGCAACCACGCATAGACTGTACGCCGTAGTAAGCTTCTACAGGTACCTGTTTTTCACCGATGGAGTCTTTTTCAATACGATATTCCATGATTTTCTACCTTCTTATCCTTATTATTTAGTGACTGTTTTTAAACCGGGGTTTTGACACAAATCCTGCATCATTTGTACTAATTATAGCAGATAACAAGAAAAAATCAAGTATAATCCAGCTGACTTTCATCTGTTTTGCTGAATTTGATTGAATCTTCTGCAATTTGTCAATCATTTGAACAAATATTTGTATGCTTTTTCTATTGCCTTTATTTTAACAAAAATAGTACAATAAAAGCATAGGATCTAATGCTGCGGAATTTTGTTTTTGCAAGGGTCCTGTGGGGTCTGCTGTCCCAAATTATGGCTGGCAGCAGATAACTTTTTTCGGCGGCTGGTTTTGCCGCTACTATAAGTAAGGAGGATTTCCCGAAATGAACGTTTATGAAAAATCTCTTGAACTGCACAGAAATGCACAGGGTAAAATCTCTGTAGAGTGCAAAGTACCTCTCGAAGGCGCAGAAGACCTGTCCCTGGCTTACTCCCCAGGCGTAGCTGAGCCTTGCCGTGAAATTGAAAAAGATTACAGCAACATTTATGAATACACCTCCAAAGGCAACATGGTTGGCGTTGTAACAAACGGCACTGCTGTTCTGGGTCTGGGCAACATCGGCGCAGGCGCTGGTCTTCCTGTTATGGAAGGTAAAGCTGTTCTGTTCAAATCTTTCGCTGGCGTTGATGCTTTCCCAATCTGCCTGAACACTCAGGACCCTGACGAAATCATCAAAACCGTTAAGATGATGGAACCAACCTTCGGCGGCATCAACCTGGAAGATATCAAAGCTCCAGAGTGCTTCTACATCGAAAAGAAGCTCAAAGAAATCTGCGATATCCCAGTATTCCATGACGACCAGCACGGTACTGCTATCGTAACTCTGGCAGGTCTTGTTAACGCTCTGAAAGTTGTTGGCAAAGACATCAAAGATGTTAACGTAGTAGTAAGCGGCGCAGGTGCAGCAGCTATCGCTATCACCAAACTGCTCCTTTCCGCTGGCATCCATGATGCTATCCTCTGCGACCGCAAAGGCGCAATCTACGAAGGACGCGAAGGCCTCAACGATGTTAAGGTTGAAATGTCCAAAATCACAAACCGTGAAAAACGCGCAGGCACTATCTCCGAAGTTATCGCTGGTGCTGACGTATTCGTTGGCGTTTCCGCTCCTGGCCTTCTGACCAAAGAAATGGTTAAATCCATGGCTAAAGACCCAATCGTATTCGCTTGCGCTAACCCAACTCCTGAAATTGACCCTGCTGACGCAAAAGAAGCTGGCGTTGCTGTTATGGGTACCGGCCGTTCCGACTATCCAAACCAGATCAACAACGTACTTGCTTTCCCAGGTATCTTCCGTGGTGCTCTGGATGTTCGCGCTAAACAGATCACTGAATCCATGAAGATTGCTGCTGCTTATGCAATCGCTGATCTGGTTACACCAGAAGAGCTGAATGCTGAGTATGTAATCCCATCTCCATTCGATCCACGTGTTGCTCCAGTTGTTGCTAAAGGCGTTGCTGCTAAAGCTATCGAAGAAGGCGTTGCTCAGAGATCTGACATCACCCCAGACGATGTTTATGCACACACCCAGAAACTGGTTGGCAAAAACTAATAACTTTGTTTTTTAACAAAACAGATCCAGTGCCTTCATAGACCTTTCTATGAAGGCACTCTTTTCATATTCCACAATATTAAAGGAGGCATCCTTATGTTTCACCGCCTGGTGGCTGTTGAACCTTTAAACATTACTTTGGACTCCCACGAAGAAGTTAAAAAACGCGCTGAAGAATTCATCTACTACGATACCCTCCCTCAAAGCGAGGAAGATGTCATCCGCAGAGCACAGGGGGCGGACGGTATTCTGGTGAGCTACACCACAAAAATCACCGCCAACATTATCGAACATTGTCCTGAACTGAAATACATTGGTATGTGTTGCAGCCTTTACGATGAAAACAGTGCCAGCGTAGATATCCGCTGCGCCAGAGAACACGGCATCACCGTACTGGGTGTATCTGACTACGGGGACGAAGGGGTAGGCGAGTATGTAATTGCAGAGCTTACCTCCCTGCTCCACGGCTTCCGCGGAAAAATGTGGGGGGATTCTCCTCTGGAACTGACCGGTCTGCCTGTGGGCATCATCGGTATGGGTGCAACTGGAAAGGTCGTTGCCAAAGCCCTCAAGTTCTTCGGTGCTGACGTTACTTATTACAGCCGCAGCAGAAAGCCGGAAATGGAAGACATGGGCGTTTCCTATCTTCCCCTTCCTGAGCTTTTGCAGAAAAATATCTGCCTGTGTACCTGCCTGAACAAGTTTGTCACCCTGCTGGGAGAGGAAGAATTTAAGCTGTTTGGCAATCATCGTATTCTGTTCAATACCGGACTTTCCACTTCCAGTCATATTCCTGCTTTAAAAAAATGGCTGGCTCACGGCGACAATTACTACTTCTGCGACAGCACCATGGGACTGGAAGACCCTTCCCTGATGGAAATGCCAAACGTATCCTGCCTCTGCGGCAGCGCAGGCTCCACCTATCAGGCCACCATCCGCCTTTCCGAAAAATCCATCCGCAACATGGACAATTTCCTCAATAGATAACTACAAAAAAATATCCCCGCCTGTAGCGTTACAGACGGGGATATTGCTATCTTTTGGAAATTCCACACACAGTCAGGATATTTTCGCTGACTGTAAATTTCACTTCCATATCGGAGAAGAAGAAACCGTAAACTCTGTCAGGGTCATCCTGATAGGACGGTCTTGGGTCATTTTCCAGCACTTCCCTGAGAGCCTTCTTCTTATCTTCTGGGATTTTTTCCTCCCAAATTTCCGGGATACAGACCTGTAAAGGCTGAAGATTCAAAGTATCGGTAAAGCCTCCGGTGGCTTCCGGGTGGCTGTCGGTGAAGGGCAGGTAGGGTTTGATATCCAGAATCGGCGTTCCGTCCATTAAATCAGCTCCCGCTACTCTCAGGACATGGCCCAGCTTGGGATGCTTTTCCACTCCCACCAGCCGCACAGAGGACAGCCCGATGGCATTTGGCCTAAACGGGGAACGGGTGGCAAAGACACCTTTCCTGGTATTGCCCCCCAGTTTTGGAGGACGCACCATTGGGGACCAATCATCTCGGACAGCTTTGGAAAACTGCCAAATCAGCCAAAGATGAGAAAAGTCTTCGATTCCTCTCAAGGCTTGTTCATTGCGGTATTCCGGTTCAAAAACAATCAAGGATTCCAGACTGTCCACAATGCCGCTCTGCCGAGGGATGCCGAACTTGGATGGGAAATCGCTGTGTATTTTTGCAATAATTTTTACTTCATATATTTCTGCCATGATTCTCTCTTTTCTTTCTATCGCACAAAATTCCTGCTTTTTGTTTATTGTAACAGCCGGCGTAATCTTCGTCAAGCAAGACCCTTAACAGAAAAACGCCCTTCCCTTTGACCACACACCAAAAGGAAGGACGCTTTTCTGTTTATTAAGAAGAAGTTAGCAAAATTAAATTTTCAGCCAGCAAAAAAGCTGCACCGAAATCCTTGCGAATCCAGTACAGCTACCCTTGCCTGTAGAAAGGCAGGCGCACAAAAAGCCTGCTGCTTTACAGCAGCCCCTGAATCCGAGGAGGTTCTCCATCAGTGCCTGTATTCTGACTCAAACATCTCCGCCTGCCTTTGCCTTCCCAATTTCTCAGTGGCTGGGATTAAACCCGAAAAAGCAGACTCCATTTTTACAGCAGCGGTCCTGTGCGGGAATTTCACCCGTCTTCCAAAGCAGATATCTCTCCATACTACTTTTTGGCACTGTTAGTTATTGATTGATTTGTGTTTATTTTACTATTATTTTTCCATAAAGTCAACCAAAAATCCTAATTATTTTATTTTTCTTATTCTAAAGGATATATTTCTACCCTTTGTGGCTGTAAAAAAGCTATGCCTTTTCTTGTTACAGTGGCTGCATCAGTTCCAGGATGATGCCATCCGGGTCTTTAAAGTAAACTGCTTTGCTCTTGCCAAAGCCATCTGCGGTAAAATCAAATTCCTGCGGTTCGGACAGGAACTCCACACCCTTTGCTTTCAGGTCAGCATATTCTTTGTCCATATCATTTGTGATAAAACAAATTTCGCTGATGGAGGTGGTGAACAGGTCGGATGGACGCTGCACCGGATGATCTCCTACAAATTGAATCAGCTCCACCGGCGGGCTCATGCGGTTTTCATTTCCTTTCAGGTAAGCTACCTTTGCCTTGCAGCCCGGACGGCAGAACAGCTTTTCTGTTCCTTCCCCCTCCATGAACAGCTGTCCCTGGAAAGTCAAGCCCAATACATCCCTGTAGAAGGCAATGGAGCGGTCTAAATCGGTCACGGTCAGTCCTATGTGAAGAATTTCTCCTATCATGTTGATTTCCTTTCTTGTGTATTCTCATCTTGATATTTCGTAAATCGACGACTTCTAAGGTTCTGCCCCTATTATATCCTGTGGATTGGGTTTTGAACAGTACGCACATTTTGGTAACTACCCCCCTTCTTTTTTGTCCCAAGATATTTTTTAAAAATATTATGATTTTTTTTGCAATTCTTGAAAACCAAGTAAGCGTATGTTATGATTTTAGTTAGCATTAACTAACTTTATCATCAGAGGAGGGAGCCATATGTTGGAGGAGATTCTGAAATCTTCAGGTTCTGCTCTTACCAAAGAGTGGCAGGAACCTGTTTCAGGGGTGAAGGTCTGCCGATTTGAGCAAACACTGTCCCAAGAGCAGTTTCCTATTTCTATTTCTCCCATTCCCCCATCCTGCCGGGCGGAGATTCTGTTCTGCGAAAGCGGCACGCTCCTTGTCTATCCAGAAAAAGGCGGAATATTTTCTGTGAACGGCCAGGACATTCTGTTGTTATCCCATCAGCCCCAAATCCGGCTTATGCAGATAACTGCCTCTTTGCAGGGAATCCTGTTGAGTGCCGATTTAGACAGTCCGTGGTTTCGCCACTGTTTCCAGATGGGTGGGAGCAGCAGCCCTGACCTTCAGGAAATCCAGACAAAACTTGCGGAAAATGAAGGCTGCGTCCTTCTTTCAGGAGTTTCCTGGAACCACCCATTTTTCTCTTTGCTCCAAACCATCCCCAAAGGGGAACAAGGAGGCTACTGCCTGTTCAAATATGCAGAGCTTCTTTATCTTCTGAAGATTGGACACCCTATGGTCAAACCCCAAAAGGAAATCCCAATCGATGGTGCTTTGGCTCGCACCGTGGTGGATATGCGGGTATATATGGAAAGCCACCTGAATGAAAAATTAACGATTGAATCCTTGAGCCGACAGTTTTATATTTCCCCCACAGCCTTCAAAGACTGCTTCCGAAAAATATACGGCATCCCAGTCCATCGCTGGCTTCAGACCAGGAGAATCCAGCGGGCAGCAGAACTGCTGCGGACAACTTCTGCGGACATTGCGATGATTGCCCGGTCTGTGGGATATGAGGGCCTGAGCCAATTTAATCTGGTGTTTAAGCGACAGTTTGGCATGACTCCCCGCCAGTACAGAAAACTATCTGCCCTCTCCGCCGACAGATAAACAGTCTGCATCCACTTTCACAGACAACCTCCCGGAGGATTTTTCATCAAAGAAATCCTCCGGGAATTTTTATTTTCTAAATCATAGCAGCAGGTATGTTCAAAAAGCAAAATATGGGATATGATAGAACAAAGGCTTTAAGGAGGTCAGAACATGGCAAACAATCACTGTAATATCTGCGGAAAAAACATGAAACCATCTGAAAGCACCGAACTGCTGGATGGGTTTATCTGTGACGAATGCAAAGAAAAGCTTTCCCCCTGGTTCAAAGAATTTGATACTGCCGAAGTGGATGAGATTCATCAGCAAATTAGGGGCCGGGAACGCAATCAGAATGAAATCAGAAATTTCCACCCTACCAGAAAATTTGGTGAAAAGCCCATGCTGGTCATCGACGACGATGCCAAAACCTTTGTGGTGACGGACAGCTATGATCTGGTGAAAGCCAATCCAGATATCATCCGTCTGGAGGATGTTCTTGACTGCGGCTTTTTTGTGGATGACAACCGGGAAAAGCTGGACAACGGCAGTTTTCTCTATACTTACAACTTTGTACTGGACATCGACCTGTATCATGATTATCTGGACAAGATCAGAATGTATCTGAACAGTCAGCCCCTGGAGCTGGAAAGCGACAAGCGTTCCTTCCTGGGCTTCGGAAAATTTGACCCTTCCAAAGATGTAAATTACCACTACTATCAGGCCGAGGGCTGGTTTCTGAGTGACATCCTCAATGATAAAGACAAACCCTTCGATGTAGACAACGATCCTCACCGCTTCGATGTAAAGCCGGGAGAATTTAATACCAATGGCAGTCCTTCCATCCATGTGGAACATGATGTCAATGAAGGAAATGTAGTCAACTGCCCCTGGTGTGGATGCAAGGTAAAAGTAACCGATACTTTCCGCTGTCCAAACTGCGGCGGCCCGCTGTAAACAAAACATCTTCAAAAGTCCCCGAAGGCGGTCAGCGATAAAACGCTGACCGCCTTCGGGTTTTTCATTGGAGGGAAAAATGATATATCAAGAATTTGTAGATTTCTTTATGCCAGGAACCCATGGATGATTTCCTGCTCTGCTTCTTCTTCCGTAAGACCCAGCGTCCTCAGCTTCAGGAGCTGCTCTCCGGCGATTTTTCCAATGGCTGCTTCATGAATCATGGACGCATCCTTGTTATGGGCAAAAAGCCGCGGAGAAGCGTCCACAATGGCTTCCTCGTCCAGAATGGAATCACATTCAGAATGTCCTGTGCAGGCAGCATTTCCGATAATGACAGAATCCAAACTTTGATAAGAACGATCCCTTGCCACCGAGCGGGAAACCACATCTGCGCTGGAACCATCACCATTGAGTTCCACCTTAAAGAAAGTTTCTGTTTTTTGCTCTTTTTCGGTGTACAGTCTTTCGTGTACCACCAAGCGAGCGCCTTCCTCTACCGTGGCGTAAGTTTTTCTATGGGCTTTGTCCACGCCGCTGATTTGGGTCGAATTGATTTCCAGACAGGAGTTAGGCTTCAGCACAGCCTTGGTCACAGGATTGATGGCTCTGTCACCGCTGCCGCTTCCCTCTCCCATATGTTTTTCTTCGTAGAGAACATGGGAATTTTCTCCTACCTCAAAATAATGGATGCCGTTATGTTTTGCCGCAGAATCGGTATCGGTGTGAACACCGCAGCCTGCCACAATTTTGACATCGCAGTCTTTGCCAACATAAAAATCGTTGTACACCAAATCGTCGATGCCGCCTTCGGTAACACAGGCCGGGACATAAACCGTTTCACCCTTCGTTCCCGGCAGGATGGTCACATCCAGGCCCGGTTTTCCCTTCTTGGTTTCGATGATGATATTTTTGCTGGATTGGCGGCCTACGCACTGACCGTTCTGTCTGATATTATATGCGCCCTTAAAAACGCCCCGATAATCTGCCACAATTTCCAGAAGTTTTTCTGTGATGGCGTTCATGGTAACCCTGTTATTGTTCATAGCTAATCTCCCTTTGTCCGCAGCAGCGTTCCAGTCTGCAATCCTTACGCATCATTTTTGCCATCATCTCTGGGCCGGGGCCGCTGTCCGATACCGTTCCATCTGCTATGATGACAATTTCATCTGCTATGCGAAGAATCCTTTCCTGATGGGAAATGACCACCAGGGTTCTGTTGTTTTCGCTTCTCATTTTCTCAAATACCTTGATGAGATTTTCAAAGCTCCACAGGTCGATTCCCGCTTCTGGTTCATCAAATACGATGAATTTGGTATTTCGCGCCAATACGCTGGCGATTTCGATTCGTTTGATTTCTCCGCCGGAAAGGGTGTCGTCTACATCTCGGTCAAGATAATTTTTTGCACAGAGCCCTACCTGCTGCAAAAGAACGCAAAGACTTTTTTCGCTCAATTCTCTGCCTGAGGAAATGCTCAACAATCTTCTCACCGTGATTCCTTTAAAGCGAACGGGCTGCTGAAATCCAAAGCTGATGCCCTTATTTGCCCTTTGGGTCACATCCAGCTGGGTGATATCTTCCCCATCCATCAGAAGATTTCCTGAAGTCGGCTTTTCGATTCCCATTAAAATCCGGGCTAATGTGGTTTTTCCGCTGCCGTTTGGGCCGGATATGGCAACCAGACGATTGGTGCGAATCTTTAGATTCACATGGTCAAGAACCTGTTTGCCATCTGGCGCTGTCCAGCATATATTTTTTAATTCAATCATCGCAATTCCTCCTTCTCAGATTCAGCTCTCCGACTGGCTTTTATGATAAACATACTATGATTGGATGTTTCTTTCAAGATAGGTATTATACCTCTTTATCATGGCTATTGCAAGGTTTTTGACCTATAATCCATATATATTGATATTCTCATTTCTGAACTCACAATTTGAACTGGCATTTCCTCTTATATAAGATATTCCCCAAACGCCGTTACTGAAACATCAAAAGCAAAAACCATCCCGCCGGAAAATTTCCGGCGGGATGGTTTTATCCTCGTACTGTCATTCGATTGTTTTCTCTCAAGCTTTCCATGAAGCTGACTTTGTGTGTTCTTGGTTTCAATGTTTCCGTAAATCTGGAGGAATACCAAAGATAAATCATATAGATGTAAGGCATACCCAAATTGGTTTCCAGCAAAGAATTGATTACCAGCGGCCGCAGAGCATCTGCGAAGGCAAAACCTGCGCTGCGGATTCCTCCCAGAAGCAATCCTGCTTCCCAACCAAACTGCACTAGAATACCGATGGCCAACAGCCACAGCAGCGGTATCCGTTCTTCTTTTTTGTTGTGAGAAAAATTCCACAGAAACAAAAGCAGATATCCCACAAATAAAATCAACGCCATATATCCGTGATAAGAACCTGTTGTTCTTTGAATCACAACGGGATCTACCCCTCCGCCGAAGGTCTGTACCAGAAGCGGACAGCAGAACCACCACAATAAAATCAAGCTAGACCATTCCAAAAGATTTCTGTCTTTAGAAATCCACAGCCAAATCCAGGTAAAATTGGTAAAGCCGTAACTCATGGACATCCACAGCAAAACCCAGAACAGACTGTATCCTGGCGAAATGCTTCGGGCGTGGCATACCAGATGGAAAATTCCGAAGTCCACAATCATATATAAAATGCCTGCCAAAAATCCTACCAGCACTGTCATATACTTTTTCTTCCAGAGAAGCAGTCCGGCGAACAACAGCAAAAATCCGATATCCAGATAAATATACAGCGGCTCAAACTGCCGCAGGGCAATGGTTTCCATAATGATCCTCCTTGTAAAATAAGCATTACATCTATGATAGCACAAAATGGCGGGAAATGCGAAAGGAAACTTAGCAAGAATCTTCGGCAGATAAAAGAAAAGACCACCTGTGTAATACACAGATGGTCTTTTTGGTGGAGGCGAGGGGAATTGAACCCCTGTCCGAAAACCTGTCCAAACATCTTTCTCCGAGCGCAGTTAGCCGTTTTTACCTGTCAAAACAGGCCCGTTCCCTTCAGCATATACCGGATAACAAGCACACACTGTCAGTAGACTTTAATTCATCGGCAGTACAAGACACTCCTGCCTGACGTTCACCACTAAATGATGCCCGATCCAAAGCCGTGGTCCTCCCCAGTCGGACAGCTGCTTTTAATTAAGCAGCAACTGCCATTTCGTTGTTGAAATTAACAGTTTTTACGTTATTGTTAGCGTTTATATTTAAATAAACATAGGCTTTTATAGAGGTGCCCGCCTCTGCTCGCTTAACATCCTTCGAGATCCCCGTCGAAAGCCTGTACGCCCCCGTAACAGGTGCTCTGTACAGATTATTCTCCGCGGTGATTTTTCAGTGCACGGTCGATGGTGCGTTTTGCATCACGCTTTGCAATATCGTCCCTTTTGTCATAGAGCTTTTTACCTTTGCACATACCCAGCTCCACCTTTACTCTGGAGTTTTTGAAGTACAGAGAAAGAGGAATCAATGTCAGTCCTTCCTGCTTCAGCTGTCCATAAAGCTTGAGAATCTCCTTTTTGTGCATCAGGAGTTTTCTTGGGCGAATCGGGTCTTTGTTAAAGATATTGCCCTTTTCATAAGGGGAAATATGCATCTGTTTGATAAAGAGTTCGCCGTTTTGGATATCACACCAGCTGTCCTTCAGGTTCACCTGGCCCAATCTCAGCGATTTTACCTCAGTGCCGCACAGTTCGATTCCGGCTTCATAGGTTTCTTGTACAAAGTAGTCATGACGCGCTTTGCGGTTGACTGCAATGGTTTTTGTTCCTTTCTGTCGCACTAAGGCACCTCCTTACATTTAGAGCTTACCTGATATTATATCCTACTGTCTTAAAAAATGCAAGACTATTTTGCGAATCAGTTGTTATGATTTCATGAACAAAAGGTTATTCAGCATTGAATCTGTCGAATAATGATGTTCCGTTTACAAACAGTTTCCCAAAAGCCAGAAAAAGGATGTGTCGAAACCGGCACATCCTTTTCCAAATATCTCTCCGATAACCGCATCCTCACACGGTTTGCTCTGGTGGTTCGCTGAGGTCAAGATATCGAATCGTCTGCCGCAGAGGAAGAATGCAGGCCGCAGAAACCGTGATGGAATCTATGCCGGTAAGAATGAACCAGTCCAGCAAATATTCATCTCCTGCCATATCTCCGGTGACATTAACCTTGATTCCTGCTTCATGAGCAGAACCCACCACAAGCTCTATCATTTTCAGAACCGCAGGATGGCGGGTATTATAATACTGATTGACCTTTGGATTCTGACGGTCTACTGCCAGCGTATACTGGATCAGGTCGTTGGTGTCGATGCTGAAAAAATCCACATACTGCGCCAGCTCCCGACAGAGCATTACAGAGGCCGGTGTTTCGATAACCAAGCCTATTTTTACATTGGGGTCGAAAGGAATATTTTCCGCTGCCAGCTGTTCCCTGGTATCCCGAACATAGGACAGAATCTGTTGAAGCTGCTCTATGCTGTCCACCATCGGGAACAGGATACTCACCTGCCCATAATGGGAAGCACGATAAATCGCCCTCAGCTGGGTCTGGAACATTTTAGGCATAGCAAGACAGATGCGGATGGAGCGGAAGCCCAAAGCCGGATTGTTCTCTGCCTGCCGTTCGGACAGGTCAATCATCTTTTTTGCGCCAAAGTCCAGTGTCCTGATTACAGTAGGTTTTCCCTTCATCTGGCGGATGATTTCCCGATAAGCGTTGACCTGTTCTTCTTCTCCTGGCAGATTGTCCCTTCTGAGATATAAAAATTCACTTCGCATCAGACCAAGTCCTCCCGCATCGCTGCGGAGCACCTGTTCGATATCCAGCGGTTCGGTTATGCTGGCCAGAAGATCTATCTTCCTTCCGTCGATGGTGGTGTTGCTCTTGCCAATCAGATAACTAAGACCTCTGCGTTTTTCTTCTTCCCTGCTCTTTTTCTCCCGAAGACGATTTAAAGTTTCCTCGTCCGGGTCGATATACAAAGCCCCTGTATAAGTATCTATTGCGGCCATATGGCCCTGATATTCCCGTTTCAGCTGCCCCAGACCAATTACTGAAGGAATATTTCTGTCCTTGATTAGGATGGCAGAATGGGAACTTTCGGAACCATACTTGGTGGCAAATGCCAAAACTTTTTCTCTGGAAATCTGCATGACCTCACTGGGGACAAGGTCGTCTGCTGCCAAAATCGCCGGTTCGTCCGGTTCAAAGTTTTTTTCTGTTTTTCCATAGGTGAGGATGGAAAGCAAACGCTGCGAAATATCCAGAATATCCGCCGCTCTCTGCTTTAAGTATGCGTCTTCGATGGCAGAAAACATTCCATAAAAGGTATCCGAAGCCTGCTGAACCGCATATTCTGCATTGACCTTCTGATTTTTGATTTGGTCAAGCACATAGCCATTAAAGTCCATGTCCTCCAACAACATATGATGGGCTTCAAAGATGGCCGCATTTTCCTCCGAAACTTCTCGCAGAGCCTTTTGATGCAGAGCGTACACCTGTTCCAAAGCTGCTTCCTGAGCTGCTTGATATCGAAGCATTTCTCTTTGAATATCCGCCACTTTCTCCTTGCCAATATGAAACAGCTGACGTTCATAAAAAATCAGCTTTCCAATCACGATATCTCCCAATATTCCCGTACCTCTAAGCGACAGCATTGTTCTTCCTCCTTTCTATCCTTTTATCTATTAAACCTCTTTTTCAACTGTAGTGCAAGGTTTTTATGGAAACTTCATAAATTTTAACAAATATCGAAGGCTGATATTGAGCCGCATTTACATAAGCCGCTTACCCACACTGCAACGAAAAAAGGCAATCCCCTCTGGGGATCACCTTTTTTTGACTGAACCTCGTAAACTGTTTGATTTTAATCTTTCAACCCTGCAATCAGGTCAACTGCGGCCTTGAGGCAGCTTTCTTCCCTGTCACCAGTACACTTGATTTCCAGCTCTGTTCCTTTTTTAATTCCAGCAGACAAAAGATTCATGATGCTTTTGCCGTTGATTTCCCGGCCGTTGAAACGGATGACCACATCACATCCAAAACGGCTGACTGCTCCCACAAAAAGCTGGGCCGGGTGCATATGCAGTCCTGATTGGTTGTTTACCTTTACTTTTGCAGATACCATGATCTCTTTCTCCCCCTGTCGATAAATTTTATTTATTTGTATTTTCTTCCGGGACATTCTTTTTCAGCAGCCCCATCATCAACATTCCCACTACAGCTCCAGCTGCCAAAGAAACGGCATATCCCAGCGGATTGCCTGCAATCGGGAACACAAAAACACCGCCGTGCGGAGCTGTCAGGGTGCATCCCAGGAACATGGACAGGCCGCCTGCCACCGCAGAACCTACCGTGCAGGAAGAAATCACCCTAAGCGGGTCAGCAGCCCCAAAAGGAATCATGGATTCGGTGATAAAGCATAGACCCATGATATAGCAGGCAAGGCCGGATTTTCTCTGGTCTGCGGTGAATTTCTTTTTAAAGAAGGTGGTTGCCAGAGCAATGGCCAAAGGAGGAACCATACCTCCCAGCATAACAGCCGCCATAATATCGGCCTGACCGGAAGCCAGGGAAGCTGTAGCAAACACATATGCGGCTTTGTTGAAGGGGCCTCCCATATCTATGCTCATCATTCCGCCTACGATACAGCCCAGCAGAACCTTGCTGCTGCCTCCCATGGAATTTAGGAAGGCTACGATAGCATTATTGATGGAAGCCATTAAAGGGTTTATCGCAAACATCAAAAGACCTGTCAGCAAAATTCCCAGCAGGGGATAAATCAGCATGGGCTTGATGCCGTCCAGACTTTCCGGCAGATGGTCTGCCAGTTTTTCGATGAGAAGCACAATATATCCTGCGGCAAACCCTGCCAGCAGAGCCGCCAGAAAACCACCGGAAACTGCATTCTCTCCGGTAATGTTAGAAAAAGAGTTTCCTACCTTTGCCAAAAAGCCGCCCACTGCCCCGGCTGCAAATCCAGGACGATCTGCAATGCTGTAGGCAATGTAGCCTGCAAAGATTGGAAGCATGAAGTCAAAGGACAGGCTTCCCAGAGTTTTAAAGAAAGCTGCCACTGGAGTGTTCATTCCGAAATTGGCTGGGTTGATGGAATAGTCATCCAGAAGAAAAGCAATTGCCATCAAAATGCCTCCGCCAATGATGAAGGGCAGCATATAGGTAATGCCATTCATCAAATGAGTGTACAGCTGATGTCCAAAGCTGTCCCTGCCAGTCTTTTCCACAGTAGATGCTGTAGTCTGATTTTTCTTCACTGTTATCTCCTCCATAACCGGAACCTCTCCGCCGAGCACTCGGCCGAGCAGTTCTTTTGGTTTTGTGATTCCTTCCGACACCGGAACCATCAGCACCGGTTTTCCTGCAAACCGCTTCGTTTCCACCCGCGTGTCTGCCGCTACTATGATTCCTTTTGCCTGTCGGATTTCTTCTTCTGTCAAAATATTTTCTGTTTTTGCGCTGCCATTGGTTTCCACCTTAATGCAGAGGTTCATTTCTTCCGCAGCTTTTTCCAGAGCCTTCGCCGCCATATAGGTATGGGCAATTCCATTGGGACAGGCCGTTACCGCCAGCACATCAAAGGCATCTCCCAAAATTTCCCCTCCGTTTTGGCAGCTGTTTTTTTCTGCCAGAGAGATAAACTCCTCCGGGGTCTTGGCCTTTTTCAGGCTGTCCCGAAATGCTTCATCCATCAAACCTTCCAGCAGTTGAGATAACACTTTCAGGTGGATTTCAGAATCCTTTGGCACACCGATCATAAAGCAAAAATCTGTAGGCTTTCCGTCCATAGAGCCGCAGTCGATTCCCTCTGTCAGGGTCATGGCACAGAGGACAGGACGCTCCACCCCTTCAGATTTTGCATGGAACACGCAGATTCCCTTTTCCAGAGCGGTGCTGCCCAGCTTTTCCCTCTCTAAAATCGATTGGCGAAATTCTTCCCTATCCCGAATTGCCCCAGACTTTTCTGCCAGAGAAATCATTCTGTCAATGGCTTCCTCTTTGTTTCTGACAGCTGCTCCCAGGTCAATCTGAGCTTTTTTTAATAAATCACATATCCTCATTTTGCCTGTCCTTCCTATTTTTTCACACATTCCTCTTATCTCCGCAAAAAAGTTCCATGATTTTTTCACGGTCTGCCAGCCCTTCCGAAAAGGCCGTGGCACTGCCTGCTGCAATTCCCATATCCAGAGCCAAAGAAAAATCTTTTGTTTTAAGATATTCTGCCAAAAATCCAGCCAGCATGGAATCTCCTGCGCCTACAGAGTTAAGCAGTTTTCCTTTTGGAGCAGGGCGGCGGTATATTTTTCCATCCTTTGCAAACAAAACCGCTCCCTGCGCTCCCAAAGAAACCAGAATATTTTCCGCTCCCTTTTCCCGAAGGCTTCGGGCTGCCTGCTGCAAATCTTCTTTCGTTTGTATCTTTCTTCCCCAAAGCTCCTGAAGCTCTGCCAGATTGGGTTTTATCAAGAAAGGATGATATCGCAGACTTTGGAGCAAAAGTTCTCCCTGGGCATCCACTGCGGCGGATATGCCCCTTTCCTGCACCCTCTCCAGCATTTCCTTGTAGATACCGGGAGAAAATCCTTTTGCCACGCTTCCTGACAGCACAAGGATATCTCCCTGTATCAGCTGGTCAAGCCGGGACAGCAGGGTTTCTTTTGCCTGTTCTGTGACAGTGGGGCCGGCTGCATTGATTTCTGTTTCTGTTCTGCTCCCCTCATCCTTTTGTGTTTTCAGCTTAACATTGATTCGGGTCATACCTTCCGGCAAGAAAATAAAATCAGTATTGATGTTTTGGTCTGCCAGGTTTTGCTGGAGCTTCTCCCCAGTAAATCCCGCCGCCAGACAGATAGCGCAGGTGGGAACTCCCAGCTGATGGAGGATGCAGGACACATTGATTCCCTTTCCTCCCGGCTGAATCGCCGTACAAGCTGCCCGGTTGAGTTTTCCCTCTGCAAAGTCTTTCAGCTCCATCACATAATCCAGAGCCGGATTCAGAGTTACTGTATAGATCATAAAAAATCTCCGCCTTTTTTCCAAACACAAGCGTTGGGCTTTCAGCGAAGGACTTTCTGGTTTTTCGCTTTTCTTCGCCTTTTTTTGATTATAACATCACTTTTGTTAAAGTTCAATGACTCTGATAATCTGTGCTGTGTATTTTTATCTTAATGTTAATAAAAAAGCCATACCTGAAAAAAGGTACAGCTTTTTGACGGATATTTTCTTTTAGAATCGGCTTTCAAATTCTCGGATAGAAACCACTTTTCCATGTTCCAGCCGAGATTCTTCCGCAGCTAAAGCCATTACATGGCTGTGAACAGAGCCGCCAATGGAGGTCAAATTTTGTTCCAAATTGCCGCTTTGCAGGATATGGATGATATTATCTACCAAACGGCTGTCGCCTCCTGCGTGTCCTACATGTCCGGTCAGGGCCGGAGAAAAATCTATGGTCTGAATCTCTTTCCCAAAAACTTTTATGGTGACTGTGCCCGTCATGCAGTCCCCTTCCAGCTCTCCCAAAGTTCCCATGACCCGAACAGTTCTGCGGATATTTTTGGTAAAGCCTGTCATGGTAAAACTGCCGGTTGCTCCGTTTTCAAACTCCATGTTCACCACCTGATGGTCTACCACATTGTTATCACAGTGATAAACACAGCGTCCGTAAGGCCCAGTCTTCAGGGCTTGATAAATGTTTTCTTCCGTGGGGTCGGCGCAAAAAGCATCGCAGTTCCAGGCTCCGTGCTCATCCCAATCCCCCAGTTTCTTATTGGTTACATAGATTTTTTCCGCATCGTAAGGACAGCTTTCCTTACATTGGCATCCTCCCAGACAATATTCTGCGGAACCTGCGGGAGCTTTGTCTTTTCTGAAATGGCTTAAAGAACCAAAGGAAGAAATAGCTTCGCAGCGTTGTCCCATCATCCACTGGAACAAGTCCATATCGTGACAGCTTTTTGCCAAAATCATGGGGCTGGTTTCCTCTGATTTTCTCCAGTTGCCCCGAACAAAACTGTGGGCGTAATGATAATACCCCACATCTTCATGAGCGGAAATATTCCTGATTTCCCCCAGAACACCGCTGTCCATAATCTCCTTGATTTTGAGATAGAATGGACTGTACCGCAGCACATGACAGACGGTAACGATTTTCCCCGTCACCTGAGATTTTCTTTGAAGCTGGAAACATTCCTGCAAATCGGGAGAAATTGGCTTTTCCACCATTACATGATAGCCCCTGTCCAACGCCTCCAGAGCCATGGGAACGTGTTGTCTATCCTGGGTACAAATGAACATCACATCGGCAAGCTGGGGCTGTTTGAGCATTTCCTCTGCGCTGTCAAAGCACATTTCTTCCGGGAGATGAAAACGCTCTTTTGCAGCTTCCACCTTTTCCCGAACGATATCTGCTGCCGCTACTACTTTCATGCTTTCTGGATGCTCCAGCGCATACTTGGAATAGCACTGTCCCCGAAGTCCGTAGCCTGCTACTGCAATGGTTATCACTTTTTCCATAGTTTATATTTTCTCCTTCATCCCCAAACTTTGATTTTTATTCCCCGAAGGTGTCACTTTTTCAGCAACCCATTATATCATTGGAACAACGCTTTTACAATCATTTTCTCCCGATATTTGCAAAATATTTATCAAAACCCAAAGGCGTTGACTGATTTTACAGTCAACGCCTTTGGGTGAGATTTATAGACATGAACCTGGTAATCTAAATCCATGCGATGATATTATCTTTTTCCCGATTCTATTTGATATCCCCGATGAATGTGACTGCCAGCGCACCTGGCCCAGAATGACAGCCAATCACAGGGCCGATATAATCAATCATAAAATTATGGACACCCAGTTTTTCTTCAATCATATGAGCCAGGGTGTTTGCATCTTCCTCGCAGTCCCCGTGACAGATATAAATGGTATCATTTTCTGCAAGGCAGCTGCCTACATGGCTTTCCACATAATCTGCCAATGCCTGAATCGATTGCTTTCTGCCCCTAACCTTTGCCTTTGGAGATAATTTTCCTTCTTCGTCCAGGGTAATCATCGGTTTGATGCCGATGGCACTTCCCAGCAGAGCGGCAGTCTTGGACAATCTTCCGCCCCGGTACAGATGTTTGAGGTCATCCACTGTGGCATAAAATCGAAGATTTGGAATCATTTCGTTAAGGAGCTGCGCTGTTTCCTCCAAAGATTTTCCCTGGTTTCTCAGCCGTACTGCCTTGATGACCACCATCGCTTCTCCCAGGCTGCCGGTAAGGCTGTCGATAACGATAATTTTTCGGTCAGGATATTCCTCCTCCAATTCCCTCGCAGCCATTCTGGCGCTGTTGCAGCTGCCGCTGACTCCAGAAGAAAACGCTATGTGGAGCACATCCTCGCCCTTGTCCAAATGTTCTCTGAATTTTTCTTCGGCCTGCTGCGGATTTACCTGCTGGGTTTTGGGCAGGATTCCCTCCCGCATCTTCTGATAAAAAGCTTTGACATCCATAGGAGCTTCATGGCCTTCTCCATAGGTAACATCATCTATTGTATAGTAAAGTGACATTTCGCTGATCTGGTTTTCCTGAAGAAAACTTTTAGAAAGATCGGAAGCACTGTCTGTTGTAATTGCAAAACTGCTCATCATCCTGCTCCTTTTGTAACAGTCGTTTCTTTAGTGTATAGAACATTGTAGCCTAAACTGTCGGATAAAGCAAGAAAAAGATGTAACTAGGTTACATCTTTTTCGTTTTGCACAGGTTGTATGTATTTTGATTAGTAATTATCCCTAAACTTTAGCGAATATCCCCCAGGAAGAACAGTGCCAGAGTGCCCGGCCCCGAATGTGCGCCGATGGTTGGGCCTATGTTTGCAATCAGAAAATCTTCGTATCCAAATTTTTCCTGTACCAATTTTGCCAGATATTCTGCATCTTCCAGACAGTCGCCGTGGCTGATGAAAATGGTCTGTTTCTGTTCCTTATAGCTGCCGATATTTTCTTCCATTTTCTTCACCAGCACCTGAATAGACTGTTTTCTGCCCCTCACTTTAGAAAGGGCCACCAGCTTGCCTTCATTATCCACATGGAGCACCGGTTTAATTCCAATCATAGTACCAACGACAGCGGTGGCTTTTGAGATTCTTCCGCCTCGCTGAAGATATTTCAAATCTTCAACGGTGAACAAGTGGCAAAGATTTAACAGATGGTCTTGAATCCACTGGGCATTTTCCTCCAGGGACATACCTGCTTCCTGATTCTTTTTTGCATAGTGGAACAAAAGTCCTTGTCCCAGAGAGGCGCATTTGGTGTCGATGACAACGACCTTTCTTTCTGGAATCTCCTCCATAATCTTTTCTGCTGCCAGTCTTGCCACATTAGCAGTACCGCTGAGGCCGGAAGAAAAGGCCAGGTGCAGAACATCCTGTCCCTGAGAAACCAATTCTCGGAACATCGTTTCTGTTTCCTCCAAGTTTGCCTGCTGCGTGTTGGTCTGCGCACCCTGACGCATTTTATCATAAAATTCTTTAATCTTCTCATCGCTGGGGCAGCCCTGAGAAGCTATTTTACCATCTATTCCATAATACAGTGTTACCAAGGGTATATGGTGTTCCTGTACATAATGCAGCGGAAAATCACAAGAGGTATCGGATGAAATAATATAATCGTTCATTTGATACTTCCTCCTTTTATTTTTGTCTTTATTATACTCTATCCCCCTTGTCGATTCAATTCATTTTTTGCTTTAATATGGATTTTTATATAAATTTTATACAATTTTTATTTTCCCCCTCTTTCTATCAGATTCTTTTACACCCCTCCCTTATTTTATGATATACTTAAAAAAAGAAGACCTATCATTTTAATAGTATACGTTTAATTGCATTTTTATTCATAAAGGAGGTTTTGCTGATGACCAGAGAAGAAATCTATGCTTCAATCTATACCCACGAGGAAATCTACCGCCCCCCGCAGGAAGAAAGCAGTGCCTGTTTGGAAGTGGCTTTGGGGTGCAGCTGGGGAAAATGCCTGTTCTGTGATTTTGCAAAAGACAAATTTAAGATACATCCTATGGGACAAATTGAATGGAACCTGAGAATGCTGGGACGGCTGGAACCAGAAAAAACGCGGTTGTTTTTCCTGGGAGAAAACGCTTTCTGCATGAGTTGTGAGCAAATCAAACAAATCATCCTTCTTGCCAACAAGTATATGCCTAATGTGAAAGAGTTTGCCATGTACGCCAGAGCCGACGATGTACTGCGAAAAACCCCGGAACAGCTCCAAGAGCTTCGGGAACTAGGCGTTTGTGACCTGCATATTGGGGTGGAATCCGGCAGCGACCCTATCCTGCTGGCCATGAACAAAGGGGAATCTTCCTTCGATATGCTCCAGGCGTTCAAAATGCTGGATACCGCCGGAATCGGCTACTATGTGACCATCATACTGGGATTGGGAGGCAAAGCCTACCGCAACCTCCACGCTTTGGAAACTGCCCGCTTATTGAATCGAACCCATCCCAAATGTATTTGGGCTTTAAAACTAAAAATCTGGCCCAATACGCCTTTGGAAAAAATGATACGCCGGGGAGAGTTTGAACCTATGACCGACCGGGAAATGCTGCTGGAAGAACGCATCATCATCAACGAACTCACCGTCAGCGATTGTCATTATATGGACACAACGGTACTCAACCTGTTTACCATCCAGGGCTTTTTGCCGGAAGGAAAAGAAGCCATGCTGGGTGCTATTGACCAGCTCCTCGGTTAATTTTATAAAAATCCATGGTTGTTTTTTTCTAATGCAGCCATGGATTTTTATATTTATGCCATAATTCTTTTGTTCCCTTTGTATAATCGTCTGATTTTCAATATCAAGTTTCAGGAATATGTCGAATTTTGTCGAAAGTCTGGTAAAATAGACTTATTGTAATCCTGAAAGGAGTTTCTCCATTGCGTCTATCAAAATATATTTCTTCTGTTTTAGGCATGGTTTTGACAGTATCCATGCTCACTCTTTCTGTTAGCGCAGCTTCTTTTTATGATGACTGCGCTTCCCTATCCGACCTTCCCAGCAGAAAAATTTTCAATCTTAATTCTGCCAACGATTACCTGAGCAATCTCCAGGCAAATCTGAAAGACCGAACTGGTTTTTCTCTGACTGACTACAATCAAAAAGGTGAGCTTACTTATGAAGTAGACCACATCACAGAAGTTTATGTGGATCTATACCGTCAAAGCCCCTCCTTTGCCTACAAAGCCGATGAACAAACTATCCTGCCTGCTTTCAGAAATTTGCCAGAAGAATGCAGCGATCCCATTCCAATGTATATAGATGAAGCCGCTTTAGCAAACAGTGAAGACCAATTTCTCTATTGTATCTACGATGGTATTTACTATACATTGGACAAAGACGACATTTTTGGCAATATCGTTTTCAGCCCCACCGACAAACCAGACCGCACACTGATTCCTTACGGTCTGGAAATCCAATATTCCACCGATGGTGCTGCCTTTGATTCTTGTGAAAATGAAGATATTTCTCTTTCTCCTGTGGCAAAATCCAGCGAAGATTATCCTTTTATGTACAAAGAACGCTTCCATGCCATCATTCCAGAAGACAGTACGCAAATCAGAATCCTGCTGCATCAGATTCCAGAAACTTCTGTGACCCCAAAACCTCCGGCTTTTGCTGCCATCATCAACAAGGTCACTATGCTGGGCTCTAATGGAACAATGCCAGAAGAACAAGACAACATTGACCCACAGCCGGAAATCAAGCCTGTCCCTCCTGAGAATGATTCTAACAGCAATGAGGAAGACACGGACAAAGATACAGACAAAGAATCCTCCGACAAAAAACCTTCCAAAGGGTCTGCTTCCAGCTCCAGCAGTTCCAAAACACCTTCTCTGCATCTTTCCAACAGTACCAGTACCAATACCAGTTCTTCCCAGGTGGACAGCTCCTCCACGACCAGCACCACAGATTCCAACAACAGCCATTCTGAAAGTTATACCACCACTACAACCACCATCAATAATATTTTCATCGGTGAGGACGGACTGGCTCAACTTCAGGAAATCTTAAAAAATGCGGGTATTGATGTAGATTCTTTGGAACTCTCGGACGAATCACCAAAACAGCTTCTTCCGACAGAAGAAAAAGTCACCATTGTTTATGATGACAGCCAAAAGAAAATCCCTGACAATCCATTACAATATTCCCAGGAAACACCATCAGATACGCCGGAAAACGGAGAAGACACTATGTTGTATCTTTTGATTTGTGGGATTGGCACTATCATCATCTTGCAAATCATTACTTTGCTAGTTCCTAAAAAATCATCAGAACCAGAGCCAGAACAGAAAATTGTGGAAGATAGCAGCGATGAGGACGAATTATACTAAATAAAGCAAAAACAGCCCTTCAAAATGAAGGGCTGTTTTTTTATAGAAAGCAAGAAAAATCTTATTCTTCTTCAGGAGCTTCCCAGTTGTGGTAAACTTCCTGAACGTCATCGTTATCTTCCAGCATATCCAGAAGTTTCTGCATTTTTTCGTTGTTTTCTTCGTCGTCGATTTTGGTATAGGTAGAAGGAACCTTCTGAATATCAGCTTCTACAAAGGAGTAGCCTTTTCCCTCAAGAGCTTCACGAATCTCACGGAATTCGTTAGGATCGCTGGAAGCAGAGATTTCGATTACATCGTCGCCGAATTCAAAGTCTTCTGCGCCTGCATCCATGCAGTCTTCCATAATCTGATCTTCGGTGTATTTTCCGTCTTCGTTGTCGATTACGATAACACCTTTATCGCTGAACATGAAGGATACGCAGCCGGTCTGTCCCAAGTTGCCGCCGCATTTATCGAAGTAGTGACGCAGGTCACCAGCGGTTCTGTTTTTATTATCGGTAAGCGCTTTTACGATTACAGCTACGCCGCATGGGCCATAGCCTTCGTATACCATATCAACATAAGTATTTTTGTCGCCGTCGCCAGCTGCTTTTTTGATGATACGGTCGATGTTATCATTAGGTACGTTGTTTGCTTTTGCCTTTGCAATCAGGTCACGCAGTTTACCGTTGTTGAGTGGGTCTGCGCCGCCTTCACGAACTGCTACTGCCATTTCACGGCCGATCTTGGTGAAAATCTTACCTTTCTGAGCATCGGTCTTTTCTTTTTTACGCTTAATATTATTCCATTTGGAATGTCCTGACATATCAATGATCTCCTTTATCTTATGCTGTATAAAAAGCCGCGTCCTCCGCTCCGGTCAGGCGCTGCAACAATCTATTTTATTTTATCACAAAATCCCTTTTGATACAAGGGTCAATCCTGCAAATCCCCCGATTCATACTGAAGAACCCTGAAATTTGTTTATAATTTCTCCTGGTTTGCCAACAAGTTTGTTTTTTGCCTCTACAAGCCTCCACGGAGAGAATTTGGTCGGATTTTGTTAGATTATACGTTTGCACCTGTATCGGCTTTAAAGGCATTACAGGAGCTTTAGGGACAATCTTTTTTTGCAGCACGATAAGAATAAACGATTGACAGGAAAGCCACTACCCAAAGCACTGCCAGCATCACCCAAACTGCCGTGCTGCCTTTTAGAACAGCTGATGCAATGATAACAACAAATCCAGCTGCTACAAAAAGTTTTCCAGCAAAGCGGTTGCTTTTGGCCCAAATGCGATCGTTTTTCATGCTCCAGGAAGTACGAAGACCCAGTACACCGTTCTTCTTTACACGGCCCATAACATTCCCTATAAAAATCAGAAACACTCCCATACAGGCCGTCATGACGGAAGAAATATCCAGTGCCATTTTTTGTTCCAGCCCTTTGAGCGGAGCAATACTGTTATAGAGCACGGTCAGCTGCATAGCAGAAAAATAAATCACAGTGCCGATGGAAATATCAGTCAAAATGCCGCTGTTGAGTTTTGCCTCCTCGATTTCTTTATCTGATTTTGCGGTAAGCAGTTTCTTTTTATAAATCCGATTCAATCCTGCGAAGAAGAAAGTCATCAAAACAATCGTTACCGGGAGAAGAAACAATTCATATTTGGAACCCCAGCGATCCACCTGACCTGCCAAATCAAAATGAGCAGGAATCTGGTCAGGAACAAAGGGCAGAGCACCCAATGTAATAAAAATCGGGAAAAAAGTTAGTCCCCACAAAAATTTATTCTTCATCAGCCGCCTCATTTCCGCAGGCCTTTTCCCCGCAAAATTGATGAACCCACAGGACAAGTTCCTGAAGCGCACCGATATTCAGTTCATAATAGACATAATTTTTTTGCTTATACTCCATAAGAAGCCCCGCCTTCTTCAATATTTTCAGGTGATAGGAAAGAGCTGCCGGAGAAATCCCCAGGTAATTTGCAATTTCGCCAGCATTTTTTCGGTCTTCTTTCAGGAAAAGGAGGATATCCCTGCGGATTGGATCGGATAAGACTTGAAAAGTTTCTGTGATTCCCATAAAGCCGCCACCTATTTAAAAATATTTTTAAATAGATTATAACATAGCAAAAGAAAAAGTCAATAAAAAATGGCAAAATAAAAAACGCCTGAAAAACTTCAGACGTTTTTTATGGAGCTGATGACGAGAATCGAACTCGTGACCTCATCCTTACCAAGGATGTGCGCTACCATCTGTGCCACATCAGCATATTTGGCAGGGGCAGAAGGATTTGAACCCTCGGCACGTGGTTTTGGAGACCACTGCTCTACCAACTGAGCTATACCCCTATATCCCAAAACTTTAAATGGTGGGCCTTCAGGGATTCGAACCCGGGACCGACCGGTTATGAGCCGGTTGCTCTAACCAACTGAGCTAAAGGCCCTGATTTTCTTTGTAATTTGTTCCGAGAGAAGTTTCTCGGAACAAATTACACACCCTAAAGGTGTTGGCTCCCCCTGTCTGGCTCGAACAGACGACCCTGCGGTTAACAGCCGCATGCTCTACCGACTGAGCTAAGGAGGAATATCAGCACTGCTCTATTTTTCCGGGCAGTCACCCGCCAAGTATTTTCGACACTGATGAGCTTAACTACTGTGTTCGGAATGGGAACAGGTGGGACCTCATCGTTATAAGCACTGATTATGGTGACCCGTACGGGATTCGAACCCATGATGCTGGCGTGAGAGGCCAGAGTCTTAACCGCTTGACCAACGGGCCAGATATGGTGCGCCATCAGGGACTCGAACCCGGGACCCGCTGATTAAGAGTCAGCTGCTCTACCAACTGAGCTAATGGCGCATGATATAGAGAATTTACAACCAACAGTTGATATGTTCCCTCAAAATTGAACAATGAAAATTTATCAGCAACACTTGGTCAAGCCCTCGACCGATTAGTACTGCCAAGCTAAATATCTCACGACACTTACACCTGCAGCCTATCAACCTTGTAGTCTTCAAGGGGTCTTACTCAGTTAACCTGATGGGATATCTTATCTCAGGAGCGGCTTCATGCTTAGATGCTTTCAGCGTTTATCCGTTCCGCACTTAGCTGCCCAGCTGTGCCACTGGCGTGACAACTGGTGCACCAGAGGTGCGTCCATCCCGGTCCTCTCGTACTAGGGACAGCTTCCTTCAAATATCCTGCGCCCACGACAGATAGGGACCGAACTGTCTCACGACGTTCTGAACCCAGCTCGCGTACCACTTTAATCGGCGAACAGCCGAACCCTTGGGACCGAATACAGCCCCAGGATGTGATGAGCCGACATCGAGGTGCCAAACCTCCCCGACGATGTGGACTCTTGGGGGAG
>SAMEA104404103__coassemble_132_pt1 | contig 55294 bp, 48 predicted proteins | sample SAMEA104404103__metabat2_high_PE_024 | metagenome-assembled genome bin SAMEA104404103 (sample SAMEA104404103) | Balaenoptera acutorostrata
GCACCAGAGCCTTCACACATTTGTGTGAAGGCTCTTTTTTACTGTGTAGAGGCAAGTTTTCTCAAATACCGCTGGTGATATTTGAGCTTAACATACTTCATGACTTTGCGATAATAGATTGGGTTTGCTGCTCCACCCACCATTCCTATAACAGGCAGCCCCTGGATGAATTTAAAAAATAGCATATCCATGGCAAAGGTCGAAGCAGTCTGGTTTAGCTGTGTTTGAAACTCTTTTTCTGTAACCAGAAACGTTGGGGCTTTCATCAAGCGATCCACTTCTGAATTAGCAGAAATCCACTCTGGGCCGGTGGTCAGGGATGTTTCCAACAGCTTCAGAATGAAAAGCTGTTCCCGCCGAGATTCATACTCGAAGCCGTAGTGAAGGGCGGTTTCGTAGGTTCCCCGCAGAAGCATTCCAATGAACAAGACAATATCCGGCATGCCGATTCCCAGCGCACCTAGTCCAATTCCTTCCACAGTAGAAACGGCCATGTTTAGAAGACCGCTGGAACGGGAGCTTTTGGAAAGCTGTTTCAGTTCCTTCCTTCCGCCCTTCATCTGGACAGCGTAGTCCTGGATGTTGTGATTTGTTTGGAGAAGTTCTTTCCGATAGCTTTTTTCGATGAGATTTTTTCCATGACAGAACACCAGAGAAAATCCCTTGCAGAAAGCACTTTCCAGACCATCATATACTTTGGGAGGAATCTTTTGCTTCTGCTGATCCAGCCAGGAGGATTCTTTTACTTGAAAAGCGGCTTTTTCCAGTCGCAGTTCTTTTTGATGCGCTTTTCTCAGTTCTTGTTTGAGAGCAAGTTCCTTTTTACTTTGGGTAATATTCATGTCAGTCCCTCCCAGATTTGTGTTGCAGTTATTATATCAACTTGCTTTTTTAAATTCAATAGATAGAAAAAGCTTATAATATAAATATTTTTTCTTTTTTCCATTTGTAGTATAATGAAGTTGAAATCATCCATTAAGGAGGTATTCTATATGAAAAAGAAAGTGTTGGCATTCCTGATCGCCATGAGTATGCTGGCTCTGGCAGGCTGCGGAGCGAAGGAAAAGGTTCCGGTAGAACAGGAAAAACCGGCAGAAAAAGTAGAAGCAAATCTAGTGGAGGAACAACCGGAAGCCCAGGAAAATTCCCAGGAGATTCAGGGAGTAAAGCTGGAGGATGCTGACTTCCTTGATACAGAACAGAAAGAACTGCTGGAAAAAGGCTATGATCGTCTGCATGCTTTCAAAATATCCACGGGATATTTTGGACATATCAATGAAAACGAAACCGATTCTTCCGAGATGATTGACATTGAACAGGACGGGGAAATCTACCACAAATATGACGGTGTTGTTTACGATGGCTGGGATGCTTTCTACACCGATATGCTGTCGGTGTTTACCGAGGATTTCTATAACCAGATTAACACGATGGAAATAGAGGTGACCAATAAATCCTATCCTCTCTATATCGAGCACGACGGCGACCTCTACTATCATGATGGAGATAGAGGAACGAATATTACCTATCTCTTTGACCGCTATGAGCTGGCAGAGCAAACTGAGGGCGAAATCAGATTGACACGCATCAGTTACTTCCAGGACGGAGAAGAACTGAAGACGGTGGAGGAAGCGGAAATCGGCAGCTCCGAAACCAGTGAAATTATTTTAAAGAAAACCGAAAATAGCTGGCGGATTGATGAATTGACCATGCCTTATTAAACAATAAGCAGGCTGCTCTTTTACAGGGGTCAGCCTGTTTTTTACCAGAAACTGAAAAATAAGCTGATTATAAATAGAATAAACGTATGTGGGGGCGGAGATAATAAAAAAGATATTTCAATATGTATATAAACATAGTCAAAAAAATAACAAAAGTACCAAAAAGCGAAAAAATCTATTGACTATCGGGTTTATTCGGTATAGAATAATACAAAATAAGTATACATTAAAAGCTGATTGAAATATAGACTACGGCAAGACCGTGCGCCTTCCGAACGTCACAGAATAAAGGAGGAACTATCCTATGTTAAAAGGCAAAGTTGCAGTTGTTACCGGCGGTACCAGAGGTATCGGTTATGCAATCGTTAAAAAATTCCTTGAGAACGGCGCAAAAGTTGTTCTGTTTGGTTCCCGCGAGGAATCTGTAAATAAGGCTCTGGAATCATTGAGAGCTGAAAATCCTGATTGGGTTGTTGACGGTGCTTATCCAAAACTGTCTGACCCAGCAGCTGTTGCAGAGGCAATCGACCAGGTTGCTGAAAAATTTGGTAGACTGGACATCCTGGTAAACAATGCAGGCATTTCCCAGAGCACCAAGATTGAAGAATATGATCCAGCTGATTTTGCTAAGATTATGGATTTGAACGTAAAGGCTCTGTTCAATGCAATCCAGCCAGCTGTTAAAGTAATGCGCGGCCAGGGCGGCGGCGTAATCCTCAATACCAGTTCTATGGTAAGCCTGTACGGTCAGCCTTCCGGCGTTGGCTATCCAGCCAGCAAATTTGCTGTAAACGGCATGACAAAATCTTTGGCAAGAGAACTGGGCCCAAGCAACATCCGTGTAAACGCAGTTGCTCCTGGTGTAACCAGAACTGATATGGTTGCTGCTCTGCCTGAAAAAATGATTCAGCCTCTCATTGCTACCATTCCTCTGCGCAGAGTTGGCGAGCCAGAAGATGTTGCAAATGCATTCCTGTTCCTGGCAAGCGATATGGCAAGCTATGTTACCGGTGAGATCCTCTCTGTAGACGGTGCTGCAAGAAGCTAGTTTCGGCAGAAAAATCGCCTGAAATTTGATGGAAACGGTTCCTGGATTTTCCTTTTATTATGGGAAATCCGGGAATCTTTTTTTGCATTCTGTTTAAAACCTCGACCTTTTCTGTGGATTGGCTGTGGAATACTGTTTAAAGCAAAAAAGTTCCAAATAAAATTAAAAAAAATATGTTTTTTCGTGCGAAAAACCGCTTGCAATTTTGACTTTGGCATGATAATATATATTTTGTTATCTTATGTAATTTCAGAAAGAGGTGACTAGCTAAGATGAAACAGGGAATCCATCCACAGTATGAGCCAACCGTTATCAAATGTGCATGCGGTGCAGAATTTGAAACTCGTTCTACAAAAAAGGATCTGCGCGTTGAAATTTGTTCAAAGTGTCATCCTTTCTTCACAGGCAGACAGAAACTGGTTGATACCGGCGGTCGTGTAGATCGTTTCAACAAACGTTTCGGCCTTAACAAATAGGTTCAGACTACAAAGCAAGGCAATGCGTCAGGTCAGCTGGTGCGTTGCCTTTTTGCTATATAAAAATCTGGACAGTATAAAATGCAAACAGACAATGGCTTTCTGGACGGGAGCTTATTGTTGGAGGGGGACGCTATGCAGGAATATACCACCATACATGAACCGGCGGAAGACGAATTTATTGAACGCAAATCCCGGTTTATCGGGCATATCGCTCCGGTAGAAACACAGGAAGAAGCCATGGACTTTATCGCCCAGATCAAGCATCAGCACCACGATGCTACCCACAATACCTACGCCTATATTCTCCGCAATGGAGTGAAACGCTATTCCGATGACGGAGAGCCCCAGGGAACAGCAGGGGTTCCTATGCTGGACTGCGTGGAAAAAGAGGGTCTTGTGGATGTAGTGGTCGTTGTAACCAGATATTTTGGGGGCATCCTTCTGGGAGCAGGAGGTCTTGTTCGGGCGTATTCCCACGCCACCAAGATTGCAGTGGATGCAGCGCAGCGCAAGCATATGACTGCCTGCACCTTGATGGAGATGGAGTTTGATTATTCTTTCTACGGAAAAATCAATTACATTCTTCCCAAATATATCTGTCGTGTGGAGGACTCGGACTTTGGCGCAGTTGTCAAGCTCAGGGTTCTGTTCCAGAAAGATCAGTGCGAGGCTTTCTTAAAGGAAGTCACGGAACTGAGTGCGGCTCTGGTAGTCCCAAAGGTAGTGGAAGAACGATTTGATTTCTTCTAAGCTATCAAATCTGCGGCAGATTCGACAAAGGCTCAACACGATAGAGTTGAAGCCCTGTGAAATTTTCCGAAAATTAAAATATATAGAGGAGAAACGATTTATTTTCGGTATATTATAAAAGAAGGGAGGAGGGAAAGTATGATATCTGATGCGTTTATTCAGCAGCTCAAACAATACAGCGATATTGAGCGTACGGTTTCCAGCTACGTTCAACTTAAAAGGAAGGGAAGATATCTTTCGGGATTGTGTCCGTTTCACTCGGAGAAATCGCCCTCCTTCTTTGTTTATCCTCAAACCCAGTCCTTCTACTGTTTTGGATGCGGAGCAGGTGGAGATGTCATCACCTTCATCCGCAAAATCGAAAACCTGGATTATATGGAAGCAGTTCGATTCCTTGCGGAAAAGAACGGTATGACCATTCCTGATGATGACGAATCCCAGGCAAAAGCCAACCGCAGAAAAAGGATACTGGAAATCAATCGGGAAACAGGACGGTTTTATTTCAGCTGTTTAATGGGAGAATCCGGCAGGGAAGCTTTGGCCTATCTGGTGCGACGTGGACGGAACAAAAAGTCTATTCGGCACTTCGGTTTAGGTTATGCGCCTGATGAATGGAGTGCTCTCTGCGACCATCTTCACCAGAAAGGTTATACCGATGATGAGCTGGTGGAGGCCAATGTAGCGGTAAGAGGAAAAAAAGGCGGAGTTTATGACCGGTTCCGAAACCGTGTCATGTTTCCCATCATTGACCTTAGGGGCAATGTGGTTGCTTTTGGCGGAAGGGCGTTGGATGACAAGGGAGCAAAATACCTCAACTCCAGTGATACGCCGGTATTCAAAAAAAGTAAGAACCTGTTTGCCTTGAATTTTGCAAAGACCTCCTCTCATCCAGGGTTGATTCTGGCAGAGGGTTATATGGATGTTATTGCAATCCATCAGGCAGGCTTTGATAATGCCATCGCAACTTTGGGAACAGCGTTGACAGAGGAACAGGCAAGGCTCATTTCTCAGTATACGGATCGGGTCATTCTGGCATACGATTCCGATGGGCCAGGACAAGCTGCCACCAAACGCGCCATCAACATCTTTGATGAGGTGGGCGTAAAGGTCAGCGTGCTGTCCATGACGGGAGCCAAAGACCCAGACGAATTTTTGCAAAAGTATGGAGCAGAACGCTTTGCCATGCTTTTGGATGGAAGCCGCAATGCGGTAGAGTTTGAGCTTTCCAAGCTGAGAAAGAATTTTGACATCAAAACAGCAGACGGCAAGGTGGGCTTCCTGAAGGAATCCTGCAAACTGTTTGCGGGAATACGCAACCCGGTGGAAAGGGAGGTCTATGTCACCCAGGTGGCAAACGAACTTTCTATTTCTCCCCAGGCTATCCATGCGCAAATCAGCAACCTGGATAAGAGAGAAACTTACCGGGAAAACCGAAAGCAGAAAGCGGATATGAATATTTATATCGGGAATATGGCAGCGGCGAAGGATGATATCCAGCGGCGTTCCAATCTTCGGTACGCTATGGCAGAAGAAGGAATCATCTATTGTATGTTGAAAAACCCGGATTTTTATTCCCGCATTTCTTCCAAAATCGGGGAAGAAGACTTTGTAACAGATCAGAACAGGGAAATTTATCGTGCTATGGCGCAAAGACTTGCAGAGGGAAAATCTGTGGAAATGATTGAGCTGTCCTCGGCGTTATCTCAGGAGGGAATGTCCAGAATCTCTGCAATTTTGGCAACAGCTCCTACCCAGCGGTGCGATGAATCTGCCCTTGACGATTATATGACAAGACTGATTGAACACAGAAATGTAAGGACGGAAAAGGAAGTGGCCCAGATGGATGAGGCGGACTGGAATGAGTACGTCAAAAATCTGGCAGCAAAAAAAAATAGGAGGGGTTAGTTTGGCAGTAAAAGATAAAAAAGCGGTTATCCGCGGTTTGATCGAAAGCGGTAAAGCAAACGGCAAGCTGACAACAAGAGAAATTAACGATGCCCTGGAACAGCTGGACTTCGATGTGGAAAAGGTAGACAAGCTCTACGATACACTGGAGTCTTTGAACATCGACATCGTGGACGATATCGACATCAGCGAGATTGATTCCAAAGATTTTGATAATGATAAAGATGACGATGCTCTGTTGTCTGTAGACGGCATCAACATCGACGACCCAGTAAAGGTTTATCTGAAGGAAATCGGCAGAGTTCCTCTGCTGAGCCCAGAGGAAGAAATCGAGCTGGCTGAGCGTATGGCGCAGGGCGACCCATACGCAAAAAAAAGACTGTCTGAAGCAAACCTTCGACTGGTAGTCAGCATTGCAAAGCGTTATGTTGGCCGTGGGATGCAGTTCTTGGATTTGATTCAGGAAGGTAACTTGGGTCTGATCAAAGCAGTAGAAAAATTTGACCATACTAAAGGATTTAAGTTCTCCACTTATGCAACATGGTGGATTCGTCAGGCAATTACCAGAGCTATTGCTGACCAGGCAAGAACCATCCGTATCCCTGTTCACATGGTAGAAACCATCAACAAGGTAAAGAAGGTTTCCAGCCAGCTTCTGCATAAAAACGGACACGATCCGACAGCAGAAGAAATTGCAGAAGAACTGGATATGCCAATCGACAAGGTAAGAGAGATTATGCGTGTGGCACAGGAACCAGTGTCCCTGGAAACACCAATCGGTGAGGAAGAAGACAGCCATCTGGGTGACTTCATCGAAGACTCCGATGCGCCGGCTCCTGCTGATGCAGCTTCCCACACTCTCCTGAGAGAACAGCTGGAGGAAGTGTTGTCTACTCTGACCCCAAGAGAGAAGAAAGTTCTGGAACTTCGTTTTGGACTTTTGGACGGCAGAAACCGTACTCTTGAGGAAGTAGGTAAGGAATTTGACGTTACCCGTGAGCGTATTCGTCAGATCGAAGCGAAAGCCCTTAGAAAGCTTCGTCATCCAAGCAGAAGCAAACGACTCAAGGACTTTTTAGATTAGTTGCGAAAAGCGGACGTTTCTGATAAAGAACGTCCGCTTTTTTTGTATAAAAAAGTTTATCTTGACAATAGAAACCGGGTATCGTATACTAAAAAGGTAAGGTATAGGGGGAACAGAACCCCTTATAAAAAACACAGCTCACAGGACGAGGTGAGGGAATGAATATTACACTGGAAGCCGATTATGCAGTACGCATTGTTTATGTTTTGGTACAAAACCAGACCCGCATGGATGCAAAGACCATTGCGGAAGAAACAGGAGTTACTCTGCGGTTTTCTTTGAAGATTCTCCGCAAATTGGTAGCGGCAGGAATCATCAAGTCTTTTAAAGGGACACAGGGAGGATATGAAATCGGGCGGCCCCCCGAAGAAATTTCTTTGGGAGAGGTTATTGAAGTGATCGAGGGAAAATATACCATCAGCAGATGTGTATGCGGAGATTATGTCTGTACCCGGAAGAAAGGAAGACCCTGCCCTTTCCAAAAAATTTATTGTAAGATTTCAAAGAATGTACGGGATGAACTGTATTCCCATCATTTTTCTGAATTCCAGGAAAAACAATAACAGAATCAAAAAGGCGTACCCCGTAATGGGGTACGCCTTTGCTGTTTTTTTAGAGCAGTTCTTCTAACTGTTTGAGGGTTTCATCAAAGTCATTGATGATATCCAGGATTGGTTGTGGGGAAGCCATGTCCACGCCTGCAATCTTCAGCAGTTCGATTGGATGGTCGCTGCATCCAGAACGAAGGAATTTCTTGTAATCTTCGATTGCTGGCTGTCCCAGTTTGCGGATACGGTTGGTGATAGCGATGGCAGCAGAGATACCGGTAGCGTACTGGTAAACGTAGAATGGACGGTAGAAGTGAGGGATTCTTGCCCATTCGTTGCAGATAGCATCGCTGGCATCAAAATCAGGGCCGTAGTAATCTTCGTTGATTTTGCGGTGGATATCGCAGAGAACATTTGGCAGAAGCGGTTTTCCTTCCAGAACCAGTTTGTGGGTCTGATCTTCAAAGTCGGCGAACATGGTCTGACGATAGAAGGTGGAACGGATATCGTTCAGGTGTTTGGACAGAAGCATAGCTTTTTCAGCCTTAGTCTGAGCATGATCCAGCAGATAGTGATAGAGGATCATTTCGTTGGTGGTGGAAGCTACTTCAGCGCAGAACAGGCTGTAGTTGGAATAGATGTATGGCTGGGTCTGGTTGGAGTACCAGGAGTGCATGGAATGACCGGTTTCGTGAATCAGGGTGAATACGTCGTCCAGCGTGTCGCTGTGGTTCAGCAGCATATATGGGTGAACGCCGTATACACTGGTGGAATAAGCACCGCTGACTTTGCCATCCTTTGGATATGCGTCACACCAATGTTCTTTCTGAGAAGCTTTTACCAGTTCGGTATAGTCTTCGCCCAGGATTTCGGTGGCTTTCAGAATCAGCTCATAGGCTTCATCGAAGGAGTATTTTTTGTCCACATCAGGGATGATTGGAACAAACAGGTCATACATATGGCTCTTTTCCAGACCCAGGATGCGGTTTCTCAAAGCGATGTAGCGATGGAATGGAGCGGTGTTTTCGCGAACAGTTTTCAGGAGGTTGTCATATACTTCTCCAGGGATAAAGTTTTCGGAAAGGGACTGATCTCTGGAAGATTTGTAGCCTCTGGTTTTGGCGATGGCAACACTGGCTTTTACCATAGCGTAGTAGTTGGAGGACAGGGTGTTGATATATCCGCCATAAACATTGCCCAGCAGTTTTTCAAAGAAAGTTTTGCGGACATTGCGGTCAGGGTCTTCCATCATGCTGCCATAAGAGGCATCGTTTACGGTAACTTCGCGTCCATCGGAAGCGGTGATTTTTTCGTAGCGGGTGTCATTTACCAGAAGATCGTTGTAGATTTTGGTATAAGAAGCGTGCATATCTTCCATACGCACCAGCAGCTGTTCGGATTTTTCATCCAGGATGTGTTCTTTTTGAGCCAGCAGGTCGTCAATCATGTGGCCGTAGAGGGATAATTCAGGACATTCTTTGCAGAATTCGTTGAATTTTTCCTTGTTCAGCTGCATCAGTTCTGGCAGCAAAAATGCCAGCTTTTCGTTGACTTCGGTGCTGGCACCAAAGATAGTTTCATAAAGATTTTTGTAATGGGGATCAGACATTTCGGTATCGTGGTGGCAGGAAGCAAAGGTGAACAGGCCGTCAAATAAATGACTGCACTGGGCATCCAGTTTCAAAGCTTCCAGCAAAGTACCGGCATCATGGCAGATAGTTCCCTGAAGGTTGGCCAACTTTTGAGCCAGAGCTTTTGCACTTTCCAGGTCAGCATACCATTTTTCCTCTGTGGAATAAATGTCCGAGAGGTTCCATACAAAACGATTGTCTTCCATAAGAAAATTCCTCCGTATATCATATAAATATTGCTGAGCAGACAAACTTAACAGCTTCATTATAGCCTTTTTGCGGGGGGAAAACAATCGTTTCCAAAACAAAAACTTTGATATAAAAAATAAACTGATTTTTTTGTCACATTGAGAAAAGAAAATGAAGGTGAGGATAGGATATGCACAAAAGATTGTTCCTCAGGTCAAAATCAAAGTACAATATCGAAAAAACTCCGGCAATATTTTTTAACCTGTTCTGTTATGGAGAAAAGAAACAGGACTAGGATTTTGACCCATAAAATGTTATAATAGGAAAAGAACAGAAAACAACTGTTCCATATAAAAATCAGCCCTTTTGCATGAAGACACCATATAAAACCCGTGGAAAAGACCTGCTTTTGCAGGTCTTTTTCTGTAGAAAAAGGCGCAGGCAGAAATCGGTTGTTTTTTTGCATGATTTGTGTTAAACTTTGCTACAATATATAGAACCGGTCAAATCATTATTTAATAAAGGAGTGCCAAATCTATGCTGCATACGATACTGCCGACTGCTTCTTATCTCATCACCGCTCTTGCTTTTTATAAGATGGCTCAACTGCGAAACCTTCCATCTCCCTGGATGGCGTTCATCCCTTTCCTGAATCTGTACATTATCGGTTATATCGGAGATACTCTGAAATACAATACGGCTCCCTTTAACCGCTACCTGGCAGATATTCCGTTGGCTTATGCCCTTCCGCTTCTTTCCATCGGCGGCTCTTTGGTCAGCGGACTGATTTTTGGAATCGGCCCTATGCTGGGGATGATTGTAAATTTGATTTTAGTTGTGGCACAGGCTGTGGTTTACCTGTTTATCTTCACTCAGTATGCTCCCAAAAACAAATATCTGTTTACCGCCCTTTCCCTGATTCCATTGGTTGGCCCATGTCTTCTGCTTTACGTCACAAGAGAATATCATTATTAAAAATTAGAAACAGACCTGCATTTGAAACTAAATGCAGGTCTGTTGTTCTTTACAAAGGTATTTGCTATAATAAAATAAAACAGAACATCGAAGGAGGGGAAACATGAGATTTAAGAATATAGATTTTAAAAAGAATTTCAGCGATGCCCTAAAGTTCACAGTAGTAATATCTATGATATATTTTTTTGTGAATTTCAAGTATCCTTACACGCTGACCTATTTTTTACAAGATGCTTGGAATTTTCTGTTGATTTTAATTTCGGTTTTCCTGGTGAATGTTTTGTTTGATGGAATCATGAACTGGTTTAAAAACAGATAAATTTAAGGAAATAAGGAGGAACCACTTATGCAGAAAGATATTCTTAGAAGATACGCTCAGCTGATTGCAAAAATGGGTGTCAATGTGCAGGAAGGTCAGGACGTAGTGCTCAACGCAGGCATCGAACAGCCGGAATTTGTTGAGATGGTCACTGAGGAATTGTACAAACTGGGCGCAAGAAAAGTATTTGTAAAATGGAGCTATGAGCCTTTGACCAAGCTTCATTATCAGTATCGCAGCATGGATGCAGTATGTAAAATGGAATCCTTTGAGGAAGAAGAAGCCAAATATGTATCGGACAACCTGCTGTGCCGCCTGTTCCTTACTTCCGAGGATCCAGATGGATTAAAAGGCGTTGACATCGAAAAGATGGCTGCTGCAAGACAGGCTCAGTATAAAATCATGAAGCCTCTCCGAGATAAAATGGATGGAAAGCATCAGTGGTGCATCGCCGGAGTGCCAGGTAAAAAATGGGCTCAGAAGGTATTTCCAAATGAAACTCCAGAAGCCGCAGTAGAAAAACTGTGGGAAGCAATCCTGTCCACCTCCCGTGTGGATGAAGACCCTATCGCTGCATGGGAAGCCCACAACAAGGATGTTCATGACCGCTGCGAATACCTCAATTCTCTGGATATCGAAAGTCTGGAATATCATTCCGCAAACGGCACGAACTTTAAAGTGGGACTGCTCAAAGGCGCAAAGTTCATGGGCGGCAGCGAAACCACCCAGAGCGGAACTGTATTCAATCCAAACATTCCATCTGAAGAATGTTTCACTTCTCCTGACCGCATGACAGCAGAAGGTGTGGTTTACTCCACCAAACCTTTATCTTATCAGGGACAACTCATCGAGAACTTCCATCTGACATTTAAGGATGGCAAGGTAGTGGAATCTCATGCAGAGGTTAATGACGAACAGCTGACCAAGATGTTGGACATGGATGAAGGCGCAAGATATCTGGGTGAGTGTGCTTTAGTACCATTCGACAGCCCCATCAACCAGACAGGACTTCTGTTCTACAATACCCTCTTTGATGAAAATGCCTGCTGCCACCTGGCATTGGGCGCAGGATTTACAGAAGTGGTGAAGGACAAAACCCAGGAAGAAGCTCATGCCATGGGGATAAACGATTCCATGATTCATCAGGACTTTATGATTGGCTCCGCAGACCTGGATATCGTTGCTCACTGTGAAGGCGGCAAAGATGTACAGATTTTTAAAAATGGAACCTGGGCATTCTAAAAAGAAATCGGCATAAAGAAAAGGACTTGCTTTTGCAAGTCCTTTTTGTGTTTAAATCAAGATGGGGGAACTGACCTCTTTACGCTTTGCAATCTGTAAGGTCAAATCGCTGCTGATAGAGAATCCTGCCTGTGCAAGGGTCTGTTCCGCAGCCTGCTGCGCCAGAAGTCCCATGTTGTTGTTTTCGCTGAGATGTCCCAATACAAAATGTTTGGTTCCGGTTTCTGCCAGATGGGGAAGTGCCCTGGAACAGTCATCATTGGATAAATGCCCTGTAGAGGAACGGATGCGGCGTTTGAGATAGTAAGGATAGGCGGAGGCCATGATCATGCCGTTATCGTAGTTGGATTCCAGCAGGAGAGCATCGCAGCCGGATAGACCGTCCTTTACTTCATCGGTGTATACACCAAGGTCAGTGGCAACACCGACTTCTTTGCCATTGCTCAGAGTGATGCGATAGCCCAAACTTCCCACGCTGTCGTGAATCGTGCGGAAAGGGTGAATTTCCATATTCCCCACCATAAAGCCAGACATATCAGCCCGGAACATTTCCACGCCGTCAGGGATTTTCATGTTTTCCTGAATATACTGGAGAACCTTTTCATCGCCGTAGAGAGGAAGGGGATATTTTTTCAAGAATACGGATAGACCTTTGATGTGGTCGGTATGTTCGTGGGTAATCAGGATACCTTTGAGTTTGTCAAAATCTGCATGGAGGGAATTGAGGGCAGTCACGGCTGCTTTGCAGCTGACCCCAAGATCTACCAGCAAAGAGCTTTCCCCGGTGTCTACATATACACTGTTTCCGCTGCTGCCGCTGTACAGCGGACAAAATACTGCCATAATTTTATCTCCTTCCAGCAAGTTCAGATGATTCTGGAAAAAGTGTAGCATAGTTGGATGGGAAAATCAACACCTGATACAGGGGAAGAATATAAGTCAGACTTTTTTTGGAAAAAGGGACGTGGTATAATAAATAGAGGAGAAAGACTAAGAACCAATAGGAGGACTTGCAAATGTACAGCTGTGTCAAAAGTTACGGAGTGAATGGAATAGATGCTTACCGTGTGGTGGCGGAAGTGACCTTGAACAGGGCCATGCCGGGCTTTGATATCGTAGGGCTGCCGGATGCAGCAGTCAAAGAATCTCGTTCCAGAGTGCAGTCTGCCATTACCCATGCAGGCTACCAGCTTCCTGTAGCTAAGATCACGGTGAACCTGGCTCCTGCCAGCCAGAAAAAATCTGGCCCAGTTTTTGACCTGCCGATTTTTTTGGCAGTTATGTCAGCGGCCAGGGAGATTTATCCTATTCCAGAAAATGCGGCCTTTTTGGGTGAGTTGAGTTTATCAGGAGAACTTCGCCCGGTCAACGGCGTTTTGTCTATGGCGATACAAGCCCAGAAAGATGGGATAGAAGAATTGTTTCTGCCGGAACAGAATGCCAGAGAAGCCTCTATTGTAGAGGGGCTGAAAGTATATCCGGTAAAAAATATAGGAGAACTGGCCGCTCACCTGATGGGGAAGGAAACAATCCAGCCTTTGGAATTCGACCCCATGCTCCTTTTGGGTGGAAGCAACAGCTTTGAGGCAGATTTGGCAGATGTAAAGGGACAGCCCTTTGCCAAAAGGGCGTTGGAAATCGCTGCGGCTGGAGGACACAATCTTCTCCTGATTGGCTCTCCCGGCACAGGAAAAAGTATGCTGGCAAAACGTCTGCCTTCTATTCTGCCTAAGCTTAGTTTTCAGGAGGCCATCGAAACTACCCGTATCTATTCTGTAGCGGGAATGCTCCCAGCGAATCAGCCCGTCATGAACAGCAGACCTTTCCGCTCTCCCCATCATACCGTATCACCGGTGGGACTGACAGGAGGCGGCTCTAACCCTATGCCGGGAGAAATTTCCCTGGCGCACAACGGGGTTCTGTTTTTGGATGAGCTGCCGGAGTTTCAGCGGCAGGCTCTGGAAGTTCTCCGGCAGCCCATTGAGGATAATCAGGTGACCATTTCCAGGGCTTCTTCCAGAGTGACCTACCCGTGTTCTATGATGTTTGTGGCAGCAATGAATCCCTGTCCCTGCGGTTATCGGGGACATCCCAAAGTTTCCTGCACCTGCTCAGAAAACGCAGTACAGAAGTATATTTCCAGAGTATCTGGGCCTCTGCTTGACCGAATCGACCTGCATGTAGAAGTAGCTCCGGTAAATTTTAACGATTTGATGGAGGCACATCAGGAAGAAAGTTCTGCCCAGGTGAGAAAAAGGGTGGAGGCGGCTCGTCAGATTCAGAACAAACGCTTTGCAAACACAACCATCACCTGCAATGCCCGCATCCCCGCAGGCAAACTGTTGGAATACTGCGCTATGGAACAAGAGGCTGTTGATTTTATCCACCGTTCTTTTGATGCTCTGGGTATGTCTGCCAGAGGATACGATCGAATTGTCAAGGTAGCAAGGACTATCGCAGATTTGGACAACAGCGATTTGATTCAAAAAGACCATATTGCCGAGGCTTTGGGATACCGGACTTTAGACCAGAAATATTGGTACGAACATAAATAATCAATTAGGATTTGGAGAAATATTATGCTGAAAATAGATGTAATCACCGTTGGAAAATTAAAAGAGGGATATTTGCGCTCTGCCTGCGAAGAATATCTCAAGAGGCTCAGCCTTTATGCCAAAGTGCAGGTGCTGGAACTTTCGGAATACAAAGTGCCGCAGAATCCTTCTGACAGCCATATCGAAACCTGCCTGAAACAGGAGGGAGAAGCCATCTTGAGCAAGATTCCGCAGCAGAGCTTTGTCATCGCCATGTGCATTGAAGGAAAACAGATGTCCTCCGAACAGCTGGCAGAAACTTTTTTACAGGTGCAAAATCGTGGTGTCAGCCAGGTGAGTTTTGTGATTGGCGGTTCCTGGGGACTGAGCGATGCAGTAAAGCAGAGGGCAGATATCAAACTGTCCATGTCTAAGATGACCTTCCCTCATCAGCTGGCAAGGGTGATGCTCCTGGAACAGATTTATCGGGCCAACAGCATCAACAACAACGGAAAATATCACAAATAAATAGGGAAGTAAAAGGAAAATTTGCACAAAACATTTTTACAAATAAAAAAGATTTTCCTCTTTTCCCAAAAGACTTTTTTATTGCAATCACTATGGATTATGATATAATAAGAATGTTGTGCAGAAACTTCCATCTGCGGCAAAATCCTGTCGCTTTTAGAGGAAGGATGCAGGGACAACGCTTGATGCAAAGCGTAAAACCAGGTTGAAATTTTAAGGTGATTCTGCTAAAATATGAACAGCAGCATTCAATAAAAATGGATTGCTCCAGACTGATTTTTCCTGTGTGGACAGTGAAAAATCAGTTTTTGGGCTGGGGTTTCAAGCAGAGAAACCAGCCGTAAATATATAAAGAGGTGAGTATTTTTGAAGCCTGACCCGTTAAGTTATCCATTACACAGCAAAAAATAACATCGGGGAACAGGTTTTGCGCCGGACTGTTCCTTTATTTTGGGAGGGATCGGCGATGCTCAATTTTTATAAAACAATAGATAACCGCGTGAAAGAAATCGCCCAGGCAGAAGATGGATGCTGGATTTGTGCAGTCTGTCCTACCGAACCGGAAGTTCGCTATTTGGTGGATACTGTAGGTCTGGAACAGGACTTTGTACGGGCTGCCCTGGACGAGGAGGAAAGCTCCCGTGTAGAATCTGAGGATGACCAGACGCTGGTCATTGTAGACGTGCCTACCGCAGAAAAACAAGATGAGGACAAAACGGTAGTGTATTCTACTATGCCTATGGCAATCATCTCCAACGAAAAGATGATTACCACAGTATGCCTGCGAGAGAATGCAGTTATTAACGAGATCCGTCAGGGACTGGTCAAAAACATCAAGACCCACATGAGGACAAGATTTTTGCTGACTATCCTGCTGCGGATTGCAACACGATTTTTACAATACTTAAAACAGATAGATAAGATTTCGTATACAACAGAAAATCTCCTGCACAAAACCATGAGAAACCAGGAATTGATTCAGATTTTGGGACTGGAAAAATCATTGGTCTACTTTTCTACATCCCTCAAATCCAACGAGGTCACTTTGGAAAAGATTCTCAGAGGCAGGATCATCAAGCTGTATGAGGAGGACGAAGACCTGCTGGAAGATGTCATCATCGAGGTCAAGCAGGCCATTGAGATGTGCTCCATCTATTCCAACGTCCTTTCCAACACCATGGATGCTTTTGCATCCATCATTTCCAACAACCTGAATATCGTCATGAAGGTGCTGACCGCAGTCACCATCCTGATAGAGATTCCAAATACGATATTTGGTCTTTATGGAATGAACGTATCAGGACTGCCATTCCCAACTTTTTGGGTATCTATTTTGGTGGCAACAGTTCTGGTTATGATTAGTGCGCTTATTTTATGGAAAAAAGATATGTTTAAGTAAAACGGGAAACCTGATCCGGCAGAAAAAGGGAAGATTTGACCCTGGTGTTTGTCAGTGGTATTTTGTATCTTTTGCGAAATACTAAATCTGCTGGAACCTATGTTTGCTCACAGGGAGCAGAAAAACAAAATTAAGGGGAGTCAGCCTTGGAAAAGTATGTGATTAACGGCGGAAGAACCCTCCACGGTGAAGTGGAGATCAGCGGTGCAAAAAATGCCGCTGTGGCGATCATCCCAGCAACTGTTCTGGCACAGGATGTCTGTGTCATTGAGAATGTACCAAATATCAGCGATGTGACCATCCTGTTTCAGATATTGACCGATCTTGGCGCAAAAGTGCGCTACCTTGCAAAAAATACAGTAGAAATCGACACACGAAATATTAGTGAGCCAGTCGTTCCTTATGAATCGGCCCGCCATCTTCGTGCATCCTATTATTTCTTGGGGGCTTTCCTGGGAAGATTTGGCGAAGCCCATGTTTCCCCTCCGGGAGGCTGTAACTTTGGCGTTCGCCCCATCGACCAGCACATCAAAGGCTTTGAGGCGTTGGGCGCAGAGGTTACTACCGACTACGGCTTTATCAATGCCACCAGCAAAGAAATGTTCGGTTCCCATATCTACCTGGACGTAGTATCCGTAGGTGCTACCGTCAATATTATGCTGGCAGCAGTCAAGGCAAAGGGCTTGACCATTCTGGAAAATGCAGCAAGAGAACCGCATATTGTAGACCTTGCCAACTTCCTGAACTCTATGGGCGCAGATATCCGAGGTGCTGGTACTGACGTAATCAAGATTCACGGTGTAGACCTGATGCATGGTACGCAGTATCCGATTATCCCTGACCAGATTGAAGCAGGAACCTATATGACAATTACCGCAGCCACCGGCGGCGAAGTGCTGATTAAGAATGTGATTCCAAAACATCTGGAATCTATTACAGACAAGCTGGTGCAGGCAGGCTGTGAAATCGAAGAATACGACGATTCCATTTTGGTACGCCGTACTGAAAAACTGAAAAAAACCAATGTGAAAACCCTTCCTCACCCGGGATTCCCTACCGATATGCAGCCACAGATGACCACCTTGCTGTCCATCGCAGAGGGAACCAGCATTGTGACCGAGGGTGTTTGGGACAACCGTTTTAAATATGTGGATGAACTGCACCGCATGGGCGCAAAAATCCAGGTAGACGGCAAAGTCGCTGTTATCGAAGGGGTAGAACAGCTGGGCGGCGCTCATGTGAAGGCTCTTGACCTTCGGGCAGGCGTTGCTTTGGTACAGGCTGCTCTCAGCGCAAAAGGTACTACCGAAATCGAGGATATCCATTGGGTGGAAAGAGGATATGAGAACCTAATCGAGAAGCTGCGCAGTTTGGGAGCAGACATCAAAAAGGTGGTAGAACCCGAAGACAGCTTTGCAAAAAATGCGTAATTTTTCAAAACAAGCATAAAAAAGCGGAGTGAGTTCACTCCGCTTTTTTGCGTTTTTTACATCAATGGGGCAAAGGTTCTCAATAGAGAACGCAGAACCCGGACAATAGCACTGACCTTATATTCCTGTTCTAAGGTGACTTCCTGGGAGAGGTTCTGGGTCATCAGGAAATCTTGCTTTACCTGTGAAACGATGGGAGAAAGATAAAAGGCAACGCCACATTCAAAGTGCAGATAGAAGCTGCGGAAATCCATATTAGTGGTTCCCACGACAGCGGTATCATCATCGGAAACGAACATTTTGGCATGGATGAATCCAGGAGTATATTCAAAAATGCGGATTCCTGCTTCCAGCAGCTGACGATAATGGGAGCGAGTAACCGGATGTACATACCATTTATCGGGGACGTGGGGGGTCATGATTCGCACATCTACCCCACTTTGAGCGGCAAGGCACAGAGCATTTATCATTTCATTGTCCAAAATCAAGTAAGGCGTGATGATGTAAACGTAGTTCTGAGCATGGTTGAGAATCTGCATATAGACATTTTCTGCCAGATTGCAGTTGTCCAGAGGACTGTCGCCGTAAGGCTGTACAAAGCCTTCGCAGCTTCTTCCTGGCTGAGGAAGAAAATCTGAAAGATGCAGAGATTCCTGACAGGTAAACTGCCAAAGTTCCAGGAACATTTCTGTCAGGCTTTGAACCGCATCGCCCTTCAGCATAACTGCGGTATCTTTCCAATGGCCAAAGCGTTCTTTTTGGTTGATATATTCGTCTGCCAGATTGATTCCTCCAGTAAAACCTACGTTTCCGTCAATCACACAGATTTTTCTGTGGTCCCGATAATTGGTGGCAGGATTGAGCCGAGGTTTAAGAGGATTGAACGCTCCCACTTTGAAGCCTCTTTTTTTCAGATGTTCGCTATACATGGCGGGCAGGGTGGAAACACATCCCACATCATCGTATAGAAGATAAACGGGGATACCCTGTGCAATTTTCTTTTCCAGGATATCGTAGATGGTGTTCCACATGGTTCCGTGATGGATGATGAAATATTCTATCAGAATAAATTTCTCGGCTTTTTCCAGTTCTTCCACCAGCTGAACATAGAATTTTTCTCCTAAGGGGAAATATTCTGCTTCGGTGTTTTGATAAAGCTCAAAGCCGGAGTTCTGATAGATATAGTTTGCCTGCCTTGCTAAAGTAGGATGATGGGCGCGAAGCCGCTGAAGACATTCTTCTGGGTTTCGCTCCTGGCAGGATTGTCCGTGGTTCTTGTGGAGAAGCGTTTCAGAGTAGCGCTGCATTTGCTGGGCCATTTTTTTGCTGTTGCGTTTCATGCCGAAGCACAGGTAAAAGATGCCGCCAATCAGAGGAACTGCCATAATCAGGATGACCCAGGAAATTTTGTAAGAAGGATTATCCTCTCTGGGTAGGATGCAAAGCACCATAATGAAGCTGAGTATGTGGAACACAACGCTGACCCAGTAACGTATGGTGCTTAGTTTTACCAGAACGAACAGCAGGACTGCCAGCTGGAACAAAGTCAGCACCGCAATGATGAACAGCCGGCTGGTGAGGAATTTAATCAGCCTTTTTTTGTTTAGGAGATGAGGGCTCATCTGAGCAGAGGAAACAGGTTCTTTCAAAGTCAGTACGCCTCCTTCTGTATAAAATCTGCCGCAGCAGAAAGAGTTCCGTGTGAAAAATCAAAAAGAAAGGTCTTCTGCCAGGAGCAGAAGACCTTGGGAATTTTGTATTTATTCCAGACCGTTTGGATTCATGGAAATAAATTTCCAGCTGCTCTGACACATATCCTCGATGGTGCGGACAGCTTCCCAGTTCAGCAGCTCTTTTGCTTTGGAAGCATCTGCATAGCAGGAAGCGATGTCGCCAGGCCTGCGGGGAGCAATCATATATGGAACAGAATGACCGCAGGCTTTTTCAAAGGCGTGGACGATTTCCAAAACGCTGGTTCCTTTTCCAGTGCCCAGATTGATAGCCTGGACTCCTTTGTGGGAAAGGCTGTAGTCGATGGCTTTCAGATGACCGAGAGCCAGGTCTACCACATGGATATAATCCCGAACACCGGTGCCGTCAGGGGTATCATAGTCATCGCCATAAACGCTGAGTTTTTCCAGCTTGCCGATGGCAACCTGAGAAACATAGGGCAGCAGATTGTTTGGGATGCCATTGGGGTTTTCTCCAATCAGGCCGCTGGAATGTGCGCCGATAGGGTTAAAGTAGCGAAGGAGAACAACGCTCCATTCTGGGTCGGACACAGTCAGGTCAGACAAAATCTGTTCAATCATGACTTTGGTGTAGCCGTAAGGGTTGGTGGCACTGGTAGGCATTCCTTCCCTGAATGGAACAGGATTGTTCATTCCGTATACAGTGGCGGAGGAAGAAAATACGATATTTTTGCAGTTGTGTTCTTTCATGCTCTGACAGAGCATCAGGGTGCCGGTGATGTTGTTGTGATAATATTCCAGAGGTTTCTGGACAGATTCGCCCACAGCCTTGTATCCGGCAAAGTGAATTACTGCTTCGATGTCCCGCTCCTCAAAGATACGGTCCAGAGCAGGTTTATCCAGAATGTCTGCTTCGTAGAAGATAGGGCGAACGCCGGTGATTTTTTCAATACGGTTCAGGACTTCCGGCTTGGAATTGGAGAAGTTATCTACGATGACAACTTCTTTGCCGGACTGAATCAGCTCAACTACAGTGTGGCTGCCGATGAATCCAGCGCCACCTGTCACTAAAATAGCCATAATCAAACGCTCCTTTTTCTCGTAGCATCAATCAAATATAATGCTTAAATTACAGTATAGACTGACTTGGGGATGGTGTCAATTCCTTAGTGGGGGAAAGCTTCTGGATAGGCCGCCCTTGCCATTTTTTCCAGCTCCTCCATCATGGGGACACCCCGGAGTCTAACGGCGGAAAAATCTACAGGGTAAAGCTGACCTTCTCGAACTGCGGCGCAGTTTTTGTAAACATCGCTTTGAATGATTTGTTCTGGGGAAAGCAAACGGTCATAGAAAATGATTTCGGGGTCAAGAGCGTTTTGTTCATTTTCAGGATAGAGCCACTGGGAACCGAGGTTTCCCAGATTATTTAGAGATAAGTTTTCCAGCAGCTGGCTTTCAAAAGTTTCTGCTGTTGCCATGGTATAATCAGGAACTGCCAGATAAATCGCAGATTTTTTTCTGGTGATATCGGTATATTCCCGGATGGGATTGACGATGGAATCGAATTTTTTCTGATATTTTTCTATAAATTCCTGATACGCAGGATTTCCTTTGGAACCAAAACAAAGGGTGAACAACATTTGGTAACGGTCGCAAATTTCACCTGGATTGGATGGAACAGGAAATGTAATAACTTGAATACCATGATGGGAAAGGGTTTCCAAAGATGTTTGACGCATAGGGGCAGAGGTCAATACCCAATCTGGCTTGGATGCGATGATGGTGTCCAGGTCAGGCCCCAATACTGTGCCGGATATTTTGGCACCAGGAGCGTTGATGGAAGAAGGAGCATCGCTGCAAATGTTTGAGATTGTTCCGGCAGCACCAATGTCTTCCAGAGCCTGCGCTAAATCCGCAGACAAAACGGCAAGGCGGCTGGGCTTTTCCTGAATGATGAAGCTTTCCTGTTCCGAAATCGTGAGCTTGACTGGAAAGCTTTCTGTTTCGGTCAGTTCAGAGTGGTTTGTTACATCGGGGAGCGGGCTTTTTTTGATATGCTTGTGCGGGGCAGAGCAGGAACATAATCCCATCGACAAAGAAACTATCAGAGAGGTGCAGACGAGCAGCAGCCTGCGCTCTGATGACGAGGATGAAAAAAGTTTCATTGGAAAGATCCTTTCTATTATAATAAAATAAGGCCATATATAAATCCATTTTATCTTGCTGATTGACCGGTGTCAATCAACAGATAAAGATATCTTAATTTTTTATAGGATTTGTATGGGGTATGGAAATCTTTCTAATTTTATGAGATAATAAAACTGCTTAAAAATATTTTTAGGTTAAAATTTATTTTACAAATATTTGCGAAGGGGGAAACAGTATGGTCGTAATGGATCTGGAATGGAACTATGCAGTAGTAGATCCGGCAGCTCTGATTTCAGGGGGAACCCTTCGCTTTGAGATCATCCAAATTGGAGCGGCAATGATTGATTCCCAGGGGAAAATCATCAAAACATTTGACCGCCTCATCGAGCCGCAGGTACATCCATCCATCAAAAGAAAAGTGACGGAGCTGACAGGATTGACCGAGCAGAAACTAAAAGGCCAGCCCAGTTTTCCGCAGGTGTGGGAGGAACTTTCCCAGTGGATGGGTCAGAACAAAGAGATTGTATTTTGGGGCAATTGTGACCGCTCGGTGCTCCTTTCCAATTTAATTTACCATAAGATATCCAAAGGAGAAGATTTGGTGCTGTATGATTTGCAGGCACTGTATGATTTGGCGTTGCAGGATCAGACCAGAGAACGGCAGCAAACAGCTTTGAGCGCAGCCCTGACAGAGCTTGACATCCAGCCCTATGGGCAATATCATTCTGCTTTGGCAGATGCAGTCAATGCAGCCTTTATCTTGAAAAAATTAGGCGGGGAAGAATTTGTCTATAGGCATCAGCCGGAGCTGTTGGAATTTTTGGAGAAAAAAGCCCAGTCCAAAGAGCCGGACGGAGTTTTGGTAATGGAAAAAAGATTCCGCAGCGTTACTGACCCAGACAGGTTGCAGGATTGCATCCAGCCAGAGCTGGAACATCTTTTGTCAGGCCCTGTAACCGAGGTGCTGCCAGGATTTTACCGGAACCATAAAAAAATCTGGGCGTATCGGACAGAAGGCGATATCCTCAAAGTTACCAGCAAAAGCAAACCTTCTCAGTCTGGAAAAGGCAAGGACTATGTAGTGCGTTTTTTCAAGATTGAAAGTAAAGATTTGGACAAGCTCTGTTCTTGGTGTAAAAAATCCCAGCAGGTCACAAAGAAGAAATATCCTCATTCCCGTTTGAATCAAAAAGCCAGCCAAAGCCAGGAGAATTTTTTGGCGCAGCGAAACCGCAAGATAGGACAATAAACGACAGCGGGCTTCGAGTATAATTTTCTGTTCCGCAGCATATAATAGTTTGGTGAGCCTATAAAAGCCCAAGATTATTATGATGCGGAGGAGAATAACAGTGAATCAGTTTATGCCCCAGAACAACAGCGATATCGTTTCAGAATCCAGCAGAGAAGAAGTGCGGAACAATATTTACGAAGCGTGCAGACCCTGGCTGGAAACAGCAGGAGATCTGGATGATTTTATTTTCTATAACAGCGAGTCTGCTGTCAGCGAAAGATAAAAAAAGGCATCGCCGCAGGCGATGCCTTTTTAAATATTACTGATGCTCGTGGTTTTCGTGGACAGGAGTATAGGAATCTCCTTCTACTGCATATATGGTATCCAGGTCTTCATCAAAAATGCCAGAATCAATCAATTCCTGGATGCTGGTGTTCAGCAGGAATTTGACGCAGGTTCCGCAGGAAGAACTGAGTTTTCTGGGAACAGGCATTAGCATAGGTTTGTGGTCGGTGCCCTTCAGATGACGGTTGAAGTTTACAGCCCCAAAATGGCTGAAGAAAGTTGCAATGTAAGTCAAAGTTACCATCCTTTTCTTTCGGAAACCGAAGCAGAAATTAACGGGAGGATTTCTTCAGATAAAGATGGAAGATATCATCTTCTTCTTTGACCTCGACACGGAATCCTGCATTTTTGGCAAAGCGGGTGACGTTTTCTTTGGCAGCACCGTTATCCACCAGAACTTCCAGCTGGGAGGCTCCACCATCAATGACTTTTTTGGTCATCAGTACCGGCTGAGGGCAGGAAAGTCCGCAGGCTGCTACGATTTCTACATTTTCATTCATTTTTTTCAGCTCCTTATATTCAATCGAATCAGGCGTTCTTCTTTTTTCTTTCCATGTTCAGCAAAGCGACTGCGACCATTACCACAAGACCGACAATCACCGCAATCTTGCCGTTGATGGAAGGGCCGCCGGCAGATTCCGCAGAAGCAGCGGCTCCTGCCAAACCGAAGTTGTGGGCAAAGGCTGCGCCAACAATATAGCCTAAAACAGTGATGGCAGAATCAGCGTTGCCTTCGCCGGTGAGAATCAGCTGGCGGAGAGGACAGCCGCCCAGCAGGACAGAACCCAGTCCTACGATGAGCATACCCAGGAAGTTCCACAGGTGAGCAGAATGAGCGATTGGCTGTCCGGTAAAGCCCAGATGGAAATTTCCGGTAATCAGATTGCCGATAAGAGCTGTGAGAATAATTGTAACAAATCCCAACAGCAATTTCCAGTCCTTAAACAGAACCAGGTCACGGATTCCAGCCACCATGCACATACGGGAACGCTGGCAGAGTGCGCCGACAATCAGGCCGGCGGCAAGAGAGAGGAGAACCGGAGCAAATTTGGAGCCAGGCCCTTTTTCACTGACCGCAAATAAAGATGGAGCAATCAGGCTTAGAAGGAACAATCCGCCCAGCACTACCGGGAGAACGAAACCTTCCTGCTTTGGCATTTTATAAGTGCGTTTTAAGGAGAAACCTTTGTTCAGGAAGAAGATTCCTCCCAGAATGCCGCAGGCAAATCCAGCCAGACCCACAACGGCGTTTAAGTCGCCGCCGCCGATGCGGAGCACCATACGCAGCGGACAACCCAGAAATACCAGCGCGCCAATCATAACGAATGCGCCCAGGAAGAAACGGGTCACTGGGGAAGAACCGCCTTTAACGGAAAATTCTTTGGCGGCAAGAGCTGCAATCAGCGCGCCGCCTATCAGGCCGATAATTTCGGGGCGGAAGTATTGCACTGCAGAAGCGGTGTGGAGCTTGCAGGCTCCGGCAATATCCCGAAGGAAACAGGCGATGCAGAAGCCCATATTCTGCGGGTTTCCGAAAAAGGTCAGCAGGATGCTGGCAAGTCCAATGACTGCGCCTACTCCTATGATGGAGAAATAAGCTTTTTTGTTGTGCATGAGTAAGATTACCTTCTTTCTTTTTTGTGATACACATAATGTACACAAATGTTTACTGCAAACATAGTGTAACCTATATTGACGAAAAAAAGAAATTGTTTTTATCTATCCAAACAAAGGAAGGAATAGAATTTGTAAATACTGCTGTAATAAGACTAAATAAAATGCTATAATAAAATAAAATATCAAAGGCAGAACGAACTGCCGGCAAGGAGAGAATTTCAGAAGATGAAAAGAGTTTATTTAGACAATGCCAGCACATCCTACCCAAAGGCTCCGGGAGTGGGAGAAGCTGTAAAAAATTTTATTGAGCAGGTAGGAACCAACGTGAACCGCGGCGGCTACGAAGCAGCTTATGCGGCGGAAGATGTCATCATCGAAACCAGAGAGATGCTGTGTAAACTCTTTCACTTCGACAAGGTGAAAAATGTGATCTTCACACCAAACATCACCTATTCCCTCAATTACATTATCAAAGGATATCTTCGTCCAGGAGATCATGTATTGGTTTCTTCTATGGAGCACAATGCCATGATGCGTCCTCTGACCCAGATGATGGATCACGGGGTCACCTTTGACAGGATTCCATGCAATCAGCAGGGCGAACTGCTGGTGGATGAAATCGAGGGATTGCTCCGTCCCAATACAAAAGCTATCATGATGCTTCACGCTTCCAATATCTGCGGCACAGTAATGCCTTTGCAGCAGGTGGGAGATATCTGCGAAAAACACAACATCGCTTTCATTGTGGATGCTGCCCAGACCGCAGGCTCTCTGCCTATCGATATGAAAGCCATGCACATCGACGCACTGGCCTTCACCGGACACAAAAGCCTGCTGGGCCCTCAGGGAATTGGCGGCTTCCTGGTCAGCGATGAAATTGCCAGGGAAATGATTCCTTTGGTATCTGGGGGAACGGGAAGTATTTCTGATTCTGAAGTACAGCCAGATTTCCTTCCTGACAAATTTGAATCTGGAACCCAGAATATTCCAGGAATCTTTGGCCTTCATGCAGCTTTACGCTATCTGGAGGAAACAGGAATTGAGAACATCCATCAGCACGAAATGAAGCTCTGCGAAGCGTTTATCAAGGGAATAGAGGAACTGGGAGAAGATATCCGACTGGCAGGAAAACGCACCATGGAAAATAGATGTCCGGTAGTTTCTTTGGACTTTGTGAAGGAGGACAATGCAGAAGTGTCTTTTGTTCTGGACAATGAGTATGGAATCAGCACCAGATGCGGAATGCATTGCGCTCCAAATGCCCACAAAACCCTGGGCACTTATCCGCAGGGAACTGTAAGGTTTGCTTTTGGCTTTAAAAATACTATGGACGATGTGGAATATGCATTAAATTCAATCCGAGCAATCCTGAAAAAATAAACGCAAAAATTTTGATATTTGGCAATTTCAGCCTTTGTTTTTTTAAGAAAGGCTAAATTCTTGTAAAAAGCATTAAGTTTACAGGGATAATAGCATACAAAGTGCACAAAAAAATCGGACAAAAACTTACCTTTTGAGAAGACAAAAACTCTTGAAAATTCTGACAAAATCAGATATAATAAATTAAAGCGGGATTGGAATAATCTATTAGCGTCGATTTTGCATATAGAAATATTCAATACATGATCTCGCCCACAACAATCTAATAATTTTGGATGAGAGTCATGGGAGAATCCTTCGTTTTATACAAGGTGCCGTAGGGAATAAGCAGGGGGCAGCCAATCCGCCTGTAAAAATCTCAGGCCCAGCACCATGATTTGACAAATCTCTGGAAGCGCAAGCACCCCGGATAGTAATTCGAGGCAAAACAGAGCAAAAGGCAAGAAGTTGTTTTTTTGCTCTTTTTTTATACGATGAGATTTGAGTAGTGATTGCGGGAGATAATAATGAAATTTGTGATTGTAACCAACAACCCCATGGTTAAAAACGAACTTGGGGGAGAATTCAATGTGGACTTTGCGGATGTAACATACCGCGAAGTGCTTTGTAAAGTCCGGGATATGGTACAGGACGGCCACAAAATGCTGACACATCCGCTTTCTGGCAGTGTTAAGCCAAATGAGACCCCTTACAAATCCGTCATTGTGGACCTTGCAAAGAAAAAAATGGACTTGCAGGACGAGGGCATCATCGAAAATGCTATCGTTACCGCAGACAAGTTCAGCGTAAAATATCCGGATATGCCAGACGATATGCGTGAGGATTTCCAGGTAATCGACATTACCTTGATTCGCAGCGCACTTCAGAGCATTCACGGTATTTTTTAAACAGCTTAAATTAAATCTTTCATAAAGGTTAGTTTAAGGAAGATAAAGGGTTTTATATTAACAAGGAGGTGTTCGCTTTGAAAAAGTTAGAACTCGGTAATATTCTCATTCACGATGTTCAGTTTTCAAACGAAGGTTCAAAAGTAGAAAACGGCGTTTTGTACGTTAACAAAGAAGAAATCTGCAAAATCGCTCTCGAAGATGAAAACATCGCTTCTTGCGAAGTTTTCCTCGCTCGTCCAGGCGAAAGCGTAAGAATCACCCCAGTTAAAGACGTTATCGAGCCTCGCGTAAAAGTTGAAGGCAAAGGCGGTATTTTCCCAGGATGGATCGCTAAAGTTGATACCGTTGGTGAAGGCAGAACTCACGTTCTGAAAGGCGCTGCAGTTGTTACAACTGGTAAAATCGTTGGTTTCCAGGAAGGTATCATCGATATGACCGGTCCAGGCGCAGACTACACCCCATTCTCCAAAACAAACAACGTTGTTGTTAAAATGGAGCCAGTTGAAGGCCTCAAACAGCACGAACATGAATATGCTCTGAGAATTGCAGGCTTCAAGATTGCTTGCTTCCTCGGCGAACTGGGCAGAAACGTTACACCAGACGAAGTTAAAACTTACGAGTTTGACAACATCGTTGAATCCGCTCAGAAATATCCAAACCTGCCAAGAGTTGCATACGTACAGATGCTCCAGTCCCAGGGTCTGCTGCATGATACATATGTATACGGCGTAGATGCTAAGAGAACTCTGACAACAATCATCACCCCAACCGAAGTTATGGACGGCGCTATCGTTTCCGGTAACTGCGTATCTTCCTGCGACAAGAACCCAACTTACGTTCATATGAACAACCCAGTTGTTACCGACCTGTTTGAACAGCACGGTAAAACTCTCAACTTCGTTGGTATGATCATCACCAACGAGAACGTATACCTCGCAGATAAAGAGCGCTCCTCCAACTGGTCCGCTAAACTGGCTAAATACCTCGGCTGCGACGGTGTTATCATCTCCCAGGAAGGCTTCGGCAACCCTGATACCGACCTGATCATGAACACCAAGAAGATCGAAGCTGAAGGCATCAAGACAGTTATCATCACTGACGAGTACGCTGGCCGCGATGGTAAATCCCAGTCTTTGGCTGACGCTGACCCATCTGCTGACGCAGTAGTAACCGGTGGTAACGCTAACCAGGTAATCGTTCTGCCTCCAATGGAAACAGTATACGGTCACCTCGAGTTTGTAGACACCATCGCTGGTGGTTCCGCTAACAACATTGACGCTCACGGCAACATCACTGTTGAAATCCAGGCAATCACCGGTGCTACCAACGAAACAGGCTTCAACTACCTGTCCGCTAGATAATAGGAAGGGGAAGATTAACGATGAGCAAAATCAGAGTAGTACAGTACATTAACCAGTTCTTCGCTCAGATCGGTGGCGAAGAAAAAGCTGATATTCCAGCTGAACTCCGTATGGAACCAGTTGGCCCAGGTCTTGCATTCAACCAGGCATGGGGCGAAGAAGCAGAAGTTGTTGCTACAGTAATCTGCGGCGACTCCTACTTCAACGAAAACCTTGAAAAAGCTCAGGCTGAAGTTCTTGAGATGGTTAAATCCCAGAACCCAGACCTCTTTATCGCTGGTCCTGCATTCAACGCTGGTCGTTACGGCGTAGCTTGCGGTACTATCGCTAAAGCTGTTCAGGAAAACCTCAACATCCCAGTTCTGACTGGTATGTATGTTGAAAACCCAGGTGCTGATATGTTCAAGAAAGATGTTTACATCGTTTCTACAAAGAACAGCGCAGCAGGCATGAGAGATGCTGTTAAGAAAATGGCTCCTCTTGCTCTCAAACTGGCTAGAAAAGAAGAAATCGGCGCTTCCAGCGTTGAAGGCTACATTCCAAACGGCACTCGTGTAAACCTCTTTGAAGCTAAGAGAGGTTCTGCTCGTGCAGTTGAAATGCTGATCGCAAAACTCAACGGCAAAGCTTACACCACAGAGTTCCCAATGCCTTCCTTCGACCGTGTTGCTCCAAACCCAGCTGTTAAAGACATGGCTCACGCTAAAGTTGCTCTTTGCACATCTGGTGGTATCGTTCCTCTGGGCAACCCAGACCATATCGAATCTTCTTCTGCTTCCCACTACGGCGAGTACGACATCGAAGGCGTTATGGACCTGACAGCTGAAGGCTGGGCTACCGCTCACGGCGGCTACGACCCAGTATACGCTAACGAAGATGCTGACCGCGTTCTCCCAGTTGACGTTCTCCGCGAAATGGAAGCTAACGGCAGAATCGGCAGCCTGCACAGATACTTCTACACCACAGTTGGTAACGGTACTGCTGTTGCTTCTTCCAAAGCTTTCGCTGCTGAATATGCTCAGAAGCTCAAAGCTGATGGCGTTGACTGTGTAATCATGACCTCTACGTGAGGAACCTGCACACGTTGCGGCGCAACGATGGTTAAAGAAATTGAACGCGCTGGTCTGCCAGTAGTTCACATCTGCACAGTTACCCCAATTTCCATGACAGTTGGTGCAAACAGAATCGTTCCAGCTATCGCTATCCCTCATCCTCTGGGCAACCCAGCTCTGACAATGGAAGAGGAAAAAGTTATCAGAAGAAAGATCGTTGAAACAGCTCTCGAAGCTCTCGAGACCGAAGTTGACGATCAGACAATCTTCGACGTTAAATATTAATCGATATTCTTAAAGAGTAAATCGGGGAGGGACTTACTCCCTTCCCGGTTTTCTTTTAGAAAATACATTTAGGGAGACGAGTACAATGGATAAAGTTTATGACATTATCGTTTTAGGTGCAGGCCCTGCAGGTTTGGCTGCTGCTTCTTATGCTGGCCGTGCAAGAATGGACACACTTCTCATCGAAAAAGCTAAAGACGGCGGACAGATCGTTATCACCGACGAAATCGAAAACTATCCAGGCTCCCTGGAAGAAGAATCCGGCCCATCCCTGATTGCCAGAATGACAAGACAGGTTGAAAAATTCGGTGCAGACCGCGTTATGGATACCATCACAGACGTAGAGCTCGAAGGCAAAGTTAAACACCTGAAAGGTGTTCACGGTGACTACTATGCAAAAGCTGTAGTTCTTGCTACCGGTGCTTCCCCACGTCCAATCGGCTGCCCGGGTGAAAAAGAATTCACTGGTAAAGGTGTTTCTTACTGCGCAACATGTGACGCTCGCTTCTTTGAAGATTTTGAAGTATACGTAGTTGGCGGCGGCGACTCTGCTGTTGAAGAAGCTATGTACCTCACCAAATTCGCAAGCAAAGTAACTCTGATCCACAGACGTGACGAACTCAGAGCTGCTAAGTCCATCCAGGAAAAAGCTTTCGCTAATCCAAAGATGAACTTCATGTGGAATAGCACAGTTGAAGAAATCAAAGGCGACGGTGTTGTAACATCCATGATCATCAAAGACACTGTAACCGGCGAGACCAGAGAAATTGAGGCTAATGAGGAAGACGGAACATTCGGTATCTTCGTATTCATCGGTTTCGATCCAAAATCCCAGCTCTTCGAAGGAAAAGTTGAGATGGAAAACAGATACATTGTAACTGACAAATACATGCATACCAATATTCCAGGCGTATTTGCTGCTGGTGACGTTATCCAGAAACATCTCCGTCAGGTAGTTACTGCTTGCGGCGATGGTGCTATCGCAGCTGTAGAAGCTCAGCATTACGTAGAAAACCTGGAAGACTAATTACAGTCTTTTTAGGCAATTCCATTTCGAAATCTAGGGAACTTTAGGAAGATTTTGGTCTTTATGAGATTTTCGTAAGTTCCAAAATATATAAAATCGATGAAAGATGGTCTGTTATCTGAAACGATAGTGAACCCTCTTTTGACAGAAGGAGATCATAATAATGTTAGAAGTAACAAAAGACACATTTGAACCTGAAGTACTTCAGGCAGAAGGTTATGTATTCGTAGACTTCTTCGGCGACGGCTGTGTTCCATGTGCTGCTCTGATGCCACACGTACACGCTCTGGCTGACAAATATGCAGATACCAAACTGAAATTCTGCTGCATGAACACCACAAAAGCTAGACGTCTGGCTATCAAACAGGGTATCATGGGTCTGCCAGTTATGGCTATCTACAAAGATGGCAAACAGGTTGAAACTCTGATCAAAGAAGACTGCACACAGGATTCTATCACAGCTCTGGTTGAAAAATACATCAATCTGTAGTTTTTAACCCCCTCTGTTTCCAGATGCTCGTCTGGATGCAGAACCTAATTTTGTAAAAAATGGTGCAGCTTGCTGCCACTGTTTTTGATAAAAGATGACCTTGGTCATCACAAAAATTTAAGGAGGAAAATGTCATGAGCCTTTTGAATGGTAAAAAAGTTATCATCATTGGCGACAGAGACGGTGTTCCAGGCCCAGCTATCGAAGAATGCGTTAAAACAGCTGGCGCTGAAGTAGTATACTCCGCTACAGAATGCTTCGTCTGAACTGCCGCTGGCGCAATGGATTTGGAAAATCAGAAGAGAGTTAAAGAATTCGCTGAACAGTACGGTGCTGAGAACGTAGTAGTTCTCCTCGGTGCTGCTGAAGGTGAAGCATCCGGTCTGGCTGCTGAAACAGTAACCGCTGGTGACCCTACTTTTGCAGGTCCATTGACAGGAGTCCAGTTAGGACTCACAGTATTCCACATTTGCGAACCAGAAATCAAAGCTGAAGTTGATGCTTCCGTTTATGATGAACAGGTTGGTATGATGGAAATGGTTATGGACGTTGATGATATCATCTCCGAGATGAGCTCCATCCGTAACGAATACTGCAAATACCTCTAAACCAAACTAAGGTGGTGTGGTGGTGTGGTGATGTATCACCGCTCGCTGCGCCACCTTTTTTCTAAAATCCAGTTTGGGATTTTAGAAAGGGTAAAATGTGAGTGCAGGTATATGGGAATTTATTGTACAAATAGCAAGAATTCCATCAAAACCCCATGACAATCACAAAAAAATAGTGTATACTATTTTTATGGGACACTTCTTTAAAGAAATGCTCCCATCGGCCACGACCCGCAAATAAATTGAATTTCGGGACGGGCCCTATAAGGGATGAAGCCGCAGAAACCTGCTGGCTTTTAAACTTCATAATCAATGAATGAGAGGCGTGACTGCAATGAACAGTGTAATCAAAGGCGCAAGCTACATTCTTGCCCATACACCAGACATGGTAATGGAGAACGGTACAACTCAGACAACAGAAAAAATCGTAAACCCAAATTCTGAGTACCTCAAAGAACTGCCAAAACACATCAGAACATATGAACAGGTTCTGTCTTACCTGCCAAACCAGACCTACATCGGCAATATGCATCCAGATGAGCTGGGCAAATATGAACAGCCATGGGTTGATACCACCGTTGAAGGTATGAACGAAAGAGTTGGTAAATACGGCGAAATCATGCCAGAAGACGAATTCTATCTTCTGATGCAGTGCGTAGACGTTTTTGAACTGGTTATGCTCGAAAAATCCTTCGTTGCTGATGTTAAAGAAAGATTTATCGCTAACCCAGTTATCGACGAATCCATCGTTGCAAGAATCCACGAAGGCGTTGACGCTTCCGAAATCGAACATTTCGTAAACGACGAACACGCTGAACCACTGGTATACAATGGCAAAACAATCGGTTTTGTTAAGAGAGCTCACGACGTTGACCAGAACCTTTCTGCTCACACAATGCTCGAAAACATGGTTACCAAAGCTTCCGCAGTTCTGTCCCTGCTCCACCTCATCAGAGTTACTGGCGTAGCTAAAGAAGATATCGACTACGTTATCGACTGCTGTGAAGAGGCTTGCGGTGATATGAACCAGCGTGGCGGCGGCAACTTTGCTAAAGCTGCTGCTGAAATTGCTGGCCTGACCAATGCAACTGGCTGCGACGTTCGTGGCTTCTGCGCTGGCCCTACCCACGCATTCATCAACGCTGCTTCCCTGGTTAAAGCTGGTACCCACAAAAACGTTGTAGTTGTAGCTGGCGGCTGCACTGCTAAACTGGGTATGAACGGTAAAGACCACGTTAAAAAAGGTCTTCCAATCCTGGAAGATATGATCGGTGGTTTCGCTATCCTGCTGAGCGAAAACGACGGCGTTAACCCAGAAGTAGATACCGAACACACAGGTAAACATACTGTTGGTACCGGTTCTGCTCCACAGAACGTAATCTCCTCTCTGGTAACAAATCCTCTGGATGCTGCTGGTCTGAAGATCACCGACGTTGACAAATACTCCGCAGAAATGCAGAACCCAGATATCACAAAACCTGCTGGTGCTGGTGACGTTCCTGCTGCTAACTACAAAATGATCGCTGCTCTGGGCGTTAAGAGAGGCGACCTGCAGAGAGCTGACCTGGCTACTTTCCCAACTGAACACGGTATGGTTGGCTGGGCTCCAACACAGGGCCACATCCCATCTGGTGTTCCATACGTTGGTGTTTGCCGCGACGATATCCTCGAAGGCAAAGTTAACAGAGCTATGATCATCGGTAAAGGTTCTCTGTTCCTCGGCCGTATGACAAACCTCTTCGACGGCGTATCCGTAATGATCACCAAGAACTCCGGCAAGACAGAAGAAGCTGCAGTTTCCGATGAAAAGATCAAAGGTCTGATCGGTAAAGCAATGAAAGATTTCGCTGCTACACTGCTGGCTGCTGCTGAATCTGAAGAAGAATAATTTTGCGGGTTTTATAAACCTGTAAACTGAAAGGAATGAGGAGATCATTATGGCACAGATTGAGAAAATGATTGCCAAAACTTTCATGGACATTGCTACCGGTCTGGAAACTGGTTCTTTTGGAGCTAGACCAAGAATCGCTGTAACAGGTCTTGGAAGCGAACATGGCGAAGCAAACTCTGTTGAAGCTGCTGTACTGGCTGCTGACAGAGGTGTTGATGTTACCCTCATCGGCACTGCTGAAAACGAAAAATTCAACACCGTTAAGGTTCCTGACGAAGATCAGATGTATAAAGAAATGGAAAAACTGCTGGACAGCGGCGATATCGACGGCTGCGTAACCATGCACTATCCATTCCCAATCGGCGTATCCACTGTTGGCCGTGTAGTTACCCCAGGTAAAGGCAAACAGATGTTCATCGCTAACACAACTGGTACTTCTGCTGCTGAAAGAATCGAAGCTATGATCCGCAACACCATTGCTGGTATCATCACTGCTAAGGCTTGCGGCATCAAGAACCCAACAGTTGGTATCCTGAACGTAGACGGCGCTAGACAGTGTGAAGGCGCACTGAAAGAACTTCAGGAAAACGGCTACGATATCCACTTTGCAGAATCTTCCCGTGCAGACGGCGGCTGCGTAATGAGAGGTAACGACCTGCTCGTTGGCGCTTGCGACGTTATGGTTACAGACTCCCTCACAGGTAACATCCTGATGAAGATGATGTCTTCCTACTGCACAGGCGGCAGCTACGAGGCTGTTGGCTACGGCTACGGCCCTGGCATCGGCGAAGGCTACGACAGACTGGTTCTGATTGTATCCCGTGCTTCTGGTGCTCCAGTTCTGGCTAACGCTATGGAATACGCTGCACAGCTGGTTAAAGGCAACTACAGAGAAATTGCTGCTAAAGAATATGCAGCTGCTAAGAAAGCTGGTCTGGAGAAAGTTATCGCTGCTCGCAAACCAGTTAAGAAAGAAGCTTCCGAAGAAACCGTTGAGTGCCCACCAAAGGAAATCGTAACTGCATCCGTTGCTGGTATTGAAGTTATGGACCTGGAGGACGCTGTACAGGCTCTGTGGAAAGCTAAAATCTACGCTGAAAGCGGAATGGGCTGCACCGGTCCTCTGGTTATGATGTCCGAAGCAAACCACGAAAAAGCTGTAGAAATCCTCAAAGCAGCAGGCTATATTTCCTAGTATATTATGCTGTAACAAAAATCCCCGTACTTCGGTACGGGGATTTTTTTGCTTTTTTATTTAAAATTTTACTGGAGGACGGAAGCCTTCAAAGATGATGACATCGTAAAGCTCTTTGGCTTTTTCAAAATCTTTTTCTCGAATGGTCCAGCCAACAGTCAACGCGCCGCAGCTTTTGCAGAAGTTGAAGGCATGACTTTCTTCTGCATAGCGGAAATCGTAAGCAACGAAGTGAGGCTTGGACATAAAGTTGAACATCATACCGCTGAGTACGGAGGCCGGAACAGCCGCAGGCCCTTTTTCTTTGAAGCGGGTCGCCAGCTGTCCACGCATAATCTGCGGGGCATTTTTAGAAAACCAGTGCACAATCAAAGGATTCATGGATTCAATGCAGTAGTCCCCCTTATAGTTGCGCAGGAGGTCATATACTGCCAAAGATACTCGTTCAATCTGCTCGGTGGATTTAATCTCCACGATGAGGGGAACTCTGCCATTTACTAGTTCCAGTACCTGGGAGAACAGCGGGATGGTTTCTTCGGTATCCTTTAAAGAATAAGAAGAAAGTTTTTTATAGCTGTTTTGCTCAATCTCCAAATCAACGCCGCACATACGCTTTAAGGTTTCATCGTGGAAGACTACGATTTTACCATCTTTGGTGATTTGCAGATCCAATTCGATGCCGTAACCGGCTTTGGCAGCGGCCTCAAAAGCAGACAGGGAGTTTTCGCAGCGGGTCTTGTTATCGAACAATCCCCGATGAGCAAAGCAAAGACGATTGAATTTGCGTTTCAGTGGATGGGAACTGAAGGAAGGGGCTGCGCTCATGAGGCAGGCACCTGCGCCCAGCAGTCCCAGGGCAAGAAGATGTTTCAAAAAAATACCTACTTTCTTTGGTTATACACGTTTAGACTTGTTTTCAGATTTCGGGAACAAGGAATCTTCCAGGCGGTAAGACGGTTCATTTTCAAAGGTGTCGGAGCTTTGGGAGTTTTTGGCGGCACGATGATGGTAAACAGCATATTCTTTTCGGAGCAGTTGGTCTATGCCGATATTGATGTCAGAAATATATAGATCAGGGTCATCCATCAAATTTCCGATATCAATGCGGGCAGTCATACAAGCACTGGAAGTAGGTTTTTCTGTTTGTACTACGATTCCATCGCCCTGCTTGCTGACGGAAAAAGGCGCATAGATTCCACTGACAGAACGAAAAGGAAGATCCATAAATTCTCCAGTGAGCCAAGAGGAAATCCCAAACATGGGATGTTCCTGACAGCGCATAAATACGCCTGTTTGGAAGTAAGCACTTCCCAGGCTGGAGGAGAAAGCAGAAGGACAGAGAAGAAGCTGTGCGCCTTGCTGGTAAGCGGCGTGTCCGGCTTCGTAGACCCTCTGGTCTTTTCCGGTAAGAACAGCCATGCGTCCCAGTTTGGTTTGCGCCACTGACAGGGATTTTCCAGGGATAAGGCCGCAGAAATGCTCCTGGGAAGACAGGTGGAGTTTATCCTGCCGCAGCACCAGAGTGCCTTCGGGATCGAACAGATAGGAGCGGTTTACCAAACCATCCCGGCTTTTCACAATGGTGGTTCCGGCTAAGATATAAATAGAAGACAGACAGGCCAGCCGGGAGAAAAAGGCGGTATAGCTGTCCAGCAGAGGCTGGGCCAGGTGCCTGCTGTAAAAATCCAGCACTTCATCACATTCTGGGCTGTGGCGTTTGATTAGGTCATCGGAGAACTGATAAGCAGTATCAAAGAGAATATCAGAGCTTAATAAAGGCATCAGGCCAATATATTCTGGAAAAACAATCAGCTGACTTCCGTCAGCGACTGCGTGTTTTACATGGTTTATGATTATATTCAGACAATCCTTCATGGGCATTTCGGCATGGAGGGAAATCTGTACACAGGATACTTTGATGTTGTTGGGCATCACATAGTCCAGCGCATGGGATAGTTCGATTTCTGCATCATCTACAAACTTGGTCATCCGGGAAGGACTCCAGGTGTTGCAGAGTATTTTGGCAGCCAGGGTGTTTTTCAGGTTCATTACATCGCGCCTCCCTGCTCGTAAATCCGAAGATCCAGCTTTTCAGATAGGTTTCCGCCAAATTCACTTTTTTCCAGCTTGTTTAGATAGAGCCGGGTGAACAGATAATGAGAACTGACAGGTTCTTCCAGATAGCCGCTTTCATCAGGGGTGAGGCAGCAGGGGGCAGTTACTGCGGAGAAACAGTTGCAGCAGCCAACGACATACATTCCGTTGGATTGGGCGGCATTCCAGATGCCTGTGGTCAGCATATGGCGGCTAAGCTGATAAGAGTCGATAAACTGAGAAGCAACGACAATCTGCGCGCCCTTCATCCGGGCAATGCGGAGCACCTGAGGATGATAGATGTCCACATCTACACAGAGAAAAATATTGCCAATAGGAGTTTGGATTGGCTCGATTTTATCGTATTGGGTAAAAGAAGACTGGTTGTACAGGTTTCGATGGGTTGCCCCTTGAATCCCCAGAATCTTGCCCTCTGGGGAAAACAAACATAGATATAGAATATTGTTTACCACAAAGCGGCTGGGAACCAGATAAACTTTATGCTCGACAGCATATTTTTGACAGGCTGTGAGATAGTCGGGGGTATCCCATTCGGGAACATATGATTTTACATCAGAGAAGATAACAAGCTCGGAAAGAGATTTGATCTTTCCAAAAGGAGTCGTGATACATACCACGGCACGGGCCACATTTGTCACCTCTTTACAGGAATAATAGGTAGGAAAACCGGCTGTGTGTAAGGGTTTCCCTGTTCATATTATACTATTGTTATGAAGCTACTGCAAGAATAAAAGCCATAGCGACAGAGGTCGGCGGTGGTCGAAAAAGAAGGAAATACAGAAAATCTAAAGTTTTAAACGGATTTGTTGTGGGATAGTTGAAAATAAATTACCATCTGTAAAATAGAGAGAAGATATCATATTTTAAACAGTTTCCACAAAGTTTTCAACATAATAAAATGTGGATACTTGGGGAATTAAGTTGAAAACAATGCTTTGGGAAAAAGAAAATCCGCAGGAACGAGCCTGCGGACATTTATCGCAAATCTTTAAAAAATTGACTGAGCACTTCGGCGCATTCCTTTGCCAGCACCCCGGAACGCACAGTAGGTTCGTGGTTAAAGGGCATGATGAACAGGTCTGCCACAGAGCCAGCGCAGCCGGCCTTGTCGTCTTTTGCACCGTAGACCACCCGGTCCAAACGGGAATTGATGATGGCCCCGCTGCACATGGGACAAGGCTCCAGGGTTACATAGAGCGTACAGCCGCTCAGCCGCCAGCTGTGGAGCTTTTGGCAGGCATCTCGGATACAGAGTACCTCTGCATGGGCCAGCGCGTCCTGGTCAAGCTCACGGCGGTTGTGAGCTCGTGCAATGATTTCATCATTCTGCACGATGACAGCACCCACAGGAATCTCTCCCAGCAGGGCAGCCTTTCGGGCTTCAATGAGAGCTTCCTGCATAAAGGATACATCACGTTTCAGATATTGGGGAACGGAAGTTGACATGAATGAACCTCCCAAAGGTTATAGCATATTTTGGACGATAAAGGTCAGCAGAAGAACCAGGGCAAATATCATGGTCACCGAAGAAAAAGAAGTGCGATATTTGATTCGTTCGGTGGAAAAGGTGGTGGAGCGAATGAACATGAAGGTGTTGGGATATTTTCGTACCAACACTAACAGAGAACAGATACCGGCAATCAGATAAAATGCAAACATACATAATGTCAGGATTTCCTGATATTCTGCCGGCATCAACCCGGAAATCATCTGGAGGATAAAGCTCAGGAAATTGTTGACCGCATGGATGATGATGCCTACCCAAAGAGAACCGGAATGAAGCACCGCATAGCCCATCACCAGACCCATCAGGAAGGCGTTGGGGGCCTGCACCAGGTTTAGGTGGAACAGAGCAAACAGCACCGAGGAAAACATCAGAGCGAAGCTGTCACCGAACCGACGCATGGATTGGAACACCACTCCCCGGAACACACATTCCTCCACCAGAGGGGTGATGACACACAACTGGATGCCGAACAAGGTCAAAGCAACCGGGTCTTGCGGCATTTGAAAATTGGTGTGTGGGGAGAGGTTAAACCATCCCAGCAGATGCACCAGGAAAGAAGAAGAAGTCAATCCGATGACGCTGACCGCCAGAGCCAGAAAGACCCAGGGCGCACACAGGGAGGAGGAGAAGGACTTCAGGGGATAGGCCACCTTCATGGGGATGCGGATGAACAACGCAAACAGAAGGAACGGCACAAACAGAGAAATTGCAGAAGAAAGAATATTTACGATTTGGATGATGCCGGAGGAAGCCAGCACCTGATTGCCGTATACCCGGATGGCAGGCCTGAAAATGGAAAACAGTCCCAAGAGAAGAAAGGGGACGATGGCAGTCAAAACGAAATACAGCAGAGTAGCAAATCCCAGGCCGTTGGAATAACGCTGAAGAACGCGGCGTTCTGTTATCAGTGGAGGCGGCGGAGTAAAGCCGTACCCGTCCACATAGGTGTAACTGTTGGGGTCGTCCTCCCGAAACACAGGAGGCGTATTATTTTTTTGATAATAGGTCATAAGAAATTCCTCCGAAAGGAAAATAGACAGTCTTAAACAGGAGCAATTCCTGTCGTAAAGTGGCTGTTGAATCTAAAGTTTAGTATAGCATAAAATCTTATGACAAATGTTAAGACAAAGATAATTCTTATGGCAAACTTTCAGCTATCCAGGTCAAAAAAAGCGATACCCGAAGCTGTGTTCGGATATCGCTTTTTGATATTGGATTCTGTTTAGTAAGCTTTACCCCAAATGACCATGCTCTTGGCAGGTTTGCCGCAGCATACGCATTTGCCCTCGCCCAAAGTTTCCTGCGCAAATGGCATACAGCGGGAAGATACGCCGGCAACTTCTTTGAGTTTTGCTTCACATTCTGGGTCGCCGCACCACATAGCTTTGATAAAGCCGTTGTGTTCGTTTGCAACCTGAATCATTTCTTCCAGATTCAGTGCCTGGTAGGTGCGGTTTTCGCGGTTTTCCAGAGCTTTCTGGTACATACCGTCGTGAACTGCTTTCAGCAGACGTGCTACTTCGCTTTCCAGGTTGTCCAGAGAAACGAAGGTTTTTTCACGATTGTCACGACGAACGATTACGCACTGATTTTTCTCGATGTCCTTTGGGCCGATTTCCAGTCTGAGTGGAACACCTTTCATTTCGTACTGAGCAAACTTCCAGCCTGGGGAGTTGTCAGATACGTCGATGTCAGCGCGGAACTGTTTAGCCAGAGTTTCTTTTACTTCCTGAGCTTTTTCCAGAACGCCTTCCTTGTGCTGTGCAACAGGGACAACGATTATCTGGATTGGGGCGATGGCAGGAGGAAGAACCAGACCGTTGTCATCGCCGTGGGTCATGATGATGCCGCCAATCAGACGAGTGGATACGCCCCAGGATGTCTGATGTGGGGTCTGTGGTTTGTTTTCGCGGTTCTGGAATTCGATTTCAAATGCTCTTGCAAAAGCATCACCGAAGTAGTGGGAAGTACCAGCCTGAAGGCTCTTGCCGTCGTGCATCATAGCTTCGATGGTATAGGTAGCTTCAGCGCCGGAGAATTTTTCGGAATCAGTTTTCTTGCCGCGAACAACAGGCATAGCCAGCTGCTTTTCGCAGAAGTCAGCATAGATGTTGAGGATCATTTCGGTTTCCTGGATAGCTTCCTCAGCAGTTTCGTGCATGGTATGGCCTTCCTGCCACCAGAACTCTCTGGTACGGAGGAATGGGCGGGTGGTTTTTTCCCAACGAACTACACTGCACCACTGGTTGTACAGTTTTGGCAGGTCACGGTAGGATTTGATAATGTTTTTGTAATGGTCGCAGAACAGGGTTTCGGAAGTAGGTCTTACGCAGAGGCGTTCTTCCAGTTCTTCTTCGCCGCCATGAGTAACCCATGCAACTTCAGGAGCAAAACCAACAACGTGGTCTTTTTCCTTCTGGAGCAGGCTTTCTGGAATGAACATAGGCATTGCTACGTTCTGATGGCCTGTCTTTTTAAATTCAGTATCCAGGATGTGCTGGATGTTTTCCCAGATTGCATAGCCGTATGGGCGCACGATGGTGCAGCCCTTAACAGAGGAGTAGTCGCACAGCTCTGCTTTTTTGATGATATCGGTATACCATTTTGCAAAATCGACTTCCATCGAGGTGATGTCGTCAACCATTTTTTTGTTGTTTGCCATTGGGGGATTCCTCCTTTTGATTTGCATACGCTCAGAGTGAGAAGAAAGCGTTTTTGGGGGGACAATATTTTATCCGGCGGTCTGCCGAAAAATCGTACAAAACACAATATTCTCCAGAACGATCCACGGGACATTTTTCGGGATCTAATTCAAAAATTACCTTTTTATTATATTCCCTTCCGGTTGGAAATTCAATAGAAAAGCCCCTGCTGTCAGACTTTTTAGAAAAACGCCTAGAAAAAGTCCTGCGGCCAAAGGAATTTTATACAGCACAAGGATGGGACAATGAAAAAAGGACCGGATAAATCCGATCCTTTAAAAGCAAATATTGGACTCCCAGAGATTATTCTGCGGAGCGATCCTCAACGTATTTGACAATGTCACCTACGGTTCTGAGGTCTTCGATGTCTTCGTCTGGAATTTCGGTATCGAATTCTTCTTCCAGAGTCATCACCAGATCGACGATGTCAAGGGAGTCAGCACCCAGGTCGTCAATTACGTCAGAATCTTCTGTTACCTGATCCTCGTCCAGATCCAGCTGGTCGCAGAGGATTTTTTTGATCTGCTCAAAAATGTCCATTTTTCTCCCTCCTTTCTCCTGTTAAATCGCAATGAATTCCGTCTGACAAAGATGCCAAAACGGGTGCAATCGTAAAACACTAGCTTATTTTTTATAGCATGGAATCACAATGATGTCAATATCTATTATAACAGATACTATAATATTTTCAAAAGTGTTCAAACAAACCAGAAAACTTTTGGCTGATTCGGCAGAAAAACTTGTCACTATCACTTTAGTGTGCTATAGTATGTTCAAAATGGAAAAAGGTATCATGATGTTTGTAAAAGGTGGTTATCCGCCGGGAAAGGAAGAAGGCCATGAAACGTTTTGGGTTGTTGGGATATCCTTTGGGACATAGTTTATCGCCCCAGCTGCATATGCTTCTCAACAAAAGAGCAGGGGAAAATGTTCCAAAGATAACTTATCAGCTTTATCAGCTTACCCAGGAGGAGCTGGAAAACGAACCGCAGAAAATATTTTCTCTGAATGGATTCAATGTGACCATTCCCTATAAGGTCAGCATTATTTCTCATCTGGATACTTTGGACACCACCGCAAAACTCCATGGGGCAGTCAATGTGGTGGCCTATGCCCGTGACGGCAGAAGGGTGGGCTACAATACCGACTGCATTGGATTTATCAAGACCATGCAGCTCAATGGGGTCAGCATCAGCGGAAAGGTTTGCATCCTGGGAGCGGGCGGTGTGGGCCGAATGTTTGCCACAGAATGCGCTCGCCATTGCTGTCAGGTGACCATTGCTGTCAAAGAAAAAAATATCCCTGCGGCAAAAACAGTAGCGGAAGATATCCTGAAAAAACTTCCCACCACTTCTATTGAAGTTCAGGACATTTCTTGTTTACAGGGGCCTTTTGACCTACTAATCAATGCCACTCCCTGCGGAATGTATCCTCATATGAATCATAGCCCTGTCAGCGAAGAACTGCTCTATCAGGTAAAGACCGTGTTCGACTGCATCTATAATCCGTCTAAGACCTTGCTGATGCGGCAGGCAGAACAGGCGGGATGCAAAGTCATCGGCGGTCTGGGGATGCTGTGCTGGCAGGCTGCTGCTGCTCAGGAAATCTGGCTGAGAGAGAAATTTACACAGGAGCAGGTGGAACAGGTCATGCAAGAGCTGGAAAGCATGGCTCATCAATAGGGGGAATCAGGATGGAAAAAGGGGCATACCGTATTCTGTTGTGCGGATTTATGGGAAGCGGCAAAACCAGCATAGGTCAGGCTTTGGCTTTTCGGCTTCGATGGGATTTTGTGGACACAGACCTGATGATTGAAAAACGGCAGAAAAAATCAATTCCTCAAATTTTTCAGCAACAAGGAGAGGAAGCTTTCCGACAAATGGAGGCAGAAACTGCCAAAATTCTGGGAAGAAGGAAGCGTGTGGTAATTTCTACCGGCGGGGGATTTATGACCCGTCCAGAAACAATAGAAGCTTTGAAGAAAAGCAGCGGCGGATTTGATTCGGTAGTTTTTCTGGACTGCTCCTTTGAAACCTGTTACCAAAGGATTCGTGCCAGTGACCGTCCATTGGTCAGGCAGAATACAAGAGAAGGACTGAGGGAGATTTTTGACCGGCGCAGAGAACTTTATCTGAAAGCTGCCGATGCAGTGATTCCAAATGAAGGGACTATTGGGCAGACAGTAGAAAAGATCCTTCAGGAGGTAAATGTTTTATAAGAAAGTGGAATCAGGGGCTTTTTACAAAGTCCCTGATTTTTATATAAAAGGGAAAAAGCGACAGGATGAACCGAAATTCTCTCTGGATGATTGTGTTTTTGACAAGGACACTTTTTCTTGATTCGAGGGGGCTGCTTTCTGCTGTCTGCGAAAAAATATTTTAAAACAGGCGAAATTTTCTATCTTTTTGTTTAGACCTTTGTTTTAGAGGGAGGGGATTAGTTCTTTCTGCCAGAAACATTTGGGGTGGGATTGAAACGCTTGCGTTTTGAAATAAATTGTCCATTCTGTTGAAATTTAAGAGGCAACAGTGGTATAGTATAACAGTAATAAAAAGCGCGTTGATTCGGAATAATCCGTGATGGAAAGGATTCCTCCGCGAAGCGCAGAGATAAAAAACCGGAAATCCCGGAAAAGTAAAGGAGAGTATTTTTCATGAAGCAAAAATACAAAGGCATTATTTGTATCGTTACATCGGCGTTCTTCTTTGCCCTTATGAATATGTTTGTTCGTATGGCAGGAGATCTTCCCGTGTTCCAAAAAAGCTTCTTCCGAAATTTAGTAGCGGTTGTATTTGCCCTGATTGTTTTGATGAAGGACAAACCAAAAATTAAGATGGACAAGGTTTCTTGGATGGGGATTATCCTCCGTTCCTTCTTTGGTACTGTAGGCGTTCTCTGCAATTTCTATGCGGTTGACCACATGATGCTGGCAGATGCAAGCATCCTCAACAAACTGGCTCCATTCTTTGCTTTACTGATGGGTGTGCTGATTTTAAAAGAAAAAATCACACCGTTCCAGGTCAGTGCAGTTGTAGTTGCTTTCATGGGTGCTTTGCTGGTCATCAAGCCAGGAAGCGGTATTGTGAATACTGCTGCGATTCTGGGTGTGCTGGGTGGATGTGCCGCTGGTACTGCTTATACTATGGTTCGTTTTTTGGGGAAACGAGGAGTTGCAGGCCCATTCATTGTGTTCTTCTTCTCAGCTTTTTCCTGCGTAACCATCGCTCCTTTGATGCTGGCAAACTACAAACCAATGACCACCTCCCAGCTGTTGTGTTTGCTGATGGCGGGTCTTACCGCTGCGGCTGCGCAGTTTGCTGTTACTGCGGCTTACTGCTATGCTCCGGCAAGAGAGATTTCTGTATTCGATTATTCTCAGATCATCTTCGCTGCGGTTTTGGGCTTCTTTGTTTTCCACCAGATTCCAGATTTGTGGAGCTGGATTGGTTATGGCATCATCATGCTGACCGCTTTGGCCAACTTCTGGTATAATAACCATCATGCAGAATCCTTTCAGCCTGCAAAAGCTGTAAAATAAATATCACAAATTCCAAAAGGCGGTTCTTCATGAACCGCCTTTTTTGATGAAATGCAAGAGTGTCCACGCAACAAAGACAAATTCTGTAGGATGCAACGATAAATAAAAGATAGAAATTATAAAAATAGGGAAAATCACAAGAAAGGTTAGCGTATATAAACTGGGCAGTTGGATTAAGGCAAATTTGTGCGTGTGAGGAGGACTTTTTTGGTTTTTTAAAAGAAAGTGCAATATGTTTTTGTTGACAAGAAAAATAATTCGTAGTATTCTGAAAAAGAAATATCGGTATGACAGGACGCTCCCACTGAAAAGGGGAGTCTTTATTTTGGCTGTAAAAGGTAGGATGATAATATGATTAAATCATTCAGCCGATAAAGGATATGGAACAAAGAAAGGGATTGAAATAATGAAGAAGTCGAAATCATTTATGATTATTTTGGGGATACTGTTTATTTCCTTTAATCTTCGTGCGCCAATTACTGCGGTAGGCTCTATTGTGGAGATGATTCAGCAGGAGTACAGCTTATCCAATGCCGCAGCAGGATTTATTACCACTCTGCCACTGATTGCCTTTGCGGTAGTATCTCCATTTGTTTCTACGCTCTCTGGAAAAATCGGTCATGCGAAAACCATGCTGCTGGGCTTACTTCTGATTCTGGGTGGCGAGGTTTGCCGTTCCTACACAGGAGCTGCTGGCTTGTTTGTTGGAACTGCCATTATTGGTGTTGGTATCGCAATCGGCAATGTAATCATTCCTGGCATCATCAAGTTGTACTTCTCTGAAAAAGTTGGTTTTGTAACCAGTATCTACACTTCTGGTATGTGCATCTTTGCCGCAGTAGGAGCAGGTGTCAGCGTACCCCTTGCAAAGGGTGTGGGTCTTGGTTGGAAAAACACCCTCTGTGTTTGGTTTATCCTGACCCTCATCACTATTTTGATTTGGCTGCCGCAGACAAAGGAAAAAGTACAGACTAAAGCAGAGGGAGTTAAGGGCAACGCCCCTTCCATCTGGACTTCTCCTCTGGCTTGGTGGGTTACTTTCTTCATGGGAGCCCAGTCCCTGCTGTTCTACTCCTTGGTAGCATGGCTGCCGACCATCGTTGTTTCCAAAGGTCTTACCGAAGCATTTGCAGGAAATATGGCTTTGCTGTTCCAGCTGATGGCGATTCCTGCAACTCTGATTATCCCAACTCTCTGCGATAAATTCAAAGACCAGAGATGCCTGGTATATGTGGTCTGTGTCATCTACGCATCAGGAATGTCCCTGTTTTTGATGGCTCAGTCCGCAATTATGGTAACCGCTGCAGTTGTCCTCATGTCCATCGGTATGGGGGGAAGCATCAGTCTTTCCATTGCGTTCATCTCTTTGAGAAGCCCCAACTCCCAAAGAGCTGCCCAGCTTTCGGGAATGTCCCAATCCGCAGGTTATCTCTTTGCTGCGGTAGGCCCGATTCTCACCGGCTATATCTACGACTTGAAATCTACATGGAGCATCCCAGTGACTATCTTTATCGCTTTGATTGCTTTCCTGGCGGTGTGCGGCACTTTCGCAGGCCGTGGAACTGTTTCCGGCGAAAAATAAAATTTATATGCCAACCTCCAGAGCCCCTGTATAGACTCCTTATTCTGTACGGGGGCTCTTTTGTTATGGGAAAAGCCTACCTTCTCTTTTAGAGAAGGTAGGCTTTTCATGATTGGTTATTTACGGTGTTTGCCTTTCAACAGGAGGATGATGCCTGCGGTAAGCAGGAATGTTCCGCCAACACCAAGTAGAATAGGGAGCAAGCGGTTTACCCCGGTTTGTGGGATATGGGGCTTTTCAGGATGTTCCATCGTTTCTGAATCACTTCCAGGTGTATGGGAATCAGGTTTGTCGGGCTTTTTGTGAGGTTTAGAACTGTCTGGATTTTCAGGCGGTTCTCCTCCGCCCATTGGGTCAGGAGGGTTTTTCGGGTCATCATCAGGCAGAGGAGGGATATCCAGTTCATTGATGAATTTCACCTCTGCTGTAGTTCCTGATTTGATTTTGCTCTCGTGGTTTTTCATGGTGACGGTGTATTCTCCATAATCAGATTCCTCCACATGATAGGGAGTATCGTAAGGAAGGTTGCTGATGATTACTTTGTCGCCGTGTCTGAGCTTCACAGAATCGCCGCTTTTGAAATTATCTTTGCTGTCCAGCTTCTTGCCAGTAGAATCTTCGATGACATAGGGGAAGCTGTCGGTTAGTTCATCCTTGCCGTCCTTCGTTTTGAAGGTCACAGTAAAGGTAAATTCCTTATTGTGGCTTCCTGCGTTGCCGGTAACGATTTTTTCGATAGACAATTTGCCGTTGCCGTAGTTTGTGAGAGTGAGTCCATCTTTTTCGATGTCAAACTTTGGATCTGTACCGTAGACCACTTCATAGCCGTCGGGAATAGGATCCTCTTTCACAGTGTAGACGATGAGCTTGCCCTCTGAATCAAATTTATCAAGCCCTATGAACGAATCCTTCCAGGTGTTTGGAGTCAAATCAACAAGGGATTTTTTCAAAGTGATAGATTTACCGGTATCTTCATCGTTGGCATAAAGCTTTAAGGTGATGGAATCGGGACGAGTTTTGAAGTTGTTTCTGTTGTCCTCCCAGAGCTTGGTTACTGGAATGTCGATGCTCTTAGTCAGAGTGTTGGTCAGTTTGGCATCAGTTGTGTTAATAATCACCGTTCCGCCAGCAGGAGATGCACTGTATCCAGTGGGAACTTTTTCCTTTACCCGATAGGTGTAAGGCTTATTGTTTTTATCGCACTGGAGCAGGTGGGCGAAGCTATACTTCCAAGTGTTGTCATTGCCATTGGTTGAGGTCAGGATATACTCGGAAGGATTTACTTTGTCCCATGTGGCGTTGTCGATGCTGCGTTCCAAAGTCAGTTTCAGGGCATCAGGACGGGTGTTGTAGCTGTTGCTGTTGTCCTTCCATTCCTTGGTCAGCTCTGCGTTGATGTAGGCAGCATTGGTGATGGTGGTGGTCTGATTTCCTGTATCAGTATCTTTAGGATGCTGATAGGTGATTTTGTACGCATCATCGAGGGTGGATACATCTTCGCTGTCAATGGTGGTTTCTATTGCGTAGTAATAATAGAGATTTCCATTTTCATCATACTTTGGAAGATTGGTGTAGGTTCTTTCCCAGTTTTCGTTATCAGGCAGGGTTTTGCTGTTATCGGGAATAAGATCATCGGGAACCTTTTTTCCCTCAGAAGTTTTTCCGATATCGTCTTTATCGGTGGTGCGGTAAATTTCAAAGGTAATTTTTGGCGTTGCTGTGGAACTCCATACCTTGCTGACCGTGAAAGAGGTCTTCTTCACATTGGTAAAGGAAGCAGGCTTACTTTCTTCCACTGGCTGAATCCTATTATCTTCACTGAAAGTTCCGTCAGCACCTACGTTCAGGAAAGTGTCAGAGCAGGTTTCCACAATGCGGTACTGGGTTTTGCCGTTTTTTAGGAGCTTGCTGTTTGGCATCACTTCAGGGATATCCTTCCAGATGGCGTGCCACGGTTTATCTTCGCAATAAGGCAGAGAAGAAGTATCCTTTTTGCCATCCAGTTCCACATCAGCGATATCCGTCCATACACCATCGACTCCATCGTCCCTGAGGTATTGCAGGGTCAGGGTGATGTTTTCTGTATCAGAACCTAACCATGTTTTCTGGGCTTGCAAATCAATCTTTGGAGCAAGGGTGTTGGTAACAGTATTCCCGTTGTAGGAAACCTTGTAGGAGCTGTTGAAGTGAGAACCTTCGGTCAGGATATCATCAGGTAATACAGTATCGGTCTTGTGCCAGTAGTCTGGGTCATTGGGACGATTTTGCAGTTCCCAGAACTGGTAGGTGTAGATTTCCTTTTTCAGATTATTTTTGGGCAGGCCAGTGATGGAAATAGGGGCGATAGTGTCCTCTGTATTTTTGCCATACAGATGGACAATGACTGGCTTGGTTCCATTCTTAACGATTTCCCAGTTTGAGTCAGAACTGGTTTTCCTTTGGAGCACAAAGCTGGTTTCCCAGTCATCACCATATTTTCCGGTCTGTGGACGGGTGTGATAAGCATTATCATGATCGCCGACCCATTTCTTGGCCACAGAAGCGGAGGAGGTTTCGAGCTTGTTGTAAGCAGTATGGATATCAGCCAGACTGTTGTGGTTGTTGCCATCACCATAGTATGGGGTGAAGAAGCCGGAATCATTTTTATAGGTGTAGGTTTTTCCATCCTCAGGGTCTGTGTCCAGAGAATAAGATTGCAGAAATTCTCCATCGACTGTTACCTTTGTTTCTACAATGCGGTAGTACAACTGGATGGGTTTAGAAGAACTACTGGAAATATAGGAGGGCAGATTTTCAAAAGTGCAGCTCCATTTAGACAGATCATTGAGCCGACCAGTCATAACCTTTGTAAACTGATAACTGCTGTTAAAGGATTTGTCGCCTTTAAAGTAAGTTTCGGCATCTTGCCAGATGTAATGGTCAGATGTATCCTTTGTGCCCACCTGGAGCTTCACAGTCAGGGTGAAGTCCTTGCCGTAGTAATCTTTAGTGATAGTACCATCGCTGTCCACCCAATGCTTCTGGAATTTGGCATTGGTCATGATGGAGTTGGTGAGCTCTTTCATAGACAATTTACCATCATTAGCAGGAGCACCTGCGGAATCCACTGTGCCCTTAGCAGGCACAGAATGATACTTTTTATCTGATAGGTTTTCCTTTACATGATAGTCCCAGGGCATACCATTGGGAGCGTAGCGGTCTAATTGTTTGTCTTTGCAGATGGTGTAGGCCCAGACATTAGAATCAGTTGGCTTATTCCACTGAATATCTTCAGGCTGAAGTTCAACCTTCTCGGATGCAATAGCATTGTTCTGACCTGGCTGGGATGGGGCTGTACGGGTCAGGGTGATTTTCAAATCTGTTGGGCGGAATCCAAAAGCATTGTTAAAGTCTTCCCAGGTTTTGGTTCCTTCCAGATAAATCGTTTCCCTTTTATCTGTTTTTGGCTTGTTCAGGAAGGTGGCGTCGGCTTTTTCAGAAGCTGTTGCGGTTTCTCCTGGGGTGAGGGACAAGCCTTTTACTTCGGGAGTATTTCCTGATTTCTTGTTTTCCACGTTTTCAATCTCTGACTGTTGAAAATCTCCTTCTTTTGCCCAGGTTTCAAAGTCCATCAGGAAACCTTCCTTGACCTCTTTAACAATATAGGAATATTTGGAACCGTTTGGAGCGTAAATGTCCAAATTCTCAAATTTCAAAGTATGTTCCAGAGGTTTGGATTTTGGGTCAGAGGCTTCATATGCTGCTTTCACTTTATCGGAAGTCCAGAGCTGTTCTTTCACCAGTTCTTCGCCAGAGGTGGTTTTATCATTCTGGGTGAAGGTGCGGTACAGCCGGAACCGTACTGCGGGGTAAGCGGTGGGAGTGTTGGAACCATCTACAGGCAGCTCCAGAATCTTTTTGACATTGAGGTGGCCTTTATCGCTGTCATAGGTGTTGGTGATTTCAAAGGAGTTGGTAGATGTGCTCCAGACAGCTTTCACGTCTACAGGGCTGCCAGCAACATCATCCGCCCAGGTGATTTCTTCTGTCAGCTCATAGGTGAAGATTCGTCCCAGACCGTCATATTTGGGAAGTTCTTTTGCCCCTTCTTCTCCGGTACAGGTTATTTTTCCATCTTTGACAGAGTTGGTGTTTGTTCCTTCATAAGCAATGACGAAGTCACAGCCCTGGGTATTGTAAATTTTTGTCCAGTCGGAGATGGTCAGAGTTGTAGGATTTGCACTCAACTGCTCTAAAACTTTGTTGCCATTTTTGTCTTTTACATGGCGGCTGGCGGTGATGGTAATGGTGGGCAGGTTTTTAGGCTGATATCCCGCAGGGAGATTACGCCACAGCTTGGTTCCGTTGATTTTGACAGAATTGCTGAGAGCGTTGACAAAAGTGCCGCCTTCCGTCAGGGCGTAGATTTTGTTGGGATTTCCAGACGGAGAGTTAGCCATGCCGGTAACATCAACAGCATAGTTTTTGTCCAGGGCATCTTGCTGGATGTTGTAGACTGTTCCGATTTCTGTTGTGTTTTCGTCTTTTCCGTGGTCGTACAGATATTTTGCCGGCAGATAATCGAAGCTTTCAAAATCGACTGTGGAGCGTTCCCTTGCAAAATAGAAAATCTCATAACCGAAAGCATCATATTTGGGAAGACCGGTAAAGGTTGCTGTCCATTTATTTTCGGTGTCTGTAGTGTGGGTAGGAGCCCACTTGTAGTCGCTGCGAAAAATACTGATTGCTTTTTTGCCGTCAGAAGTGTGTTTTTGCTGGTAAATGTCCAGGTAGATATCGGGACGGATATTCTTTTCGTAAGCATAAGCGTCTTTCCATACCTTGTACCAGGAAACTGTTTTGGTACCGGAGAGCCTGTTGGTTACGGTGATGTTCTGGATATCTGCCTCAGGAGTTACCTTGTATCCGGCTTCTCCTGCTGGCTGGGTGACAGAGAAGCTGTACTCGCTGAGGAGATCATACAATTTTTTATAGTCTGGCTCATCTTTTAGACTCTCCATCGAAACTGGATTACCGTTTAAAATCCATTCTTCCTTTATGGTGTAGTGAATCATGTCGCCTTCCTTATCGTATTTGGGCAGATTGAAAAACTCGTAGGAACTGATATTGTCCTGATAGTTTATTTTCTGCCGGGAGGAAACGGGAAGATTTTCTGCATTCAGAATTTCGATTTTCTCACCGCCTACGCTAATAGTATCCGGGCGGCTGGTATCTGTACGGCTGATTACATAATAACTTTTTGGATTTGTAAATTCCAGACTGAGGGTGAGGACAGGTGTTTTTTCAGGCTGGAGGGCATCGAGAGCAGCCATGATTTGATTTCTCCGGCTGTTGGGGTCGGAGGAATCGCCGTCCAACCACTCTTTGGCGGCAGTCAGATTTACTGTGCCCAGACGATGGTTTTGTGCCAGGAAGAATTGATCTTTTCCGACTTTCATGGTTCCGTAGGTAACTTCGTACCGCTGTTTGTTTGTCAGAGTATATTCGATTCGGGTGGGGTCTGAGCCGCAGCATTCTGGAACAATGCGGTTTCCATCTTTGTCTACAGGTCTGGGAACTTCAGTACCATCCACAGTGGTTTCCAGGATATAGACCTGATCCTTTGTCAGTTCCCCGATACCAATGATACCGTACCACATACCATCCTGGAGAGTAAGAGGTTTGCCCACTGGTTCATGATTGTCTTTGCGGTATGCCTGAATGGTGACAGGATAGCGGCGGATGGTGTCGCTGTCGTCGATCCACTCTTTTCGTACATGGATGGCGTGGTCTTTTCCAGGGGCGTTGGTCACGACGGTTGTATAGTTGCCGTCGGCATCCCTGGTGGTAACGCTGTTGGCCATGAGGTAGCCATCAAGACCTTTCATTTCCAGAGCGCAGTATTCATACTCATGACCTACATCATCAAATTCTGTGAGGGGAGTGATTTTAGCAATCCAAGGCTCAATTTCCTGGACAGAAATAGGGGCTTCTCCGTCAGGAGTTAGCGTCGTAGGTTTTTCATCTACTTTTCCATCCAGAGTAATTGTAGCGATAGGGTATTTCGCTTCTGTTTCCTGGCCGCTGAGAGTGCGGTAGATACCAAATTCCACCGACTTCCCAATCATTTCCGTGGAAATATCTTTCCCATCTTTGTCCAGCCATTTCTTTTCCAGGCGGTAATCCACGGTATCATCAATGGTATTTTTGATAACGGTGTTGCCATCTTCGATTGTGGATTTGGAATTGAATTTGACCTGCCGGTCATGTCCGTTGACATTGATTAAAAGCTCAAAGTGCCCTTGATGATTTTCACGGTTCAAAAGGTTTTCTCCAAAGTTTCCATCTTTGCCTTTCTGGTATACGCCGCTTTCGATGCAAAGATATTCCAGCTCATGACCCTGGGAGTCATAACGAGGGAGAGAAAGGTTCAGAACTTTGGTCAGCTGTTCGGGGGAGAAGCCATCGAGCACCAAAGGAGGATTTTGAGGAACTATTTTCCAGTCTTCTTCGGAGGTTGAGCCTGCCGGACGGGAATACAGTTCCAGTTCGATTTTGACATCAGAAAAACCTGCCTGGAAAGCGGAAGCCTCCCAGATTTTGGTGACCTTGATTTTCTGAGTGTCTTTGATTCGGTTGGACAAAGTGCCGCCGTTGTAGAGCAGAGTATTGTCCGCTGTTCTGACCGTTCCAGAAGGAAGGGTGTCTGTGACTGTTCCGTCGGGGTCTACCTTGCCGAATACCTGTTCATAGCCGCTGCCCTCCATGTACTCCTTGACCACATAGATGTAGCGGTAGCCTTCGGTGTCATACTTAGGGAATGTTTTTCCGTCGAAGGTGATTTCATAGCTGTCTTGAGTAGTGTTCAGTTTACGAAGGATCGGCTGCTGCTTTGTAGAGCCGTCCGCATTTTGAATAATCTCGTAAACCGGAGCAGCGGTCGTATAAGGTTTGTCTTCCCGATAACGCCATAGGTGAAGCTCACCTTTTGGACGATTTGTATTCTTGTTGTCCAGCCAAACTTTATTTGCCCGGTATGTGGTTTCGCCGGTGAGGGTGAGCCACAGTTTGCCGTTGGGGTAAAGCTTTTCAACATCGGTACCATAGTTGAAGGCATCGGTATTGTCGTAAACCAAAGTGAATACATCGCCCTCGTCCCCTAAGCTCTCTGGCACTGGAGGAAGCGGAGCGTCTTTCTTGTGTTCTGCATAGTAAACGATGGGCTTGCCATCCAGATTGTATTTCCAGGTGTTTTTGATGGAAAGAGAATGATCTTTAAATTCAACTTCATAGGAAGGAACAAGGTCAGAGAAAGGAGTTCTTTCACATTTGCTGCCATAACAGGATACCAAAGAAAAGTCCTTTGCCAGAGTGGTCTTGATTTCTTTGGCGGCATCCATGAGAGGTTTACCGCCAACCCGAAATCCAGCGTTGAAGGTGATATCGCAAAGCTGAACATAATAGATTCCCGGTTCAGAAATGGAAGGGTATTTTCCATTGGTGATTTCTTCCTGGGTGACTTGTTGGCAGTGGTACGAAGCAGTTCCCTTGCCATCTATAATTCCAAACTCTTTTGGCTGGAGTTTCCATTCGATTTCATACTCGGCGGTGTCGCCGTAAATATCAGTTTTGGAAATTTTGGCAGGAAGAACCTTGTCATTGATTTGATAGATATAGCGGTCAGTGTTTTTCGGAGATTGCTGGAAGCTTATGATTTCAGACAGAGGCTTTTCTATGCCAAGGCTTTCTCTGTTTTCATCGGTCAGCTCCACAAATTCTGTTGTGCCTTCTGTATCAGGGGATTTTTTCAGATGGTACAGGAGAGCAGGCATAAAGATATTTTTATCAGTGGGGCGGGTGTTGTCAGAGTTTCCGTTATCCACCCAGAAAATATTTTGTGTGATTGCGGGGGCGTATTCGTTTATTTTAATGTGGGATATTTTTAAATCTGTTTTTGCCAAAGAAGATTTGGACAGAGCGTAGCTTTCGCCCCAGATTGGGACAGAACGAAGTTCCGCTGTCAAAGAGATGGCAGGGAGAATTGGCTCATCGCTCATCGTCATCGGCAGGGAGGAGGGTTCTATCATTTCCATAGCTTTGCCGTAGAGAACCGCTGTCAGATTCAGGGATGGCAGAGGAGAATTTTCTTTTGCAGTACGGACAAGGGAAATGTCCAGCTGCTGACCATCGCAGGAATAGCCGGAAATTTTGGTATCGGCGGGCAGACCCATAAGATTTGCAGCAGGGATACCATTGATAGTGAATAGGGCGGAATCTTCCTGACAGAACAGTTCTCCGCTGAAGAAGGTCAGAGGAGGAGGAAGAACCAGAGAAAGATTCAGTGTTTGGGAAAGATCAGTGGAGTTGAGGTTTGAACCAGATTCAGCAATAATGGAAAATTCCAGCTGAGAATCTTTCAGCTCATTCCACTGAATCGACTGGGGAGCGTTAGAAATAATATTCCAGTCATACTGGGAATGAGAGGTTAAGTCTTCTCCAAAGAAAAAGATTTCAACTTTTCCTTGTGAGTTTGTTGAAAGTTCGGCACTGATATCAGACTGTTCCACATGAAGAACCAAGTCAGGAGAGGCGGGGGAAAAGTAAAGAGGCGAGGTCAGTCTGGGATTTTGACCGGATAAGGTGAACCGAAGCAGAGCACCGGATTCCAGATTTTCCAAAGTCAGACCTTCCAGAGGCTCTGCCACGAGAGCCTCCGCTTCCTCTTGATTCAGATGGATAGATACATCTACAGAAGTTTCTTCAGTGAAACTTTCCAGAGAAGCAGAAAGATGGATAGTATTGTTGCTTTCAGGAACCCATTGGATTGAAACAGATGGAATCTGTTCTTCTTCGGGGACAGGCGTTTCTTCTTTCAGGG
>SAMEA104404103__coassemble_139_pt1 | contig 52996 bp, 52 predicted proteins | sample SAMEA104404103__metabat2_high_PE_024 | metagenome-assembled genome bin SAMEA104404103 (sample SAMEA104404103) | Balaenoptera acutorostrata
TCAGTTAGCTCTTTTTTATTTGCTTTTGGACTCAAAAGTTTTCAAGGTTTCACCACTGTCAGTTTTCCACTGCTGTGGTCCACTGATACTATAACCCGCAGCAAAAGCTGCGGCTGCTGAAGAACTGGAAAATAGTTTGTCATTTTGCAAAATATCGCCTTTAATTTCCCCAGACTCGCGGCTTTGAGTTACTTTTTTGAGAATCCCTTTACTCAGTGAAGGTGCAGAAATTTGATGGACATCTGAACCCTTTAGCAAAAGAAAACCATCTGATGTTCTCGTGCCACGTGCTGTTCCACTTCCTGCTGAAATATAAAATACAGGATTGGGTTTGTTTTCTTTTTCTATGGAGTTGTCCAAATATTTTTCAAATACCTTATGTCCCAATGCATTGACGAGAATCTTAGCGTTATATATAAATTCTTCCAACTCAGCCTGTTCTGCTTCCGACACTGTAGATTTTGTTGGAACAGTACTGTTATCCACAGTATATCTGCCACAATCTTTTGCTATACTGTAAAAACAATTCTCTAAATATTTGATATGAGCTTTATTCAAGTTGGAATCTTTACTGATAAAAGCGATTACTTCGCTCCAGTTGTCCTTTCGCTCTAAATGTTGCTTCAACCGATTGATAATATTCTCAGCTTCTCCAATATAGACAAGCGGTCTATCAGCAATTTCATCATAACCAAACAAAAAATAAACACCGGGGGATGTCAATTCCGTTCGATTTTCGCTTCCTTTAACCATATTTCGAGGAATTTTATATGCTGCACCAGTCCAGTTAGAGAGCTCGCAAATCCATCTTCCATTAGGAGTTCCATCTACAAGAAATAGTTTTATGACCTTTCCAAACATTCTCTCTCGACCTCCAGTATAATTTAATTTGTTTTTCATTTTCTCAACAAAACAGGCAATAAAATATAGAGAAAGAATCTTCACTTTTTAAGTAACATCAACCTCTAGACAGTGATACCGTCAGTGATTATAGTCCTGGCTGATTTTGCTGGTTTTCAGATTAACTTTTCTTATTAAATAGTATACCTTATACCGAAAAATAACACAACGGTAGTTTACTGGATATTGAAACACTTTACCTTTCTGGCGCAAAAGTACTTGGATAACTGAAAATAATCCAATAAAACCAATCAGTCCCCGAAAGTCGCAAGACTTTCGGGGACTTTTTTATCCTAATTGATTTCTTCTAACGCTTATGTTATTATAATAAATAATATAGAATAAGTATACTATTGAACACAAACGCGGGAGGAATAACTTTGAGAAAATTTTTAGCGGCAGCCATTGTCTTATTATTAGTAGGGATCGTGGGCATGACAGCCTTTGCTGTTTCCCCGGCAAACACCCAGTTCCGTACCTCTGCTGAACCGGAACAGAATTATGTTTCTTCCATTGACGAGGAATCCTGTGCAGTTTGCCATCGGAGAAACTGTGAGGAACACCACACAAATTCTGAACATCAGCCACACTGCAATGCACGCCGCAGAGGCTGCCACAGCGGTTATCATGGCGGTCACCACTGCCGATAAGAATTATAAATCTGCTGAATATAATAAATTTTCCCGTTTAACATCTGCGATAAATGTTGAATGGGAATTTTATTTTTACATGAAGGTTATGTCAAAATTGGCAAGAACTTTTCACCTCTGCCGTTACAGTTACTGAAACAAAGCAAACGGATGAGTCTGTCTAACCCATCAAATTTTTCTCGGTATTTTTTAATTTCCCTTTCCCTTATAAATCTTGACTATCTATTTAAAGCATTATATAATTACCATAGGCCGATAGGTCTGCACTGCATAATTTATGTAAATTTAACTATAAAGGAGAGGTTTCTTATGTCCACTGAACGCGCACAGGAACTGTTCCAGTTCATTAAAAATTCTCCAAGCTGCTTCCACGCTATCGCAAACATCCGTGAAGAACTGCTGAACGCAGGCTTTGTAGAACTTTCTGAAAACAAAAGATGGAATCTGGAAGGCGGCAAATCCTATTTCGTAACCCGCAACCAGTCTTCCGTCATTGCTTTCAAAGTACCATGCGCTGACTTTACTTCCTATCATATCGTAGCAGCACACAGCGATTCCCCAACATACAAGCTCAAAGAAAACACAGAAGTTGAATCTGCCGGCAAATATGTTCTTCTTAACGTAGAACCATACGGCGGCATGATTGCTTCCACCTGGTTCGACCGTCCACTGTCTGTTGCAGGCCGTGTTATGGTCAAAGATGGCAGCTCCATCAAAACCAAGCTGGTTGCTGTTGACCGCGACCTGCTGACCCTGCCAAATATGGCAATCCACATGAACCGCGATATCAATTCCGGCTACAAATACAACCCACAGATCGACATGATGCCAATTTACGGCGACAACACAGCAAAGGGCTCCCTGAAAGCTACCATTGCAGAAGCTGCCGGCGTGAAAGAAGAAGACATCATCGGTTCCGACCTGTTCCTGTACAACCGTCAGGAGCCTTACATCTGGGGTGCTAACAACGAATATCTGTCCTGTCCAAAACTGGATGACCTGGAATGTGCATTCGTAGGTCTGAAAGGCTTCCTGAAAGGCCAGAACGACAAATCCGTTTCCGTTTACTGCGTATTCGACAACGAAGAAGTTGGTTCCGGTACAAAACAGGGCGCTAAATCCACCTTTATGGCTGACGTGCTCAAACGCATCAACTCTGCTCTGGGCCGCACCGAGGAAGATTATCACTGCGCTGTTGCAAACAGCTTCATGATTTCTGCTGACAACGCTCATGCAGTTCATCCAAACCATCCTGATATGTGCGACAAGACCAACCGTGTCTTCATGAACGAAGGTATCGTTATCAAAGCCAATGCAAATCAGAAATACTGCACCGATGCTGTTTCTGCTGCTATCTTCCGTTCTATCTGCGAAAAAGCAAAAGCTCCATATCAGTTGTTCCACAACCGTTCTGACATGGCTGGCGGTTCCACACTGGGCAACCTGTCCAACGCTCAGGTATCCCTGAACGCTGTTGATATCGGTCTGCCACAGCTGGCTATGCACTCCAGCTTTGAAACCGCAGGCGTAAAAGATATCCAGACCACCATTGATATCATGGAAACCTTCTACAACTCCTGCCTGGAAGAAATCACCGATGGTGACTATTCCCTGAACTAGGAATACATTCCTTTCGATTTATCAAAAGAACGTCTTCGGAAAATCCGGGGACGTTCTTTTTTCTTTGGTATATTCCCCCTTGTTTTCTTCCTTCGTACAGGAATATATTGAAAGCACTTACTATCTGTTATATAATGTGAGTAAATATTTTTTATTATACAAAAATAAATCAAATTTTAGAAAAGGTGGTATCAATATATCGAAATTCTTAGAGGGTAATGGTATGTCAAAAAAATCTGTCCTTGAAACAGAAAGTAGTGAGGTAAAAATCAAGATGAAAACCAGGACAAATTTATTACAAGGAAGCATTTTAAAAGCCTTAGTTTCTATGGCGGTTCCCATCATGGCAACTTCCCTGCTCCAGATGGCTTACAACATGACCGATATGATCTGGATTGGCCGTGTAGGAAGCAACTCTGTAGCCGCAGTAGGCGCAGCTGGTATGTTCGTCAATCTTGCCAACGGATTCGGTGCCTTTCTTCGTGTGGGCGGTCAGGTCAACGTGGCTCATTCCTACGGAGCCGGAAACAAGACCCGCGCAGCGCAGGTTGCCAGAAATGCCTTGCAGATGGGTGCTGTAATCTCCCTGATCTATGGCCTAATTGTCTGCCTGTTCAGAAAACCTTTTATCGGCTTCTTCAAATTTACCAATCAGCAGGTAATCAAAGATGCAGAACTTTATCTGCTGATTATGGGTGCATTTATTTTCTTCAACTTCATCAACCCAATCTGTACCGCGGTCATCACCGCTACGGGAAACAGTAAAACCCCCTTCAAAATCAGTACCGTTGGTCTGGTCATCAACCTGATTTTAGACCCAATGCTGATTTTCGGCATCGGCTTCTTCCCTGCTCTGGGTGTATTCGGCGCAGCAATCGCCACCATCTTTGCCCAGTTCATCGTGTTCGTCCTCTACATGAACTACATGAGAAACGACGAACAGGTGTTCAGCAAAATGAAGTTCGGCAAACCTCTGGAAAAGGATATCATGGCCGATATCACCCGCATCGGTCTGCCCTCTACCATCCAGGGTGTTATGTTCACCGGCATCTCTATGACCATCGGCAGAATTATCGCTGCATGGGGCGAAACCGCTATCGCTGTGCAGAAGGTAGGTATCCAGGTAGAATCCATCTCCTATATGGCCGCAGATGGTTTTGCTGCTGCAACTAACTCCTTCATCGCCCAGAACTACGGCGCAAAGCAGTACGACCGTTCCAAAAAAGGTTACACCACCGCTCTCAAGGTTATGCTGGGCTGGGGCGTTGTCACCACCTGCATCCTGGTGTTCCTGCCAGCACCTATCTTCAGTGTGTTCATCACCGAACCAGACGTTATTCCTCTGGGTGTTGACTATTTGAGAATCCTGGGTTATTCCCAGCTGTTTATGTGCATCGAAATTCTGACTTCCGGCGCATTCTCCGCTTATGGAAAAACTCTGCCGCCGTCTATCGTCAGCATCATCTTCACCGGCATGAGAATCCCTATGGCTATCCTGTTGGGTAAAACTGCTCTGGGACTTAACGGCGTATGGTGGAGCATCAGCCTTTCCTCCGTCTTCAAGGGAACCATTCTGGTAACTTTGTTCATTCTCTTTATGAGAAAATTCAACAAACGCATCCAGCAAGAAGCTGCTGAACAGCATAAATAAAAAGCTTTCCCTCCAAAACCTCCCGAAATTCGGGAGGTTTTGCTTTAGTTTTCGCAAAATTACTGAACATAATTGCCATATATTTTGGGGTCTGGTTATGCTATAATAGACAAGGTATCAATAGATATGCACAATGTCATGATGGAGGTATCGCGGGATGAAATATCAAAAGCTTGGAAAAACAGATTTGGAAGCTTCCGTAGTTTCTTTCGGGGGCTGGGGGATCGGCGGCGGCTGTGTATGGTCCGACTCCGATGTGAACACAAAAGACCTTGAAAAGCTGCTGGATCACGCTGCTGATCTGGGCATCAACTATATCGACACTGCTCCGGTATACGGCACAGGAGTCAGCGAAGAACTGCTGGGCAAGGCTCTCAAAGGCGGCCGGCGCAATCACTTCTTGCTGCAAACCAAATGCTCTCTCAACTGGAGAAACGACGGCGGAAACTTCCACTACAGCCGTGACGGTTACACCGTAAACAACGACACCAGCGCAAAAGCTGTTCGCAAAGACGTGGAAGATTCTCTGAGAAGACTCCAGACCGACCACCTCGACCTGCTGGTGGTTCACTATGTATGCAAGGACTGGCCTGTGGAAGAAACCATGGGCGCATTCCAGGATATGATCAAAGAAGGCAAAATCCGCGCCATTGGACTTTCCAACTCCAAACCTGCTGATTTGGATGAATACGAGAAGTACGGTACAGTGGCTCTGGTTCAGGAACAGTTCAGCCTGCTGGCTCCATATCATGGTATAGAATACTTCCCAACCACCCAAAAACACAACACCACCTTCCAGGTGTACGGCGCTCTGGAAGAAGGTTTCCTGACTGCTCCTGACTTTGTAGACCGGGCATTCCCGAAAGATGACGTTCGCGGAAAACTGCCCTGGACTCATGAACCTATCAAGAGTGAAATCCACAATCTGTTCAAGGTGCTCCAGCCTCTGACAGAAAAATATGGATGCAGCTACTCCAACCTGATTCAGGCATGGACTTTAAAACAATATCCAAATCTGAACCTGCTGACCGGCTTCCGCCACACTGAAACTATGGACAACACCTGCCGCTCTCTGGATTTGGTTCTGTCCGATGAAGATGCAGCTCTTATCAGTGAAACTGCAAAACCTGCTCAAGTAAAAGAATTGGATAAATAAATTTCGATATCATCTTCTCTAAAGAAACTTATCCATTAACCAAAACCCGAAAAGTAAAATCTTTTCGGGTTTTGGTATTTTACCGGAGAAATTTTATCCAAGGTAGTAAAAAGCGTGTCGACTTTTGAAAGATAGTTTTTTATTTCATTCATATTTGCAAAAATAACAGCTTTTTTGATTTTGGGAGCCAAAAAGCATTTGCAGAATTTTTCCTTTTATTCTGCTGTTTTTCAGCTTTATTTTAAAATTTAAATAAATTACGATTTCTTTCATTTTATTATGATTCTGCAAATCAAGAAATTCTTATCTTGAATTTCCTGCAAAATTATCGTATCATAAATAGGGAAATGTCCGCATCCACCGGCAATATTTCCGCACTATTTTTATCGTTATTTTTATTGTTAATACTATAAAAAGGGGATTTGATTGATATGAACAGATTTGCAATCGAAAAAGTAATCGGCAGAGAAATTATCGACTCCCGAGGAAATCCTACTGTAGAAGCCGAAGTCTATCTGGAAAATGGCGTTATCGGCAGAGGCGTTGCTCCCAGCGGTGCATCCACTGGTGTATTCGAGGCTCTGGAGCTGCGTGACGGTGACAAATCCCGTTTCGGCGGCAAAGGCGTTTCCAAAGCCGTGGAAAACGTCAATACCACCATCAACGAAGTGCTCAAAGGCAAAGACGCTTCCAACACATACGCCATCGACGCTGCTATGATTGCTGCCGACGGAACAAAAGATAAATCTAATTTGGGAGCCAACGCTATCCTGGCTGTATCCATCGCTGCTGCACGAGCTGCTGCAAACACCCTGAACATTCCTCTCTACCGCTTCCTGGGCGGTGTCAACGGCAATCGCCTGCCAGTTCCCATGATGAACATTCTCAACGGCGGTGCACACGCTGCAAACACTGTTGACGTTCAGGAATTTATGATCATGCCTGTCGGCGCTAAGAGTTTCAGGGAAGGTCTGCGCTGGTGCACAGAAGTATTCCACTCTCTCCAGAGCCTGCTCAAGAGCAAAGGTCTGGCAACCTCCGTTGGTGACGAAGGCGGCTTTGCACCAAACCTGGCAAGCGATGAAGAAGCCATCGAATACATTCTGGAAGCAATCACACTAGCTGGCTATGAACCTGGAAAAGACTTCGTTCTGGCTATGGACGCTGCATCCAGCGAATGGAAGACCGGCAAAACCGGCGAATACAAACTGCCAAAATGCGGCCAGACCTTCACCTCTGCTGAACTGGTAGAGCACTGGAAAAAACTGGTTGACAAATACCCCATCTACTCTATCGAAGATGGTCTGGACGAAGAAGACTGGGAGGGCTGGCAGCTGATGAACCACGAACTGGGCGGCCGCATCCAGCTGGTAGGCGACGACCTGTTCGTTACCAACACCGAGCGTCTGGCTAAAGGTATCCAGCTCAACTGCTGCAACTCCATCCTCATTAAGCTCAACCAGATCGGTTCCATTTCCGAAACTCTGGAAGCTATCAAGATGGCACACAAAGCAGGCTATACCGCCGTTACCTCCCATCGTTCCGGCGAAACTGAAGACACCACCATTGCAGACCTGGCAGTAGCATTGAACACTTGCCAGATTAAGACCGGTGCTCCCAGCCGCAGCGAGCGTGTTGCAAAATACAACCAGCTTCTCCGCATCGAAGAAGAACTGGGTGAAAGTGCTGTGTATTCTGGCTTTGAGTGCTTCAATGTTCAGAAATAAATAAACTCTGAAAAACCATTTTGTGGAGAGAAAAGTTTTCGCTTTTTTCTCCACTTTTGTTTTCTTGACTTGAGTTCGGTTCTGCCTTTATAATGAGGGCAGAACCACACCTTACAGAAAAGAAGGCACTATCATGACCATCAACGAAGCTTTTATCCGTTTGCAGCATTCTGCTTTTCGTTCCAGTTTTCATCTGAACCAACAGGACATCGACTACATCGACAAAAAGGGGCTGGATGTAATTCGCAGTCATGCAGAGGATTTTGTTCATACTCGTCTTGCTCCTGCTCACATCCCCAACGACGGCAAGCAAACTCCCATGAAAGGCCACCCTGTATTCATCGCCCAGCACGCCTGCGCTTGCTGCTGCCGGGGATGCCTGAACAAATGGTATCATGTCCCTCTGGGAAAGGAACTGAACTCTGTCCAGCAGAAAAAAATCGTCAATTTCCTGATGGCATGGATCGAAAAAGAATACAACGAAAAAAAAATCACCCTCCTAAGAGGGTGATTTTTTTGTTATGCGTTCTTCCAATCCCGGATGATCCGGGTAATATTCTTGTCGATATTGATTCTGGTGGCTTTGCATTCCTTAGGATAATCCCTGGCTGCTTTGAAGCAGATCTTCACAAGTCCGTCTGCCAGTACAGGAATCGCTGTTTTCAGCATTGATTCCGGGAAAACAAAGTGGGTTCCGTGCTGGTACAGAAGATATTCGTCCCTGCATTCATGCGGAAGCTGTTCCAGCCTCGCCCGCATTCTGCGGATATATTTGCAGGTATCCCACAAACAATCGTCCTCTGCTCCAACAAACACCACTTTTCCCTTGATGTTCTCCACCTTGATTTTTTCTTCTTCCGTAACCGGATGCAGTTTTTCAGAAGTGTCAAACATTTTTCTGCTGGCTACGAAATTTTTTCCTTCTTTGGATTCCTTCTGGATTTCCTGCCAGTACTGAGGATGGCGGTAAGCGTAAGGCAGATAAGGCAGAGGTTTGCCCTGCCAGCTGACGGTGGATTCCCCATTTCCGGGACGCTCCACGCCCTTTTCCTGATAGAAGCCTTCCATAATGAAGTCACTGGGTGAAAAGGCCATAGTCAATGTGATCTGGGGATAATAGGAAGCTGCCACCAGAGACAGCATTCCTGTAGTGGATGCTCCCTCAATGGCAATTTTTCGGTTGTTGTTCTTCTGGAGCCATTCGATTGCCGCGCCAAATCGTTCCAGAGGATAGTTATGGTGGCTGTAGTTCTTTGGAGCCGGGGCCATAGCCATCACATTGCAGCCCAGCCGATGAAGCCATTTTACCCCCGAAACTGCCAGCCGGTCATCTATGGAATCTCCCAGCATGGCAATGACGGCAGTTCTGCTTTCCTGTGGACAGGGATAATATACTCCATAAAAGCCGTCCTTTTCCGGATCAAAATAGATCTTCTTCATGCTCCTTCCTCCTTTTTTAAATGCCAAACAAGCGGAAAGACCTTTCGATCTTTCCGCCTGACGTTGGCTTTTATTTACAGAAACTATGGGACTATCCGATGAAGTCCAACAGCTGCTGAATATTCTTTTTACCGAAGCTCACTCTGCTGTCATTCACTACCATACATGGTACGCTCATGACATTGTATTTGTCCTTCATCTCCGGGTAATGATTCAGGTCAAATACTTCTGCGGTAACGTTCTCGTTTTCTGCTGCAATCTTCTGCGCCGCTGTTACCAGTTCAGGACACATGGTGCAGGAAAGGGATACCATAATACGCATATGGAGAGGTTCGCTGATTTTTGCGATTCTTTCTTTTGCAGCCGGGTCGATTGCCTGACCAGGGCCTGCTGCATTGTACAGACCCAGTACGAAGGAGGTGAACTCATGTCCGCCCGGAACTCCGTGGAATGCAAGACCTGTCCAAGTTCCATCTGCAAGGCACACCTTCACGCATGGAGCCTGATCTTCTGGGGAAGCCTGATGCTTTTCAACACTGAGCTTGTCAGTAAGTCCAGCCATTTCGTTCATATAGGCTTCCAGTTCCCTGGAAACAGGCTTTTCATCCAGATAGAGAGCCAGCTTCAGAGGACGCTGCATTCTGTCGAACACTGCATTCAGCTGTGCCAGAACATCACCGGTGAACAGCCCGCCTTCCTGCTTTGGCTGAACTTTATTTTCAGCGGCAGGTTTCTTTTCTTCCTTCACTTCAGGAAGCTGTGGACGAAGGCCGGTTTTTTCCTGCATGGATGCTGCGTATCGTTCCAGTTCTGTTGCTGCCAAAGCACCGTCACCTGTTGCAGTAACCACCTGTCTAAGGCTCTTTACACAGACATCTCCAGCTGCGTACAGACCAGGAACACTGGTCTGCTGGGTTCTGTCGGTTACAACATAGCCCTGTTCGTTGATCTCTGCCAGACCTTTTACCAGATCTGTTGCAGGAGCATAACCAGCAAATACGAATACGCCGATATTGTCGCCGTCTTCTGCTTTGTAGGTGGTGGTTTCTCCGGTTTTGGTATTTTTATAGGTGATGCTCCGCAGAGTGCTGTCGCCGCTGACTTCTTCCACAACGGTGTTGGTTAGAACGGTGATCTTTTCGTTCTTGCGGGTTTCATCAGCTACAGATTTTGCGCAGGTAAAATCATCTCCGCGAACCAGTACGGTGATATGGCGGGCATACTTGGTCAGGAATACGCTTTCTTCAGCAGCTGCAAAGCCTCCGCCTACTACAAAGACTTCCTTGCCGGTGAAAAATTCGCCGTCACAGGTAGCACAGTAGGCAACACCGTGGCCTCTGAATTCTTCCTCACCTTTAAAGCCTACCATTCTTGGATGTGCGCCGGTTGCCAGAAGCACGCCGAAACATTCCAGAACACCTCTGCTGGTGTGTACTTTTTTGATATCGCCTTCAAGCTCCAGTTTATCAACTTCTGCCAGCATAAATTCTGCGCCGAAGGACTGGGCCTGTTTACGCATAATTTCGGTAAGCTCGGTGCCGCTGATTTTACCGGCACCGGGATAGTTTACCACATCTGCTGTAATTGTGATCTGACCGCCGAAATGCTCTTTCTCTACCACGAGTACACGGTAACGGGCTCTGGCCAGATACAGGGCGGCGGTCAGTCCTGCCGGGCCTCCACCCACCACCACTACGTCATAAAGATTATTGTTCATGGTTATCTTTGTCCTTTACTTTACGATTATAACTGACCTACCAAATCAAGGCTTGGTTTCAGGGTTTCTGCGCCTGGCTGCCATTTCGCTGGGCAAACCTCGTCGCCATGTTCGTATACGAACTGGGAAGCCTGCACTCTGCGGAACAGTTCGTCGGCGTTGCGGCCTACGTTTCCTGCGGTTACATCATAGCCTACAATCAGACCTTCTGGATTTACGATAAAGCTGCCGCGTTCTGCTACGCCGTCTGCTTCGATGTAAACTTCAAAGTCTTTGGACAGAGCGTGGGTTGGGTCAGCCAGCATTGGGTACTGAATCTTTTTGATTCTGTCGGAAGCATCGTGCCATGCTTTGTGTACAAAGTGAGTGTCGCAGGATACTGCGTAGATTTCGCAGCCGATTGCTTTGAATTCTTCATATTTGTTTGCCAGGTCTTCCAGCTCGGTTGGGCATACAAAGGTAAAGTCTGCTGGATAGAAGAAGAAAACGCTCCATTTGCCCAGAATGTCGTTTTTAGTTACGGTTTTAAATTCGCCGTTCTGATAAGACTGTACGGAAAAATCATTGACTTCTTTTTTAATCATAGACATAAAATGTACCTCCTATAGGTTGATTGTCATATTACAGTAATTCTAATTATCGTGTTTATCTGGTCGATTCTCTCTGACCATGGCCTAATTATACACAAAGAATTTCTTATTGTCAATCATTCCTAATAAGGGTTTGCTGCAAATTTTCTCCGTCAAAATATCTAAAATCACAATATTTTGCAGGCAAATCTGTCAAAGAAGATTTTTATTTTTTATATTAAACTACTAAAAAAGTATATTTTTTGATATTTTATCCTGCTCAAAAAAAATTTTTAAATTTTTTTGAGCCTCAGAATTTTTCCTGTTTTTATGCCTTTCCCCTCCGGCTTCCCTTACAAATCCGATGGAAAGAATCAGCACCTTTGTGCAAATTTATCCTCCAAAACTGGGGAAAACAGGGATTTTAACCTTGCGGGACTTGCACTCTATCGGACTGGGTGGTAAAATATTTTATTGTAAAGTATTATCCGGCAAGTCCGGTATAAAACGGGAGGAATTTATTATGTTCGAGAATCTTGTTGAAGTACTGAAAAACAATCCTCGCAAAATCGTATACACCGAGGGTCACGATGCCCGCATTCTGGAGTCTGCTGCAAGACTGAAAAAAGACGGTTTCCTTACCCCAATCCTGGTAGGCAACGTTGAAGAAGTGAAAGCAGCTGCTGCAAAGGGCGGCTTTGACATCGAAGGTCTGGAAATCCTGGACCCTGCTACATACGAAGGCATGGATGAAATGGTTGAAACCATGGTTGCTCTGCGTAAAGGCAAAATGACTGCTGACGAGTGCCGCGCAAGCCTGTCCAAAGGCAACTACTTCGGCACCATGCTGGTAAAACTGGGCAAAGCTGACTGTCTGCTGGGCGGAGCTACCTACTCCACCGCTGACACTGTTCGTCCTGCTCTCCAGCTGATCAAAACAAAACCAGGCAGCCACCTTGTTTCTTCCAGCTTCATTATGGTTCGCGGCGAAGAAATGCTGGCTATGGGCGACTGCGCTATCAACATTTCCTATGCTGACCGTCTGGATAAAGATGGCAACGTAGTTCTGTCCGCTGCACAGCAGCTGGCTGAGGTTGCTGTTGAAACCGAAAGAACTGCAAAAGTATTCGGCATGGATCCAAAAGTTGCTATGCTGTCCTACTCCACACACGGTTCCGGCAAAGGCCCCGCAGTTGACATCGTTCGCGATGCTACCGCTATCGTAAAAGAAAGCCATCCAGAAATCAAAGTTGACGGCGAGATGCAGTTTGACGCAGCAGTTTCCCCAACAGTTGGCCAGCTGAAATTCCCAGGCTCTCCTGTTGCAGGCTATGCTAACACCTTCATCTTCCCAGAGATTCAGTCCGGCAATATCGGCTACAAGATTGCACAGCGTCTTGGCGGCTTCGATGCTTACGGCCCAATTCTCCAGGGTCTTAACGCTCCAATCAACGACCTGAGCCGTGGATGCAACGCTGAAGAAGTATACCAGATGTCCATCATCACCGCAGCTCTTGCATAAGTTTTTCCAATAACTCAAAAGAGGCATGACCGAAGTCATGCCTCTTTTTTATTTCTAGCTGTTATTGTCTACGATAAACATATTCATCTTCTGCCACCGCCGCAATTCCTTCGGGGTTATCATCAAATGCTGCTGCAATTCCTCCACATTATCGCTGGGGGCAAGGGTCACAATGCACTTGAAGGCACAGGGCAGAAGGTCTACACTGGAAATTCCACAGAGCAAACCTTCGGTATAATCCCGCAGTTCCAGAGGATTGAAGATATACAGTAAATCCTGTTCTAGCTTGTTGTATTGGTTCACAAAGGAAAACCGAATCAGCATATCGCTGTACAGCACATTTCCCTCGTAATATACCTCGCTGCTTCGTCCTGTTTCGGTGGAAGAATGAATGGAAAGGTGGGCTGTACAGCATCCATCCTCATTGAGGGTATCCTTGTTAATATCAATCACAGCTTCTTTCAGCCGATGATACCTCCCGTCATAAAAATAAAAATACAGCCTGTCCGCCCGGAAGAAAGGACTTTTTCCCACATAGTCTACTTTGTTTTCGATGTTTTTTTCCTGCTGGTGAGGATGATAGTCGGTCATCTGATTTAGATTTACGTCCAGTGCCTCGCTGATTTCGCAGAGGGTAGCAATGTCCACTGTGATTTCCCCGGTTTCATACTTGCTGACAGTGGCTCTGCTTTTGTGAATCATATCTGCCAGCTGCTGCAAGGTCAGCTTTTTCATTTTTCGATAATTTCTTATCTTTGCTCCGATATATTGATTGATTGGTTCCAATGGCTTTCTCCTAAAGTTTCGTTATAATATACATTTTGACTTTAAACTGATAAATTATTGATTTTTCAGTTTAAATATCCATCTATATTCTATCATAAAGAAACTTTATTTGTCAAAAGTTTCTTTTAAAGAAATTTATTTCATTTGTCAATTCAGAAAGGCGTGGATATAATGGAGTAGTAACTTCAATTATAGAGAGGACAGATTATTTATGGAAGCTAAGAAAAAAGGTGGATTTACCTGTTCATTGGGATTTGTTCTGGCAGCCGCAGGAAGTGCTGTCGGCGTTGGCAATATCTGGCGTTTCCCATACCTGGCAGCAAGAGATGGCGGCGGCCTATTTTTGCTGGTCTACCTGATTCTGGTGCTTACCTTCGGATTTACTCTGCTGACCACTGACATCGCCCTCGGCAGAAAAACCGGTAAAAACGCATGGCAGGCTTTTGCCTCCATTAAACCACAGTGGGGCTTTTTAGGAAAACTCACCTTTCTTGTCCCTGTACTCATTATGACTTACTATTCCGTCATCGGCGGCTGGATTTTAAAATATGCCACCATCTATTTCACCGGTCAAGGCAGTCACGCAGCTCAGGACGGATACTTTACTTCTTTCATCACAAGCCAAGTAGCCCCCATCGTCTTCATGCTGATTTTCCTGTCCATTACCGCTTTTATTGTTTACGCCGGCGTGGAAAAAGGCATTGAAAAATTTTCTGTTTACGTTATGCCCGGCCTTCTTCTGATGATTATTGGCATTGCAATCTATTCCCTTACCCTTAGCTACACCGATGCGCAGGGGGTTACCCGCACCGGTATGCAGGGCCTTATGGTATATCTTACCCCTAACTTTGAGGGTATCACGTTTTCTCGATTCCTGGGAATCCTGCTGGACGCTATGAGCCAGCTGTTCTTCTCCCTGAGCGTATCTATGGGCATTATGATCACTTATGGCTCTTATGTTAAAAAAGATGTTGACCTGAATAAATCCATTGCGCAAATCGAATTTTTTGATACCGGCGTAGCTTTTCTGGCTGGCATCATGATTATTCCCGCAGTTTTCGTATTCACCGGCACAGAGGGTATGTCCTCCGGCCCCAGCCTGATGTTTATTTCCCTCCCAAAAGTTTTTGATTCTATGGGAAAAACCGGTATCGTAGTAGGCATGGCTTTCTTCATCATGATTTTATTTGCCGCTTTGACCTCCTGCATTTCCATCATGGAAACTCTGGTTGCCAACTGCATGAATATTTTCGGTACCAGCAGAAAGAAAACCAGTGTTATAATCGGAATCCTGGCAGCAGCCAGTGCCATTATTATCTGCCTGGGATACAATATTTTCTACTTCGATTATGTTCTTCCAAATGGAGCTAACGCGCAGCTCCTGGATATCATGGACTATATCAGCAACAGCTTCCTTATGCCTCTGATTTCCTTCCTGACTTGTATTTTCGTTGGTTGGATCGTCAAGCCCGATTGGATTGCAGAGGAAATGGAAGTTGCTGCTGAAAAATTCCATCGGAAAAAGCTGTACGGTTTCATGGTAAGATATGTGGCTCCTGTCATCATGGCAGTGTTGTTCTTCCAGTCTACAGGGTTATTCACAAAGATATTCTAATTTTTACTGTAAAAAGAGATGTGCTTTAACTAAGCACATCTCTTTTTATTTTTAGCATGATTTTAGAAAAACATCACTTTTACGACACTGTCTACCGCTGGACTTTATTTTTTAAGATGTTATAATCAAGTGAAAGCGAGGTGATATCATGCCGGATGCAAGAGAAAACAAAATCAGCTGTTCCAACTATCAGTGTGAGATCGAAGTCACGTTGGAGATTCTCAGCGGAAAGTGGAAAGCCCTGCTGATCTGGAACCTTCATCTTCAACAGGTCATCCGATATAACGAGTTTCGCAGGCTGATTCCATCCATTACCCAGAAAATGCTGACACAGCAGCTAAAAGAGCTGGAAAAATACGGGATTATTTCCAGAACTGTTTATCCTACTGTTCCTCCCATGGTAGAATATCGTCTGACCCAGCTGGGTCTGGAACTGATTCCTATTATGCAGTCCATGGATATATGGGGGAAAAAATATGTAAAAGAATATAATAAATATTATAAAAAAGAGAATATTCTTTAGATTATCCCTTCTAATGGCTGTAATTTTTTTCAATTTAAAGAAAATCTTCTTAACATAATGCTTTTTTCAGACGATTATGTTATAATAAACCCAATAAAATACAATTCTTTTTAGGAGGAATCTTCGGTGGAACAAGCAAAGAAAAACATGATTAAAGATTATGCTGCCATCACCATTGGTATGTTCATCGCTTCCCTGGGTCTTTATTTCTTCATGATGCCTCAGAACATCATTCTGGGAAGCATCACAGGTCTGGCAATTATCCTGACCAACTTTATTCCGATTCAGGTATCGGTTATGACCTTCATCCTGAACGTGATTTGCCTGGTTATCGGATTTGCGTTGATTGGCAAGGAATTTGGAGCAAAAACAGTTTACAGCTCCATTCTGCTGCCAGTGTTCCTGTTCATTTTGGAACATCTTTTCCCCAATCCCCCATCCCTCACCAACGACATCATTCTGGACACCCTCGCCTGCATCCTGATCCTCAGCGTAGGTCAGGCCATGATGTTCAATGCCAACGCTTCTTCCGGTGGTCTGGATATCCTGGCAAAGGTTGCCAACAAATATCTCCATATCGAACTGGGCATGGGCGTAGCTTCCGTTGGTGCTTTGACTGTACTGTGCAGTATCTTTGCATATGATTCCAAAACAGTTGTTGTAGGTCTTTTGGGCACATACTTCAATGGCCTGGTAGTTGATGCTTACATCGGCGGTTTCTCTCGCAGAAAACGTGTCTGCATTCTCTCTCCAAACCAGGAAAAACTGGTGGACTACATCATGCACACCCTTCACCGCGGCGTTACTCTTTATGAAGCCCAGGGCGGATTTGACCGCAAGGGCAAAACAGAAGTTGTTACCATCCTTGCCAACAACGAATACAGCAAGCTGATGGAATACATCCGCAATACCGACCCACAGGCATTTGTTACTGTAAGCACCGTAAACGAAATTGCCGGTATGTGGAATACCCCCTCTGGTCAGAAACGACTGTAATTACTATATAACAAAAGACCCGCCTTGGCGGGTCTTTTGTTATGGTCCACTATGGAATATCTTTTCTAAAGCAAAGCGGGTTTGTGAACAGAGGCATCTGTTTTCAACGTGCAGGGAGTAGCTGGAACAGACCGTATGAACGAATAGAGGATTATTTAAAAAGCCAGGAGATTGCTGTTGCTTCAGAAAAGATGAAGCCTTTCAAAGAATGACCCCTTTGCGCACTGGCCGCAAATCCCAAAAACACTCGCTATAGGAGTTTTGCTTCGAGCGCAGCAGGGGTGTTTTCCGGGGAGATTATGCCGATGATTTCTATGCCCATTCCGATTATTTTACAGGAATCTCCACCCACATAATTCCATATAACACATTTTTGTCATCCTCTTGAGTATATCTGGTTTCGGCTGGCACAACAATAGGCAAAAAAATCAAAGTGACTAAAAATAGGACACTTTGATTTTTTTGTTTAAATTTCTGTATGATTTTCTATAAAGTATACAAAAAAGCACAGAGCCAGCAAATCGGCGCAGCCTCCTGGGCTGATATTTTTCTGGATAAATTCTTCATTCAAATTCCGAACGCTCTCCATTTTGCATCCTGCCCGAAGAACCTCTGCGGCTCTTTTCTGCGCCCAGAGCAGAGTTTCCCGGTCAGAGCGAATCAGGATATTGGTATCCTCCACCTGTTCAATCAAAGTCATCAATGCCGCTACTGCGGCATCATTGATACTTTTCCCTTTTGCAAGATTTTCCCTGAAAACAGGCAGCCCCACCTTCAGCACCGACGGAAAGCCCTGGGCAGCTTCTCCACGAATCCCGCTGATTCCATATTCCAGATAGAGCTTTTCTCCGTGGGTCAGCTGGGATAGGTCTTTTTCTTCCAGTCCCTGAAAATCCTCCATCAGATGTCCGCACATATTCCGGGTAATCGCTTCCCAGGAGAGAGCATTTCCCTGGAAATCTTTTTCCCCGAAAGCTCTGCGGAAAAATTCCTGCTGGGCTTTTTTTCCGGCAGCAGCACAGAAGATACCCATAGAGAAGATTGCTCCTTTATGGGTGTTGATGCCTCCTGTGGCCTCCAGCATCCTGTTTTCAGCTTCTTTTCCCAGATACCTCAAATTATCAAAGGAGAAGGCCAAATCCTCTTGCATAGCTCCCTGGCAGGCACAGCGTTCAAAATAAGGATACAGAGAGCAGGCACTGTCTATAAAGGAGAAGGTATCCATGTCTTTATGGGAGCCATTGTTTTCCCGATCCACTAAGCCAGGCTTGGGAGCCGTGTTGACCTCATACAGCAAAGCCTTGCAGGCGGTGCGGGCGATATAGCTCCAGCTTTCTTTCAGGAAATACCCTGCAATCATTTCCACAGTAGCTTTTTGTATCTGCTGGATGCTGTGCCGCTGGCTTCTAGCACAAACAGCTGCACGTTCTTCACAGACCAGGCACTGTCTTGGCGGAAGCCCTAAATCAGAACGGGAAATTTTCGGAGTAGCCCGATTCATCACATCTATATCAAATAGCCTTCCAAAGGAGAAATTTTCCTCAATCTCTACCATTCGCTTTTTTACTGTGATAATATCTCCATTGGTCAGCACATAAAGCTCATCACCAGTTTTATGATGGTATTCTTCCAGGAACAAAATCTTTACTCCTTGATACCGAAGCTGGCTTAGAATTTGCTTTTTGCCTTCCTGAAAAGCCATGGAAAACAACGGACAGGCTTTGATGTTCCCAGCAATATTCAAGGTGAAGCTGATAAGGGTTCCTTCTCCCTTATCCATGATTCTATTTTGATTTGCTACACGGGTTTCCTTTGCATCCAGAATATCCATTAAGGAAATAGGCGGAAAACTTAAAAACCTGTTTATCAATTCCTGCTTCATATTACTGCTTTTGCGCCAGCTTCCGGGCAATCTCCTGTCCGCCTTCGGAGCGGAGGTAATCCAGCGTACTTGGCGGAACGATGCGGGAAATGCTGTCATAATCTCCTTTGACAAGGCAGTCCCTTACTTTGGAAGCACTAATTTGAATATCGTCTTCCCTCTTGCGCTCGATTTCTACCACTTCCACACCGTATTCCGGCAGGATATTTTTCATAGTGCGGTTGTATGCGCTGGTTACTGCACAGAATGGTTCTGTACCTACAAATCTTTTTGTGATGCCCAGCTCCTTTGCAAAGTATTCGCAGAAGATACGCAAATCCAGTTCGCAGTTGATTTCTTCCGCTCTGCCCTGTTCCTTGATAAAGTAGGTTGGGAATACTGCGGAGGAAATCAGGTAATCGGAGGTATGGTGCAGAATCACATTATCCAGTCCTTCAATTCCCTTCTTTGCCAGCTCATAGCGGACAGCAGCTGGGAAAACGCTTCTGTCCTCAGACAGAATAAACAGATGCAGCACATCGCACATGGAAGCCGCTGTTTCAATAAGATAGCGATGACCATTGGTGAATGGGTTGCAGTTTGCAACGATTGCGCCTACGGTTTTCTGTTCTCCTTCAGGACGTTCCAAAGACTGAACATACTGTGTGATGCCATTTTTTCTATTTTCCATAAACAGCACATCGTTAGTTTTCAAAATCGGATAAAATCCGAAATCAGAAAACATTGCCAGATTCTTTGGCTTAGTAAAAATAAAGAGGTGGTCGATTCCCTTTTCCGTGGCTTTGTTCATCAGCAAAGTAACAAGTCTTGAGGAAAGTCCCATTCCCTGAAAACGGTCGTCCACCGCTACGCATTTGATGACGTTGTTCTGCAAAGAACCAGTAGCTGCAATCTGTCCGTCCTGCGTTACCAGATTGACAGTATACTCCAGTCCTTCGTCATATTTAAGTTCCATAGAGTGGAGAAATTCTTCCAGCTTTCTGCGTTTCCTGCCGGTGAATGGTTCTCCAAATTCTTCGTAGATCTGACTGTATTCCATGTAAAATCACCTTCCGTCATACTTTTTCCCCAGCTTTATCCAAAGCAGAAGAAAAAAGTCCTTAACCTAAAAACAGGGAACAAAAATTGTTCCCTGTTTTTCTATTCTGTTTCTGATTATTTATTTTACAGAGTGAATCTCATCCAGCAGTGTGCCGTCACGGTAGATAACGTTTGCAACAACTTTATCACCCATAGCGATTGGCTTTGGAACGCCTGCCAGTTCCTCTGCCATCTTCTTGAGATCAGCGATCTCAACAACAGGGAGCTTAGCGTCGATGAGTTTCTGTTTCAGTTCCAGGTTCTTGCCGCCAACTGTATTGACTGCGATACCTCTCTGGGTAACAACAACGTCTACAGTTTTGCCTGGTGTGGAGATGCACAGACATCTGTCAACAACCAGTGGAAGTCTTGCACGGGTCAGAGGAGCAATGATGATTGCCAGTTTGGAGCCTGCTGCTGTATCGCAGTGGCCGCCGGAACCGCCCATGATGTAACCGTTGGAGTCGGTATGTACGTTTACGTTGAAGTCCAGGTCAACCTGAGTTGCGCCCAGAAGAACTACGTCCAGGCTGTCTACGCCTGCGCTCTTGCCGCTGACACCAGCATACTGAGTTGCAGAAACTTCCATATGTTTTGGATTGGAGCGGATGGACTCAACAGCTTTCAGGTCGAAGCACTGAACGTCCAGCAGAGCTTTGAAGCATCCTTCGTTGAGCATATCTACCATGTAACCGGTAATACCGCCCATGCCGAAGCTTCCCTGAATACCTTTATCCAGCATCATTTCCTTGATGTATTTAGCAGCTGCCAGAGTAGCGCCGCCTGCGCCTGTCTGGAAGGAGAAGCCGTCTTTCAGCAGACCGGATGCTTCGATAACTTTTGCAGCATAGCTTGCCATCTTCAGACCAACTGGGTCACGGGTGATTTTTGTGGTACCGGATACGATACCAGCTGGGTCGCCGATTTCATCTACTGCTACAACGTAGTCAACGTAAACTTCTGGAATGGAGAAGTCAACCAGTGGGTATTCAACCAGGTTATCGGTGATAACGACTACCTTTTCAGCGTTCATAGCATCTGCAAAAGCATAGCCGATGGAGCCGCAGGCAGATTTACCGATCTTACCGGTGCAGTTGCCCATGTTGTCGGAGGTTGGAGCTGCCAGGAAAGCGATATCAATTTTGGAAGTACCTTTTTCCATGTCGGAAGCTCTGCCGCCGTGGCTGCGGAAGATAACTGGTTTGTCCATGATGCCTTCGGAAATAGCTTTTCCGACTTTGCCGCCCATGTAGTTGCATTCCAGACCTGTTACTACGCCGTTTTTGATATGGTCGATGATTGGTTCATGAACGTCGAATACAGAACTTGCATTGACGGTCAGATCATGGAATCCCATTTTTGCGATTGTATCCATAACCATATTCAGTACATGGTCACCGTTTCTCATGTGGTGATGGAAGGAGATGGTCATGCCATCTTTCAGACCGCACTGTTCAATCGCTTCTTTGATAGATGCTACTAACTTACTCATCGTCTGCGCCTCCAAACATTGCTTTCTCCATCTCGATGATCTGCTCTGCTCTCATTACAACAGGTTTGTCGATCATCTTGCCTCTCAGGGAAACTACGCCTTTGCCCTGTTCCTTACCGATACGGATTGCTTCCATAACTTCGTGAGCATAGTCGATTTCTGCCTGTGTTGGGCTGAATACTTCGTTGATGCCTTCAACGTGTCTTGGGGAGATGGATGCTTTACCGGAGAAGCCCAGGCTCTTAGCAAACTGAGCATCTACATAAAGACCGTCGATATCGTCTACGTCGGTGAATGGTGTGTCGTAAACGTCAACACCAGCTGCGCGGGCTGCGCATACCATTCTGGAACGTGCATAGAAGATTTCTCTGCCTTCCTTTGTTCTCTTGCAGCGCAGGTCTGCTGTCAGGTCTTCGCCGCCCAGGAACATTGCTGCAACTCTTTCGTCGCTGCATGCAATCTGGAATGCGTTTTCAACGCCCATAGCAGTTTCAATCAGAGGAATCAGCTTAACTGTATTTTTCTCGAAGCCGCATTTTTCTTCGATTTTTGCGATGTATTCAGAAACAGTCTTAACATCCTGCGGGCCATTTACCTTTGGAGGCATAATCATAGCTGGTTTCAGCGGGATAACCTCGTCCAGGTCTTTCATCCAGTATTCAGTATCAACTGGGTTGATTCTGATGATGATTTCGCAGCCTTTGTATTCCAAAGACTTCAAAGCGTTTCTAACAAGGATTCTTGCGGAATCTTTTTCTGCTGGAGATACTGCGTCCTCCAGGTCAAGGATCAGGCTGTCTGCACCCAGTACGTCACCGTTCATCAGCAGGTTCGGTGTGTTGCCGGGGATAAATAACATAGATCTTCTCATTAGTTTTCCCCTCCTGCTCTTCTGACTGCTGTTTCAACTCTTGCTTTGATAACGCAGTCGATTGCGCCTTTATCATTTACGGAGATTTTACCGGATTCTACATTCAATTCCTGCAATACCTCGCGAATACTCTTTTCGATCTCCTCTGCAAACTGGTTGTATACAACAGATTCGATTGCAATTTCCAGTTTATCAGATGGTTCTGCTTTAACATACACGTCGCTGGATTCCAGTGTTCCTGCAACAGCGCTTGTTGTGATTTTCATGATCGATCCTCTCCTCTCATAAATGTTTGTGGGAAATTTATTCCTCAATGCCTTTTCTGCATGGCATTCCCAGATCGAAGGGGTGTTTTTCCTTAACGAATTTGGTTACATAATCTGCCCGTTCAAACAGCTCGCTCATGTCCATGCCGTACTGATGGCCGGTGATGACAAGCTCGGTATTTTCCGGTTTCTTTTCCATCATTTCGTGGAGCTGTTCTTTCTGAATAGTACCCAGGTTGTAAGCGTCGATTACTTCGTCCAGCACAACCAGGTCATATTCCCCGGAGAAGAACTTCTCACGAACTTCATCGAATTTTTTCTGGAATTTTTGGTTGAAAAATTCCTGCTGTTCAGGGGTCAGATTAAATAAGAATGGGATAGGGCCTTCGTTGGGGATATACTCTACTCCCGGCAGGGAACGGATGATTTCGACCTCACCGCTGGTTGGCTCTTTCAGGAACTGGTATACCAGCACCTTGAAGCCATGACCCACGCAGCGAACGATCTGTCCCATTGCTGCCGTGGTCTTTCCCTTTCCGTCACCGTAATAAAGCTGAATGCAGCCTTTCTGCATAATTGTTTCCCCCTTCTGACAAAAAAGACTGCACGAATCTGTTGAGCGTGCAGTCTTTGTGTATATAGATGACCAGAGCTTTTCGCCCTAGTAAATACGCTCGATTTTGTCGATGTCCGAGCCAATCTTCGGCTCTTCTTTCTGGCCGACCAGTCCAACGATCAGATACCGCTGGCGAACCGGATCGTACGGAATATCTTTGATGAGGGTAAAGCCCTCGATTTCTCCCGAACTGCGTACATGGTTGCGCGGCCCGGTGCAGGGATAAATCACGTCGCCCAGATTGATGTGTTCATCATCATGATAAGAAATGGGGATATCCTGTTCAATGACAGCCTTCACCTTTTTCTCCAGCTGTTCCAGAGAAACAATAGGCTTTTCCTTGAAGCACAGAACAAATCCGTGCTTGACATCCGCATGCTCATATTCTTCTGGTCGTCCGTGAGCTAAAAAGTAACTGGTGATATCTTCCGCAGAATGTACCATCTTGCGATAGCGGATGGACTTGTACACAATATTTGCAATGTCCTGCGGAACCGGGCCAAACAGGTCCGGGCGGGTAATGATGACTTCCTCACCTACGCCAACAATCAGGTCTGCATTGATGGGAAAATCACTGCCTTCCCGTTTCAGGAACGGGTAGATCAGTTCAAAATGCTCTACGACAACTCGTTTGCCTTTGCCCAGCGCTGCCATGATCGCTCTTGCCAGCTCGTGACACTGTGTAAATCCCTGTTCAAAACGAACGTCCAGGTGATAGGTGTGTGGTGTTGCAAACAGAGAAAATCCCTTTTTGCTGATAACGCCCAGACCCATAGGGTCGTCCAGCATCTCCAAAATCGGCAGAGGACGAACATTGACACCCTCATCATCATTGGTCAGCTCCAAACCAGGGAACATGCCCTTGACCAGGATGCTTTTGCCGGAACCGGCATCCCCGATGATTCCGATGAGTTTATCGGTAGGTCTTAAATACTGCTGGGCAATTTGCATTCCAAGCTCCGCCATGCGGACACTTCCTCGGGGGGCAAAGTAAATGCTGTATAAGTGGCTGATGTAAGACATAAAAGACCTCCCTTTTTCAGTTGGTTTGAGCAAATATACCGATAGGGATTCTGTGAAAGAATCCCTATCGGCTGTTGCTTATCGGACTGACTGACTAATCAATCAGCATTATTTTGCAGCTTTTGCTTTTCTCAGTGCGAGAACACGGTTCATTTCGTTGTAAACGATCATGAAGCCTTCGTCAACGCCCATACCTGGTTTAGCAAGGATCTGGTCTGGCTGTGTAGCCATAGCGCAGTCTACGCAAACCTGGCAGGATCTGTCTGTTTCGTTGCAGGTACCGCCCTGGTATGCGCCGAAGTTGTGCTGTTTGCAGTAGAGAACAGCTTCGATGGTGTTGTTGATACCACCAAGGTCTGGTGTTTTGATCTGAGCCATATGGCCAGCTTTGTTATCACAGAAGTCGATAACGTCTTCCAGAGTGTTGCACCATTCGTCAGCAACCAGTTCTACGTTGATGCCGCGTTTGTCAACTTCTTTGGTAAGACCAGCAAGACATTCAATCTGTCTTTCTTTGGAGCCAGCATCCATTGGGCCTTCGATTCTCAGGTGGAATGGTTTTGCAGCTTCTTCCAGCTCTGCCAGGTAGTCTGCCATTGCTGTGTAGTTGTCATCACCAAATGCCTGACCAATTGTGCCATATACGTCGATATGGAAGATTGGCTGGTAGCCTTCGCAGCTACGCAGTTTCAGGATACGGTCACGCAGCCAGCAAACGTATTCTTTGAGGATGGAACCATCGCGGCCGAGCTTTGTTTCAACGTTGTTGATCAGAGCGTGTGGCAGGATAGCAGCGCCTTTGAGGATCATTTTATCAGCGTTTTCGTATCTGTTATCGCCGGACTGTGTGAAGATAGCGATTGGTTTGTCGGATACGGTTGTGCCGTATTCGTCAGCAACAACTTCACTGATCAGGCGTTTGCTGGATTTTGCAACTGCATCCAGAATAGCCTGGGAAACGCCGTAACGAATTGCGGTATGCAGACGTTTGCCGTCAACTTCGATAGCTTCCATCATTTTAGCAAGTTCTCTGAAGTTGTCTGCTTCTTTACCAACCAGAGCTGGTTTGATGTTGTTTTCGATTACTGGGATGAAATCTTCAGCCAGGAACAGAGGGTCACGGCCGCCTGCACCGGAGTACTGAACTGCTGCACAGTCGCCCCATGCAACCTGTCCGTCTTCCAGAACCAGCATAACAGAGATAGATTCGCCAGCCTGTCTGATGGATTTGAATCCTGGGGTCATGGTTTCGCCAACATAAGCAGCTCCGTCGGAAACTGCTCCAGCTTTAATAGCTTTCTGGTCATCAAAGAAGAAGCCTGTACGGCCTGGTGCGCATACTACGTCTACGATTTTCATTGTAAAAATCTCCCTTCAAATTAACCTCGGGCATTTTTTCCCTGAGGCTTTCGACATTCTCAATCCGGTAAAACGAATCGGTAAATTGGGAATATTTTATCAACGCTGACAGCAGGCTGCCTTGCTGTCAAAACAGCCTGCCCGCGTTTTAAACTGAATGATCGCCCCGTTGTCGGGGTTTTCCGCTGATGCGGTTCTTTAACTATTTGTTTGGTCTGCCTACCAGACGACCTTTACTGATTGCGTAAACGTCATCAATTACCATCTGGAAGGAAACCTCACGGTTTTCGGCAGCACCACGTTCTGCCAGTTTTTCTCTGTGGAATTTCTTCAGGTCTTCGCTGAATGGCAGGTTGCCGAACTCGAAGATTCTTACTGCGCCGCTGTTGTCGCGAACTGGCAGCATGATGCCTGCGTTGCATTTAGCTGGGCCGAATGGGATATCAATGATACCAGAGTTGATGCCTGCGATAGCGCCCAGGATAACGTCGCCGTGACCCAGTTCGAGGCACTTGTCCAGAATGCATCTGGTTTCTTCTTTGATAATCTCTTTTTCTCTTTCGAGTCTTGGGCCTTTCATAACCTGGTCAACCAGCATGTTGGTCAGCTGTTTGGTGCAGCGCAGACCCTGAGCGTTAGCTTCCTTGGTAGGAACGCCAGCAGCTTCATGAGGAGTCTTAACGATAACTTTTGTTGCTTTTGCGATTGCAGCGCAAGCAGCACCCCAGGAAATTACGCCGAATGCTTTTGCTTCGTCAGCAGGGAAGCCGCCCATCCACTGATGGAATACGGTGGTAACGTTTACATCATTGTAACCGAATTTGTGCAGGTATTCTTCAGTCAGTTCTTCCAGAGTTCTGATTGCAGCAACGTCCTGTACCTGGTTACCCAGCTGGCCGTAGCCAACGCTGATGTTTTTAACGCCCTGTTCTGCAGCAGCCAGAGCTTCGATGATTGCAACTGCGTGAGAGATACATGGTGGAACCAGTGTGCCGGTCAGAGGGCCGTATGGCTCACGGTTGATGGCAACGCCTGCTTCCTCATAGATACCAGTCAGACGGTCAACGTACTGCCAATCTCTCATGGTCTGTTCAATCGGAATATTTTTAGCGTATGGAATGTTGTAGGAAATACCGCCGCCTTCGTAGGAGGTGAAGCCGCCTGCGTAAGCGATTTCGGTCAGCAGTCTAGCATCAGGTGTACCATGTCTAACCTGGAGTGGTGTATCCAGAGCTTCGATAACCTGACGGCAGCCATAAACACCATGGTTTACTGCTGGGAAGCCGTTGAGGAATGGACGGTAATTGCCGTTAGCCATACCCTCTTTTTCACGTCTGATACCCTCAGCGCAGTTTTCGTACTGGTTCTGACGGGTATAGGAGTCGATTGTGGTTGGCAGAAGATCTGCGCCGCCTTCGTCCTGGAGGTGTTTGAGCAGTTCGATGTGGTTTTCGATCAGACCAACACCAGCTCTAGGCTGTACCAGAGTTACGCCTTCTTTTTTAGCTTTGTTGAGCTTGTTGGAGAAGATTTTGTTTTCTGGCAGGGATTTGTGGTAAGCGATTGCTTCATCCAGGTCTACTTCTTTACCGGTTTCCCAGGTACCCAGGATTTCTTCACGAACTTTGTAAAATTCGTCGTCGCTCCATTTTTTATTTTTGATCTCAATGAGTTCCATTTTATACTAACTCCTTCTTCATGATTCTCAATGCCGCATCGGGATATACGGTGCTGAGCAGTCCCATTGCTGCCAGGATGTACTTTCTGTCAACCAGAACGTTTGCATCCTTTGGCTTTAAGGAGAAGGCATCCAGCGGGCTGAACTGCGCATGGGAAGCGATCTGAGCTGTGCGTTTAGTGTGGATAAGCGCACCACCTGTTACGATGACGTTTTTCACGTCGGTCAGGTCTTTTCCGGTTTGCAGGTAGCTGATGCCCATAGGAGAATAAAACTGCTCAAGTCTTCCGGCATGACGAGTCACGGCTGTTTCGATGGCAAGGGATGCCAATGCAAAGTCGATTGCTTCCAGCTCGTCGTCATCATCCGCAGGTACTACATCGGTATGGGTAGAAAGATAGTCGATCAGCTCTTCGCAGCGCTTTTCGCTGAGGCCGGACAGTTCAGATACTCTCATGATGTCGGTGGCCTCTACGATACCGTGTATGCTGTAACGCATACCGATATCGCCTTCTACAGTACGTTTTGCATATTCTTCACGCAGACCCTTGAGGGCTGTGCCGCCTGTGGTTGGGAGGCCATAAGACATAGAATAAATGTCTGTGGTAGCTCCGCCCAGGTCAACGCCCACCAGGTCGCCGATTCCCTTTTCTTCATCAGAGCCTTTTGCCAGCAGCTTCATAGCAGCAAGCATAGCAGATGGAGTTGGCATCAGGATACCCTGAATCAGCTCCTGGGCTTTGCTCAGGCCCTTTGCTTTGACAATCTCGTTGAGGAAAATGCTGCGGATTTTGTTCTGGACTGGTTCTACATTTGGGATATCCAGTCGAGGCATAACGTTTTCGCAGACATGGGTTTCCTTATTTTTGAGAATCTCAGCGCAGGTATCTGCACAGCTGCGGTTACCGGCAATGATGATTGGGAAATTCCGTGTGGATTTTGCCAGCATATGTGCGTTGAGCACAATATTCTCTTTATTTCCGCCATCTGTACCGCCGGTGAGCAGGCAGATGTCGGGATTGATACGGTCGATTTCCTGAAGGTCGCCCTCAGTCAGTTCGTAGGAATAGGTCTTGATAACCTTAGCTCCTGCGCCCAGAGATGCCTGTCTTGCTGCTTTTGCAGTCAGGTCTGGCACCAGACCAATGGCTACCATACGCAGTCCGCCGGCTGCACTGGAGCAGGCGTACTGTTCCTGGAAATCAATGTGTCCAATCTTTTCTTCCAAAATTTTGATCGCATTTGTCAGGCCGTTGATGATGTCGGTTTCGATGGTGGTATAGCTCTGGGCCGTACCCAGGATAACTTCTTCATCAACGTCTACAGCAGTGATCTTAGTATATGTACTTCCAAAATCTATCAATAAAACAGGCTTCATTGACCTTACCCTTCTTTTTGCTGCCTTGTGAGAATCAATGGCCTATTTGATGCCCAGGTCTTCTCTGAGGCAATCGATTGTTACCTGTGGATCTGTGCCAGGGCCGAAAGCTCTGTCAAAGCCCAGTGCGTTGTAACGTCTTACGATTTCCTCTACAGGAACTTTACCTACTACGAGGTTGCCGCCTGCATAAAGGAGGATACCTTTCAGACCTGCTTCATCACATTTTTCTCTCATGCCGGTGCAGTCGATTTCGCCCTGACCGTAGAGGGAAGATACGATGATAGCATCTGCGCCAACTTCTACTGCTGCTTTGATAAATTCGTCCTGTGGTACCAGTACGCCCAGGTTTGTTACATCAAATCCAGCATCCAGAAATGCACGATTGAGAATTGCGTTTCCTACAGCATGGCAGTCTGCGCCGATTACGCCGAGTACCAGTTTTTTCTTTTCCATGTTATTGCACCTCTCGTAAAACATCTTTCGATTGGCAGAAGTTTATTCCAGAGAATCAAGATACTCTTTACGTCCTTTTTCGTAAAGGTTGTTGCCTTCGCTGTCGATGATAACGAATGCTGGCAGATCCTCTACTTCCAGACGTCTGAGTGCTTCTGCTCCGAGATCTTCGTAAGCGATGATCTCAGCTTTTTTTATACAACGGGAAAGCAGTGCGCCTGCTCCACCGATTGCGCCAAAGTATACTGCACCATGTTCTTTCATTGCAGCAACAACTTCTGGGCTTCTTTTGCCCTTACCGATCATGCCTCTCTGGCCGAGAGCGATCATTGTTGGGGAATATGGGTCCATGCGGTAGCTGGTTGTTGGGCCGGCAGAACCGATGACCTGATTGCCCTTTGCAGGAGCTGGGCCTACAAAGTAAATGATGGAATCTGTTGGGTCGAATGGCAGTGGTTTACCTTCGGCAGCCAGATCGCACAGACGTTTGTGTGCTGCGTCACGAGCGGTATAAATTACGCCGGAAATCAGCACGCTGTCTCCACATTTCAAATCTTTTACCTGTTCAAGGGTAAATGGAGTTGTTATTCTCTTTTCCATAACTGTTTCTCCTCCTCTTACAGTTTACAGTTCTGTAGATTTATGACGGGTTACATGGCAGTTGATGTTAACTGCAACTGGCAGGCCTGCGATATGGGTAGGCATCTTTTCGATGTTTACTGCCAGAGCAGTGGTCTTGCCGCCAACACCCTGAGGGCCGATGCCCAGTGCGTTGATCTTTTCCAGCATTTCTTCTTCAAGATCTGCATAGAATTTATCTTCGTTGCGAACGTTTGTGTTTCTCATCAGTGCCTTTTTAGCCAGCAGAGCTGCTTTGTCAAAGGTACCGCCGATACCTACGCCAACAACGATTGGAGGACATGGGTTCGGGCCTGCATCTTCAACTGCTTTGAGGATAAATGCTTTAACGCCTTCCAGACCGTCTGCTGGTTTGAGCATTTTGATCTGGCTCATGTTCTCACTGCCAAAGCCCTTTGGAGCAACGGTGAGTTTGAAGCCGTCACCAGGAACGATATCATAATAGATCATTGCAGGGGTGTTATCTTTTGTATTAACTCTGTCCAGAGGGTCTTTTACAACAGATTTACGCAGGCAGCCTTCGGTATAGCCCTGTCTTACACCTTCGTTAACTGCATCTTCCAGGTTGCCGTTTACATGAACTTCCTGGCCGATTTCAATAAATACGCAGGCTACGCCGGTATCCTGGCAGATCGGAACATAGTCGTTTTCAGCGATGGTGTAGTTTTCTTTGATGATGCCAAGAATATTTTTTGCCAGAGGCCATTTCTCAGCACTTTCGCATGCGCAAATTTTCTCCTTGATATCTCCAGGGAGATAGGAGTTTGCTTCCATGCAAAGACGTTTTACTTCAGCAGTAATGTCTTTCGCATTAATTTCTCTCATGGTTGATTCCCTCCCGGTTTGGTTTATATAAACTATATTGAACTTCAGAAACACATTACGGATGTGTTTCCTGGTCTGATCAACGCGTCTGTGCGGCGCGTACCAAACATTTTTTGCAGCGGATAAAAATACCGCGTGTTAAATGTATCACCAAAGCATATTGTTTGCAAGTTTTCATGCAAATTAAAATTTGCATGAAAATCCGATAATTCTGTGCAGTCCATCCTATAAATGTGCAAAAAAACTATCACTTCAAACTAAATATCGCCCATTGTTTATCTTTTAACCGATTATTTTTAGATAGGTTGTACATTATCAGCTTCTATTTTTGTAGATGAATTTTTTTCAAAAACCAATAGCTTGCTGACCCTGTGCATATTATAACTACAATATACCACAAAATTAACTTTTTTGAAACACTTTTACATGATGAATTTTACAAAATTTATTTCTGTACAAACAAGATATTGCGTTCTTTCACGGATTTCAATGAAATTCTTATAAAAACTTATTCTCCAATCTGAATATTACGGAATCCCTCTCCGTGCACCTCATTGGATTCCAGAATCACCATAAAGGATGCTGGGTCAGTTTGTTTTACTGCCTGCTGAACTTCATACATCTGTTTATCGGAGCAGGCGCACATCACCACTCTCTTGTCATCACCCTGGTATCCGCCGGCAGCTTTCAGCAGCGTACTGCCTCTCTGGCAGGTATCATCAATCACTTTGGCAATCTCCTTGCCATGTTCGGTAACGATCAACGCCATCTTTCCAGAGTTTGCGCCGTACATGACCTTATCTATCACGATGGAGAAAATGAAGTTGACGATCATACCGTAGATCACACCGTCCATATCCTTAAACAAAATACCGCCTACGGTTACAATAATAAAGTCAGAAATAAAAGTGATTCTGCCCAGAGGAACATGGGGATTGATTGCTTTGATAGCCATAACCATAAAGTCTGCGCCTCCGGTGGAAGAATTCTGCATATAAATCAGGGCATATCCCACACCCAAAATCACACCGGTACAAAGAGCTGCTAAAAGACGGTCGCCGTGGTACGAAGGAAAATATGGACACACATAGTCGATGAATACAGAGGAAATGACCATGCAGCGGATGGAACGCAGGAAAAATCCCTTTCCCAAAAGTTTATAGCACAAAAATGCCAGTGGGATATTGATGATGATAATTGTAGTACCGATGGGCAAACCAAACAGTCTGTTGAAAATCAGAGCGATTCCTGAAAATCCAGTCATAGGAAATTCTGCATTGACCGCAAAACAATCGATGGCCACCGCTGCCAGAAAGCCTCCCAATGTTTCCAGCAAAAACGGAATGATTTTTTCTTTTAAGCTTTTTTTCTCCGTGATCTGTGTCATATTTTTTGTCCTCTCCTTTTTGCCTTCGTTTTTCAAAACAAAAAAAGAGCGTTCGCCAGGATCAGCTTTATGATCCGCAAAACGCTCTTTTCGTTTTTAACTATATCACACAGAATTTCCAATGTCAAATTGTGCATTTTTATACTTTTCTTCTAAAATTTATCCTTATTTCCCTTTTGCTTTTTTGCTAGCCCAATAGAACCGCCCTAAGACAGAATAAGATAAAAAAATCTCCTGCAAAAAATTGCAGGAGATTTTGATTCAGTGATTATTTGGTGTAGTTGTCGAAGTAGCCCTGAACCAGAATGATTGGTGTGCCTTTGTCACCGGAACCGGAGGTCAGGTCTGCCAGAGAACCGATCAGGTCGGTCAGTCTTCTTGGGGTTGTACCCTGAGATACCATCTGACCCTTCAGGTTATCATCCTTGTTGCGGATGTAGTTGGAGATTGCATCTTTCAGAGCATCGCCGGAAAGATTTGCAAAGTCGTTGTCTGCCAGATATTTCAGCTTAACTTCGTTTGGTGTGCCTTCCAGGCCTGGAGTGTATGCAGGAGATACAACTGGGTCAGCCAGCTCCCAGATTTTACCAACTGGGTCTTTGAATGCGCCATCGCCATATACCATTACTTCAATGTTCTTGCCGGTTTTTTCTTTGAACATTGCAGCAACGCTTGCTACGAATTCATCGCAATCTTTTGGGAACAGTTTTACGGTTTCTTCGGTAGCTTTATTGGAGCCCAGCAGACCGTAGGATGGGTTGAAGCCGCTTCCGTTTACGGAAGAAGTCATGATATCATCAAGACCCAGAACCAGTTTAGCACCTGCGTTTTTCAGGATGCGTTTTGTTCTCTGTCTGCTGTGGATATCGCAGGTCAGAACAGTATCGGTATAGTTCAGGATGGTCTTTGGATTGTTGGAGAGAACGATTTCTACTTCTGCGCCGCAGCTGCGGATCAGGTCGGAATAGAACTCGATATAGTCTACGCCAGTAAATGGATGTGGAACACGGCCGAACAGCTCGCGATACTGAGCCTCGGTGAGAACATCGCTCCATGGGTTTACGCCCTTTTCATCCAGCATATCTTCGTCGATCAGGTGGTTGCCCACTTCGTCAGCAGGGAAACTGAGCATCAAAACGATTTTCTTAGCGCCTTTTGCAATACCTTTCAGGCATACAGAGAAGCGGTTTCTGCTGAGGATTGGGAAAATAACACCGATGGTGCCGCCGCCCAATTTAGTTTTTACATCCTCTGCAATGTTGTCTACGCTAGCATAGTTACCCTGTGCACGGGCAAGAACTGCTTCTGTAACAGCAACAACATCTCTGTCATTGAAGGAGAATCCTTCGCTTTCACCTGCTGCCAGTACGGAAGATACTACGATCTGTGCAAGATCGTCGCCTTCACGGATGATTGGAGCACGAACACCTCTGGATACGGTACCTACCAGTCTTTCCATTGTGAATCCCTCTTTTTTCTTTATATCAAAACGTGTTTTTCCGATGGCTGCCTGTTAAGATAAACTCGTCTTTGCCTCGGTCGGACACTATCATTATACTGGATATCGCACTATAAGTAAAATAAATATATCAAATTATATCTATAAATTTTACTTATACTTATCTCGGCCTTTGCAATATATTGCCATAAAGGCTGCTGCGCCCTGATTTTTTATGCTTCCTGCTGCGCCTTTTTGTCCAGATACAGCTGATGAATCTTTTTGAGCTTTTCTGGAATCTTAATCATCTGAGGACAGTGGGTCATACATCTTCCGCAGTTGACACAATGGTCTGCGGAAGCATTGTTGTGAATCAGGTCTTCATACTCTCCGATGAAATCTTTGTCATTTTCAAAGATTTTTAATCTTCCATAAGCTGCAAAGTTTTCTGGGATATCCACTCCCATGGGACAATCCATACAGTAACGGCAGCCGGTGCAGGGAACATCGTTTACTTTGCGGATGGATTCCACCACTTGCTCCACCGCAGCATATTCTTTTTCGCCCATTGGTTTAAAGTTGGTCATCAGCGACACGTTATCTTCCAGCTGAGAAAGTTCGTTCATACCGCTGAGAACTACAGCAACCTGCGGCAGAGAGTTTACCCAACGCATTGCCCAGCTGGCAATGGACTGCTCTGGAGCCAGTTCCAGGAATGGTTTTGCTCTTTCTTTATCCAGAGTAGCCAGATAACCGCCGCGAACTGGTTCCATTACCATGCACGGCAGATTCCGTTTTTCCAGTTCCTTGTACAGAAGCTCTGCGCCCTGTCCGTGCCAATCCAGATAGTTCAGCTGAATCTGTACAAAGTCCCAGTCATAATCGTTGAGGATTTCCTGGAATACCGGGTAGGTATCATGGAAAGAAAAGCCCAGATGACGAATCTTTCCCTGACGCTTCATTTCCTGCAAAAATTCTACGCAATGAAATTCCTTGACCTTCTTGTAATAGTTTCGGTTAAGGGCATGGACTAGATAATAGTCAATGTAGTCTGTGTTCAGGGTCTTGAGCTGACGCTCAAAAAGGTCTTTCATATCCTGTTCTGTTTCGCAGACCCAGATGCTCATTTTATCTGCCAGGAAATAGGTCTTCCTGTCGTAGCCTTCAAAAGCTTTGCCAAAAACCTTTTCTGATTCTCCTTTATGATAAACTACTGCGGTGTCGAAATAGTTTACCCCCATGTCATAAGCCTGATGCAGAAGCTTTACGGCAGCCTCTACATCGACCTGATCGCCTTTCTTTGGAAATCTCATGCCTCCAAATCCCAGACGTGAAATCTCGTCCCCCAGCGTGCTGATCATTCTGCGGTCGATCATATCCATACTTCCTTTCCCAGTTAACATCATTGGAACTTTTGTCCCTGTTTATTTTCATCCTAGCACATTCTTATGGCAAGAACAATGGGGGTTCATTGAATTTTTGAGGATAGGGTACAAGATAATATGAATTTTTCTAAAATTTATCGTTTTGTTTTGCCACAAAATCCTCGAAAAGATTGACCTTTCCCTGTGCTTGGTTTAAAATAAAATGGAATCATTATGCTCTATATAGGAAGCATTTATAGAAAGGTAGTGTTCTTTTATGATAAAAATTTCCCCTTCCATTCTCTCCGCTGATTTTGCCAACCTGGGAGCAGAAGCCAAAAAAATGCAGGCAGCCGGCGCACCCTGGCTCCACATTGACGTTATGGACGGTCACTTTGTTCCAAATATCTCCTTTGGTGCTCCTGTTATGAAATGCATCCGCAAAGATTTTGACGGCGTGTTCGATGTACATCTCATGATTAGCGAGCCTCTGCGCTACATCGACAACTTTGTAAAAGCAGGTGCTGACATCATCACCTTCCACCTGGAATCTGACAGCGATGTTCAGCAGACCATTGACGCTATCCACGAAAAAGGTGTGCGTGTTGGTCTTTCTATCAAACCAAACACCCCTGTTGAAGCTGTAAAGCCATATCTGGACAAGGTAGATATGGTTTTGGTCATGACTGTTGAGCCAGGATTTGGCGGACAGAAGTTCATGGCTGATATGATGCCAAAAGTTCAGCAGCTGCGCCAGTGGGCTCCTGACCTGGATATCGAAGTGGATGGCGGTGTCAACGACACAACTGCCAAAATCTGCATTGATGCAGGCGCAAACGTACTGGTTGCAGGTTCTTACCTGTTCTCCAAAGACGACTACGCCGCTGCCATCAAGACCCTGCTCCCACAGAAATAAAGTCTAGCCAAAATATCGGGTGATCTTGGAAAGGGCATTTTCTTGGAATAGACAAACACCATGCTCCTCCAGTGCACCCTTTGCCAGGATTTTCCGATCAGCAAGACTTGCATATTCGAGTGCCAGCCCCCTGACTGCGGTTCTTCCCTTTCCGGGGGCTATTAGTATCATATAATAGTTTCCAGCCAGTGCATACAGACTGCTTTTTGTAATCTGTTCCTGAAAGCTTTGATATAAGCGAAGTCCGCACTGGATCATTTCTTCGCTTCCCCCAAAGCAGAAAACCTCCAGCCCCTGCTCCTCCAGAGCATCGGACTGCCCTTCCAGGGTAAAGGAAAGAACGGTGTCTTCGTCTTCCTGATGAATCTCCACCAGAAAATCCCCTTGTTCTTTCAGTCCGCCGGTTTCCTTTCGGGCCTTTTGCAAAATTTCTATCAGAAGGGTTTGGGTCTGCGGGTCTGTACAGTCGATTTCGTCCCCATCGAACCCCAGCCGAAAGATTTCCTCCTGACAAAGAATCACTTCCACCGAATCTCTGCTCACAAGCCTGAATCTCACCAAATCATCTCCCTGTGTTAATATCTCTGGAATATCGCCCGGGCTCTTTTCCCCTTGATCCCATCTATACACTATGTCCGCACAGGGCAAAAAAATTCCCGGAGGGTTTGGATTTTTCCCCTCCCCCAATCACGCTGATTATCGGCAGGATTTCCCCTATATGGAGCTGTCCCGCTGTTTTACAGATTTTATCCCTTCGTCTGTGTCCCTTGCCTTTGTCCGAATCTTCTGGACAAAGGCTTCCACTGCCTTTGCAAAAAGAAAGGAGAATGTCCGTTTTGAGCCATTCCAATCATCATGCATCTCAGATACACCATTCCGAATCTGCTATTACCATGAGAAGTGATATGATTATTGCGCTGGTACCTTTGTACTTCATGGCGTATTTCTATTACGGCTCCCGTGTGCTGGTCGTAGGAGCTGCCGCTGTTTCCACTTGTCTGATCTGTGACTGGATCTGCGGTCTGCTGCTTCATCATCGAATCGAGTTTCGAGATTTGAGCGCCGCCATCACCGGCCTGATTATTTCTATGCTGATGCCTCCTACCGTAGACTTATATATCGTCGTTTCTGCATCCATGTTTGCGATTCTGGTGGCAAAGGCTCCTTTTGGCGGCACAGGACGCAATGTATTCAACCCTGCCGCTGCGGGACTTGCCTTTGCCATCATCTGCTGGAGCCAACAGATGTTCCAGTATTCTAAGCCCCTGGCGCACCTGCCCATGCAGATTACCGAGGCCATCCCTCTGATGCAGGGGCCTACCGCTACATTAAAGCTGGGCGGTATTCCTCGAATCGGCATGACCGAAATGCTGCTGGGACATTTTCCCGGCCCTATCGGTTCCACCTATACCTTGATTATTTTTTCTTGTCTTGTTTATCTTCTCACCAGAAAAACCATTCCCTGGTATCTGCCGGTCAGCTACATCCTGCCTATCGCACTGGTGGCATCCTTTAAGCATCCATATCTGGTAAGCTCCCTGGAATCCATTACCAACGAATTGTTTGTAGGTTCTTTGTTCTTTGTGGCTGTGTACATGATAAGCGATCCTGTAACTGCTCCAAAACATCCTCTTGCCAAAGCGTTGTATGGATTTGCTGCCGGGGGACTGACCATGATGTTCCGCTATCTCAGCCCATTGGAACTGAGCGCTGTGTTCGTGGTTTTGCTGATGAACGCTTTCTCTCCTGCTTTTGACCGTTTCTGTGAATGGATTATGCCAAAGCTCCAAAAAACGGCTGCTGCTAAAGGAGGCTCTCCATCATGAAATTGAATTTTTCAAAAAAGTATCGCCAGTTTTTAAAAAAGACAGACAGCATCTTTCTTAACAACCCCATCTTATCTTTAGGACTGGCTTTGCCTCTGGCGGTCATCCCTTCGTATGGAATTGCCGGAACAACTGCCATTTCTCTGGCTATGCTGTTCTGTTTCGTTCCTATTGTACTGGTAGCTGCTATCATAGGCGACAGCCTCCCTCGTCATTTCAGAGTCATCGTGTATCCGCTGCTGTCCTGCCTTCTTTTGATTCCCACAAGCTATGTGGTAGAAAAGATATCCCCGGCAATTTTCGATACTCTGGGCGTATATTTTTCCCTGATCTGTGTCAATTCCCTGTTGAGCTATTCTGTGGAAAAAGCCCGCATCCAAAAACCTCTCCCCGCTTTAGCCTTTGCTTTTCGTCAGTGGGTGGGGGCTTCTCTGGTAGCTTTCATTTTCAGCTTTGTCCGTCAGCTTCTGGTAACTGGCTCTGCCTGGGGACTGAAGCTGTTCGGCGGCCTTCCATCCCTTTCTGTGGCGCAGATGGCCTTTGGCGGATTTATTCTTTTGGGATTTTTCGCTGCATTCTGCCGTTTGGTTCACCGACTGATTCTGACCCTGACTTTGCGGGCCGGAGAAAACGATAAAGAAAAAGGAGGAGCCAAGTCATGATTTTCTTCACTCAGCTTACCGGTGCGTTCTTGACCGCTCTGTTTGTGGAAAACTTATTGTTCGCCCGAGCCTTTGATATTCCAGACCTTTACAATGACCGCACTCCTTGCGAAATCCTTAAAATCGGCAGCGTACTCAGTTTCATCACCCTTCTTTCTTCTATTCCAGCCTACTTCCTGAATACGATTTTAAAGAACCATTCTGCATTTGTTCCTTTTATGACACTGAGCTTCCTGATTTTAAACGGAATCGCCTTTTTGATTACCTATTATGGAATGAAAAAATTGATGCCTCGGCTGTTTTCCGAAATTGGAAACTCCCTGCCTTTCTATGGGGTCAACTGTGTGACCCTCGGTTCGCTCCTGATTGCCGCAAGACTCAGCGATGCCATGAAATTCCCATCCTTTATCGGTTACTGCCTGGGCTGCGCCGTAGGATTTACGGTAGCTCTCTTGGTTCTTTGGTCTATTCGCCAAAAAATTTCTATGGCGAATGTGCCAAAAACTTTCCGCGGCCTGCCTATCACCTTTATTTATCTCGGAATCGTTTCCCTGGCTCTCTTTGGACTCCTCGGAAACCAGCTTCCGGCCTAATATTTAGGAGGAATATTACATGGCTAAACCATATAAAATCAAAAGACATAAACGAATTTATCGCCGCTCTGCCGGCAGTATTGTTCTGCGTGTTCTGGTAATCGTGATTTCCATTGCCCTGCTTTTTGGCATTGGATGGACTTTGTTTGTTCCGGTCAGCAACTGGATCAGCAATCGTCAAAATCAAACTGACGAAGCCCCCATGGATTCTTCCGAAAATCAGAACATTTCGGAAGACAGCAACGCTTCAGCTGAAGCTGTTCCTGGAGAAAGCAGCTCCTCTCAAACACCTGTTTCACAATCTGCCCTTACCAAAAAAACAGCTGTTCTCCCTGCTAAGGCTGCCGCTGACCCAGAACTTCTCGCCGCTGCCCTGGAAAAAGCCAAAGCTGCCGGTTACGACAGCGTTATGCTGGAACTGAAAGATATCACCGGCGCAGTAAATTACCCCATCGTAATAAACGGCATCAACAACGTGGGCCTACTGTCCGAATCCACCTTCGACTTGAACAGTACCGTTGCCCAAATCAAGGCCGCAGGACTGACCCCGGTTGCTTCGCTCTACACATTCCGTGACAATCGCTACCCTTCTATTAACAAAGATGCTGCTACCATTTATGAAGGGGGAGAGTTCCTTTGGGTGGACAACGACCCAAATAAAGGAGGGAAACCTTGGCTGAATCCTTTCTCTCCACAGGCCCAGGATTATATCCGCAAAATCGTGGACGATGCCTGCAACGCAGGTTTCCAGATGATTGTGTTGGACGGTGTGCAGTTCCCAGAGGGATATTCCCTGGACAAGATTGACTATGGCCCTCACGCTGGCGATGACAAAAATGCTTTTCTGAAAGATTACGCTGCCAATATGGTTCAGTATGCTGCTCAAAAAGGCGTGGAACTGACCACCCGCCTGGCAGCTCCAAGTATGCTGGGCGTTCCAAGCCCTATGTATTTTGGCGGTGCTGACACCATCGCACAGTCCGGTGCTGTGGTAGATATCACCCCCTCCCTGTTTAAGGACGGGATTCAGAACGAACAAATCACCATTATTTCCCCGGTCATCGACCTGTACAACACCATGAAAACTGTAACTTCTGCTATCTCCCAAAAACTGAATCAGACTGAATTGCTCTGCTATATCAATGCTTCCGGTGTGGAATCCAGTGATTTGGAAGCCTGCATCCGAGGAGCCGCTGACAGCAATATCAGCCGCTGCATCATCAACGACCCGGCAATTTACGCATAATCATCAACAGGCTCTCCATTTTAAAGGAGAGCCTGTTTTGTTGCACAAAAAATTTTTTCTGCATAGGATATTGATACCAGCCGGAAAGCCGCAAAGGTTCGGCTGTGGCATAAGGAAAGCGGCTGAAGGAGGTATCCTTCAGCCGCTTTGTTTTGCATATATAAATTTCTTATTCTTCCGATTCAGCCTGTTTTTCGGCCTTTTGGCAGTCTTCACATAGACCGACTGCTATGATACAGACTTTTTTGATGGGCTGCCCACATTTTTCCAGAGCCTGCATGACCATATCGGTTTCTTTTTCGATCTGGCAATCCAGGTCAAAGACTTTTCCACAGCGGCTGCATACCAGGTGTGGATGACCTTTGGTGATGCCATCAAACCGATCGCCGCCTACTTCGGAGGGGATGCGGACTACCTGTCCCATCTGTTCCAGCAGACTCAGGTTGCGATACACAGTCCCCAGGCTGATGTTGGGCATTTCTTCGTGAACCAAATTGTAGATTTCTTCTGCATTGGGATGACTTTCGGAAGACTTGACTGCATTTAAAACAAGCGTCCTCTGTCGAGTGTTTCTTCGTGAAATCGTCATATGCAGTCCTCCTTATTGATAATTGTTCTTGTTATATAAATTATTATAACATTTGAATTATTGTTTGTCAATTGTATTTTATCCGAATTTTTTAAAATAGTTCTGACAATATCTAAAAACATCCTTTCGGCGCGCCACTGTCCCTCCATCAATACGCCCGCAGAAAATCTCTGCGAAACCGCTTTGTTATGCACTTTTCATAAACTTGAGAAAATGCAGGCCAAAAACAGATTTTCCTATTGACATCCTGCTTGCAGTTGAGATATAATGATGAAGCTGTCATGTTCCACAGACAGCAGGTGCAAATGCAGAAGCATTGCTTAAATCAGCCTGCCGAGGAAACGATGATAAAGGATATTTACATTGACTTTACATCCGCTCTTTTTTCTCGGTAGACCCGAGGGAAAAGAGCTTTTTTAAGTTTTCGGGTTTTCCAGAATCACCCCGAACGATGATTCTGGGGCGGCGATTTGCATCGTATCCGCGCAAAATGACATTGTGTCTTTTGCAAACAACTTTCAGGAGGTGAACTGATTTGCCAAACGAAAAGGTTTTACTCGAAAAACAGCAGTATGTTGCTGAGCTGAAAGAAAAGCTCGCTAACGCTGCTGCTGGTGTCCTGGTTGACTACAAGGGCATCAACGTTGCCGACGATACCAAACTTCGTAAAGAACTGCGTGAAGCTGGCGTTGAGTACCGTGTTGTTAAAAACACCATGCTCCGTCTTGCACTGAAAGATACTCCATACGAGGAGATCTCCAACGTGCTGGAAAACACCACCGCACTCGCAATCTCTAACGACGATCCTATCGTTGCTGCAAAGATCATCTGCAAATATGCTGACGGTGTAAAAGACGGTTACTCCGTAAAAGCTGGTTTTGCTGATGGCAAACCGATGGATAAAGCAGGTATTGAGACTCTGTCCAAACTGCCAAACAAAGAAGGCCTTATCTCTATGTTGCTCAGCGTACTTACTGGCAACCTCAGAGGTCTTGCTGTTGCTATCAAAGCAATCGGCGAGAAGAAAGAAGAAGAGAACGGCGCTCCAGCTGAGGCTGTTGAGGCTCCTGCTGCTGAATAATCCATCATGTCCGGTATCGGCCGGACTGTGCGCAGTCTGAGTATTTGTTCGGACTGACGTTTACTACATTTCTATTTCAAATTATGGAGGTACTATTATGGCTTCTGAGAAAGTTTTAGCATTTGTTGAAAATGTTAAAGAACTGACTGTTCTTGAGCTTGCTGAGCTCGTAAAAGCACTGGAAGAAGAATTTGGCGTTTCTGCTGCAGCTCCTGTAGCTGTTGCTGCTGCTCCTGCAGCTGCTGCTGCTGAGGAAAAAACAGAGTTTGACGTTATCCTGAAAAACGCTGGCGCTTCTAAAATGGGCGTTATCAAACTCGTTAAAGAGATCACTGGTCTTGGCCTGAAAGAAGCTAAAGCTCTCGTAGACGAGTGCCCTAAAGCTATTAAAGAAGGCGCTTCTAAAGCTGACGCTGAAGAAATCAAAACAAAACTGGAAGAAGCTGGCGCAGAAATCGAACTCAAATAGTTCTATTTCACCAGATCAATTCTCACAGAGAATGTTTACCGGATACAGATTTTTCTGTATCCGGTTTTTTTATCCCACTTTACCCCTGCGCCTGGTCTATGGTATACTATATTAGATATATCTCTATCCACTCATCTTACTTTTTACTAAGCACAAAAGGAGCATACTATGAGCTCAAAATTTCTCCCCATCACCAGAGAAGAAGCTCTGGAACGCGGCTGGGATCAGCTGGACTTTATCTATATCATCGGCGACGCTTATGTGGATCATCCCAGCTTTGGCGCAGCCATTGTTTCCCGCATCATCGAAGCCCTGGGCTATTCCATCGGCATCATCTCTCAGCCAGTATCCGACAAGGATTATATGGAATTTGGTATCCCCAAATACGCTTTCCTCGTTACCGGCGGAAACATAGATTCCATGGTTGCCCACTACACCGCTGCAAAACGCAAACGCAGCGATGATGCTTACACCCCTGGCGGCAAGGCTGGCCGTCGTCCTGACAGAGCTACCATCGTTTATTCTCAAAAACTTCGTTCCCTCTATCCCGATTCCACCATCGTTATCGGCGGTCTGGAAGCTTCTCTCCGCCGTTTCGCCCATTACGATTACTGGGATGACGCTGTTCGCCCCTCTATCCTCATCGACTCCCAGGCTGACCTTCTTTTATACGGCATGGGCGAAAAAACCATCGGCCTGCTGGCCACCGCCCTTTCTCAGGGAAGGGATATCCACACCATCCGGGAGATTCCTGGCAGCTGTTACCTCTGCTCCCAGGATGAAATCCCAGAACAGAGCATTTCCTGCGCTTCTTACAGAAAGGTTTCCGAAAATAAGGAAAGCTATGCGAAAGCGCACCAAATCCAGACTGAATGGCAGGATGCCGTTTATGGAAAAACTATTGTTCAGAAACAGACCGATACAGAATATCTGGTACAGAATCCTCCTATGTCCACCCTTACCAGAGAAGAACTGGACAAAGTATTCGAGCTTCCTTTCACCAGGACTTATCATCCTTCTTACGAAAAGCTGGGCGGTGTAGATGCCATCAAGGAAGTGGAATTTTCTATCATGCAGAACCGCGGCTGCTTTGGCAACTGCAACTTCTGCGCCATCACCTTCCATCAGGGCCGTCAGGTGGTTTCTCGAAGCGAAGGCTCCATCATCAAGGAAGCCGAGGAAATGACCCACAATCCAAGATTCAAAGGATATATCCACGACGTAGGAGGCCCGACCGCCAACTTCCGCTATCCTTCCTGCCAAAAACAGCTGAAATATGGTCTGTGCCAGAACAGAAAATGTCTTGCCCCAAAGCCTTGTCCTCATATGGATATTGACCACAGCGAATATGTGGAGCTTCTGCGAAAGCTGCGAAAAATCAAAGGCGTAAAAAAAGTCTTTGTTCGTTCCGGTATCCGTTACGATTATCTCAACGCTGACCCAGACCCAACTTTCATGAAAGAGCTGGTAAAATACCACATCAGCGGACAGCTGAAAGTTGCTCCAGAACATTGTGTGAACCATGTTTTGGACAAGATGGGAAAACCTCATGTTCAGGATTTCGACCGCTTCTGCAAACGCTTCTATGAAGAAACTAAAAACATTGGCAAGGAACAGTATCTGGTTCCTTATCTGATGTCTTCCCATCCAGGATGCACCATCGCCGACTCTGTAGAACTGGCAGTCTATCTGAAAAAACATCATATGCGTCCCGAACAGGTTCAGGACTTCTATCCAACCCCGGGAACCAATTCCACCTGTATGTTCTACACCGGCCTTGATCCGCAGACGATGGAGCCGGTATACGTTCCGAAAACTGCCCAGGAAAAATTCTATCAGAGAACCTTGCTCCAGTATTACAAATCGGAAAACCGCCGGAATGTCATTGAAGCTCTGATTGCAGCCCACCGAGAAGACCTCATCGGCAATGGCCCACACTGTTTGGTAACACCGGATGCAGAATACATTCGGGCACAAAACAAAAAGGCGGCTTCTGCCCGCGCCCAGGCCGGAAAAGACAGCCATCGTCAGGGAAACAGAACTGCCAAGCCAAACAGCAAACAATCTTCCCGCAATCATAAAAATTCTTCCCAGAAATCCCATGTAGTGGAAAGAGGCGGTATGCTGACTAACGATACTCGTGGATATCGTCCCTCAAAAAAACGCCGTTAATCACCGGAGGGATTTCTTATGGCAGCAAAACGCAACTCCAAAAAATCTTCAGCCTTCCATCTCCCACAATGGCTAATCCCCGCTTTTGTCACAATCGGAATCATCTTTACTGTGCTCCTCTTTGCAGAAGATGTTCCCAAAAGCCCTTCCGATTTTCTGGAAGACTTTATGAATACTATCGACCAACTCCTTTATGGAGGGCCTACCAGTCCAGACCCGACCCTTCCCGGCAAGGGAGAAGCCAAAGTCTATATCCTGGACGTGGGACAGGGGGAAAGCATCCTGATTGCTACCAGTGAAAAGACCATGCTCATCGACGCCGGGGAAAATGACAAAGGCGACGAAATCCTGGATTTCATAGAAAAGTTAGGATTAGACCATATTGATTATATGTTGGCCACTCACCCCCATTCCGACCATATCGGAGGCATGGACACTGTTTTGAACAGTATCCCTGTGGGAGAAGTTTTGTTCGGGGATGTCCCGGATTCTATGATTCCCACCACCAAAACTTATTCCGATGTATTGGAAGCTCTGGAAAGCAACAATGTTCCCCTGTCCTTGACCAAAGCCGGAGATAGCTATGACCTGGGAAGCGGAGCTGTTATCACAATACTGGGGCCTCTCACCCAGGAAGTGGAAAAACTAAACAACACCTCGGTGGTCTGCCGCCTGGATTTCGGTGAAACTTCTTTTCTTTTTAACGGAGATCAGGAAAAAGAAATGGAAGCTTTGTTGGTTGAAAACCAGGCAGCCCTCAACTGTGATATGATGACGATGGGGCACCATGGAAGCTCCACTTCTTCCACCCCCATGTACCTGGATGCTGTCGATCCCCAATATGCTGCAATCTCCTGCGGCAGAGGAAACATACACGGACACCCTCACCAGAAAATTTTGGATATTTTAGAAGACTATGGTGTGGAATACTACCGCACCGATCTTTCGGGAAATATTACTTTTTCTACCAATGGACATAAAATCACAGTACATCCCCAAAAGCTTTAATCGTTTTGATTCAGAAAGGAGTTTTATCTATGAAAGAACTGATTATCGACCGTTTTGAAGACGGTTATGTTGTATGCCAGACCCCATCCGGCAGCTTTGATACTCTGCGCAGCAGCAAACTTCCACCAGAAGCAGAAGAAGGCAGCTGGCTGGTAATCGACGATGACGGCAACGTCACCATTGATATCGAAAAAACCCTTCGCCATCGGGCAGCAAATATGTACCGCCTGAAAAATATGCTCTGCAAAAGAAAACGCGACCAGTAATCCCAGATAACAAAAAAAGCAGGAAACCTTTTTAGGTTTCCTGCTTTTTGTTTATTTCTTCTTTTCTGGAGGATTTGCAGCTCGATAATCCTTAAAGTAAAAAGTTATCGCCCAAACTCCTGCCAGAGCGATGACAGTGTAAACTACCCGGCTCAGCAGAACGCTCTGCCCGCCAAACAGTCCTGCTACTAAATCGTACTGAAAAAGTCCGATGCTCCCCCAGTTCAACGCTCCTATGATAATCAGTGCCAAAATCACTTTGTCCAGCATCATAACATCTCCTTTGTTCTGTTTTAAGGACAATGTTAGTTTTGACAAAGAGCTGCAATTCTATTCTGTTTGCCTTTTTCATATATTAAGGAAAAATCTTCTATTTATTTTTTAATTCCTCAAGACATTTTTTGCAGATATACTGATCCCGGAACGGCTGCACATCCTGGCTGGAAGAGCAGAAAATGCAGGTCGGTTCATATTTGCCCAACACAATCTTATCATCTTCTGCGGTTATATTGATGCTGTCCCCTGGCTTTATCCCTAAAATCCTTCTCATTTCTCTGGGAAGCACGATCCTCCCCAGTTCGTCTACTTTTCTAATGTTTCCCATAAGCTTCATCTTTATTATGCCCCCATTTTTTATACTCCTGCTAAAATAATATAACGGATTTTTAAAAAGGTGTCAATCAAAATACTTGCATAAATTGGAAACATTTGGTAAACGCTGTCGATTGATGCCGCAACTTTTTCACAGCCTAGGAGGTTTTTATGTTAATATATGTTATCACATTTTTATTCGCTTTTTCGTTTATCACTGCTTCTTTTCGCTCCACCATGGATCAGGTCTGCCTAAGTCTGCTTGCTTCTCCAGAACAGGCGATGGAGCTGGCAATCGGTATGGGATGCAGCCTTTGCCTTTGGAATGGGATTATGGCTCTGGCCGAAAGCTGCGGAATCCTTTCCGTTTTGTCCCGGTGGTTTTCTCCTGTCATCCGCTTCTTGTTTCCCACCATTCCCAAAGATTCTCCTGCCATTCCCCATATCTGCGGAAACCTAACTGCCAATCTGTTAGGTCTGGGAGCTGCCGCTGTCCCTTCTGGAATCCAAGCAGTTCGGGAAATTCAAAGAGCCTCTCCTTCCCCTGATATTGCCCAGGATAACAGCATCCTTCTGATTTTACTGAACACAGCATCTTTACAGCTAATTCCCACTGCCACAGCCCAGCTAAGGCTGCAAGCGGGTTCCTCTGCTCCTATGGAGATTTTGCCAGCAGTCTGGATGGCTTCCTGCCTGTCGGTGCTGTGCGGAATCTTTGTGTCAAAAATTATGGGACGATTGTGTACGCAAAAAGCCCTCCCAAATCCATCTTCCAGGAGGAAAAAATATGAAAAATATTTCTGATTATCTTCTGCCCTTGATTTTCTGCTTTGTCTTTATCGCAGCGACTATTAAGAAAGTAGATGTAACAAAAACTTTCGCGCAAGGAGCACTAAACGGGCTTCGCATGACGGTGGAATTGTTCCCCTCTATGCTCTTGTTAAGCTTGACCATTGGGGTTTTTACCTCCTCCGGCGCGCTGGATTTGATTTGTCGTAGTCTGGAAGTTCCTGCAAAGATGTTGAATCTTCCTTCTCCCTTAATTCCTCTTACTCTGCTGCGGCCTTTATCTGGCAGCGGAGCACTGGTAATTTTCCGAAATATTTTATCTCAATTTGGCCCTGACAGCTTTATTGGAAAAACTGCCTCGGTGATGATGGGGTCTACTGAAACTACCTTCTATACCATAGCTCTATACTGTTCCGCCGCAAATATTCAAAAAAGCCGCTACGCTGTTCCTGCTTCTCTCTGCGCTGACCTGATGGGCTTTTTCGCCAGCGTTATAGCGGTAAAACTTCTGTTATCCTGATTACAGGAATATGGCACTCTGGCGGTAATCTTCTCCCGCAGGCAGAGGTTTTTCCGTCAGCAGTCCATACAAATCAGAGCATCGACTCTGCAAGTCTGCAAAGCTCTGAGCCTTTGGAGAAAGCTGAGAAAGTTTTTTTAAGCTGGTGGAAACCGGCAAAATTGCTTCTGTTTTCATTTGGGACAATAGTTCCTTCCCTCTTTGATTCATTCCTAAAACCCGAAGATAAGGAGGGGTTTCTTCTTGCATGGAACCAGGAATTTCTAAAAACGCCGCCAGAACCAGCCGCCTTACTCTGGAAAGAGGATATCGTTTGGTCTTGACTTGGTCATAAAGTTCTTCCAAAGAACACGCCGTCCGAGAAGCCTTCCAAAGGCGGTTCTCGATGCCTTCCGAAAGATCCGGCAAACTACCCATCTGTTCTTTGGTCATCCTTCTTAAAGAATACAGAACTGCTCTTTCTGCTTGATTCAAAAAAGCTGTCTGTCCCTCCTGCTGGGCTTGTTGGTATTTCTCCCCTGCATCTTTGGGCAAATACTGCTTTGCCTTTTCCCACTTTCCTTTCGCAATTAACTCTCGGAGATAACTGGCAGAAGAAAATTCTCCCACCGGTTTGCCATCATGGATGTTTCCTGTTCGGGAAATCACCAGAGGAGTTGGTATCTTACCCTCTGTGCAGCGATTCAGTTCCCGAAGATATTCTACCCCCAGAATATTATTGGGACTTTGCAGAATATTGGAAATTTCTTCTCCGTAAATTTCCCTGACAGCTGCTTCTCTTGCAGATGCAAAAGAAATTCCTTTCGATATTTCTTTTTGCAGCACCACCGATAAATTTTTATCATCTAAGGCTTCAGCCGTCTGTGTCAAAAGTTCCAGGCGGCTTTCTTCTGCTCCAAAGGCCAGCTGGTCAATACATCCCATAGCGCAGATAGTACGAACTGCCCCGAAAGCAAATTTTTGGGCGGTAGCTGCTGCATAGCAGACAGGCAGTTCCAAAATCAGGTCTGCGCCGTGTTCCAGAGCGGCTTTGGCCCGAACCCTTTTGGGAAAGATTGCCGGAGTTCCCCTCTGGGTAAATTCCGGGCTCATGACCACTACAATGTGGGTAGCCCCTTTTTGGCGAATCTGCTCTAGCTGCCACTGATGCCCGTTGTGGAAAGGATTATACTCTGCAATTACTGCGGCTGATTTCATCCTGATGGTTTCTTCCTCTCTGTGGGGTTTGTCCCTTACAGGGGCATTTTCCCTTGTCTTTTGTAAATTTTTTATGGTTTTTTGGGATTTTTATAAAAATATTTCTTGTAAAGACAAAAAATCGTTCTTTCTCTCTTGAAAAGTACATTCAGATATAATAATATATTAAGTGTATAAGAGTGTCAATCTGCCGCTGTGGCTCCCAGGAGTACAGTCGGCTTTAAAAATTATGGGAGGAATTTGAAATGAAAATTCTTGTTCTGAACTGCGGAAGTTCATCTCTGAAGTATCAGCTGATCGATATGGAAACCGAGCAGGTTCTCACCAAAGGTCTGTGCGAAAGAATCGCTATCGACGGTTCTGTTCTGACCCACAAGGTTCCTGGTAAAGAGGACTACGTTGTAGAAACCGCTATGCCTGACCACTCTGTAGCTGTTGAGCTGGTTCTCAATACCCTGACCAGCAAAGAACACGGCGTTATCGAATCCGTTGACGAGATCAATGCAATCGGCCACCGCGTACTTCACGGCGGTACAAAATTCACCAAATCCATCGTTGTTGACGAGGACGTTAAAGCTGCTATCCGCGAATGCTTTGACCTGGGCCCTCTCCACAACCCAGCTAACCTGATGGGTATTGAAGCCTGCGAAAAAGTTTGCCCAGGCAAACCAAACGTAGCTGTATTCGATACCACTTTCGGTATGGGCATGGATGAAAAATCCTACCTCTACGGTATCCCACACGAATACTTTGAAAAATATGGTCTGCGTCGCTACGGCTTCCACGGAACCAGCCACAGCTTCGTTTCCAAAGAAGCTATCAAATTCGGCGGTCTGGATCCTAAGACTGCTAAAGTTATCGTTTGCCACATCGGTAACGGTGCTTCCATCACAGCTTCCATCGGCGGTGTCTGCGTAGATACTTCTATGGGTCTGACCCCACTGGAAGGTCTTCTGATGGGTACTCGTTCCGGCGACCTTGACCCAGCTATCGTTCAGTACATCTGCAACAAAGAAGGCAAAGACGTTAACGAAGTACTGACCATCCTCAACAAGAAATCCGGTCTGCTGGGCATGAGCGGCGGCCTGTCCTCTGACTGCAGAGATATCACCAAAGCAGCTGAAGAAGGTCACCACCTGGCTAAAGTTACTCTGGACGCTTACACCTACCGCATCGCTAAATACGTTGGTGCTTACACCGCTGCTATGAACGGCGTTGACGCTATCGCATTCACCGCTGGCGTTGGTGAAAACGACGTCGAAATCAGAGAAGAACTCTGCGAAAAATACTGGGGTTACCTGGGCGTTAAGATCGACAAAGAAGCTAACCACACCAGAGGCGTTAACAAAGTTATCTCTGCTGCTGATTCCAAAGTTAAAGTTATGGTTATTCCAACCAACGAAGAACTTGCTATCGCTAGAGATACTCTGGCTCTTATCTAAGTCCTTTTTGACTGCAAAAGCTCCTGCCTGGCGGCAGGAGCTTTTTTAAAGCCATTTCATTTTAAATCAAAGCAGACTTTTGAAAGGAATATACAGTATGTTGACTCAGGAATGTTTGCAGGATGCGCTCAAATATGGCGAGTGCTTCATCAAATTCGGCAAAACTGCCGAGTACATCCCCGAACTCGCACGGGTAAATAAATATCGTCTGGGTGTCTGCGTAGTCGGTCTGGACGGAACCGTAATGGAATGCGGCGACACCCACGTTCCTTTTACCATCCAGAGTATTTCCAAACTGGCTTCCCTGATTCTGGCTATCAGCGACCGGGGCAGCGACTATCTGTTCCACGACAAAGTGGGCGTTGAACCTACCGGAGATCCTTTTAACTCCATCATCAAACTGGAAACTAAAACCAAGCCCTTCAACCCCTTCATCAATGCTGGCGCCATCACCGTTGCCAGCTGCATTGACGGAGCCAATGCGGACGAAAAATTCGATCGCTTCCTGCACTTCATCCGCAAGCTCTGCGGCAACGATGAAATTGTTCTCAATGAATCCGTATATCTTTCCGAAAAGGCCACTGGTGACCGCAATCGGGCACTGGCTTACTATCTGAAAGCTTCCGGCATACTGGAAGGCAACGTGGAAGAATGCCTGGACTTTTATTTCAGAATGTGCTCTGTCAACGTGACTGCTATGGACATTGCTCAGATGAGCGCTGTCCTGGCTAACCACGGCACCTGTCCGGGCACACAGGAAATCCTGATTCCGGCAGAAAGCGCCAAAGCAATCCGCGCCCTGATGCTCACCTGCGGTATGTATGACGGCTCTGGTGAATTTGCCATGAGTGTCGGCTTCCCTGCCAAAAGCGGCGTAGGCGGCGGCATTGCGGCGGCTTTGGTGGATAGAATGGGAATCGGTGTCTATGGCCCTTCTCTCGATGAAAAAGGCAACAGCATCGGTGGCATCAAAATCCTTGAATATCTTTCCAAAAAACTTGATTTTAACCTATTTTAACAAAAGTCCCCGAAGAAATTCCTTCGGGGATTTTCTGTTATACCATCTCGTAAGGCATGATGACAATGCTCATAAACACCAAAATCAATGCCGCCAGATTCACCGCAGTCATGACCCATCTTTTCTTTACTGCGCTGTAAATCAATGCTGCCAAAAAGGCCGCCATAGAAAACAGCCAAGATAAAAACAATGGTGTTCTCGCATAGCTTCCAGAAAACAGAAAATATACAATCACTGCCGCCATAGAGATTCCTTCCAGGGCCAGTGCCAGTTTATCTTTAAAAATTGCTTTCAATTCGATTTCCTCCCCTATCAATTTCTTTTGAGTATATCATCTGATTATGAATTTTTCCACCTGCTGCCAAAGCATCCTGACGCTTTGCGCCGCTATCCCTGCCCTTACCCGATATCTGACAGGAATCAAAAAAATCAGCCTTTCTGGATAAAATCTTCCCTGACCCACCTCTATTCCAGAAGAAATTTCCCGGACAATATGTTTTAATTCCTGCCGGGAAATTTCCCAATGGCTTCCCAGAAAAGTCAGGGAAAACAGTCGGTCTTCTTTCGATGATAATGGCAGCTCCACCGACAAAGCAGCTTCTTTGACACCGCTTTTCTCTGCCATGGACAGATAAAAAATCCCTGTCATAAAAATAATAAACAGCAAGCTTATACTAAAACTCAGAAAAAACATCCTCAGCCATGCTCTGTTATTCTTCATAATATCTCCTCCTGTTTTATCAGGATGGGATATTTTTGAAGTCTTATGCAAAAGAAGAAGGTCAGGCAAAAGCCTGACCTTCTTCTTTATTCTATCGGCTGTACCCGATATAATTTCTTGCATCAAGGAAGCTGCCGCTAGGGCTGATAATCTCAAAGTGACAATGGTTTCCGGTGGCGTTGCCCGTTCGGCCTACATATCCGATAACCTGTCCCTGTGTCACCTGCTGTCCCTGGTATACCGCCAAAGAGCTGCAATGGGCATATCTGGTCTTGGTTCCGTCAGGGTGCTGGAGCAGGATATTATATCCATAGCCTCTGGACCAGCCTGCATAGATAACAGTTCCCGCTTTGGACGCCCAGATAGTGGTTCCTGCCGGAGCTGCAATATCAGTTCCGGTATGTCCGCTGTATCCCCAGATTGGGCAGGAAATATAGCCCCCATTGACCGGCCAGATATAACCGCCCAAATTGCTTTCAGTAGAATCTGAGCCACCGCCAGAGAAGTTATAGGCAGAACCAGAACTTCCCAGAGAACCAACCACTACTTTTGCGGTAACTGGCTCTTTCAGGACTTCTTCAGAGATTACCTTTCGTTCGGTTTCGTAACCATCAATAAAGGTAATTTCACTGGTGACCTCTTTCAGACCCTTTTCGCCTTCTTGCAGAACTTTTTGATAGCTCTTTTTCTTGTTCTTATCAATTTCTTTTTCTGTTTGGAACGGAATCTCCTTTTCCTCTGTTTCGGTGCGAACCATCTTGGTCTGGAGGAATGGCTGTTCCCTAGAAATAATGAAGGTATCCCCTACCATCATTTTAGCATCTGGGTTCAACGACTGGAGGGTTTGGAGAGGAAGGTCAAACTTGTTGGCAATAGACCAGGGGGAATCGCCTTCCTGAACCGTGTAATCCTGCTGACCTTCTACCACTCTGTCCAGCTTTTTATTGATATCTGCGATGGATTCCACAGAAGAAACCGGATACAAACCCTGCTCCAGTCGGATGGACTGCACAAAGCTTACCACTTCTTTTGGACTGTTTGGAGCTTTTTCTATGTCCTCTTTTTTGTCAGAGGAAGATTCCTCTTTAGAACTTTCGCTTCCTGGAATGATGAGTACATCGCCAATCTTCATGGATTGGGAGATTTCTGGATTTCTTTTGATTAAGTCATCTACAGAAATATCATGCGCCATTGCAATGGCCCACGGAGAATCCCCGGATTTTACTGTATATTCTTTTTCTTCCTTCGGAGTTTCCTTCGGCTC
>SAMEA104404103__coassemble_146_pt1 | contig 51823 bp, 47 predicted proteins | sample SAMEA104404103__metabat2_high_PE_024 | metagenome-assembled genome bin SAMEA104404103 (sample SAMEA104404103) | Balaenoptera acutorostrata
GCGTGGATACATAATGCTACCCTCCAGGTGCACAGCTTTGGGCCGATTTTCTGTACTCCTCCATGTGCTTATTGTATCGCATTTTTTCGAAAGATGCAGTAATGGCAATGGTTTGAGTTTACAGAGTGGAGTTTAATTTGATGTGAAGTGTCTTATTTTGAGACAGACTTCTTGGAATACTGGAAATGTTGCTCAGCACCTTTATTGGAAATATGTTAATGCTGCTAAAAAATAATGTGTTATATTGAAAAATTATGCCTATTATGCAATAATACGGCCATGCAGTAAGGGTGTATGTTGAAACCGCTACTGATAGCAGTACAAGAGTTAGGAGATAAAAAGGATTATGGATCAGAAAGTATATCGCGCATGTGTGTCTGTCCTGCATGAGGAATTGATTCCAGCATTCGGATGTACCGAACCCATTGCAGTTGCTTATGCGGCAGCAAAAGCTCGCCAGGTTCTCGGTATATTTCCGGAGCGTATGACTGCGGAATGCAGCGGCAACATCATCAAAAATGTTCAGGGTGTGATCGTACCTACGACAGGAGATCTGCGAGGAATTGCAGCGGCAGCATTGCTAGGTGTTGTGGGAGGTGATCCCGAAAGAAAGCTCGAGGTTCTGACTACAGTTACTCCGGAACATGTAGAAAGGGTTCGCCAGCTTATGAAGCAGGGAGTTTGTCGGGAGAAAATGCTCAATACACCGGCAAAGCTACACATTATTATTCGGATGGAGCAGGGCGAACACAGCTCCATGGTAGAGATGATTCACAGCCATACCAACATTGTAAGAATTGAAAAGGATGGGGAAGCACTTCTGGATATCCCTCATGAGGTACAGGAAGTGGAAACCAAGAATCATAATTATGAATATCTCAGTGTAGCAAACATTGTGGATTTTGCAAATGAGGTAAAGGCAGACGATGTAAAGGATGTTCTGGATCAGCAGATTTCCAACAACACGGCTATTTCTAAGGCTGGTTTGCAAGAGCCATATGGCGCAAGAGTAGGAGCGACACTGCTGAAGTTGTATGGAGATAGCGATGTAAAGATTCGAGCAAAGGCTTTTGCGGCGGCAGGCTCTGATGCCCGTATGAGTGGCTGCGAAATGCCAGTGGTCATCAATTCCGGAAGCGGCAACCAGGGGATGACCGTTTCTCTTCCTGTCATTGAATACGCAAAAGAGATGAAGGTAGATAGGGAAAAGCTCTACAGAGCACTGTGCCTGAGCAATCTAATTGCCATCTATCAGAAAACAAAGATTGGTAAGCTTTCCGCTTACTGCGGTGCAGTTAATGCTGCTGTGGGTGCCGGCGCTGGTATCTGCTGGCTCTGCGGCGGATGCTTGAAAGAAATTGAGCAGGTGATTGTCAACACCATAGGCAATGTCTCAGGTATTGTATGTGATGGTGCAAAGCCTGCATGTGCAGCAAAGATTGCATCCAGCGTTGATGCTGCAATTATGGCAGTGGGCATGGCCATGGATAATCACGGGTTCCACGCTGGGGAAGGTATTATCAAGGAGAATATTGAAGATACCCTGGAGAGCATGGGACAGCTTGCAAGAGAAGGCATGCGCCAGACAGATCTGGAGTTGCTTAATATCATGGTTCCCCAATAATTTGTAGTCCAGGGCGCTTAAGCGCTTGGTCGATTATCAGTCTTAAGAAAATTTGAAAATCCAAATAAAAGAAAGGAGTGAACCGCCTTAAAACTGTAAGGTGGTTGAAAAAATGAAAAAGCTATTATGTACCATTTTGACATTGGCACTCTCTGTTTCCGTGTTTGCGGGATGCTCTTCCAAGGAACAGAAAGGAACCAGTGCAACCAGTTCCGAGAATTCCGTTAAAATTGCTATTGCCGGTCCTATGACCGGAGACAATGCCGAATATGGCCAAGGCTTCTACAATGCAGCTGTTATGAAGGCTGAAGAGTGGAATGCAAACGGTGGTGTCCTGGGTCGTAATATCGAAATTGTTCCTTATGATGACAAGAATTCCTCTGAAGAGGCTGCCTCCATCGCCCAGAAGATTGCATCTGATAAGAGCATCGCTGGTGTGATTGGCCACTTCGCTTCCGGCGTCTGTATGACTGCTGCTCCTGTTTATCAGGAAAATGGCATCATTGAGATTTCCCCTTCTGCCTCTCACCCCGATTATTCCGGTATCGGTGACTACATCTTCCGTAACAACACCGTTATCAATGTTGAGGCAAAGGCAAGCCTGGATATGGCAGTTAATGACCTAGGTAAGAAAAATATCGGTATTATCTCTATTAAGACCGACTGGGGTACCAATACTGCTCAGATTGTTAAGGATCTGATTGAGGAAATGTCCGACACTGATGCTAAGGTTGTTGCCCATGAGGAAGTTATGGAAGGTTCCGACGATTACTCTCCTGCAATCGCGAAGTTGGATACCGCTGGTGCAGATGTACTGATTTGCGTCAGTATGTACTCCACTCTGGCTCCTGTTGCAAAGCAATATAAGCAGGTAAACCCCGATATTCAGATCGTTGGTTTCTCTAACGCTTATTCTCAGCAGCTGCTGGATCTGGGCGGTGAGGCTGTCGAAGGCGTTTGCTGCCCCGTTATCTTCTTCAGTGGTTCTGATGATCCTTCTATCAAGGAGTACGTAGATACTTACACCGAGAAGTACGGTTCCGCTCCCAGTGCACTGACCTCTCAGGCTTATGACTCCGTGGGTATGCTCTTGACCGCAATCGAGAAGGCTGGCACCACCGATTCTGTCAAGGTTCGTGAAGAGCTTCAGAAAATTGATTACCCGGGCGTTACCGGTCAGACAACATTTGATAGTATTGGCGACGTTCAAAAGGAATTCGTCAAGGTTGTTGTGAAGGACGGCGCATTTGTACAGGCGAACTTCGACTGATGTCTTTGCTTTTGACTGACTTGCAACTTTAACAGACAAATGACCGAGATTTCTTAAGGCTGAAGAAAAAAGGTAAAGGGTGTCTGGGTTGGAAGCCCCCGCCCAGACACTACAATGGTCCTGAATTATACGGGGTCAAATGTAAAGAGTATTCGGAATTATAGATTTAATTTACAATTCGGAGACTGACAGTGATTTGATGGGCTGAAGGATTACCAAGGGTCTCTCGGAGGAACACCGGAAAGAAAGGAGCTTTGTGGATAGAGTCCACAATCGTGATAGAAAGTGCTTATTGTTCAACAAATTCTAAACGGCTTAGCTCTGGGAATGGCTTATGCGTTGATTGCCGTAGGTTACTCCTTGGTATTTGGAATTTTACGGCTCGTTAATTTTTCCCATGGCTCGATTTATGCGTTTGGCGCGCATATGGCGCTCTTCTTTGTAGGTATGCATTTTGGTGTTGTGCCTGCAATTTTGCTGAGTATGGTTGGCACCGGCTTGCTGGGTATTCTGATTGATAAGGCTGCTTTGGAGCCGCTGCGTAAGAAACATTCTGCCCCCATTGCTGCACTGATTACCACCATCGGCGTTTCAAATATCATCCAGAATCTGCTGATGATTTGGTTCGGCAGCGAAAAAAAAGCATTCCCCCCTGTGTTTAACCTTCCTATGATCGAGATTGGTGGTTTCCATATTCAGTCTACTCAGATCATGATGTGCGTTGTTTCCCTGGTGCTGCTGCTTGTAATGACTCTGGTGATCAACAAGACGAAGATCGGACTGGCTATGCGTGCAACCGAGCAGAATTCCAAGGCGGCCAATCTGATGGGGATCAATGTAAACTTCGTTATTTCATTTACCTTCTTCCTGGCAGGCGCATCCGCAGCCATTGCAGGCGGCCTGATTAGTGGTTACTATCAGATTGTTTACCCTGGAATGGGCTTTATGGCTGGCTTAAAGGCATTTGCTGCATCTGTTTTGGGTGGTATCGGCTCTCTGCCCGGAGCTGTGGTTGGCGGCCTGGTGGTTGGCGTATCTGAGTGCCTCGCGGCTACATTTATTAACTCCACCTACCGTGACTCTGTAGCATTTATCATTTTGATTGCTGTGCTGATTATCCGTCCCACTGGCTTGTTCGGCAAGAAAAAGGTTATGAAGGTGTAGGGCTATGAAGAGATTAAATGAGAAAACAAGTGAAAAGAAGGGCTTTGTATACAGTATGGAATCCTTCTTGGATAAATATAAGGTTCCCTCATGGATTCTGGTAGCGGTGGTTCTACTGGCGATTCCCTTTATGGGATTCAGCCCCTACTTGATGAGAATCCTGATTATGATTGGCATCTATTCAATGCTGGGCATGGGCCTGAACATTCTGACAGGCTATACGGGTCTTGTGTCTCTGGGACACGCCGGATTTTTCGCCATCGGTGCGTATACCGCATCATTGCTGATGCTCCGCTTGAATGTACCTTTTGTAGCGGCTATGCTGATAGCAGCTTGCGTGACCGGCTTGATTGGTCTTTTGGTCGGTCTTCCTTCTCTGCGTCTGACAGGAAGCTATCTTACCATTGTTACCCTGGGCTTCGGCGAGATTGTTAAGATGATTATAGTCAACTGGGACAGTGTTACCAATGGTACACTGGGTCTCAAGAATATTCCCAAGCCTTCTTTCTTTGGAATGGAAATGACACTTTCCAATCATGGCCTGTACTATACCATGATTGTACTTGTATTCCTGATAGCAATTGCCTGTATTGCCATTATTCGCTCCAATACTGGCAGAACATTTCAGGCAATCAAGGAAGACGAAATGGCTGCTACGATGATGGGCATTCACACCGTCCGCTATAAGCTGCTCTCCTTTGTTATTTCTGCATTCATCACCGGCATTGCTGGTTCCTTCTATGCAACACTGGTTGGCTTCATTGATGCCAATTCGTTCACGTTCGATGTCTCCGTCCTGATTATCTCTGTGGTGATTGTCGGTGGCATGGGTACCATGCGAGGAGTGTTCCTGGGGGCAGCGCTGTTGATTGCGTTCCCGGAAGTTTCCAGATCACTGATGGAGTATCGCTTTGTTGTGTATGGCCTTCTGCTGGTACTAATGATGCGTTTCCGCCCTCAGGGCTTGCTGGGCTGGAAATCTCAGATGCCCTATAAGCTCTCCAAGCGGGTAAAGACAGCTCTGGAAAATCAGAAAAGTACACCTGCACAGACAGAGAGTTGAAAGGAGGACATAAGACATGGCATTTCTTGAAGTAAACGGTATTACGAAAGCCTTTGGTGGCTTGATTGCTGTAAATGACGTTTCTTTCAAAGTAGATGAGGGTGAGATTATTTCTATTATCGGTCCCAACGGCGCCGGAAAAACAACAGTGTTTAATATGCTGACTGGCGTTTACAAGATCGATGAAGGCGAAATTCTGTTTGACGGTAAGCCCATTCACAATCATGCTCCTCAGGAGATTGTAAAGGCAGGTATTTCCAGAACATTCCAGAATATTCGGCTGTTCCCCAATCTGCGTGTAATCGAGAATGTGTTGGTTGGTACACATATTCGGACAAAGTATGGTTTTCTCGATTCTCTGTTCCGGCTCAAGAGATATAAGGAAGAAGAAGCAGCGCTTACGGTAAAGGCAATCAAAATCCTGGAGTCCATTGGTTTGGGAGACCAGATCAACAATTATGCATGTAATCTGCCTTATGGTGACCAGAGAAAAGTTGAAATTGCCAGAGCAATTGCAACCGATGCAAAAATTATTCTGCTGGACGAGCCTGCGGCCGGCATGAACCCCCAGGAATCCGATGAGCTGATGCGCTTTATCCGGGAACTGCGTGATAAGGGTTATACCATTATTTTGATTGAGCATGATATGAGCGTGGTCATGAATATCTCTGACCGAATCTATGTCATTGACCACGGCAAAAAAATCGCTGAAGGTCTACCCGAAGAAATCGCTTCCAATGATAGAGTCATTGAAGCTTACCTGGGAGGCGTGAATAAGAATGGCTGAAATACTGAAAATTGATAATTTACATACCCACTACGGGAACATTCATGCACTAAAGGGAATTGATATGGTGATTGAAGAGGGCGAAATCGTTTCTCTAATTGGTTCTAACGGTGCAGGCAAATCAACGACCCTGAATACCATTGCGGGTCTTCTTCGCCCGTCCCAGGGAAAAATCATTTTCCAGGGGAAGGACATAACAAATATGCACGCCCACAAGTTGGTGAGCCAGGGAATGAGCCTATCGCCTGAAGGTCGGGAAGTGTTTTCTGATTTGACTGTTGAGGAAAACCTCCGTCTGGGCGCCTATACAAAAAAAGATAAAGGGGCAATTGATGCCTCCTTCCAGCGTGTTTATGATTTGTTCCCACGCCTGAAAGAGCGCGTGAACCAGATGGCGGGTACCCTTTCTGGCGGTGAGCAGCAAATGTTGGCAATTGGTCGTGCACTTATGAGCGAGCCTAAACTGCTGCTGCTCGACGAACCATCCTTGGGACTTGCTCCCAATATCGTGCAGATGATTTTTAAGCTGATTTCCGACATCAATAAGCAGGGCACAACAATTCTTCTGATTGAGCAGAACGCTAATATGGCTCTTCAGGTGTCAGACCGTGCATATGTTTTGGAAACAGGCCGCATTACACTGAGCGGCGATGCCCACGAGTTGGCTAACGATGCGAGAGTGAAGAAAGCATATCTTGCAATCTAAAATTCCACGAGGAGACGTAAGAGTATGAAGAAAATTATTAATGATCCAGCGAATGTAGTATCCGAGACCCTGATGGGCATGGAAAAGGCGTATCCGGAACTGAAGTACACTCCGGTGCAGGAGGTGATTTCCCGCAGAAAGAAGACACCTGGTAAGGTCGGTGTGGTTTCCGGTGGTGGTTCCGGCCACGAACCTGCACACGCAGGTTACGTTGGTACCGGCATGTTGGACGCAGCTGTAGCAGGCAACATGTTCTCCTCTCCCAGCCCTGACAGAATTATTAAAGGTATTGAGGAAGCCAACAGCGGCGCAGGGGTCCTTCTCATTATAAAAAATTATTCCGGCGACATTATGAACTTTGAGATGGCCAGGGATATGGCAGAGATGGATGATGTTGAAGTAGAGACTGTTGTGGTCAGAGATGATGTAGCAGTTCCTGATTCCACTTACTCCACCGGCCGCCGCGGCATTGCCGGCACAGTATTTGTACATAAGATTGCAGGCGCTAAAGCGGAAACCGGGGCAACGCTGGCAGAGGTCAGGGATGCAGCAGAGAAGGCAATTGCGAATATTCGCTCCATGGGCATGGCGATGACTCCCTGTACGCTTCCTGCGGTAGGCAAACCTGGCTTTGAATTGGGTGAGGACGAAATCGAGATCGGTATGGGCATCCATGGTGAGCCTGGTGTTGAGCGTACCAGCGTGAAGACTGCCAAAGAAGTGGCAACGATTCTGTTGGATAAGATCCTGAAGGATTATGATTACAACAATAGCGAAGTGGCTCTGATGGTCAACGGTCTGGGTGGAACACCTCTGGCAGAGCTGTACATCCTCAATAACGAGGTTCAGGATCTTCTGGCAGCTGCTGGAATCCGAGTTTATAAGACTTTTGTGGGCAATTACATGACTGCAATCGAAATGGCAGGCTGCTCCATTTCTCTGATGAAGTTGGATGATGAGCTTAAGACTCTGCTGGATGCACCGGCAGATACTCCTGCGCTCAAGGTTTTGTAAGGAGGTAACGATTATGGGTTTTCAGTTGACAACAAAGGATTATGTAGAATACATAAAAAAAGCATACACTCGAATCCATGGTCAGGGGGAGTATGTTACTGCGCTGGATTCCGCTACTGGTGACGGGGATCACTGGACCAATATCAACATGGGCTTCGAGAAGCTGGTAGAGGCTGCACCGGAGCTGGAGGCATTGGACCTATTCTCTGCATTTAAGAAAATCAGTATGATTATGATGAGTGTCATTGGCGGCAGCGGTGGTGTTCTGTACGGAAGCGCTTATATGGAAGCGGCCAAGACAGTGAAGGACAAGCAGACTCTGGATAACGCAGATGTCTGTGCAATTCTGGAAGCAATGATGAATGGCATTATGAAGCGAGGTAAGGCACGTCCTGGCGACAAGACCATGCTGGATACACTGGCTCCTGTAGTGGAGTGCTATCACGCTTGCCTGGAGGGCGGTGTTGATGAAAAAACCACGGTTTCCAAGGTTAAGGAAGCCGCTCAGAAGGGCTATGAAAGCACCAAGGATATGGAAGCGGTTCGCGGCCGTGCCTACTATCAGGCCAATAAGGGTGTGGGCCATCTGGATCCTGGAGCTGTTACTATGTACTACCAGGTCGAGACTCTGATGGATTATATCGATTCAAAATTATAAGACACAGAAAAGGAAGCCAATATGCAATTAGCGAAGATCAAAGGAGTTTGTTCAAGATTTTCTAACGCCCTTTCAAAGTTTTTAGGCGTAGATGTTCTCATTGTAGATAAGAACTTAAAAACAATGGGAGTGACAATAAGCTATTTTGAACAGCTGTATGTAATTCGCTGGCCCTCAATTATTGGTCAATGCATCACCAGTAAGAAACCCCTTGCAATTGAAGACCGACGGAAACACTGTTCCAGTCGAGACTGTCCGGAGTATGAAATATGCGAGATGCAGGGTGTGATTTGCACCCCCATCATCTATCATGACGAAGTCATTGGCGCAATTGCGCTGATTGTTCCGCGCCGCAGGATGGATCTTATTTCCAAAAATCTGGATAACTCCATTGAAGTACTCCAGTATATGGGTGCGTTTTTAGTGAGCCGGTTGGAAAAATGCGATAAAAGTATTGAGTTAAACGCCGTTCAGCTGGAATATGAGGCGCTGGCAAACTGCGTGGATGAATGCATTGCAGTTTCAGATAACAATGGAATCATAGAATATGCAAACCAACGTTTTTTTGAAACATATTGCAGAGGACATGAAAGTATTGGTCATTCCCTTTATGAGTTTATTCCTCGGAAGTTTTTTGCAGACAGCATGGGAACTGAGAACGAGATAGAGGATAGGCCTTTTTTCGTAGAGAGCGGAGGTGCTCCGATTTGCGGCCTGGTGAGTAGTTGTACAATTTGTGATAAAAATATGCCAAAGAAAAAAATACTGGTATTTAAATCATGGAATGTACCTACTACAGAGGAACCTGAGAAAACACAGACAGAAGAAACGTCGGCGTACACCTGGAAACAGTGTCAGTGGCGCTTTTCAGAATGTGTAGTTCAGCAGGCAAAAAACTTCTGTAATTTGGCGCAGCCGGTACTAATTGAAGGTGGTTTTGGTTCTCAAAACCAGTATCTGGCAGAATGTATCCACCAATATTCCTACAGAGGCGGCTCTCATATTCTAAGCATTGACTGCAACCGACAGGATCGCACACTGGAAGAAGATATTTTTGGAAGATGCGGTATATTGTTTCTGGGAAATCGTAGTACGGCACTGATTCAAAATGTGGAAATGCTGTCTTGTCGATTACAGCTCAAATTGGCAAATTTCCTGCAAACGGGTATGCTGATTTGGGAAGATCGGGTTATGGGACGGGTGGATGTGCGAATAATCTGTCTGGCCGGTAAGGATGCTGGGAAGCTTCTGCTTCCTCAGCTTAGAGCTCATTTTGATAACCACGTGCTGCAAATCCCACCCATCAATACCGATGAGGAGCATTTGCGCCATCTTATTCAGGATGAGTTGCGGTATTATAAAAAGCTCTATCATAAATCCGGTGTCCAATTGATGGATTCTGCACTCGATTGTTTGTGTGCATATGACTGGCCCGGGGATTTTGCAGAGTTAAGCCAGATAATGGATCGATTGGTCTATTACGCAGACAGTGCGATTACTGCGGCAAATCTAAACGCTGTGCTTCATTTTACACTGGTGAAAAACCAGACGCTGGACAAAATTGAACAGGAGCAGATAGAGGAGCTGTTAAAACGCAACTATTCCAAAAAAGAAGTGGCGGAGATGCTGGGTATTAGTCGTGCAACGCTTTATCGAAAAATCAAGCAATACCAACTTACATAAATCTAAAAATGAAAAAGGAGTAATCATCATGATTAAGAATGTACCTGAACAGAAGAGTGAGCATATCGAGGATATGCGTGGAGCCATTGAACATCGTGCTTCTTGGATGTATTTGCTGATCAAGGAAGCGCAAAAGCGCGGACTGGATTACAGCTTTGCACACGAAGCAATCAGAAACTGTGGCTGCTTCCACGGCGATAACAAGTACACCAAGACTGATGATATGGTAGAATTTTCTAAGGAATTTGCAAATCAGAATGTTGTTGATATTTTTCAGATGGATGTCGACGCACAGTCTGATCACATGGACATTGATTTCCATTATTGTCCTCTGGTAGCGGCATGGAAGAAGCTGGGGGCTACCGACGAAGAGTGTGCTGAACTGTGCCAGATTGCAATGGATGGCGACCGCGGTATTGCTTCCACCTTCCCCAAGTTTGAGTTCCATCTGGGTAAGACCATTGCTGCTGGCGATGACATCTGCGAGATCCGCTTCAAAAAGGTCTAAGCAGTGCAATATCCCAACAACTGATGCAAATTGCTGATTTTAACGATGTCTAAAGATGGATGACTGGTATTGCTGTGATGAATAGATGTTTCTGCCATAGACAATGCAACATTTAGGCGGAAAACACGTCATTTTAATCAGGAATTTGAGCAAGTGAAATTTAGTGAGAAGAACAGGGCATACCGTGAATCAGCCTGGATAAAGTGCAGGAGATTTTAAAAGGTATGCCCTGTATTGTTGTCAAAAGTTAAAGGGGCTGTACAAAAAGTCCCTGACTTTGAATTTTACAATCTAAGAAAGTTAAACATTCCAGCAGAAAATCAGGGTGCATCTCTGCTTTCTGCTGGAATTTATTTTTGCTATTTTAAGAAAAACGAGTTTTTGTACAGCCCCACAAAAAAGTGATACTTATGCGTAAAAAAAGAAAACCTCCAGTGATAGAGTAGTAAGTAGGTTCGCCAACCGCTTACAAACTACATCAATGGAGGTCATCCTAATGGACAGCTATAGTTCATCACACACAAAATGGAATTGCAAATATCACATCATATTCACGCCAAAATATCGCAGGCAGATAATTTATAAGCAAATATCAGCAGATATCAGTAGTATTATCAGAACATTATGCGCACGCAAAGGGGTGGAAATTATCGAGGCAGCAGCAATGCCGGATCATATACGCCTTTACGTTTCCATACCGCCTAAGCGTAGCGTATCATCCTTTATGGGGTATTAAAAAGGGAAAAACAGCTTAATGATATTCGATAGACATGCCAATTTAAAGTATAAGTATGGAAATCGAAATTTTTGGTGCCGGGGATATTATGTGGATACAGTAGGGAGAAATGAAAAGGCAATTAGGGAATATGTGCGAAATCAGCTACAAAAAGATATCGCTACGGATCAAATTAGCATAAAAGGGTATTTCGACCCGTTTACGGGTGAGCCAGTGAAGAAAGGCAAGTAAAAAGCCACCCCTGGAAGGGGGCGGCCTGTAATAAATTGCGATTGGCGAACCGTTCATACGCCTTAAGGCGCAGCTGTAATAGGCCCTTATAGGGCCAGAGCAAACCACCGGCTAAGCCGGTGGTTTTGACTATTCTTTCATAAGAAAAGAAGGGGAATTAATGAAGAAAGATCCATTTATAGACGGAGTAGTTGGGCCAGCGCTTGTTGTAGGGAGCATATTCCTTTCGCTGTTTGTTTTTCTATGGGAAGCCATATCTAAAGTATGGCCGTTCCTTTTGGCTGCTGCGCTTATTGGATTTTTATTTTTCTTTATATTTAACAGTATAGAAACCAGGAACAATGAGCAACAGAAGAACCTGACGATTATAAATAGCGAGGAAACATTGCCAACACTACTTACGATTCCTTTTATTAGTAATAACGCTTATCGGCTTAACTCTGCAACCCCTTATATCTTGTAAAAGTCCGAAATATTGGACAGTTTATATGCGATAATAGTCTCACAAAGACAAGGGGGAATCATTATGGCTCAGACTGATGCAATCACTTTCAAGGAATTTCGGGCTCGCTACAATACTAAGGATGCCTGCCGGGCGGAATGATTCCATCTGCGGTTTCCGGACGGCTTTGTCTGCCCTGTGTGTGGCTGTCGGGAATACGATCCGATCAAGGGCCGCAATACCTACCAGTGTCGTTCCTGCCGGCATCAGACTTCCGTTACGGCTGGCACTGTTATGCACCGTACCCATCTGCCTCTGACCGTTTGGTTCTGGGCAATCTATCTGTGTGCCACTGATAAACGGGGTATTTCTGCAGTACAGCTCAGCCGCACCCTGGGGATTTGCTATGATTCAGCCTGGCATGTACTTGACAAAATCCGTACCGCTATGGGCCAGAGAGATGATAATTACCAACTTTCCGGCATGATAGAGATGGATGACGGCTATGTCGGCGGTTGCTGCCATGAAGGGAAACGCGGCCGTGGTACGACCAAGCCCAAGATCGTAGTTGCACTGTCTAAAACCGAAAATGGTGCAGCTCTTTTTGCACGAATGAAAGTGGTTGAGAACGTCAAAGGGCAGACCTTACAGCAGATAGTTGACAAGTATTTTGCGGCAGGGGCTAGGGTTGCATGTGACGGTTATCGTAGCTGCTTGAATCTCAATAGGGTACAAATGGAGCCGAAAAGTACCAGGCTGGAGATCTTCACTGGCTGTACAAGGCAATCAGTAATCTGAAAACCTTTCTGCTGGGCACTTATCATGGCAGATGCACCAAACTGCAGTCCTACCTGGATGCGTTCTGCTTCCACTCCAACCGACGCGTGACCGGTGATCAGGCCTTTCTTCGACTGACCCGAGCAGCCGCTACATCTTGTGGTGTGCTGAGTTAAGTCGATAAGCACATTAGGTATTAAAAAGATATTTCGTTTCGAGCAGGGATGGAGGGAGAAGCACCCGCACGGCTGACGGCAATCGCTGCAGCACGGCTGGCCTCATCCAGAGCCTGTGGTATTGTCTTTCCATCGGCAATGGCAGCAATCAGATACCCAGTAAAGGTGTCTCCCGCTGCAGTGGTATCCACGACTTGGCCGGGATAAACAGGCTGGATCAACTGCTGCGTACTGTCCGCATAGAGGGAGCCCCGGGACCCAAGTGTCAGCACGATATGGCTGTCTGGAAAACGCTCCAGAAGCATGCGGGGGCATTCATTTTCCGGCACATCTGCCCGGCACAAGTCCCGGGCTTCCACTTCGTTTAGCAGGAACCAATCCACATATTCGAGGGGCAGATTTAGAAGTTCCGGAGTCATGGGAGAGGGATTGAGGAAGATACACATCCCCTTCTCATGGGCCTGACGCAGAATATAATCCAGTTGGTTGATCTCATTTTGCAGGATCAGAAAGTCACCTACCTGGAAATGAACGAGAGTATCATCTACCTGCTGTCTGGTAATTTGCTGATTGGCACCACCGAACAGAAGAATGCAATTTTGACCGCTCTCGTTGACCTGAATAATGGCGTGACCGGTGGGGCCATCCAGACGTTGTACCAGAGAGGTGTCTACACCGGAATCTGTCAGGTTATCCAGCAGCACCTGACCATCGGAAGAACCAACAGCACCGGCATGCCAGACATGTGCACCGGCCCGGGCGAGAGCGATGGACTGATTGAGACCTTTACCGCCGCAGAAATTTTCCAGAGTATATGCGGACATCGTTTCTTCAGGACGCACAAAATGCGGAACGCTGTAGACTTTGTCGAGATTGAGAGATCCGAAACAGAGGACTTTCATGGGGGACCTCCTTAGAGCTCACGGAACCGGAAGTTGCCGAAAGCGGTGCGGCCGGTATCAGTGGAACCACAGCCGAACATTCCATGATCAAAGGCAGAATCTTCTGTGTGCAGAATTTCCTGCCCGTCAATGGACAGGGTAATGACAGGTCCCTGGCACTGGAGCTTTATGTTATAGGTACGGTCCAGTTCCCAGGGGAAATCGCACTGTGCCAGAACACTGTGTCCAAAGTCATTCTTCAGAATGACAGCCTTTCCCTCACTGCCGAGGCCTGCAGCATAATGTCTCATGGCGCCCAATGCACGGACGACAAGCAGGTGATTGGTACCGTTGGCAGGGGTCACGGGAGCCTCGGTTTCATAGTCTCTGGCGTAGTAATTTCCGGTGTAGCCAAATGCAGACTCATTTCGCATGAGAGTCAACTGCCTTTCATAGAGATCCCAGGCCCCATGATTGAAGGAGAAGGGGGTGATGGCAGCAAAATTCTTCTTCTGCTTGCTGATGGCGATGGTATAAGCGGTTTTTCCGGTGATGGTGAATTCGTCGAGATAGATCATGGCGAGGGTTTTGGACGATTTTGGACTGCAAGACTCCAACAGGAAGCCTACCTCGTCGATCTCATCGCCGTTGGTATCGGGGATGGTGAATGTGATATCGATCCACTGGCCCTCTACAAGATTGACATAACCTTGGACATGATCTTCTTTATCAGAGCAGGTCCGGATATAGGGAGCCACAGCGGGAACATCAGTACCGTTCCACTGGTCCAGATAAAGCTTCATGGATACGGTCTGACCGGAGTATACTGTGGGACTGAAGACAGGGCTGTAACGCTCATCGGAGAAATCATCCCGTGTGTAGAAGGGCTTATAGAATACCTTGCAGTTCTGTCCACGAATCAGACGGTCCATCATGATTTGCAGGGAACCGTTGCCGGCGTAAGCATGTTCTGTGCTATGAACGGCGCGGCAGCGGAAATGATCGGAAAGACGGATATTATGAGTGCTTCCGGGAAGTTCAAAGTCAAAATAAATTTCTCCGGGACGGTAGGCGGCAGCCAGATCCTCGGGCAGCGCCTCACCCTTGAGATGATAACCCAGTACAGCAACCTCACGACAGTAAGAGGGAATGTCCATGATGTTGAGATAACCGCTGATACCGGAGAGAACCAAACCGTCATTGATAGGATCCAGATACCGTCTGGGAAGACCTTCTACCCCACAGGCCACGCCCATAATCGTGCCCACATTTCCAGCATTGCAGTCAGTGTCCCAGCCTGCCATGGTGGCAATCTCGACGGTTCGATCGAATCGGCCTTCGCCGTAGAGCAAAGCCATGATACAAACGCCGGCATTCGGAATGATGTGGCAGACTCCGGGATAACGGTCATAGCCCCATTCATCGTGAAGCATCTGGAAGCAGGCCCGCCAGTTATCGGGATGTTTCTCATGGAAGTCCATGACAGCTCTGGTGACGGACGCATAGGTGCAGTCTTCAGGAATCTCGGAAAGGCCGGTTTCAATCAGGACCCTGGGGTCAGAACACTCGAAGGCTTTTGCGATGGCCGCACACATGAAGCGGGCACCGTAGATACCGTTCCTGTCGTGGGAGACACTGGCAGCGGCCTGACCGTAGTCGGCGGCCTTGTGAGGGTCACAGGGATTTACCAGGCCCCAGGTATCGATGAATATCTGACCGCCGATCTGTTCGGCAATGACCTGCCCGTTTTTGCACATGGACCCGGATTCCGGTGCCTCGATGCCATTTTTCAGATTCAGAAATGCGGTATGTTCGGTGCTGACACCGTAACCTCCCCACCAGAACATACCGATACCCTCCCTGGCGTAGTTGAGCCAGGCGCGGGCAACATCCTGGGGTAAAAGGGGCCGGTCTATAGCGTCGTCAATCAGTGCGCGGAGGAAAAATACCGGTCCGTTGGCATCGTCATCTGCAGCGAAATTCTTGTATTCCTTAACATAACCAGTGATGTCACCATAGGTTTTTAAGATCCTGTCGTAGGTCCAGATGGTGGGCTCCACGGGAGCACCCAACCGGATACCGACATTCATGCCCAGAAAACCGGCATAAACTTTTTCCGTGTATTGATCGATCATATTGGTAAAATCCTCCTTTATATTGTCCTGAAATAACTTTTAAGAGAGCAGTTACGTAACCGGTCTCTTAGATAATAGCACGACAATGGATAGATTTCAAGGATAAATGTGCCGATTTCTTTACTAGTGTCTTGAACTTTCTGTGCACTGTGTGGTATGATATAAAAAATGAATTGAGAAGTTTCAGAAAAATGTTAACTATCGAATGGAAAATGGAAAGAAATTACCAAAAAAGGAGGAGAAAATAGTGGCGGATAACCATAGATGCAGCATGGCTGAGATCGCAAAGATCTGCGGCGTTTCCAAAGCGACTGTTTCTCGTGTAATCAATAACAACCCCAATGGAGTGGGAGAGGAGACTCGTCAGAGAGTTCTGAAAACCATTGAGGAGCTGAAATACCGGCCCAATACCTTGGCACGGGGAGTTGCGACTTCCAGGTCCAATATTGTTGGTCTGGTGGTCCCAGATGTTTCAAATTTTTTCTATCCCAAGATGATCCGCGGAGTCATGGACTATATGGATTCGGTTGGATACTCTGTGATCCTGGGAAATTCCGACTATGACCCACGCCAGGAGGCCCACCAGCTTCTGCACATGATTGATAAAAGAGCGGATGGCATTATTCTGTGTTCCGGAGTTTCCAACCACGAGTTCCTTTCAGATTTTAAGAAATACCATGTGCCGCTGGGACTTGTAGGCAGAACATTTGACCATTCGCTCAGCGCAACCAGCATTACAGGCGATAACATTAGAGGCGGATTTAAGTCGGCTTCTTACCTGCTACGAGGTGAAAATCGAAGAATTGTATATGCGGAAGGTAACCCTGGACTGGCAGGTTCCCAGCAACGTCTTGAAGGCTACCGGAAAGCGCATCGGGATGCAGGGGTGGAGATTTGCCCGGAGCTGATCCTGAGCGGTGACTATTCGATTGACTATGGCCGACAGGTGGTAGATGATCTTCTCGACCAGAAGATCCCTTTTGATGCGATTATGACCGGAAGTGACCTCATTGCGATTGGCGTTGTCAGTCAGCTCCAGCGCAGAGGTATCCGGGTACCAGAAGAAGTGGAAGTTATTGGGTTCGATAATATCGAATTGACTGCTGTGGTGAACCCGCCGCTCAGTACGGTGTCTAAACCTCACTACCAGATGGCCAAGCATATATCCCAGCAGCTTATCCGTATTATAAACGGTGAACAGGTTCTGTTGCCACATACTATTGTGGAGCCACAGCTGGTTCTTCGCAGTACTACTCGCAGCCACGAGTACGATAACGAATACGAGCAGGAACGCTAAAGCTATATTTTAAGAAATCGGTCTCTGTAAAGAAACGGAGACCGACTCTTTTTTGCCCATTTTATGGATAAATCAGTGGCTGAATGCCATGGACTAGTCAAAATGTAAAGAGATGCCTGGATGATGATGGCGTATATGTACAAAATACTGCTATTTTTTTGTTTATATTATCAGCTTGCAAAGGGGGATGACTGCCGCTATAATCATAGTTAAAGAGAAACCGGTTACTTAACCTCGGGAGATGATTAGATTTTATGGAAAACCGACTTCCTCAGCATAAAATCCGGCAGACATTTCACAGGCTCCGAATGGACAAAGTGCTCTACCTGATGCTGTTGCCAACGGTCATTTATTTCTGTGTTTTCAGAGTGTGGCCCATGATCAATATGCGGCTGGCTTTCTGTGATTACAAGGCCAGGTCTCCTTGGGAATTTGCCGGACTCAAGTATTTTGAAATGGTGTTTAAATCCCCGGCATTCTTTCAGATCCTAAAGAACACCGTCATCATCAGCTTTATGAAATATGTTCTGCTATTTCCGGCAGCCGTAATTTTTGCACTGATGCTCAACGAACTCAGGGCCTCGAATTTCCGTAGGTATGTTCAGATTGTTTCCTACATGCCACACTTCTTGTCCTGGGTCGTGATCGCCGGTATCTGGAAATCCTTCTTTGCTCCTGCTGACAATAGCGGCATCAATACCATGCTCGGGTGGTTTGGGGCAGGCCCAACGGATCTGATGACCAGTAAGGGCGCCATCCGGTGGATTTTGTTCTTCTGCGAGGGATGGCGGAGCGTGGGCTGGGATTCCATTGTGTTTTATACAGCCATTATTGGTATCAGCTCTGATATCTACGAAGCTGCAGCACTGGATGGAGCCGGGCGATGGAATATCATCTGGCATATCATTTTGCCGGCGCTGCTTATCCCTATGACCACTGTATTTATTCTGAATCTCGGCTTCTTTATGTCTGCTGGCTTCGACCAGGTGTACAACTTCACGAATGCCTCGGTGAACAGTACCATTGACATCCTAGATACTTATATCAACCGTGTCGGCATTGAGAACGGTCAGTATTCCTTGGCAACGGCTGTCTCCATGATGAAGGGCGTCTTTGGTTTACTCCTGGTGCTACTGACACATGTTACATCGAAAAAACTGACTGGAGAGGGCGTCTGGTGAATATGGAACAGGAAAAGATTAAGAAAAGAAAACAGCGTGCGCTGGGCCTGTTCCAGTGGGCACTGATGGGGACCATGTTCCTTGTGACTCTTACGATGCTGCTGCCCCTGCTGCATATTGTGGCCAGATCACTATCTGATCCGTTGCAGTCTCCCTCTATGGGAGGCTTGGAGATCATTCCCAGAGGATTCTCTCTGATGAATTATCAGGTGATCTTCGCCAATAAGGATGTGCTGCCCTCCCTGCTGAACTCGCTGTTCATCACCGGCGTGGGCACGGCAATCAATATGTTCCTGACAATCCTGGCTGCGTATGTGCTGACTCGTCCGAATCTGGTGGGGAAGAAGGTCCTGATGGTGTTTTTTATTATCATGATGCTCTTCGATCCGGGTATTGTTCCGGAATACATGACGGTAAAGGCTCTGCACCTGACCGGCAGCCGCTGGTCTGTGATTCTGTGCCAGGCAGTCAATGTGTATTATCTGGTGATTATGATGCGCTACTTTGAGGCGGTTCCTCAGACACTCTGTGAAGCAGCCAGAATCGATGGCGCAGGCCATTTTCGGATTCTGTTCCAGGTTATGGCCCCTCTGGCCAAGGCAGGCATCGCTACCCTGACGATGTTCTACGGTGTATTCCGCTGGAATGAATACTATCGTGCAAGCATCTATATCTCCTCTGCGTCCAAGGTGCCACTGCAGGTTATCCTGCGTAAATTTGTGGTGGATGGAGATATGACCACGCTCATCGGTACGCAGAACCTTTTTGACTACAACCAGATAGCACAGCTGGATTATACTGCGCTTCAGTACGCCACGATCGTCGTCGCCATAATTCCCATCCTGCTTGTATATCCGCTGGTTTTGCGATACTACAATAAGGATGTTATGTCCGGCGGCGTGAAGGAATAATACAAATGATAAAATGGAGGAACGAAATGAAAAAGTTACTAGCTCTCGCATTGGCAGCCATGATGATGAGCTGTCTCGCAGCCTGTGGCAGCAAGAATGAACCGGCACAGGAAAAACAGTCCGAAACCCAGGCCGCAGTTCCCCAGGTGGACGGTGCCATCGGCTCTGCAGAAGCACCTGTCCAGGTGAAGGTGGTTATCAAGGACGTCTTCCCCGATGAAGAGGACGTGATGGCTCTGGAAGCAGCCATCGAAGAGAAAATGGCCGCCAGAAATCAGTATATCGATCTGGTATTCCAGGAGCCTCCTGCCAGTGGCTACAATTCTGCCATGCCTTTGGCCATCATGAACGGTGAAGTGGACGCCGATCTTATCTATCTGCAGGGCGGTGATCAGCCTCTGGCAGACCAGGGCCTGCTGGAAGATTTGACCCCCTACATCGCAGCCACTCCTGATATCCAGAACCTTATGGACGACTCCAACAGGGAGAAAATGGCGAATTATCCTTATCTGCTGTGGCTGTCTCCTCCCCGCATTCAGACTCCTGTGATCCGCAGTGATGTGGCCGCAAAGATTCCCTCCTTTGAAACTCTGATGGCAGACCCCACTGTTGAGAATTACTACACCTTCTTCAAAGAACTGAAGGAAGTGGGTGGATTTGAGTATGCAATGACTTTCTTCAAGGACACTGCCAAGATTGATGCAATCTTTAATCAGGCATTTGGCGTGACCGGTACCTGTATGCAGCAGGATGGACAGTGGATCTTTGGTAAGGCCAGTCAGGCAGAGAAGGCCAAGCTGGAATTCTATGCCAAGCTCTATCAGGAAGGCCTGATCGATCCTGATTTCCTGACCAATACCTGGGATGTTGTAGAGCAGAAGTTCTATGGGGGCAAGGCTGGCCTGATTTGTGGTACTGCAGGCAGCGTTGTCCAGGTGTATGATACCAAGATGACCAGTGTGGCCGGTCCTGAAGCAGCACTGACCGTACTGCCTCCTGCCAAGGGCGTGGCGCAGTCTTATACCGCCGTTGATGTAACTAAGGAACCCCGCGGTTTTGCAATGAATGTGGATTGCAAAAATAAGGATGCAGCATGGGCAGTCCTTGCGTTTATGGCTTCTCCCGAGGGCCGAATTCTCGATAAGGTCGGCGTAGAAGGTCGTCAGTACAATATTGAAGACGGAAAGATTGTGTTTACTGACAAGTTTGATGGATGGTGGGCTCGTTTCTGGGAAACCACTCAGAATTTTGATCCTGATCCTGCTCTGGCACAGCCTGTCCTGACCCCTGCGGCCAGCAAATCTCTGGATATGGTAAATCAGTATATGGTCATGGATCATAATCTGCTGATTCCTGAGGAGATGGCACCCCAATGGGACGCTATGAACAATCTCTACAACGAATACGCCTCTGATATTATCCGCGGCGTCAAGCCGATTGATGCTTTTGATGAGTTTGTAGAGCTTTGGAACCAGGCTGGAGGAAATGATTTTGCTCCCATTCTGGCAGAAACCTTCGGCTAAGAAACAAAAATTTAAAGAAAGAGGCATATTTATGTTAACTAGACAAGAATTCATTCAGGACCGTGACAGAGTTTTTGACAAGGTTTACGGCGCATTGTCCGGCCTTGCAATCGGTGATTCCTTTGGTGATGCTTCCAGAAAGCAGGAAAATCGGGCCAACTATGCAGTTACCACCGATTTCAACAAGGGCGATTCCTGGAGTACCGATGATACAGAGTTTGCGCTTCTGACTGCCAAGACTCTGATTCGCTGCCATGGCAAACTGACCAGTGAAGAGGTCGTGAAATCCTGGATGGAGGATGTTGTCACCCAGGATGAGTATAAGCGTGGTGGAGCCAGTGAGATCGAAGCCGCCAACAATCTTCGTAAGGGACTGCTGCCCCCTCTGTCGGGTAAGTTTAACACCTATTACATGAGTGACGGATCTTCCATGCGTATTGGACCCATCGGTATGGTCTGTGCCGGTGACGCTGAAAAAGCTAAAGAGTATGCCCAGATCGAGGCGGAGCTCAGCCACTTCCGGGATGGTATCTGGGGTGCTCAGGCTGTGGCTGTTGCAGTGTCTGTAGCCATGGTAGACGGAACGATGGATGAAATCCTGGATGCAGCGATGTCTGTTATTCCTCAGGATTCCTGGCTGTACTATAATCTGAACAAGGCCTATGAACTGCTCGAAAAGAAGGGAAGCCTGCTGAATGCCTGGATGGAACTCCATGATCTGTTGTGGACCAGTTCCTGGGCCACTACTGCGGAGGCAATTCCGTCTGCATTTGCTTGCCTCAAGGCAGTCCATGATGACTTCCGTACAGGTGTCACCGTGGCCGGTAACTTCGGACGTGATGCGGATACCATCGGCGCAGTGGCCGGTGTGATCCTGGGGGCAAAATATGGAGCATCGAAGATGCCCGCAGCCTGGATCGAGAAGACTCGTTTCCCCACCGGAACCTGTCTTAAGTTCACAAACGGCATCGATATCCGAGATTATGCAGAGAAACTGACGGACATTATCATGGAAGGCTGATCACTTCACGAGAGGTTCGCAGTTACACGATTATAAAAAGGCGGACTGCAGAATCCTGCAGTCCACCTTTTTGACTGGAGAGATTATATGGTTTTGAAAAAATTGGCTGTGGTAGGTACGCTGGAATCCAGCGATGTACAGATCCGGGTAGAGCCCAATCCTCAGGGGGGTGTACACATCGATCTGCAGAGTGACGTATTGTCGCTGTTTGGTGACTCTATCAGGCAGACCGTCCGGGAGGTCCTGGAAGAATTTGAAATCCGTGATGCTTTGGTGACAATGTTAGATCGGGGAGCGCTGGATTGTACAATCCGTGCAAGACTCGGCTGTGCACTATGCAGAGCGGCTGAAGAGGAATATGACTGGTCCAGGGAGGACAGAAAATGAGACATGGAGGATTAAAGAGAACCAGCCTCTATGCCGGAGGTTCCAGCCCTTCCAAAATACTGGAAGCCCGTTTTTATAACGAGGATTGCCTGGTGTATGATTTGGAGGATTCTGTGGCTGCAGCGGATAAGGATGCAGCTCGTTTCCTGGTATATAATGCGGTGCGCAGTCAGCGGCCGACAGATAAATATGTGCTGATCCGGGTCAATGGCCTCTATTCTGACGAAATTGCACAGGATTTGGAAGCTGCAGTAAGGGCTAGACCCGATGCGATTCGACTGCCCAAGGTAGAGCACGCAGGAGAGGTTGACTGGGTGGATCGTGCCATTTCCAGGATTGAGCAGGCTGCCGGAATCCCTGCGGGACAGACGGAATTGTGGTGTAATATAGAGTCCGTGGTAGGTGCTTCCAATGCAAAGGAAATCGCTGCGTCCAGTCCAAGGGTGGTTGCATTGTGTCTGGGAGCCGAGGACTATACTGCCAGCATGGGTGCACAGCGCAGCAAACCCGGCTGGGAGATATTCTACGCCAGAATGCAGGTGTTAGAGGCTTGCCGCCTTGCGGGGATATCTGCTCAGGATGCAGTATTCAGTGATTTCGGTGATGAGGAGGGCCTGCGGGAAGATCTGAACATGACGCGGGGGCTTGGCTTTGACGGAAAGACGGTGATCCATCCCTGTCAAATCGATCTGGTCAATGCGGTTTTTACGCCGAATCGCAAAGAAATCAAAAATGCAGTACGTGTCCTGGAAGCACTGAAAAAAGGTCAGGAAGATCACACCGGTGTGGTTGTACTGGACGGCAGTATGGTGGATAAACCGATGCAGCTCAGGGCAGAAACAGTTCTGGCGCAGGCAAGGGCCGCAGGCCTTCTGAAAGGAGTGGAGTGAATATGCCAGTTAATCAGTTGGGCAGAGAATTGCCGGATAAAGTAGGCGGTTATTTGGTTCGCCCCTATGCGGGCAGCCGCAGACAGCAGCCGTATGAAGGGACGATCTGCACCGACAGACGTCCTGTGCGCTCTTGCAGGAAAAGCAAAGTCATGGAAAATTTGACAGCAGCCCTTACTGCAGCGGGGCTTAAAGATGGAATGACGATTTCCTTTCACCACTGTTTTCGTGAGGGAGATTATGCAGTTGGAATGGTGCTCCATGCAATCCGCAGCCTTGGAATCAAGGACCTCCGTTTTGCTCCCAGCGCGGTAATAAACCTTAACAATGCTTCCCTTTGCGATTATGTAAAGGATGGTACGATTACAGGGGTGGAAGCCAGTGGAATTCGAGGAAACCTGGGCGATGGCCTTGTTAATGGCAGCGTGATTCTGGAAGAGCCTGTGATCCTACGGCCCCACGGCGCACGGCCCCGGGCCATCGAGGCAGGGGAACTGCACATTGATGTGGCTTTCCTGGCAGTGTCAGCATCCGATGAAATGGGTAACTGTACGGGTCAGATCGGCACCAACCCCTGCGGAAGCCTTGGATATGCATTCGTGGATGCTCATAGTGCGGGCCACGTAGTTGTTATTACGGATACGCTGGTAGATTATCCCTGTTGTCCTGTCAGTATCAGCCAGCAATTCGTGGACTATGTTGTAAAGGTGGATCAGATTGGAGATCCTGCCAGGATCGGAGCAGGTGCAGCCAGACTGACAAAGAATCCCCGGGATTTGATGATTGCTCAAAAAGTTGTGGACGTAATTGCAGCCTCGCGGCGGTTTCGGAATGGCTTTTCTTTTCAGACCGGAGCCGGCGCTATCAGCATTGCGTGTACTCAGTTTTTGGCAGATCGTGTGCGGGAACGTCAAATTCAGGCCGGTTTTGCACTTGGAGGTATTACTGCCGGAATCATCGATATGTATGACCAGGGGCTTGTACGGTGTGTGGCTTGCAGCCAGTCTTTTGATGCAGTGGCTGCCACAGCAATTGCCAGCCGTCCCGGAGTTATGGAGATTGATAACGCAGACTATGCCAACTCATTCAGCAGGGGTTGTTATTTACAGAGATTGAACTTTGGCGTATTGGGTGCACTGGAGGTTGACACGGACTTTAATGTCAATATACTCACAGGATCGTCCGGACAGATGATGGGCGGCCTCGGTGGCGGACCGGATGTAGCAGAAGAGGCGGATATATCCATTGTGGCCCTTCCAATTGTTCGCGGAAGGACCCCGTCTATTGTGAAACGGGTATTCACTTGCTGTACGCCAGGAGAGACTGTGGCCTGTGTGGTAACTCAAGCTGGCATTGCGCTGAATCCTCGACATCGTTTTTATGCGGAGTTAAAAGAGGATCTGGAACAGACTGGGCTGAAGCTGGTGACGATCCAGTTTCTTCAGGAGTTGGCAGAATCGATTACCGGTACGCCAAAGCAAATCGCGACCACTGATAGGGTGGTCGCGGTGGTGGAGTACCGGGACGGAACGATAATGGACGTGATCCGCCAGCTTTCTTGAGATGTTTCACCGGTACTGTCAAGAGTTATGTGCAAATTTGGTTGTAGGGTCTGGCAGAAAAGATTGTGAGGGGCGGCTTACCGCCCCTTGCTTATATCATCAGCGGCAATGGAGCAGGACGTCCAGGACGGCGAAGCAGTTCGTTATATCCTTGACGCCGTGCTCCATTGCTGCTATTAGCCGCTCCATCATTGCCAGATGGGCCATGTTCATATACTTCTTGCAGCTCCACCGGGAACCTATGTACGGCCTGTGCAAGCCATTGGCTATGCTGGTGGACATGACTTCAGGCGCAACCCTTCTCCACCGTCCTAGGCGGATGTGGATACAGGCAGTAAATAAGGGGGCCTAGTCACTATCCAGCAGGCTGCAAGAACGAACGGTGCTCAGCATCTGTGCAGTCATTTGAATGAAGTCTCTGGTGTATTGTGGAAGGTAACAGCCTTTTCTGTAACACGCATAAAAATGTCTGTTGTTATCGTAGTCCTGCAAGGGGAAAAAGGCCCCATGCATCTGCCGCACATAGTTATCTACATAGATGTTGGGAAGCAGCATACAGGCTCCTGAACCCAGAGCGACACGCCGCCCGACCTCTAACGAATTTGTTTCTAGCATCTGGCGAGGCATGAAATTACACTTTTGGAAAAGGTGATCCTGGATCACCCGTGCAGAATGTCCCTGGGTCAGGGAGACAAACTTATCATGGCTGGCATCCTGCAAACTGACCGGGGTACCAGAGGGGAAATTCCGCGCCAAATAGCTGGTACTGCCGGCCAGAAGACCGATGGTTTCCTTTTCAATCAGCTCGTAGGCAAAGTCCGTATTGGTAGACTCAATGGCAGCCAGAGCAATGTCGATATTTCCACTGCGAAGAAGCTCGTCTAACTTCACGGACCCGCTTTCCGTAAGCTCCAATGTCACATCCGGATATCGGCTGGTAAATCGGGGCAGCACCAGGGGCATGACCTGCATAGCTCTGGAGACGCTGATCCCCAGCCGAATGCGGCCTTTGTTTTCGTGTTTGACCTCATTGAGCTGATTTTCCAGCTGTAAATTAACGGCAATGATCTTCTCCGCCGCCGCCAGATACAGCTCTCCGGCATAGGTCACACGGAAGGGGGAAACGCTGCGGTCAAACAGTGTAACGCCGCTGTCTTCCTCGATCTGTTTGAGCATCTGGCTGAGGTAAGGCTGGCTGACGAAAAGCTTTTTAGCGGCAGCGGTGATGCTTCCGCACTGGGCAATGGTTGTCATATATTGCGCTTGTTTCAAATTCATAAAAATAACCCTCTGCAATCTAACAACATGACGAAATCTATTATAATATACCGTGAATATCATAACATTAAAGTTATAATTGTCAATCTTTTTTCTACATTATAGTATTTTTGTTATGAAGAGTAGGGAATTAACCTATTTGATATTATGAGTATTGTCTGATAGGATGTAGACACGAAAACGTTATGACAGAAAACGGAGGATGACACATGGAAATTGTTAAGCCCGCCATGGCTGGAACCCTGGAATCCAGTGATGCAATGGTTACCGTGGAGCCTGGCGAAGGCATTGAGCTGGAACTGAGCAGCTCGGTCATGAATCAGTATGGCCGCCAGATCAAGGCCACCGTACTGGAAACTCTGGACACGCTGAATGTGAAAAACGTCCATATCACCGTGGTGGATAAGGGCGCGCTGGACTGCACCCTGAAAGCAAGAGTGCAGTGTGCCGTGTATCGCAGCTGCGATGCATCCCAGCATGATGTTCCCTGGGGAGGTGCCATCCGATGATTAGAAGACCCAAGCCCGAACGGTTCCGTCTGCGCAGAACCATGATGTTTATGAATGCACAAAAGCCCGGCCTTATCAAAGACGCCTATATTTACGGCTCCGACAGCATCATGCTGGACCTTGAGGATGCAGTAGCAGAAAATCAGAAGGATGCCGCTCGTTTCTCCCTGTATAACGCGCTGACTTCCATTGACTACGGCAGCACTGAGGTCATCGTGAGAATCAACGGTCTGGATACCCCTCACTGGCAGGAAGACATCCGTGTCTGCGTTGCCGGCGGTGCAGATGGCATCCGGATTGCCAAGTGTGAGAGCGCACAGGATGTGAAGACCGTAGAGACTGCCGTAGAAGCTGCCGAAAAAGAGTTCGGCGCAGAAATCGGCAGAACCCTGCTGATGGCTGCTCTGGAAAGCCCCAAGGGTATCCTCAACGCCTATGAAATCTGCACCGCATCCGACAGAATGTTCGGCGTGGCAATCTCCGGCGGTGACTTCCGCAAGTGTATGCAGACCTCTTTCCAGCCCGATGGCGTGGATATGCTGGCAGCCAGAGGTCAAATGCTGCTGGCAGCCAGAGCCGCAGGCATCCAGTGCTTTGACACCGTATTTACGAATCTGGACGACAACGAGGGCTTTGAGGCCGAGGTTCGTCAGAACAAAGCCATGGGCTTTGACGGCAAGAGCCTGATTAACCCCAAGCAGATCCGTCTGGTCCATGAGATTTTCGCACCCACCGTGAAAGAAGTTACCCAGGCAGAGAAGATCATCCGGGCATACCGGGAGCAGTCTGCTGCCGGTGTGGGCGTCTTCACTGTGGACGGCAAGATGATCGATATTGCCTTTATTCCCGGCGCAGAGAGAACTCTGAAGCTGGCTAAGGCCTGCGGTATGTATGAGGGGGATTTGGTATGAAAAACGCAGTCGGCAGAGAAATTCCTGATTATCTCCTGGTAAACGGCCGGGAGGGCTACCAGGGTAAGAGCTACATGGATGGCAAGTACATCCAGAAGGCATCCCCCAGAACCCGTCGTTATGAACCCCCCCAGGAAAGTAAGATCACCGAATCCCTGGTGCAGGCCCTGAAGGACTGCGGTGCCAGGGACGGCATGACCTTCTCCTTCCATCACCACCTGAGAAACGGCGACTTTGTGGCAAATATGGTCATGAAGGCTGCCATTGAAGAGCTTGGCCTGAAGGAGCTTACCATCGCTGCAACCTCTCTGGGCGATGCAAACGACCCCATTGCCGAATACATCGAGCAGGGTAAGGTCATCGGCCTCCAGACCTCCGGCATTCGGGGCCGCATCGGCGAAGTGGTTTCCGCCGGCAAGCTGAAGGCCCCTGCCATTATCCGTTCTCACGGCGGACGTCCCCGTGCCATTGAGGCCGGTGAAGTCCATATCGATATCGCTTTTGTGGCAGCACCCACCGCAGACTGCATGGGCAACTGCCGTGGTATCGGCGGCAAGAGCAACTGCGGCAGCATGGGCTATGCCATGTCCGACGCCAAGTACGCCGACCATGTAGTTGTAGTTACCGACTGCCTGGTAGACTTCCCCAACTACCCCGCTTCCGTCGAGGCCATCGACGTGGATAGCGTTGTGGTGGTGGATTCCATCGGCAACCCCAAGAAAATCGCCTCCGCCGCTGCCCGGATCAGCCAGAATCCCCGGGATCTCATGATGGCTGAGAACGTTGCCAAGGTCATTGCCTCCACTCCCTACTTTAAGGAAGGCTTCTCCTTCCAGACCGGCGTGGGCGGCCCCTCTCTGGCTGCCAACCTCTTCCTGGAAAAGTATATGGATGAGCGAAACATCAAGATGGGCTGGGCCATCGGCGGTATCTGCGGCCCCATGGTGGAGCTGCTGAAAAAAGGCAAGGTGGGTAAGGTCATCGACGTTCAGGACTTCGACCTGGATGCGGTCAATTCCATCAACCAGACCCCCGGTCACTTTGAGATGAGCGCTTCCCAGTATGCGAACCCTGCCAACAAGGGGGCTTTCGTCAACAAACTGGACTTCGTCGTCCTGGCGGCCCTGGAGATCGACACCGACTTTAATGTCAACGTTCTCACCGGATCCGACGGTGTGCTTCGCGGCGCACCCGGCGGACATCCCGATACTGCAGCTGGTTCCAAGGTCTGTATTATTGTCACGCCTCTGACCCGTGGCCGCATGGCTACCGTCTGCGAGAAGGTGGTCACAGTTACCACCCCCGGCGACTGTGTGGATGTTCTGGTCACCGATTATGGCATCGCCGTCAATCCCTTGCGCCAGGATCTTATCCAGTGCCTGGATAACGCAGGCATCCCCCATGTCTCCATTGAGAGTCTGAAGGAAAAGGCCTACAGCCTGGTGGGCACCCCCGATGACCTGCAGTGGGAGGACAAGGTGGTTGCTGTCCTGGAAGCCAGAGACGGAACCATCCTGGATGTAGTCCGCAAAATCAAGCCCTACACCGGCGAGTGATCCGTAAATAACCGGGGCAGATCCTGCCCCGGAAATAAATAAAGAAAGAGGTACACACTATGAGCGAAATTCTTGTTGGCGTACTTGGCTTTTTGACCATCATCGCCATCGTCACCACGCTGTTCAAGAGCAAAACCCTTCCCAGCATCGCATTCATTGTTTTCCCCTCTATCCTGGCACTGATCCTGGTTGCCATTGGCTACTACAGCTTTGACAACATCGGCGATCTCATCAAGGCTGGCTTTAACTCCACCGGTAAGACCGCTGCCCTGTTCGTATTCTCTGTCCTGTACTTCGGCATCATGACCGATGCCGGTATGTTCGATGTCGTCATCGGTAAGCTCATGAAGATGGTCGGCGGCAATGTGGTGGGCGTTGCCCTGATGACCTGCATCATCGCTCTGATCGGCCACCTGGACGGCGGCGGTGCTTCCACCTTCTGCATCGTCATCCCCGCAATGCTTCCTATCTACAAGAAGATGCATATGCGTCCCACCAGTCTGCTGCAGATCTCGGTTCTGGCTATGGGCGTTCTGAACCTGATGCCCTGGGCTGGCCCCACCATGCGTGCTGCCTCTGTTCTGGGTATGGAAGCCGGCGCTCTGTGGGGCACCATCATCCCCATCCAGATCTTCGGCGTTGTTCTGGCTGTCGTCCACGCTGTAATCGTCGGCTTCATCGAGAAGAAGCGCGGTGCGGGTCTTGACGGCCGCCTGGCTCAGATTGAGGGCGATGTGGTCATCGAGGAGACCGAGGCTCAGGCTGCCAACGAGCTGGCTCGTCCCAAGCTGTTTGTCTTCAACATCATCCTGACCGTTGCCGTCATCGCTCTGCTGATCTGGGACCGTCTGCCCAGCTACGTGCCCTTCATGCTGGGTGTGGCAATCGCCATCCTGGTCAATTACCCCGGCGCAAAGATGCAGAAGAAGATCATCAACTCCCACGCTGGCCCCGCTCTCATGATGTGCTCCACCCTGATGGGCGCTGCTGTCCTTATGGGTATCCTGGTCAAGTCTGTGAAAGTGGACGGCGTTGCCATCCCCAGCGTTGTCACCTGTATGTCCGACCTCATCAAGATGGGTCTGCCCGCAGCTCTGGGCCGTCACCTGCCCCTGGTCATCGGTATTCTGTCCGTGCCTCTGGCTCTGGCCTTCGATACTGACTCCTATTTCTACGGCATGCTGCCCGTCATGATCGGCATCGGTGAGGGTTTCGGCATCGAGGCTCTGCCCATCGCTATTGCTATGGTCGTCTGCCGTAACTGCGCCACCTTCATCAGCCCCATGGTCCCTGCTACCTTGCTGGGTGTGGGCCTTGCAGATGTGGATATCAAGGATCACATCAAGAATTCCTTCCTGTGGGTCTGGGGTTTCTCCACTCTGTGCCTGGTGTTTGCTATCCTCATCGGCATTATGCCTCTGTAATGGGCAAAGCTTACCGCTTACAGCACTTCCGTCCCTGAAATCTGGCAAATTTCGCTGAAATGACTTTTCCCCAGCTTCCCGCTAACAGACCGGGGAGTTGGGGATTTTTTATTAGACTATCTGCCAATTTAATGGTATGATATGTCTGAAATGAGGTTTCTATATGAGTTATTCCATTCAAAAAATTTCTTTGGAGGATCCGGGGATGCGTGCCCGAGTGGAACAGCTGCTCCATGATGAGGGCATCCGCCTGGATCGCCATCTGGATTATACTTGCGGTGTCTTTGACGAAGACTACCAGCTGATCGGCACCGGCAGCTGTTACGGCAATACCATGCGGTGCTTTGCCGTGTCCGCCCAGCACCAGGGCGAAGGGCTTCTGAATCAGATCACCCAGCACCTGATGGAGATGCAGATGAACCGGGGCAACTTCCATCTTTTCCTGTATACCAAACCCAACGTAGCAAGGCTCATGGGGGATCTGGGCTTTTATGAGATTGCTAGAGTAGACGGCCTAGTATTCATGGAAAACAGAAAGACCGGCTTTTCCGGCTTCTGTAAACGGCTGGCCTCCAAGGCTCGCAGCGGTAATTCCGTTGCCGCTCTGGTGATGAACGCAAATCCCTTCACCCTAGGACACCAGTACCTTGTGGAGAAAGCCGCTCGGGAAAATGATGTGGTGCACCTGTTCGTCCTTTCCGAGGATGCAGGTCCCATTCCTGCCGCCGTCCGAAAAATGCTGGTGGTTCAGGGAATTGCCCATCTGGAAAATGTGATCATCCACGATTCCGGTCCCTATCTCATCAGCAACGCCACCTTTCCCAGTTATTTTCTCAAAGATGAGGACACGGTGATCCGGACCCAGGCACAGCTGGACATCCAGGTGTTCCGTGGGATCGCCCAGGTATTGGGAATCACCCGCAGATATGCCGGGGAGGAAAAATCCAGCCATGTGACGGCGCTGTATAACGAAGTCATGGCACGGATGCTCCCGGAGTTTGGCATCCGGTTTCTGGAGATCCCCCGGTTGGAGCGGGGCCGGCAGACCATCAGCGCCAGCGTGGTCCGCCAGCGAATCCACGACGAAAGAACGGAGGAAATTCGGGAGCTGGTCCCAGCTTCTACCTATGACTTTTTTGTTTCCCCTGCCGGTGCACCTGTCTGTGAGGCTATCCGACAGACCCAGGACGTGATCCATTACTAGGAGGAATTTAACATGGAGGTTTCTCTTCCCGAGATGCTGGAAGCCAGAGAGCAGCGGGCCTTCCGGCAAATGCGCCTGATCCGGCAGTATCATCTGCCCATTATCAGCTTTTCCCTGAATATTCCCGGCCCTGTGAAGGACTCTCCTCTGATCCGCAGAGGCTTTGAGGCAGGGGTGCTTGCCCTGGACCATAGGCTTCCCAAGGGTAAAGTCATAGCGCGGCAGATCATTCACGCTGTCACTGGCTGTGAAGCCATCTATGTTATGAATCTGGATGCAGTGGCTGCGAAGAAAATCACCACCGCCATCGAAGACGATCATCCTCTGGGTCGTCTCTTTGATATGGACGTGATCGGACTGAATCTTCAGAAGCTGGATCGGGAAGTGGTGGGCGGAAAAAGCCGCAACTGCCTGATCTGCGGTGCACCGGGACGCAGCTGCGCCTCTCGGAGACTGCACACCGTCGCGCAGCTTCAGCAGAAAGTGCATGATATTCTCAGCGACTATTTCCGCCGGAAAGACCGGGAGAAAATCGGCAGTTGGGCAGTACAGAGTTTATTAGATGAGGTGTGCACCACCCCCAAGCCCGGCCTGGTGGATCACAGAAATTCCGGCAGCCACCAGGATATGGATATCTTTACCTTCATTGCCAGCGCCGCCTCCCTAGGCCCCTATTTTGAGACCTGTGTGGGCATCGGTCAGTGTACCCAGGCTGCTCCCCCTGAGGAGACCTTCTTAAAGCTCCGTCAGGCCGGACTGCGGGCAGAAGAAACCATGCAAGAGACCACTGCAGGGGTGAACACCCACAAGGGAGCTATCTTCACCATGGGGCTGCTCTGCGGCAGTGCAGGCAGGCTTTGGAACCCAGAGGGTACCTGGAACCTCTCCGAGATCTTCCAAGAGATCTCCCACATGACAAAAAAGGAGCTGTGCAGCGAACTTAACCGCCTGGGATCGGATACCGTTGGAGAACGGCTGTATCACGAAAACGGCATTTCCGGGATCCGGGGAGAAGCGGCCGCCGGCTTTCCTTCCGTGGAAACCATGGGGCTCCCTGTATTTCGACAGCTGCTGGCACAGGGGCTGGATAAAAATATGGCGGGAGCTGTCACCCTGCTGCACTTGATCGCCAACGTGATAGATACCAACATGATTTCCAGAGGTGGTCTGGAAGGGGCGCGCAGAGGTGCAGAGGCCGCAGGAAGATTGATCGCACCGGGACACTGTCCCACATGGACGGAGATCGCTGCCCTGGACCAGCAGTTCATAGCAGAGAATCTCTCCCCTGGTGGATGTGCCGATTTGCTGGCGGCTGTCTATTTCGTGGATCACTTTTCCTAAACTGCGGGATCTGCACCTGTGTGCTCCCGAGAATACTGCTGTGTTTTTTTGTAACATCAATCGAGCAGGAGGGGTCCGACCTCTCACACCACTGTACGTACGGTTCCGTACAGGTTGGTTCAATCGCATAAGTGCAGGGACTCGCACCTGTCGGATAAGCTGCAATATCCGGCTCGTGCGAGTCTCTTGTTCGTTATAGAACTCTGTAAAACCGGACTTCCGGTTACAGCTTTCTTCAGATCCTGCCTCACGGTAGACACCCTTGCTGTTCAGCTATGCACTTCTCACCACCGGGCGTGCTCGGGACTTTCACCCGTTAGCTTTCGCCCATGCCGGGCGCACAAGAAGACGAGTAAGCACCCCTTTTCGGGGAAACTTACTCGTCTTCTTTCGTGGGCCTATTTTGCCCTCTTTTGTATGTTGGAAATGGGCTTTACCGAAAATTATCAGCAAAGGCTGGCCTGATATTTTTTCTTTGCACTGATCTGTAACACAGCAACAACGGCGACCAAAGCCAATCCAAGCGCGTCCGTAAACAGGCCGGGATATACAAGCAGCAATCCTCCGGTGACGCAGATCACACGCTCATACCATGTCATGTGATGCAGAATGTATCCTTCCAAAGAAGCGGAAATCGCAAAAATGCCCACAAAGGAAGTGATGCAGATCAGGATGACCTCAGTGGCCGCAGTGTCTACAAAGAGCATTGCAGGATTCAGGGCAAACATATAGGGGACGATGAATGCTGCCACAGCCAGCTTGGTAGCGGTGAGGGCCGTTTTCATGGGGTTTGCCTGACCGATGGCAGCACCGGCGTAGGCAGCCAGCGCCACAGGGGGTGTCAAGTCGGCGACGATACCGAAGTAGAAAACGAAGAAGTGTGCGGCAACAATGGGCACGCCCATCCGAACCAGGATCGGAGCACAGGTGGCTGCCATGATGCAGTAATTTGCGGTGGTGGGAACGCCCATGCCCAGAACGATGCAGCAGATCATGGTCAAAAACAGCGCAATGATCACCTGATTTCCGGCAAGGGCGACAATGCCGTTGATCAGCATATTGGCAAGGCCGGTCATGGTGATGGTACCGGCGATGATACCGGCAACACCGCAGGCGGCTGCCACGGTGATCATACCCTGACCGCCGGCAGCCAGGGCCTCCAGCAGACGCTTGGGGGTGGGGCGATGGCCTTTATTAAAGAAGCTCACAAAGATGGTTGCCAGAATGGCAATGGCTGCAGCATACTGGATAGACTTCTGGTTGGTGCTGACCAGGTAGATCAGCAGTGCCAGGGGAAACAGCAGATAGATTTGCTTCAGAAGAGGACGGACTGCTGGAAGCTCCTCTCTTGTGAGACCCCGCAGACCCAATTTTTTTGCTTCCAGATGAACCGCTACGAAGATACCTGCAAAGTACAGGACGGCGGGCAAAATTGCCTTCACGGCGATCTGGCTGTAGGGAAGTCCTACGTAATCCGCCATGAGGAAGGCAGCTGCTCCCATGATGGGGGGCATGATCTGTCCACCAGTAGAGGCGGCAGCTTCTGCTGCGGCGGCAAACTCAGGCTTGTAGCCGGTCTTCTTCATCAACGGGATGGTAACGGAGCCGCTGCCCACGGTGTTGGCAACGGAAGAACCGGAAACCATGCCCTCCATGGCGCTGGCAACCACAGCAACCTTGGCAGGACCGCCGGAGAAGCCGCCCACCACGGCGTTGGAGATGTTGATAAAGAAATCCGCAACACCGGTGCGCTCCAGGAAAGCACCGAAGATAATAAATACCACAATGAACTTAGAGCAAACATTGATAGGAGTGGAGAGAATCCCCTCTTTGCTGTAGAACAGGTACCGGACGGTATAATTGACTTTCCCCCAGAAGGTGGGGTTGGACAGCCCCCAAAGCAGTGCATAGACCAGAAAGGCTGCTGCCACGATGAGAATGGGAAGGCCCACACTTCGGCGGCACACTTCGGCGAGTGCCAGAATGCCAACGATGCCGATGATGATCTGATAGGTTTCAAATTTGCTTCCCTGCTGGATAATATCTGTGGCATTGAAGGTAAAATACAGGAACGAGCCTACACCCAATACCATGAAGAGAATGTCGTACCAGGGCATGAAATTGACCTTCTGGTGGCCCTTGCGGGCAGGGAATACCAAAAAGCCAAGCAGAATAATGAACGCCACAAAGGAAGTCAGCCGCAGTTCCTCCAACCAGCTGGTAAACAGAGTAACATAGAGGCAGAACAGAGAGAAGGATGCCAGAATGCAGTTGACTACGATTCTGGGGGTTCCCTCCCAGAGGCGCACATTGGATTCCCGGTCATACTTCTTCATGACGGACTCCAGATCCGCAGGCTCCTCCTGAGGGACTGGGGTTTTCTTTTTAAACAATTGCATGGGGCCTTACCTCCTGGGATTGATATAGACAAGTGGCTGCGGGAATGACTCACCGCAGCCACTGCCAGTCATTTTATTCGACAGTGACGCCCTTCTCGGCGAAGTACTTGGCAGCACCGGGGTGGAAGGGGGCAGTCATGCCGCTGGTTGCATTTTCGATGCTGAGTTCAGCACCCTTGCTGTTTTCTGCGGCAATGGCATCTGTGTTCTCAAAAATCGCCTTGGTCAGGTTGTAGACTGCATCCTCGGAAGCGTCTGCATTGACGATCAGGGTGGCCTTAACGGTAACGGTCTTCAGATCCTCGTCCTGGCCCTTATAGCTTCCGGCGGGAATGGTGTATTCCGTATAGAAGGGGCAGGCGGCCATCATGCTGGCTGTCACCTCGCCGTCGATAGGCACCAGGAATGCGTCGTTGGTGGTGCACAGCTCCGTGATTGCGGGGGTGGGGGCACCGGCGACCATGAAGGCGGCATCGATCTTACCGTCCTTCAGGGCATCGGTGCTGTCAGCGAAGCTCTGATACTGGGGAGTGATGTCCGTCTCACTGAGACCGGCGGCTGCCAGAACGTCCATGGCATTGAAGTAAACACCGGAGCCCGGGGCACCGATGGAGACGGTCTTGCCCTTCAGGTCAGCAACGGATTTGATGGTGGGGTTCATGGTGACCAGCTGGACAGCCTCTGCGTAAAGGCCGGCAACCACCCGGAAGGACTCCACCTTACCATCATCAGCGAAGGAACGGGTTCCCTGCCATGCATAGCTCATAACGTCAGACTGAACAGTGCCCAGCTGATAGTCTCCGGCATCGATTCCCTGGATATTGGCCTTGGAGCCATCTGTAGAGACGACTGTTACATCAATTCCACCGTGATTTTTGATGTACTGACCCAGTACACCGCCGTAGCCGTAATAAGTACCGGCGGTACCGCCTGTACCCATGACCATCTTCTGTGCTGCTGCACCTCCGCCGCAAGCGGTCAACGTGAGCACGAGGGTCAGCACCAATGCTGCAGAAATTACCTTTTTCATATTTGTTCCTCCCTTTCTTTGGATTCCATCCAAAAATTTATAGTTCAGATTATACACGATATCCTCCCGTTACGCAAGATGAAATATGAACTTTTTCATATAAGAATCCAGACACACCTCTGTGACGAACCCGATAAAGGGGCGGCTATCCCGGAAAATGCAAATTTTTATGCAAATTTGTGCTTTCAAAATTCGCGCTTATTACATTTTAACAAATCCACAGTATATGTACAGTTGTTTTTTGACTAACAACCATTTATGGTATGTTGACCATAATTAAAATGATATATCTGTATATAATGAACAAACATACAATCAAACGGAATGCCAGAGAAATCAACAAAATGCCAATTCTATTCAAAAAATATAATTTTTCGCAGAAATATGTTTTTTCTGCTCCAGGGCCTAAAAAAGCTGGTATCAGAAATTTATGCATTTTTACTTTTTGATTCTTGCATTATGGAAGAATACCCCGCCGCTGGGCCGGGGGCTCCGGGACGTTTAGCAAGCTTTTTTTGACAGAGAAATGCAGCAGATCCTTCTCTCGACCGATGGATACAGAGAGGACGGGCTTCCGGCAGCAAAAACACCTGAAAGGTCTGGGGTGAGCCGGTTCTTTCAGGTGCTTAAATAGGGCTTGCTGAAGATCTCTGAATTCTTTCTGTTTCCCTCGTAAAATAGAAAATAGAAAATGCTTATCGGCTTAACTCAGCAAGCCCCTATATCTTGTAAAAGTCCGAAATATTGGACAGATCATATGGGATAAGTCCCACAATGACTGAGTATCTTGTTCATCTGCTGACGGAGATTCCCAAACACATGGAGGATACCAGCCTGGACTTGACTCCGAGCTTTTGCAAACTGGATGAGACATCCAAGGTCGAAGCCGCTTTGAATCTGACAGCAAGGAAAGCTGTTCTCAGACGGTTTCATTGGTGCGCTTTTTTGAAAACGAATTTTTAGAATAAAATGAGCCGCCGTGCATATTTTCAGCAGAGCCTAAGCGCCCCAAATGGACATGATTTGTAAGGAAGGACCAAATAACAGTTTTTATCCATATATAAAAAGACAAGTTATTGGATATAACAACAAAAATAATTGTATAGTAATGACGAGAGAAGGAGGCGGAAGCACACTATGCTCAAAAATAGTAAGCGGTTACAGCAGCAAATGCGATATGCACGAAATGACTAGAAACAAATATTTATCGGATAACAATAGAAGCAGGGATACCGAGCTGCTAAGGATTTTTGTGATGTCAATATTGGAAATCTGACTGCTTCCCACCGCCATATCATCTGCCCATGCCTATCCCGGGGCGCTTTTAGAACAATCCTTGACCGAACCACTGGGGGATGCAAACCTCACGATGTTGAAAGCATTGGTTTGATTTTTGCGAATTATTATACAATTATTTTGAATGGAGGCTTCAATTATGAAGAAGAATGAACTTGCCGCGTTGTGCACACCATGCTGAAAGCTTTTGCTGATGACAAGGCTATTGAAAAGCTCTGTGCAGAGGCCAGGGATATGGGCACTGCCTCTGTGTGTGAACCCTTGCTATGTTGCCAAGTGCGCCGAATTGCTCAAGGGAAGTGACGTTAAGGTCTGCACCGTGATCGGGTTCCCTCTGGGGGCCAATACCCCCGGTGCAAAGGCCTTTGAAACCCGTGACGTCATCGCTAAGGGGGCTCAGGAGGTTGATATGGTCATCAACATTGGTTCTTTGAAGTCTGGGCGGATGGACGATGTTTATGAGGATATCAGAGCTGTGGTGAATGCTGCGGATGGAACTCTAATCAAGGGTTATCATCGAGACATGCTATCTTACGGATGAGGAAAAGGCGGCGGTTTGCAGATTAGCCAAGAAAGCCGGCGCCGATTTTGTGAAAACCGCCACTGGTTTTGGTACCAGTGGCGCGAATCCCGGGATGTCAAGCTCATGAAAGATACTGTAGGTGCAGATATAAAGGTCAAGGCAGCCGGTGGTATGCATACCTATGAAGAAGCGCTGGCCAACATAGAAGCCGGTGCCAGTCGTTTGGGGGTCAGTGCTGCCGCTGCCATCGTCGAAGGCGCAGAAGACTGACAGGTCAGGGTTCGGTCAGAAGACAGCGTGTCTCTCAAACGTAATTTTCAAGGTTTTTATCTGACGGCTCGCACCCCTTTGATTTGGTTTTCTCGGTTTTGGAGGGATATCTTTTGAATGGTATATGGGATACCGGAAATCTCCTGCGAAATAATGGGGGTATGCATATAACTTGGAAGTCAGAACCCCCAAAGAATAAAAAGAAAGCGCTTACATAGTATATGGGCAAATATGTAGTCTAATAGAATAGCTGCGAACATAACCCAACAGGATTTGTAGGAAAAGCCAAAATAGCCGCGTTTGACTATATGTAAATAGGCTGAAATATTAGCTAAAATGCTGAAAGTAATTGTACAGTATTGACAAATAAGGGAAACGGAGGTATGCTACGGCCAGAAAAGAAAACGGTTACAGAAGAGAGTGCAAACGTGTATGAAGCGACAGGAAACGAATATTTACACCATAGCAAAGGAAGCAGGCGTGTCAATTGCTACAGTTTCTCGTGTTATCAATCAATCTGCATCCGTTAGTGAAAAAAGCAGGAAAAAAGTTCTGGATGCTGTCGAAAAATTAAATTATGTTCCCAACATGGCGGCAAAAAATCTCAGTACATCGACTTCTACATCAATTGGCGTTGTGATTCCTGATGTGGGCAACCAGTTTTTTATGCAGCTGCTTCGGGGCATTACTGCGGAAGCAGATCTGATGGGATACAATATTATCCTGTTTGGCACCGACGGAAAGCTGGAGCGTGAGCACAGAGTGCTTGATTCCATGCGAGAGCTCAGACTCCGCGGGCTTATCATTGTTCCTGTTTCATATTCTGACTGGGAGACCATTCAGAAATTGAAGGATTATGAGTCCTTCGGAATCCCGGTTGTACTACTGGACCGTGAATTGATTGCCAGCGACTTCGATCGGGTGGTGTCTTCGGACGAAGAGGGCAGCTTCCAGGCAGTTATGGAGCTGATTCGACAGGGCCATCGAAAAATCGCTCTGATTTCTGGCCCTGAGTGCGTATATCCTGTTTACAAGCGATTGAATGGATATTACCGTGCAATGCGGACTGCAGGAATTGTAGTTCGGGATGAGTACATACGAAGAGCTGAGTTTACAGTGGATTCCGCATGGACAGAGGCAATGGCACTGTGTCAGATGCCAGACCCGCCAACGGCAATTTTTGCATTTAATAATAGTATAACCTATGGCTGCTTGAAAGCATTCGGCGAGATGAATTGGAAGCTTGGAAAGGATATTGCCCTGATTGGCTTTGATGATATCGAAGAACTGCAATGGTTGCGATGCAATATTTCTGTTGTAAGCCGCGATGTTCCGGAGATGGGAAGGATCGCCATGCAGCAGCTGGCAAGACGAGTGGATACCGGATATGAAGAGGAAGAATGTTTTGTTACTAATGTTGAAACAAAACTGATTTTGAGGGGTTCTGAGCAGTATCCGCAGGACTGACGGGGTGAGGCCGCGTACCCAGCGGGCCCTGCCTTCAGTTCACCTAAAAATGTAAGCGCTTACATTTTTGAAAGTGTGGAAAATGTAAATAATTTCCGGAATGAAAAATTAATATTTGTTGAATAATACATGATTTTTCGGACGGAGATAAAAATGATTCCCAATAACATATAGAAATGGAGTGAAACAGATGTCTAGGATCGTCAATGAGGCAGATCCAGTGGAGGAGAAAATCCAAATCAATCGCAGGCAAATTGAACACCGCGCCACATGGATGGGTTTTATTTACGATGAGATGGTCAAGGCCAATGTAGCGGATGCAGAAGGCATCCTGCGGCGTGCAATATTCCGGTGTGGTCATATTCACGGTGCGGAGTTTGCTGCCCGGTGCAGCAACCCCGATAACTGCGAAGCACTGGCAAAGGTATTCCTTGGAACTGAAGGGGCTTCTGTTGGACCATGTACCTTCAACATGAGCAATATTTTCTCTGATAAAGATAATATAAGAAATGATGTCGGCTATTGCGCACTGCTGGCCGCCTGGCAGAAGCTCGGTTTCGATGATGACCAATGTGCATTGTTATGTGACATTGCAATGGAGGGAGATCGCGGCATCGCAGATGCGATGGGCCTTAGTCTGGATCTGGAAAAGAGCCTGGCTAGGGGTGATGAGAAGTGTTCACTGCATTTTCTCAAGTGAGTATGACGGCACTTCACTGCTGCTAGGTTTAGACGGCTGAAAGAAAGGAGGATAGCGTTAATTTCTAGGATTTTAATCAGCTTTACGAAAATAAAACAAGTAAAAGATAGGAGAATGATAATGAAAAAGTTATTTGCAATTGCACTTAGTGCTGTGATGATGATGGGATGTTTTTCCGGCTGTGGTTCGCAGACAGAAGCACCTCCCAAGGACGGGAATATTAAAATCGGAGTTCTGGCCCCTCTGACCGGCACCAACGCCGAATATGGCAAGGGCTTTGAAGTCGGTACTCAAATGGCTGTTGATCGTATCAACGCAGCCGGCGGCATCAATGGACGTAATCTGGAACTGGTCATTAAGGACAGCAAGGGCGACCAGAAGGAAAGTTCCGACCTCTGCCGTATGTTCGGTGACAATCAGGAAATCATGGCTATCATCGGCGACTTTACCAGCGGCGCCTGCATGGCGAATGCACCGATTGTTGACGAAGCAAAAATCGTACAGCTGTCTCCCACTGCATCCAACCCTGACTATGCCGGTATGAGTGACTACTGCTTCAGTATCATGGGCCGTCAGGACGGCGAGGCTCCCTTCTACGCTAAGTACATCCTGAACAAGTACATGGGTGTTAAGAAGCTGGGTGTCATCTACATCAACAGCGACTGGGGAAAGTCATGCTATGATAACTTCAAAGCACAGTGTGAGGTAGAGGGTCTGGAAATTGTGGAAGCTGTCAACTATGTTCAGGACGAGAAGGACTTCTCCTCTCTGATTACTAAGCTGAAGGCTGCTGACCCCGAAGTTATCTGCATCATGGATCAGGGTGCTGTTCCTCAGATCATCAATCAGATTCGCGGCTCCGGTTGGACGGACATTCCTATCACTACGCTGGGACCTGGTACCTCTGAGCAGCTGATTGACCTGTGTGGCGAAAACGCAGAAGGCCTGCTGCTGACTTCTCCCTTCTTCTTTGACCCCCAGGATGCTGAACTGACTGCATGGAAGGATGAGTTCATTGAGAAGGCTGGCTTCGAGCCCACCATTCATCCTGTGTGTGCTTACGATTGTGTCAGCCTGCTGGCTGAGGCAATCAAGGCTTGCGGTGATGATGTTACTCGTACCAATATCCGTGACAATCTGGCTCAGGTCGATATCGTTGGTGTTTCCGGTCCTCTGAAGTTCAATGAGAGCGGTGATATCACTCGGCAGTATTTGATCTGCGGCGTCGAGGATGGAAAATATGTCGTTAAGGAAGGCTTCGATTATTCCAAAGAAAGCAATTAAGTAACTCATGCAGCGTCCACCTGCGGGCGTAGGTGGACGCTGCATCTTACCTGATGGGAGGAAAATCATGGAATATTTTCTCAACCAGTTGATCAATGGCCTGTGTCAGGGCTCTATATACGCTCTGATGGCAATTGGCTATTCGGTTGTAGTTGGCGTTGTCGGCATGGTTACATTCACACACGGTGAGGTGATCATGATCGGCGCATTCGCTTCGTTCTACGTATTCAATGCACTGGGCAACAACCTGCTGATGGGTGTTGCCGCAAGTTTTGCAGCGTCCTGGATAATCGGTATGATTGTTTACAAGGTTTGCTACGAGCATTTCTTCAATGCACCTCGCCACATCTCCTTGATTTGTACGATCGGCATCAGTATTCTGATCAAGAATCTGGCTCAGATTGTCTTTGGACCGAATCAGATGCCCATGCTTAATGTGGTTAAGAACAGTGTCTATAAGATCGGACCTGTTCAGATTTCAACAGTTCAGATCCTGGTCATTGTAATTGTTGTTGCGCTGGCCAGCATTCTGTCACTGGTATTTAACAAGACCAAATGGGGCATTGCCCTTCGCGCTGTCAGTCAGGACAAGACAGCTGCCTATATGATGGGTATCAATGTAAAGCGTACAGCAATGATCGGCAACTGCATCGGCTGCGGTCTGGGTGGCGTTGCTGGCATGCTGCTTTCCATTTACTACCAGACCCTCAGCGCAACTATGGGCGGCGCCTATGGCATGAAAGCATTCTCTTCCTCTGTCCTGGGCGGCCTGACGGATATCCGGTTCTCTGCCATCGGCGGCCTTTGCATCGGCCTGATTGAGAATTTGGGTATTACGATTTCTTCTGCAAGTTTCCGTGATGTGTTTGCATTCGGTTTCCTGATCCTGGTACTGATTATCAGACCCCAGGGCTTTGCCTCTAAGAAAGGAGCGCGGCCATAATGAAAGAATTTATGTTAAAGTCCAAAGCGCTCTGTCAGAAGCACAAGATTTTACTGAGCATCATACTCCTGGTGGTTCTGGCTGTACTGCCTATGTTCATTAGAAAGAGCTATTTGATGGGCATCCTCTGCCGTATCCTGCTTTACGCAACTCTGGCAGGTTCTCTGAATGCTATCAACGGTTACAGCGGCCAGACCTGTATCGGACATGCGGGTTTCTTCTGCATTGGTGCATATTGTGAAGCAATCCTGGCTACCCGCCTGGGCCTGTCCTTCTGGCTGGTGCTGCCCATTGCCGGTATCGTAACTGCTGTTTTTGGCGGCTTGATTGCGCTGCCTACCCTGAAGATGAAGGGTATTTACCTGTCCATCGTCACCTTGGGCTTCTCCGAAATCGTTCGTCTTGTGGCTCTGAACTGGGAGGGACTCACCGGCGGCCCCATGGGCATCAAGGGTATTCCTGTTCCTACTTTGTTCGGTATGCAATTCTCTGGTTCTCGTACCTACTATTATATTTTCCTGACAATTGCTGCTTTGTTTATATTTGTGACTGGCAGAGTGGTTCGTTCTCGTGTAGGCCGTGCCTGGATTTCTATTCGTGAAGACGAGCTGGCAGCAAAGTCGCTGGGTGTGCAGACCTCGCGCTACAAGGCCATGAACTTTATGTATGGCGCTTTCTGGGCCGGCATTGCCGGTGCTGCCTATGCTCCTTATGTCCGGTTCATTGATTCTACTATGTTCACTCTGGATGAAGGCTTCAACATCCTGTCTATGGTTATCATCGGCGGTCAGGGAACCTTGGTAGGACCTGTTGCTGGTTCTGTGATCGTAAACCTGTTGACTGAACTGCTCCGTCCTGTTGGACAGTGGAGAATGGTGGCCTACGGTCTGCTGATCATTGTTATGATGTGGTGGAGACCTCAGGGACTGGTCGGCGCATCTGATAGTATCTTGTCTGGCAATACTGGAAAGAAAAAAATGAGCAGAAAAGCTAAGAAAGGGGTGTCGGCATGAGTGCACTGTTGGAAGCCCGAGGTGTGTGCAAATATTTCGGTGGCCTGAAGGCTGTGGAGGCGGTTGACATGACCGTCAACAAGGGAGATGTTTTTGGTATCATAGGACCCAATGGTGCCGGTAAGACCACCTTTTTTAACATCTGCTCCGGTATTTATCAGCCCACAAAGGGTGAGATTCTGCTGGATGGTGAAAAGATCTCCGGCCTGCCGTCGGACCAAATCGCCGGCCGCGGTATGGCGCGTACCTTCCAGAATATTCAGCTTTTCCGCTACATGAGCGTTCTGGACAATGTAAAAATCGGTTTTCATAACCGAACAAAAACCCGTCTGGGAGATGCAGTTTTCCACGATAAACGTTATAAACAGGATGAAGAGTTTGTTGTGGAGAAGGGAATTGAGATCCTGAAAAAGGTTGGTTTGCTGGAGTATAAGGATACACTGGCCGGCAACCTGGCATATGGTGTGCAGCGTAAAGTGGAAATCGCCCGTGCACTGGCTCTGGACCCCAAAATCCTGCTGCTGGATGAACCTGCAGCGGGTATGAACCCGCTGGAGACCCAGTCTCTGATGGAGTTTATCAAGCAATTGAATGCAGATGGTTATACCATTGCAGTTATTGAACACGATATGAAGTTCGTTATGAACTCCTGCAACCGAATTTTGGTGCTTAACTTCGGACAGAAGATCTGCGAAGGTACGCCTGATGAAGTTAAGGGCAACCAGCAGGTGCATGAAGCTTACTTCGGTAAGGGTATCATTGCAGGTGAGGCGGTGAAGGGAAATGGCTGAGAATATGCTGAAAATTGAACATCTCTCCGTTAACTATGGATATATCACAGCGCTGACCGACATCAATATGGAGGTCAGAAACGGTGAAATTATTACGCTGATCGGTGGTAATGGTGCGGGTAAGACCACAACCATGATGTCAATTTCTAACCTGGTCGATAAGACCGACGGTAAGATTACCTTTAAGGATGAGGATATTACCAATATGGCACCGGACAAGATCGTGAAGATGGGGCTGGCCCATGTTCCCGAAGGCCGTAAGATTTTTCCATCTCTGACTGTTTATGAAAATCTACAGGTAGGTACATTGGGCAATCCCAAACTATCCAAGGGTGAAATCAACGATTTGATCGCCAGATCTTATGACCTGTTCCCCCGCCTGAAAGAGCGGACCACCCAAGGCGGCGGCAGCCTTTCCGGCGGCGAACAGCAGATGCTGGCAATTGCCCGCGGCCTGATGATGGATCCAGACTTGATCATGTTGGATGAGCCATCCCTGGGCTTGGCACCTATTATCGTTGAAGAAATTTTTGAATTGATTATGAAAATTCGCGATATGGGTAAGACGGTCCTGCTGATTGAGCAGAATGCTTCCATGGCGCTTTCTATTGCGGATCGCGGCTATGTTCTGGAAACCGGCAATATTACATTGACCGGTAAAGGCAAGGATCTGTTGGTGGACCCTGAAGTCAAGCGTGCTTACCTGGGTGCCTGATAAAGCGGTTTTTACACATCGAATGACAAAAATAGGAGGTTTAGTTCTATTATGAGAAAGATTATCAACAAACCTGAAAATTTTGTAGACGAGACCATGGAAGGAATCATTTGCGCCTACGGTGACCGTGTCAAACTGCTCAACGGAGATAAGCGCGTTCTCGTGACCAACTACCCCGTACAGAAGGGTAAGGTAGGCATTGTCACAGCCGGAGGAAGCGGACACCTGCCTGTATTCCTGGGCTATGTGGGACAGGGAATGCTGGACGGCTGCGCAGTAGGCAATGTGTTTGCATCTCCTTCTGCTCAGAAAATGGCGGATATGATTAAAGCCTGTGATTACGGCAGTGGTGTGCTGTGCCTATACGGCAACTACGGCGGGGATAAGATGAACTTTGAGATGGCCTGCGAGCTGGCAGACTTTGAGGATGTGCAAACCCGCACTGTGCTGGTTTGCGATGATGTATGCTCCAGCCCTAAGGAGACTGCTGAACGCCGTCGCGGTGTTGCAGGGATGGTGTATGCCTTCAAGATTGCCGGTGCTGCTGCAGAAAAGATGATGAGTCTGGATGAGGTAGCCGCTGTTGCGCAGAAGGCTCTAGACAACACCCGCACCATGGGTGTTGCACTGTCTCCCTGCATTGTTCCTGAAGTTGGCAAGCCGACCTTCTCCATCAAGGATGATGAGATTGAGCTGGGCATGGGCATCCATGGCGAGCCGGGGATCGAAGTCCGTAAAATGATGACTGCTGACGAAATTGCCGAGACAGTCCTGACAAAGATCACTGAAGATATGCCTCTGAATGCAGGCGACGAGGTTTCCGTTATGGTCAACGGCTTGGGTGCCACGCCTCTGGAGGAGCAGCTGATCGTCTACCGCAAACTGCATGAGCTGCTGAAGAATCAGGGGATCAGCGTTTATATGCCTCACATCGGAGAATTTGCAACTTCTATGGAAATGGCCGGTCTGTCCGTCACGGTGATCCGGCTGGATGAGCAGTTGAAGGAACTGCTGAGAAGTCCTGCTTCTACTCCGTTCTACACCAATGCCAATAAGTAAGGAGAATCATTTTATGAATGTGCAGAATTTGAAGGATGCCTTCGGTCATATCAGTGCAATCATGACTGAGAACAAGGATTACCTGGTGGAACTGGATTCTCGCAACGGGGACGGTGATCTGGGTATTTCCATGAGCAGCGGCTATCAGGCAGTCAGAAACTATCTGGAAACCACTGAGGAGACGGATCTGGGCAAGCTGTTGATGCAATGCAGTTCTGTTTTTAACGAATCTGCACCGTCTTCTCTGGGTACCATCACTGCCTTCGGTATGATGGGCATGGCTAAGGCACTCAGGAAAAAGACAGAATGCACGCTGGTAGAATTGGCAGAGGCCATGGAAGCCGGTATTCAGATGATTATGGACAAGGCTAAGTCCAAACCGGGTGAGAAAACGATCCTGGATTCGCTGTATCCTGCGGTAGAGGCGCTGAAAGCTCACGCCGATGAAGACGCAAAGACCGCATTTGCCGCAGCCGCTAAGGCTGCTGCGGAGGGCTCTGAAAGCACCAAGCAGATGCGTTCTGTTCATGGCCGCGCAGCCTATTATGGAGACAAAAGCATTGGAATGCTGGATGGAGGTTCTGTTGTAGGCAAGCTGCTGTTTGAGGGCATCTTGAATTATTGCCAGGGTTAAAATTTGAAGGCGGTGGAGCTCACACCGCATTTACATAAGGAGAAGTTATGAATAAAGAGATTTATGACACCTATGTCCAGCTTCTGAAAGAGGAGCTGGTTCCGGCGTTGGGCTGTACCGAACCGATTGCTATTGCCTATGCAGCGGCCAAAGCCCGTGAAGTGCTGGGCTGTATGCCTGAGAAAGTGTCTCTACAGTGCAGCGGCAGCATCATTAAGAATGTTAAGGGCGTTACTGTACCAAATTCCGGCGGTCTGAAGGGCATTGAAGTTGCTGCAATGCTGGGTATCGTCGGCGGTGATGTGAATCGGGAACTGGAAGTACTGCAAACCATCAAACCGGAGCATATTGAGCAGACAAAGGAACTTGTCAGCCAGGGTGTGTGCCATTTCGGTCTGGCCAATACCACTGAAAACCTCTATATCTTGGTAGAAGTGGTGGGTGGTGACCATACAGCAGAGGTGGAAATCAAGTCCTCTCATACCAACATTACAAAGATCGTAAAAGATGGTCAGATCCAGTTTATACGAGATGAGGTGCAGACGGTGTCCTTCTCCGGCAAGGAAAAGCTGGACAAGGATCTGCTGAACGTAAAGGACATTCTGACCTTTGCAAATGAAGTTGACATTGCAGATGTTGAAGAAACGCTGAACCGCCAGATTGTATTTAACAGTGCAATCGCCAAGGAAGGACTTACTCACAATTATGGCGCAAATGTGGGCAAGAATCTTCTGAAACATTGCGGCAATGATGACATTCGGATTCGTGCAAAGGCTATGGCTTCGGCTGGTTCTGATGCCCGCATGAGCGGTTGTGCAATGCCTGTGGTGATTAACTCTGGCAGCGGCAATCAGGGTATGACAGTTTCCCTGCCTATTATCGAGTACGCAAAAGAAATGGGTGCCAGTCACGAGCAGCTGATTCGTGCTCTGACTCTGGGAAATCTGATTGCACTGCATCAGAAGCGCTATATCGGTGCGCTGTCCGCTTTCTGCGGCGCAGTTTGCGCCGGTGCAGCCGCAGGTGCCGGCATTGCCTATCTGCACGGTGCGGGGTACGAGGAGATCTGCCGTACCATTACCAATACGCTGGGCTCTGTAGGCGGCATTGTTTGCGACGGAGCGAAGCCTTCCTGCGCAGCAAAGATCGCTGCCTCTGTAGAGGCTGCAATCCTGGGTTGGGATATGAGTAAGGAAGGCGATACCTTTGCCGATGGAGAGGGTCTGGTCAAGGAAAATATCGAACGCACCATCGAAAGCGTTACCCGTATGGGCCGAGAGGGCATGAAGTCAACCAATACAGAAATTCTGAATATTATGGTAGACCAGTAATACGGGATTCCTGATCCGAAAAGAAAGGCATATGTTTATGAAACAGAAGATAACCGTTTTTGGCAGCTATGTTACAGACCTGATGGGACGCACCTCACATCTTCCGCTGCCGGGAGAGACTGTCAAGGGGTCTGTTTTCCAAATGGGAGCCGGAGGCAAAGGCTTCAATCAGGCTGTTGCAGCAAAAAAAGTAGGTGCGGATGTGGTGATGGTGAGCAAGATTGCTCATGATCCCTTTGGCCAGATTGCCATCGACATGATGAACGACCTGTCGATGGATACATCACACATGATTTATTCCGAGACATCCGGAACCGGAATTGCACTGATTCTGGTAGACGAAAAAACGAGTCAAAACGAAATCGTGGTCGTTCCGGGGGCCTGCGGAGAAATCACCCAGGAGGAAGTGGAGCGCTGTGCGCCGCTGATCCGGGAAAGTGCATATCTGCTTGTACAGTTCGAGGTCAATCTGGATGCTCTGGCGCGGGCAATGGAAATCGCCCATGAGGCAGGTGTCAAGATTATCCTGAATCCCGCACCTTATCAGGAGGTTTCTGATCATCTGCTGAGTATGGCAGATATGGTCACTCCCAATGAGACTGAAGCTGAGGGCCTGACGGGGATCTGCGTGGATTCCCAGGAGGCTGCTGCGAAAGCGGCGAACATACTCCACCAAAAAGGAATCAAAGATGTCGTGATCACGCTGGGTGGCCGTGGTGCCTTTATTTCATCTGGCGGAGAACAGAGAATACTGCCGCCGTTCAAAATGGATGCCGTCGATACAACAGGTGCCGGAGATGCCTTTAACGGCGGCTTGGCGGCCGGTTTGGCAGAGGGCATGGATATCTGGCAGGCTGCACGTTTTGCCAGCGCTGTGGCAGGTATTTCCGTGACACGGCTGGGTACTTCCAAGGCGATGCCTGACCGGGAGAACGTTGAAAAGCTGTTAGCGGAAAATCCACTGTAAACAGAAAGGAAGCATTGCAATGGAGCTTGGACTAAAAGGAAAAGTTGCAGTGGTTACCGGCGGCAGCCAGGGTATTGGATTTGCTGTTGCTCAGATGTTTCTGGAGGAAGGCGCCAAAGTTGCAGTTTGCGCCCGGGATGAAAAGCAGCTGCAGGAGTCTGTATCATCTCTTCGTGCTTACGGAGACGTGATCGGCTTTGCAGCAGATGCCACGGATGATCAAGCTGTTTATCACTTTGCAGAGCAGGTCTTTCAGCACTACGGAAGAATGGACTGCTGGGTGAATAATGTAGGCGCTTCCGTGGCAAAGTCCGGGGAAGAGTACACAGCTGAACAGGTGGAGCGGACTGTGGGAGTCTGCTTCAAGTCTGCGGTATATGGGTGCCAGGCGGCATTCCGCTATATGAAGGGGCACGGCGGCAGTATTGTTAACATCAGTTCTCTGGCTGCCCGTTGCGGCACTGTGGGAAGAGCGACTTTGTATGCCCCCCTCAAAGCAGCAGTTGCACACATGGCTACAACGTTTGGCGGCGAATATGCGGCCTATGGTGTGCGGGTCAATGCGGTGATGCCCGGATTTACCATGACACCGGCGGTGAAACAAACGATACCAGCAGACGAGTTGCAAAGAAATATAGAAGGCACGCTGCTGCATCGTGCCGCAGCACCGGAAGAAATTGCTGCTGCTGTGGTATTCCTGAGCAGTGAACGGGCAGGTTACATTACTGCTGCTTCTCTGGAAGTTTCCGGAGGCAGAAGCGTTGTGCTGAATCCCTCTTATTCTTACGAACAAAAAGCAAAGCAAGAAGCGGCGCGTTCGTAACAAAAGCTTCTATAAGATAGGTGATTGTGCAATCTGTCTGCGGATGGGCTGCGGCGAGAGCCTTACGATTTTCATTAAAGCGTTGATTTTGTAGGCACTGCACGTTATGTAAATATGAGTAATGTGCATGACATATTTTTATTGTATTTTAGGAGGAACTCTATATGAACAGAAAAGAATTGGTTTTAAAGACTTTCCACAATGAGCCCACCGATAAGCTGCTGGTTGGCTTCTGGCACCATTTCCTGGAGGATGAGCTGGTTGATGGCCTGCATAATCCCGAATACATGGTTGAGAATCTGGAAGGCGCAAGAAAGTTCAAGGAAGAATTCGATCCTGACTTCGTCAAGGTTATGACCGATGGCCTGTTCTTCATGCCTTTCAACTACGAGGATATGCATTGTGCTTCCGATCTGAGAAATCTGAAGCCCACCGCAGACATGGATCTGTACTTTGAGAAGTCCATCGAGTTTGCCAAAAATTACAGAGAGATTTACGGCAGCGACGTGTTCATGTTCTACAATGTTTTCTCTCCTACTTTCCAGATCAACCACAGAATGAACCAGACCCATCCTGAGAAGTACGAGGGCCAGGAAGATGCTCCCATCGTTACTCTGCTGAAGGAAGATCCCGAAGCTACTCAGGTCGCTCTGGACATGATTGCTGATTACACCGAGAAAATGATCGATATGATCGTTGGCGCTGGCATTGCAGATGGCATCTACTTTAGCGTTTCCTGCTTCAACCGCGGCATTACTGCTGACATCTACAATAAGTATGTCACCGCAGGTGAGAAGAGAATCATTGCAAAGGCTAATTCCTATGCAAAGGACAATCTGCTGCACATCTGCGGCTGGAGAGGCAATAGAAATGATCTGTCCATCTTCACCGACTATGACTTCAGCGTCATTAACTGGGCTGTCCATGCTGAACATGTTTCCGTTGCAGAGGGCAAGAAGTTCTTCCACAACAAGTGCGTTATCGGCGGCTTTGGCAACAATAACACGGATATGCTGTGCACCGGTACCAAGGAAGAAATTCAGAATACCGTCGAAAAAATTGTGGACGAGGCTGGCACTACCGGCGTTATCATCGGCGCTGACTGCACCATTCATCTGGATACGCCTGATGAGCATCTGCATTGGGTATACGAGAAGGCTGAGGAAATCTCTGACAGACTGCTCAGAAAGTAAATATAGCGTATCAAAAGCTTGACTTCTGACCGAAGGGAAAGTGCATAGCCCTACAGGGGTGTGCTCTGTTCCTGTAATGAATGACAGTGAAGAGCAGCGGTCAGACCGTAAGCACTTGATAGCCACTCGATAGCAATGCGCGGTGGCCGTAAAACAGTAAAATTCAAAAAACAGGAGAACTGGGCGTTCTCGGGAAACGGCGTGACTTCGGTCACGCTGTTTTTCCGTTTATCGCCACATCCAGAGTAAGCGCTTGATAATCACCCGCCAGGACACCCCCTCCTGGGTAAGGCACAATCAGCTGCGCAAATTCAATAAAAAGCGGGAAACATTTTTCTATCTTAGACCATCTCCCGATCTGCTGAATTTCTCCGCTGTGGTCTATGGGAGAAACTCGGGCATTTGAGAGGCTGCCGTACATTCCTCTCCTGGCAGGCTCCGGGGCTGGAATGTGTGCTTATGATAGGATCTCAGATTCCGTGACGCAGAGCGATCCGGGGGGGAGGATTTAACGGTTACAAGGATTCCAACGCAA
>SAMEA104404103__coassemble_160_pt1 | contig 49889 bp, 44 predicted proteins | sample SAMEA104404103__metabat2_high_PE_024 | metagenome-assembled genome bin SAMEA104404103 (sample SAMEA104404103) | Balaenoptera acutorostrata
TTCTTCGGCAGGCTTTTCTTCTTCAGCAGGCTTTTCTTCTTCGGCAGTTTTTTCGTCTTCGGCGGGTTTGGGTTCTTCCGGTTTTTGGGGGGCAGGTTCTTCGGTTTCCGGCTTATCCTGTTCATCTTTTTCTGTTTCAGCGACTTCCTGGTTTTGGGCAGCAGGTTCATCCTGATTGCTTCTGGAGCAGGCGGTAAATGATGACAAAATCATCAGGGCACTCAAAAGCAAGGCAATGTATTTCATCTGTGATTCCTCCTATAGATCATGAATATCCTTATTGTAGCATAAAAATGTTGTTCCTTCCAGAAAAATTTTCTGGTTAAAGATATAGTGTTTTGTCTGTTCGGGAACACTGCATGAAACAAAAATTTTGTCGAAAAAATTTTAATGGGAGGCGACAGACTTCCCGAAATTTTTTGTTCTGATGGGAGTAAGATACAGCTATACCCACAGACCAAAGACGGACAAGCGTCAGGAAAACGGAGGCTCGAAGGCAAGATGGCAGTTGAAATACAAATCAGAGATGATGTCGTCACAGCGTACCTCTCAGGGGAAATAGATCATCACAGCGCAGTACAGCTTCGGGAAAAAATTGACGAAAGTGTGATACAGTCAGGGGCTCACCGGCTGAATCTGGATTTTGCTCTGGTGACCTTTATGGATTCATCGGGGATAGGCCTTGTGATGGGAAGATTTCGTTTGATGCAGGAAAATTCCGGGACAGTAGCCCTGCAAAATCTTCCTGCCCCTCTCAAAAAGGTCATGAGGCTGGCTGGACTGGACAAGCTGGCGGAATTTAAATAAGGATTTCCACGGTATCAACTGGAAAATGTGGAAAAAAATCCTTGCTCCCAATGGAGGTTTGGTGATGAAAGCAAGTAATACGATGCGCCTTTGCTTTGATTCAAAATCGGCAAATGAGTCCTTTGCAAGAACTGCGGTAGCGGCCTTTCTTTGTGGATTGGATCCTACCGTGGAGGAGCTAAGCGATGTAAAGACAGCCGTGTCGGAGGCAGTAACCAACGCCATCGTCCACGGCTATCGGGATACCATAGGAACTGTGTACATAACAGCAAATATCTATTCGGACAATCGGATCGTCATAAAGATCAAGGATAAAGGCTGCGGGATCAGCGATGTCAGCCAGGCCATGGAACCGCTGTTCACCACCGCTGCCGAGGAAGAACGTGCAGGGCTGGGATTTGCTGTGATGGAAAGCCTGATGGACAAGGTGAAGGTTTTCTCTCAGCCCCAAAAAGGCACGACGGTCACGCTGGTGAAGCAGATTGTCTCCAAAGGAGAAGAAAATGTACACAACAGCAGAGAATGACCGCAGCAAGATTATAGAAGACAACATGGGACTGGTTCACGCCTGCGCCCACAAATTCAAAGGAAAAGGAATCGAATATGATGACCTGTTCCAGGCAGGCTGCATGGGGCTTGTAAAGGCCACCGATGCCTTTGATACAGAACGAGGGGTAAGATTTTCCACCTATGCAGTTCCGGTGATTCTGGGGGAAATGCGGCGGCTTTTCCGAGATGGGGGAACAGTAAAGGTCAGCCGAAGCCTGAAGGAACTTTCTATGAAAGTGGCCCGCCAGAGAGAACAATTCATCAAATCTTATTCCAGAGAACCTACTGTCAGCGAGCTGTCCCTTGCCATGGATGTCAGCGAAGAATCCATTATCGAAGCACTGGGGGCCTCTGCTCCGCCGGTTTCCCTGACCAGCGAGGAGGATAGTTCGGAAATAGATTTGCCGGTATGTTCCCCAGAAGAATTGTTATCGGATATCATTTCGCTCAAACAGATGCTGGAACAGATGGATTCCAGAGATCAAGAGCTGATCCAGTGCCGATATTTCCGCAGCATGACCCAGGTAAAAACAGCAGAGCTTCTGGGAATGACCCAGGTGCAGGTTTCCCGCAGGGAAAAAAAGATTCTCCTGTGGCTGCGGTCGCAGTTAGTATAAATTTTGACATCTCCTTGTCTGTGCTGCTTTTTCATCCGGGCAGCACAGACAATATACATAAAGCCTGAATCGTACCCACTCTCAAAACAGCAGGAGGGACATCCGCAAGGATGCCCCTCCTGCTGTTTATGCTGAAAAATTTTATTTACAGGCAAAGAGTTGCGTGGATGACCTGGACTGCTTTTTCGGAAAGTTCTTCGTCAACCAGTACGGAAATTTTGATTTCACTGGTGGAAATCATGCTGATATTGATGTCGTTTTCGCCCAGAATCTCAAACACTTTTGCGGCAACACCAGGGTTGGAAAGCATATCGGAGCCAACGACGGATACTTTGGATACAGTATCACAGTAGGTGACTTCTCCGGCATCGACGCTTTTGCGGAACACTTTGGTCAGTGCAAGTGCTTCCTGAAGGTGGTCGCTGGAAACAGTGAAGCTGATATCTTTTTTGCCGCCGAAGCCCACGGATTGCAGAATCAAATCCACATTGATATTATTTTCAGCGAAGGAAGAAAACAGCTTAAAAGCAATGCCTGGATTGTCCGGCACAGAAAGCACAGAGATGCGGGAAATGTTGTGATCTATTGCAACCCCTTTTACAAGTGATTTTTCTGATTTGCAGATTTCCCGGATTTGTGTTCCAGGGGTTTCGGGATGAATGCTGGAACGAACTTCCAGATTGATAGAATATTTTTTCGCAATTTCCACAGAACGATTGTGAAGAACATTAGCTCCGCAGGAGGCAAGTTCCAGCATCTCGTCATAGGTGATTTCTGAAAGTTTTCGGGCGTTAGGTACAATTCTGGGGTCAGTGGAATATACTCCATCCACATCGGTATAGATTTCGCATTTGTCTGCTCCCAGAAAGGCAGCAATGGCAACTGCGCTGGTGTCGCTGCCTCCCCGTCCCAGAGTGGTGATGTTATGGAAAAGGTCGATTCCTTGAAAGCCAGCAACAATGACGATGTTGTTTTTGTCCAGTTCGGTTTTCATCCTCTGGGTGTCGATGTGGATGATTCTGGCGTTTCTGTGATTGGATTCTGTAATGAATCCCGCCTGCCATCCGGCAAGGGAAACGACAGGATAGCCTTTTTTCTCAATGGCCATAGCCAGCAAAGCCATGGAAATCTGTTCTCCGGTGGATAGAAGCACATCCATTTCACGGCTGGAAGGGTGGTCGCTGATTTCTGCCGCTTTGGCAATTAGTTGATCGGTGGTATTGCCCTGAGCGGATACAACGACAATAACAGAATTTCCTTTGTCGTATGTATCGGTGATGATATCGGCAGCTCGAAGAATATGTTCGGCATTGGCAACGGAACTGCCGCCGAATTTCTGCACAATCAGTTTCATATGATTACCCCCGTATCTATTTCAGAATGATTGATAAAAGGCCGATATCCCCAGTAAGCTGTTTTGATGACGATATCAAAAATTTTTCTTTCAGCAGAAAAAGCTGATATCAAAGAGTCACTGGCGCGATGTGCCTTTTTCTGAAATTTTTCTTTTGACTATCCTATGTAAAATCGAAGGGGACAGTCACTGAAAAAAGGGGCAGTATAAAAACGCATCCTGGAAAAAATCAGGATGCGTTTGGATATCAGGGCATTATGCAAGGAAAATCCTGCCCAGGAGCTGGATTCCTTCTGTTTTAAATTTTTCCAGAACAGATTCAATTTCCATTGGAGTGCAGGCAGGAACGATCATGGCCAGTTCTGTATCTGGCTGATTTTCTCTGTGGAGAAGCTGCGCGTTTTCCAAAGTATCTAGAACGATTTTGACCTGCCGGGCATCTTTCAGCTTCAGACGAAGATAAAACTGGGCCGGACAGACTTTCCAATTTTCCACAAAGTTTTCTGCACTGTCTTTCCAACTCAGAGTAGAGATGGTGCCGGAAGCCTTGGCACAGTCGATGATATCAGAAACTACTGCGGAAGCGGTAGGAAGTTTTCCTGCTCCTCTGCCATAAAACAGGACATCTCCAACTGCGTTTCCGGTAACAAGGATGCCGTTGAATACATCGTCGATGCGGGAAAGCTGGCTTTCGTCAGACACCAGCATGGGAGCAGTCAGCATGGTCAGCTGACCGTTTTCTCGCATGGAGGCTTTGCCAATCAGCTTGATAACACCGCCCCAGTTTTTAGCGTATTCCACATCTTCCAGCGTGATATCGGAAATACCTTCACAGCGTACATATTCGGGATAAACATGGCGGCCAAAGGCCAAAGAAGCCAGGATGCAGATTTTTCGGCAGGCATCCAGACCCATAACATCGGCGCTGGGGTCAGCCTCTGCATAGCCTAATTCCTGTGCCTGCTGGAGCGCATCCTGAAAGCTCATGTTTTTTTGTACCATCTGGGTCAGGATAAAGTTGGTGGTTCCGTTGAGGATACCTTTGATTTCCTGGATTTGATTTGCACCCAAGCATTGGTGGAGCGGACTGATGATGGGGATACCTCCTCCAACGCTGGCCTCAAACAAAATGTTGGTGTTATGACTTTTGGCCAGGGACAGAAGTTCTGCACCTTTTTGGGCAATCAATTCCTTATTGGCGGTGACAACGCTTTTGCCATTGGACAAGCAGGTCTTGATGAAGGTAAAGGCAGGTTCGATACCACCCATAACTTCGCAAACGATATTGATTTCAGGGTCGTTGGCAATTTCTTCAAAGTCGAAGCAGAGCTTGTCCTGATAGGCAAGCTCTGGATGAGGGCGTCTGACATAGATGGATTTGATATCCAGCGTGCAGCCTGCCTTGCTTTCGATGTTGGGACGGTTTTTATAGAAAACTTCTACAATGCCAGAACCAACAGTGCCGCAGCCCAGCACAGCAATTTTTTTCATAAAAAAACTCCTTTGCAAAGGGAAATAAAGTAGAAAGCAGACCCCAAAAGGTACCGAGATTAGCTTACTTTGCTGACACGGACAACACCTCTGAGAGAACGCAGACGTTCCATCAGCTGTTCTTCTTCCAGAGTTACATCTGTCATGCGGATGGATACAGTAACGGCAGCAACGCCGTCAGAGGGGATGTTCTGATTGATGGTCAGAATATTGGCACCGTAGTCGGCCAGGTGGTTGATGACGGAGGAAAGAACTCCAGAAATATCCTCCATCGTCAGATAAAGCGTGATGATATTATTGGCAATGCGGGAATTGTATTCCATAACGCGATCCTTATATTTATAGAAAGCGCTGCGGGAAATATTGGCCAGTTTTACAGCTTCGGAAGAATTTTTAGCTTTTCCGGTAGCGATATATTTTTTTGCTTCTAAAACCTTTTTAAAGATTTCGGGGACTACCCTTTCATCCACCAGCAGGTATTTTTCTTCGTTAGACATAGTGAACTCCTTTCCAGTAATGCGGCTGCGCATAAATAGCAGCTCTTTTGACAGCATCAGGGTGTTGTGTCGGACAGACAAAAACTGTGCTCGTGTTTTGGCACACGATTATATAACAGCATGTTCCGTATACAGACAATATAACATGTATAGCGGACAAACTTCAATAGTTTTCAAGGATTTTCTCGAAAAAGTTCTTAAATAGGAATTCTTTTTTGTAAAAATACACCATAAAACTTTTGGGTCAGCCTTTTTTCCACAGACAAACTATGGTATACTTTAAACTTGTAAAGGAAATCAGCATCAGCAAAAATCTGCTGAAAATCAAAAGGAGAGAGGATCATGAAACAGCGCAGCGCAGAAATCATGAGTATCGGAACAGAAATTTTGATTGGCGATATCATCAACACCAATGCAGCCTATATTGCAAAAGAGCTGGCAGGTATGGGCATCAATGTATATCATCAGAGTGTAGTGGGAGATAATCCACAGAGATTAAAAGACAGCATCCAGCTGGCTTTTTCCAGAGCAGATATTGTAATCACCACTGGAGGTCTTGGCCCTACCTGTGATGACTTGAGTAAAGAAACGATAGCAGGTTTCTTTGGCAGAAAGCTTACGATGGACGAAACAGCCCTTCACCGCATTGAGGAACATTTTGAACGCATCGGCCGTGTCATGACCGACAATAATAAAAAACAGGCTATGATGCCGGAAGGATGCACCATCTTCCAGAATATGAACGGAACTGCTCCGGGCTGTGCCATCGAAGGTACAGGAGCGCAGGAAGGCAAAGTTGCCATCATGCTGCCAGGCCCTCCAAGAGAAATGAAACCAATGTTCGAGCAGAACGTGAAACCATTTTTGATGAAGGACAGCGATACCAAACTGGTGTCCAAAGTCATGTACTTCTTTGGCATTGGGGAATCCATGCTGGCAACTGTTCTCCATGATATGATGGAACAGAGCCAAAATCCGACCATCGCTCCCTACACCAAGACTGGTGAGGTTCGTTTGAGAATCACCGCAAGAGTACCAAAAGATGAAACCGGCGATGAGCTAATCGACCCAGTAATCGAGCAGGTAAAGGAAAAAGTTGGAGAATTTCTTTACGGCATTGATGTAAAGGATCTTCAGACTGCGGCAGTTGGAGCGTTGAAGGAAAAACATCTTCATGTTGCCGTGGCGGAAAGCTGTACTGGCGGTTATGTTGCAAAACGTATCACTGATATCAGCGGTTCTTCCGAAGTGTTCGAGTGCGGAGTATGTACTTATTCTAACAGAATGAAGCAGCAGCTTTTGGGGGTACAGCAGGAAACCCTGGAAAAATATGGCGCAATTTCTGAAGAAACTGCCAGAGAAATGGCGGCAGGGGTAAGAAAACTTTCCGGTGCAGAAATTGGCGTGTCCGTTACCGGCAACGCAGGCCCCCAGGCTTCCGAGGATAAGGAAGTAGGACTTGTCTATATCGGCGTGGACAGCGACAACCTCAGTGAAGTATTTGAGCTTCATGTAAACCGCAAGGATCAGAACGCAAGAGAAACGATTCGCTATCTGTCTTCTTCCCATGCCTTGAGCCTGATTATGAAAGCGGCCAAAGCGGCAGAACCAAAGGCATAACTTTTCCCCAACATAAACAAGGAAAAGTGGAAAACGAACAGGAGAACAGAACATGAAAATCACCAAAAAGATACTGCTCCTGATTTTTGTGAGCATTGCGCTGTCCTCCACGCTTTATCTTTGGAAGTGGGCAAAAGGGTCTTATGAAAATCAGCAGCTCCAACAGCAGCTGGAGGAACTTTATCAGGGCGGGGCTCAGGAAGACCAGGATAAAGTTCCCGGCAGTTCTTCGGAAGGCAGGGAGATTTTGCCGGAATACCGCCAGCTGTATGAGCAGAACAAAGATATTGTGGGGTGGCTGAATTTGGGAGTGTTCAGCACTCCTGTGGTGCAAAAAGACAATGCGTATTATCTGACCCACGATTTCTATGGACAGGAAAACGACCATGGACAGATTTTTCTGGACGAGAGAAATTCCCCGGAGCTTACCGATGACAACACGATTTTATATGGGCACAATATCCCTAGTGACAAGTCCATGTTTCATGTGCTGATGAATTTTAAAAATCCAGAATTTGTAAAACAGCACCCCATCATTTATTTGAATTCCCTCTATGAAAAGAATCAGTATGCTGTAGCGGCAGTCTATCTGGTGTCCACAAGGCCGGAACACGGAGAGGTATTCGACTATATCAATTATCTGAATTTCAGCAGCAAGGATGCCAAAGAAGAATATCTTTCCCAAATCAGGCAGCGTTCCCTCATTGATGCCGGAGTGGAGTTGAACCTAGAGGACAAGCTTCTGACCCTTTCCACTTGCAGCTATGAGTTTTCGGATGCAAGGCTCGTGGTGGTGGCGAGAAAGCTTCGGCAGGGAGAAAACCCGGCAGATTTCGGAAAGGATGTTTCTCGGAGAGAAAATCCTTTGATGCCCCCAATATGGACAGAGCTTTATGGATAAAAAACGCGGAGAAATCTTTTAAAGATTTCTCCGCATTTTCTTTTATTCGTTATTTATAAAATTTAGTTTAATCTTTGTGTACCTAGCTGAACCTGCTGGACTTTAACAGTTTTATTACTATCAGGAGATTTTAGTTTACTGAGTTCTGCCTCATAAATATTGAGGATGACAGCGTCCCCAACCTGCAAGTCCTCAAAGGAGATGTCCCTGACTTCGAGGCTGTCGTAATTGCAGTAAATCAACTCAGCATCTTTGCAGAGCAGAAAACTTTCTTCCCCAAAGGTATCGCCTTCCGAAAAATCCTTTACAGTTAAGATTTTTTCTTTCGGGTCAATGGCGGTGATGATGGCATTTACCCCAAGGTGCAGCACATCTTCCTCTTTGGTGGTACAGGAAGAAAATACCAAAATACAGGTAAAAATCAGAAATACAGAAAGAAGTTTTTTCATCGCAATACCTCCAGCCTGAAAAGTTGATTTTATTATAGCACAAAAAACGGCGGAGAGAAAGATTTACAATCTTTCTCTCCGCCGTAAGGCAGTTCACTTATTTTGCATCAAACCAGGTAACGCCGTCGTTGACATCTGCTTTCAGCAGAACCTTCATTTCAACTGCGCCCTGCATTTCCTCGGTGACGAGCTGGCGGACAGTTTCCACTTCATTTTCAGGTGATTCTACAATCAGTTCGTCGTGTACCTGAAGCAAAAGTCTGGAACGAAGTTTTTCTTTTTTCAGTCTGCGGTATACCCGAATCATGGCGATTTTGATGATATCGGCGGCGGTTCCCTGAATTGGAGTATTCATGGCAACACGCTTGCCGAAGTTGACGATGTTTTTATTGGAGGCGGAGATTTCCGGCAAAGCTCTCCGGCGGCCAAAGAGGGTTTCCACATAACCGTTTTCCTGAGCGAATTTTACGATGTCCTCCATATACTGGCGGACACCGCTGTAGGTATCCAGATAGCTTTGGATATAGCGTTCTGCTTCGGCTATGCTTACCCCGATATCCTGAGAAAGGGAGAATGCTCCGATTCCATAAACAATGCCGAAGTTGACAGCTTTTGCCTTTCGACGCATTTCTGGAGTGACAAAGAGAGCCGGCATATTGAATACCTGTGCGGCGGTGTTGGTGTGAATATCTGCATCGGAGTTGAAGGAATCAATCATATATTCATCGTTGGAGATATGGGCCAGAACCCTCAATTCAATCTGGGAATAGTCGGCATCCACCAGACGGCAGCCTTTCTTTGCCCGGAAGAAGGCTCTCAAACGGCTGCCCAGCTCGGTGCGGACAGGAATGTTCTGGAGGTTTGGTTCGGTGGAGCTGAGCCTTCCGGTACGGGTATCGGTTTGATTAAAGTGGGAATGGATTCTTCCATCTTCGCCAACCACTTTCAACAGGCCGTCCACATAGGTGGATTTCAGCTTGCTGACCTTTCGGTATTCCAGGATATGGTCGATAATCTCATGCTTGCCTCTCAAGGATTCCAGCACATCTGCATTGGTGGAGTAGCCGGTTTTTGTTTTCTTTTTGGCTGGCAGTCCCAGATGTTCAAACAAAACTTCTCCCAGCTGTTTGGGGGAGTTGATATTAAATTCTTCCCCTGCCAGCTGATAAATCATGTTCTTGTAGTCGTCAATTTTTTGCTCAAGCATCATTCCGTATTCGGATAAAGCCTGGGTATCCACTTCAAAGCCGTACAGCTCCATGGAAGCAAGAACCTCTGCCAAAGGAAGCTCGATATCATTCAGCAGTTTTTCCTGACCGTTGGCGACGATTTCTTTGCGGATGTGTTCTTCCAGGGGAACAAGGCAGGCACATTGTTGTGCCAAAGCCTGTTCTTCCTCCGAGAAGCATTCTGCATTCGTAACAGGCTGATTCAGCTGGAACTCTCCGCAGAGCAGGTCGATTTGATAATCGGTACTGTTTGGGGAAAGCAAATAAGCAGACAGCATCAGGTCATCTTCCAGATTTTCCAGAGAGCTGTTGTGATTGATGCACCAGCGGTAAACTTTTTTACAGTCAAAGGTGATTTTCTTTCTGTCCCCAGACAGGAAGGAAAGCCATGCCCGATAGTCGTTGTCGTCCTGTTCTGGATGAATGATGGTGAGAGTTTTTCCCACACAGACAGAAGCGGAAAGGAGAGTGTCTGGACGTTTTTCGTCCCACCGGCAAAGGAAGCTGACAACTGCCTCTGGGGCAGAATCCAGTAGTTCGGTCAAGGTCTTTTTCTGACAGTTCACAGGAGCCAAAGCTTCGGCGGAGGATTCTTCTGCAACAGGGATGTATTCCCCATGAAGATCCAGCTTTTTGATCATGCTGTTCATTTCCAGCGCAGTCAGAAGGGAGAAAGCGGCCTGTTCGTTTCTCTGCTGTGGAATGCAGTCTTCCACAGAAACTTCCAGAGGAACATTCCGGTCGATGGTGGCAAGGGTCTTGCTCATAAAAGCAGATTCTTTGCCGGTGATGAGTTTGTTTTTGATGGATTTCCCAATTTCCAAAGTGTCGATATTTTCGTAGATGCTTTCTAAATCAGGCTGCTGGCTGATAAGCTTTAGAGCGGTTTTTTCACCAATGCCGGCTACGCCTGGAATATTGTCGGAGCTGTCGCCCATGAGAGCTTTGATGTCAATGAGGTGAATCGGGTCAGTGCCGTATTTCTGGCGGAAATATTCCTCGTCGCAGAAGGTGGTTTCACTTTTGCCCATTTTGGAGCTGGCCAGCAAAACAGTGGTGTTTTTTCCGATAAGCTGGAGGCTGTCCCGATCTCCTGTGGCGATATAGCAGTGATGGCCTTGTTCTTCGCACATTCTTGAGAAAGTACCCAGAATGTCGTCGGCTTCGTAGCCTTCCTTGGTGACGATGAGATAACCCAGATCTGTCAGCAATTCCTTGATTAAAGGAAGCTGCTGAGCCAGTTCCTCCGGCATACCCTTTCTCTGAGCTTTGTAGCCGTCATACATTTTGTGGCGGAAAGTGGGGGCTTTCAAGTCGAAGGCGCAGACCACAGCATCCGGCTCCACGTCGTTTAATAGTTTTTGAAAAATATTCATAAAGCCAAAAACAGCGTTTGTGTAGGTGCCGTTTTTGGTGGACAGCAGTTTTACACCGTAGAAAGCGCGGTTTAAAATACTGTTTGAGTCAAGGCACAGCAGTTTCATGATAAAACTTCTCCTTTGTTCGGTATAGTTTCAGCGATAATCTATTGTTTATTATAGCATATTGAGGGTAAAGGTAAAGGGCAATTCGCCTAAACGCAAGGGAAAGAACAGGCTCCCAAAGTCAAAATAGACAGAAATAGACAAAGTTTTTGGGAAGGGGAAAAGTCAGCGGGACTTTTGCTTGAAGCTTTAAAAAAAGTCTGATACAATGATAAAGATTTTGCGTAATCAGATATTTGACATATGAAGATAGAAAGGACGATCTATTTTTGAAAATCGGAAGCATCACCCTTCCCAGAACAGCAGGTTTGTCCCCAATGGCGGGGGTAGGCGACCGGGCATTCCGGGAAATCTGCAAGGAATTTGACTGCGCTTATGTAGTCAGCGAAATGGCCAGCTCCAAAGGCCTCAGCTTCAAAAGCAATAAAACCCAGGATATCCTCTGCCTGTCCGACAAGGAGCGTCCTGCGGCAATCCAGATATTCGGGGACGATCCCCAAATCATGGCAGAAGCAGCTAAGTTGACCCTGCCCTATAAACCGGACATCATTGATATCAATATGGGTTGTCCTGCCCCTAAAATTGCAGGCAACGGCGGCGGAAGCGCATTGATGAAGAATCCAAAGCTTGCGGGAGAAATCGTCAAGGCGGTAGTGGGAGCTGTTGATCTTCCTGTTACGGTAAAGTTCCGCAAGGGCTGGGATGCTGACTCTGTCAACGCAGTGGAATTTGCAAAGATTATGGAGGAAAACGGTGCTTCCGCTCTGTGTATCCACGGACGCACCCGCCAGCAGATGTATGCCCCCAGCGCAGACTGGGAAATCATCCGCAAAGTAAAAGAAGCAGTTTCCATTCCGGTTATGGGCAACGGTGACGTAGATGACCCGATTTCCTGCAAAAGGATGTACGATGAAACCGGCGTGGACTTTGTCATGATTGGCAGAGGAGCACAGGGAAGACCTTGGGTATTTAAACAGATTGCTCATTATATGGAAACCGGGGAACTTCTTCCAGAACCGACTATGGAAGAAAAGGTAAATATCCTGCTTCGACACATCCGCCTGAGCTGTGACTATAAAGGCGAAAAAGTGGGTATGAAAGAAGCGCGAAAACACGCAGCCTGGTACTTCAAGGGCGGCTACGGCAGCGCAGCATTCCGCAGAAAAGCCTGCGAACTGAACACCTATGATGACCTTCTCCGTCTGGCAGAGGAAGTTTTGAGCCAGCCGGAAAGAGAATAGCAGAGCGTTTGGCAAAAGAAAATCTCCATGATTTTCAAAGAAAGCACTTTTTTCTTAAAGCTTAATTTGATATAATCATTTGGAAGAACTATAATTTTTAATGAAAGATAGGAGAACGATAAATGGACGAACAAGGGCAAAGCATTGTAGTAGTACCCATGCAGCCAAAGCATATTGAGGATTTGGAACGGTTGGAGCAGGAATGTTTTTCTACTCCGTGGAGCTTTGATTCACTGGTATCGGAGCTGTCCAATCCGCTGGCAGTCTTCCGTGTGGCAGAGATTGGCGGTCAGGTGGCAGGCTATGTGGGGATGCAGCATATCGTGGACGAGGGTTATATCTGCAATATTGCAGTTTTTCCCCAGTATCGTCAAAGAGGTGTGGCAACCCAGCTGATGGAAGCACTGCACCAATATGCCCGAGAAAATGATATGGTTTCTCTTTCTTTGGAGGTTAGGGAGTCCAATATCATCGCCCAACAGTTCTACGAAAAATTTCACTTTGAAACTGTGGGAAAAAGAAAAAGATTTTATTCCAATCCCACCGAGGATGCGCTCATCATGACCAGAACTTTTGGCGGTCTGTTTGAGTTTTAAGCATCAGATATATGATAGAAGGAGCATCGTATCTTGAAAATTCTGGCAATCGAATCCTCCTGTGACGAAACAGCAGCAGCTGTTATTGAAGACGGAAGAAAAATTTGCAGTTCTGTTATCAATTCTCAGGTGGAGGAACATAAGTTATATGGCGGCGTTGTGCCGGAAATCGCATCCAGACGACACGCTGAAAATATCTGCTCAGTAGTGGGACAGGCCCTCACCGATGCAGGTGAAACTTTTGACAGCATTGATGCTGTCGCTGTTACCTATGCTCCGGGACTGATTGGAGCTCTCCTGGTAGGCGTAAACTATGCAAAGGGTGTGGCTCTGGCTTCTGGAAAACCATTGATTCCAGTACACCACATCCGGGGACATATTGCTGCAAACTACTTGACCCACCCAGACCTGAAACCTCCGTTCCTGTGCTTGGTGGTTTCTGGCGGACACAGCCACATCATTCAGGTCAACGATTATACTAAATTTGAAATCATCGGCCGTACCCGTGACGATGCCGCAGGGGAAGCCTTTGACAAAGCTGCACGAGTAATGGGCTTCAATTATCCCGGCGGCATCTTCATTGACAAAGCCGCTCAAAAAGGTGTTCGGGGTGAATACCGTCTGCCAAAGCCAAAGGTAAACGGTTCTGAATTTGACTTCAGTTTCTCCGGGCTGAAAACCGCAGTCATCAACATTGCCCATCATGCAGAACAGAAAGGTGAAACTCTGAACATCAACAACCTGGCAGCAGATTTCCAGGGTACTGTGTCCGATATGCTCACCGACCATGCAATGCGGGCGGCAGAATTTACCCACAGCACCAAGATTGTGGTAGCGGGAGGCGTAAGCGCCAACAGCGGATTGCGTTCTGCTATGTCCAAAGCCTGCAAGGAAAGAGGCTATGAGCTGTATCTTCCTGAGCTGGGTCTGTGCGGCGACAATGCCGCTATGATTGGTTCTCAGGCTTATTATGAATATCTTGCCGGAAAACGTGCAGACCTTTCCCTCAACGGAGTGGCCTCCATGCCGGTAGACGAAGCTTTCATCATGGACTAAAATAAAAAGACAGTGTCCGAGGGATGCTGTCTTTTTTGCAAGGAGGGATAAGATGACACAAACATCTTCCAGAAAAAACTTTGTGGGTTTTCTGTTTTTGATTTTAGTGATTTTTGCTGGAGGCATCTTTGCCAGATATTCCAGCATCGACAGAGTGCTGGCAGGGATAAAAGAACCTTTTGAAGTAGGAGAAGTTCTGGCACAGAGGGAAATCGACGATAAAACCACTGTGATTTTGTGCTGCAATGAAAAGGAACCTGCCAAGCTTCAGAATATCATCATCAAAAGGACAGGTTTTCTTTACCATGCGGTAGACAAAAACGGCTTTCTTGAATTGGAAAAGCCTCAGGCTCTGGAACAGGGAAAATTAAGAGCCAATATGAATATTTCCTGGTACGACGAGGATAACCTTTCCTATGTGACAATGGCAGTAGTTTATGATGAAGCGGTGGAACAAATCTATTACGGGGACAAACCGATGGAAAAAATAGAGCACGAGGGGTATAAAATTTTCCTGATCTATGGAGAGGGAGAAGAACAGCAGTACCATCTATTCGGTCAAGATGGAAATGAGCTGACGCATCAAGCAGAATAAAAAACAGGAGTGTATCGTTTAAATGATACACTCCTGTTTTTATTTTAAAGTTCAGGGTCTGGCAGCACCATAATAACAGCACTGTAAGGGGACAGTCTGCCATCCTGGAAGCTTCCCACCAAAGGAATGGTTTGGGCAAGATAAAAGTCTTCAGGCACAGGCAGAGAGCGGGTATGTTCGCTGCGGTTGATGGCCACCAGCAGCTTCTGGTCTAAGGAGAACCGCAGATAAGAGCAGATATCCTGATCTACCAGCAATGGCTGGAAGCTGGCTTCTGCCAAGAAAGGCAGAGATAGACGCAGATGTCCCAGACGGGAAAACCATTGAATCAGTTCATGGTTTTCGTATCCCCAGGGGTAGCAGCAGCGGTTGAAAGGATCGGCGTAACCGCTGAGTCCAGCTTCATCTCCATAGTATAGGCAGGGGATACCTGGCAGGAAATATTGAAGTGTGCTGGCTAGTTTCAGCAGGGTCTGGCCTTTCTGATATTGTTCCATAGAAAGGTAGTGGTGTTCTGCTTGCCACGGCCGCTGTTTGCCTTCCATAGATTCTCCCACAAGAACCGTGATGGCTCGTGGAGTATCATGGGTGGAAAGGGAGTTCATCATAGCGTTCATGGCAGGAGCAGGATAATTTTCCACGATGGAAACTACTCTGTTCAAAAATTCCATGAAGTTTCCGGTCAGGATATATCCCAGCACAGCGTTTCGGAAAGGATAGTTCATGACGCTGTCCAGCTGGTTTCCCAAAAGATAACGCCTTCGGCTGCCGTAGCTGATTTTGTTGGAAGCATCTTCCCAAACCTCTCCAATGACAATTTTATCTTTGCCAAAGGATTTTACCGTTTGGTATACTCGGTCGATGAAGGCATCGGGCAGTTCATCAGCTACATCCAGTCGGAAGCCGGAAGCCCCCAGCTTCATCCATTTTGCCAGTACACCGGTCTGGGGATTGCAGATAAAGTTCATGTAGTCCGGCTGAGTTTCCCGGACATTTGGCAGGGTGATGAAGCCCCACCAGCTTTCGTAATCATCAGGATAACGCTTGAAGGAATACCATTCTCTGTAAGGACTTTGTGGGTCACGATATGCGCCGCTATGCTCGCCGTAGCGGCCAGTGCGGTTAAAATAGAGGCTGTCGCTGCCAGTGTGACTGAATACTCCATCCAGAATAACGGAGATTCCCAGCTTTTTTGCTTCGGCGCACAGGATAGCAAAATCCTCCTCGGTGCCAAGCAGAGGGTCGATGCGCATATAGTCCGCAGTATCGTAGCGGTGGTTGGAATGGGATTCAAAAATAGGATTCAGATAAAGGCAGGTCACGCCCAGGCTTTGCAGATAAGGGAGCTTCTGGGTGATTCCAGGCAAATCCCCTCCAAAGAAGTCAGAATTTGTGATTTCCCCTTCTTTGTTAGGAAGATATACCGGCAGATTTCCCCAGTCGTTTCGCAGGATGCGGTCAGTGGGAACATTTTTCTTTGGAGTTCCAGAGCTGCAAAATCTGTCTGGAAAGATTTGGTACATAATGCCGTTTCCCAAAGATTTTGGCCGCTGCATATCGTTGTCATAAACGGTCAGCTGCCACAGTCGGTCAGTGGGCAGGTCAATTTCTCCCCGCATATTTTCGTCAGCGTGGATGATGTGGGATGTTCCGTTTTCCTCGGTGATATTAAAATAGTAAAAATAAAGTTTTGGATGGGGGAAACAAATTTTTAAGGTGTAACGGTTAAAACTATTGGTACAGTGGGTCAGGCTCATCGGGAAGAATCGTTTGGCTTCACCGTCACAGTACAGTACAAAATCTACCCGCTTTGGAATCAGGTTTTTGGGCAGGTGAATGGCAAAGCGCAGACAAGTGCCTGCGGCAACAGCTCCAAAGGGTTCTTTGTACAAAGGCAGTCGGCTGTCATAGATACAAAAATCCACAGTATCGTTCCTTTCCGAGCAGAAAACCGAAAGAATCCAGTTTTCCGTAAGTTTAGTATAAATGGAAAAGCAGTCCAGGCAGCATCTGCGCCGGACTGCTTTTTATTCAGATAATCAATTAGTCCAAAGTCCAGATCTTATCTGCGTATTCGCGAATAGCCCGGTCTGCGCAGAAGTAGCCAGCCTGAGCGATGTTGTTCAGGGACATTTTCTGCCATTTGGTTTGGTTATTCTTATAGGTTTCCATAGCCAATTTTCTAGTCTGACTGTAAGAATCGAAGTCACGGAGAACCATATATGGGTCAGAGGTTTTCAGGCAGGTAGAAATCTGCTCAAATTTATCTCCTGCAATATTGGTGCCAATCATATCTACAGCCTGCTTGATGACAGGATTGCTGAGATAAATTTCGTTTGGATAATAACCTTCTTTTTTCAGCTTATTTACCTCAGGGGTACGCATACCGAAGATGAAGATATTATCATCCCCAACGGATTCACCGATTTCGATGTTAGCACCGTCCCAGGTACCGATGGTCAGTGCGCCGTTGAGCATCAGCTTCATGTTGCCGGTGCCGGAAGCTTCTGTTCCTGCAAGGGAAATCTGTTCGGAGATTTCACTGGCTGGCATCAGATGCTCAGACAGAGTAACGCGGTAATCCTCCAGATATACGATTTTCAGGATATCTCTGACAGCAGGGTCAGCTTCGATCATCTTGCCCAGAGAGCAGATGAACTTAATGATCTGCTTTGCCATGTAATAGCCCGGAGCTGCCTTTGCGCCGAAGATAAAGGTGGTTGGCTGGATATCTGCATGAGGATTGTTTTTGATTTCATTATACAGGGACAGGATGTGCAGAGCGTTCAGATGCTGACGTTTGTACTCATGAAGACGTTTTACCTGAACGTCGAACAGAGAGTTCGGGTTGATGATCTGTCCGGTCTGTTCCTTGATATATTCTGCAAATTCTTCTTTGTTGGCCAGTTTGATTTTTCCAAGACGTTCGTGAACCTGTTTGTCATTCTGGTATGGAAGCAGGTTCTGGAGTTTGGACATATCGTGCATAAATTCGTCGCCAATCAATTCTTTGACAAAGTTGTTCAGACGAGGATTGGACTGGTACATCCATCTTCTGGAAGCAATGCCGTTGGTAACATTCTGGAATTTGTTTGGCTGAATCTTGTAGAAGTCGTTGAACAGGGATTCTTTCAGAATATCGCTGTGGAGTTTGGATACGCCGTTGACGCTGTGAGAACCAACGATAGCCAGGTTGGCCATACGCAGCTGGTGGTTGTTGATAATAGCCATGCGAGAGATGGTATAACCGTCCAGATGATACTGGTCAGACAGCTGGTGGCAGAAACGATTGTTGATTTCAACAATAATCTGATAGATTCGTGGCAGCAGGGTGCGGAACATATCTTCATTCCAGCATTCCAGAGCTTCTTTCATAACGGTATGGTTGGTGTAGGCGAAGGTATCGGTAACAACTTTCCATGCTTCATCCCACGGATAACCGCAGTCATCCAGCAGAACACGCATCAGCTCAGGAACAGCCAGAGCCGGATGGGTGTCGTTGATGTGGATAGCGTTCTTTTCAGCAAAGTTGTCCAGAGTGCCATAAACTTCCATGTGGCGGCGAACGATGTCGGCTACGGAAGCAGCTACCAGGAAGTACTGCTGACGCAGGCGAAGGTTTTTACCTGCCGGATGGTTGTCGTTTGGATAAAGGATTTTGCTGATGACCTCAGCATTGGTGTTTTCGCCCAGGGCACCCTGATAGTCACCACGGTTGAAAGCTTCCATGTCGATGGCAGGACGTTTTGCGCTCCATACGCGCAGAACGCTGACACCTTTGCCGTCGTAGCCGGAAATCATGATATCATAAGGGATAGCTTTTACAGTGGTATATTCTTTGTGAAGAACATGATGATAACTGTAGTCCCAGAATTCTTCGATTCTGCCGCCGAAGTTTACGTCAACAGTGTGTTCTGGTCTGCATTCCAGCCATACATCGCCGCCAGGGAGCCAGTTGTCTGGCAGTTCGGTCTGCCATCCGTCGATGATCTGCTGTTTAAAAATGCCAAATTCGTACAGGATGGAATAACCCATTGCAGGATATCCGCAGGTTGCCAGGGCATCCATAAAGCAGGCTGCCAAACGTCCAAGGCCTCCGTTGCCAAGACCTGCGTCAGGTTCTACCTCAAAGAGGTTATTGATTTTGACACCCAGTTCTTCCAAAGCCTGCTCAAACTGCGGGAAAAGTTTCAAGTTGTAGATAGAGTTTTTGAGAGATCTTCCCAGCAGGAATTCCATGCAGAGGTAATAAGATTTTTTGCGGCCCTTTGCATTGGAATCAGCAATAAAATCTCTGCGTTTTTCTTTGAGAATTTTGCGAACCAAAGATGCACACGCTTTGTAGAACATCTCGTCAGTGGCAAATTCCTGGGAATATCCCATAGAATCCATCTCGGCCAAGATCATTTCTTTGACCTGAACCGCAGTCAATGTTTTTTTATCCATAATAAATCCGCCTTCTCTGCACCAAAGTGGTTTGCAGGAGACCCGGTGCAGAAGAGTATCTCCCCATACATTATAGTAACATGATGTTATAAATGCAAGCCATGAACAAACACCGTGCTAGATATATATCAGAACTATTCCTACATAGAATTATAGTATATTCACTGGATGAAAACAAGGCGAAATGACCAATCGTTCATAATTTGTCATCATGAACAGAAAATACAAAGTAAAATCTGTGACCCTTTAAAACTCCACAATAAATTTTCTAAAACTTTGTGTAAAGCCTGAAAAGAACTTGGGCTTTCTTTCAGGATTCCGCAGGTTCAGGTCTTTACTTTGGAGGGGGAAATCATATATAATAGAAATAATAATACTTAATATATAGTCCAGCACTTTGATTTTTGCATTATGTGAGAAAGGGTGATCCGTATGGCCGGACAAAACAAGATCAGAGTGGAGATCTGCGGTTCCAAATATGTGGTATCCTCCAACGAACCGGTAGAATACGTCAAAAAGCTTGCAAACACCATTGAAAATAAAGTAAAAGCAATCATGGATTCCAGCATCAACATATCATTGAACGATGCTTATTTTTTATCTTTGCTCAGCTATGCTGACCTGTATGACAAAAGCGTTCGGAATGCCGGCTTGCTTCGGAACCAAATTTCTGAATATATCGAAGATTCCACCAAAGCAAAGCTTGAGGCAGAGGAGCTTAAAAAAGAAAATGAAAAGCTGAAACGAGAAATCGACATTCTGCGGGAGAATATTGGCAGAGAGCATTGAAGGAGTCCTCTGGAAAGCGCAGAATTTGCTACAGCAGACAGCGCGTTTTTCAGACCTGATGAAGACATCAGCGATGATTATGGCGAGGATGAATACGAATACGATGGCGAGGAGTAGGATTCCCCAAAACAGTATATTCTAAACAAAGGACGGAATACAACAAAAATGAACTATCAATTTCGCTGCGCACAGCCCCAGGATGCAGATACAGTAATGCAGATTATACGGGAACGTGTGGATTGGATGGCAAAAAACAACATCCATCAATGGGATCAGGAATATCTCAGCATTTATCCGGCAGAATATTATTCCCGGAAAATCCAGGAAAAAGAGATTTATCTGGCCTGTACACCGGAAGACGAAATCGTTGGTCTGGTAGCGGTGCTGGAACAAGACCCTTACTGGGGCATCCCTTCTGATAAAAACAGCTATTATCTGCACCATCTGGCAACAAAATGCGGTGTACACGGAGCAGGAAAAGCCCTGCTGGATTTCTGTGAAGAACTGGCCCGCAAAAACGGAAAAGAATCTTTGCGGTTAGACTGTCAGAAATGCAACACCAGGCTCAATGAATTTTATGCTTCTATGGGGTATGAACGTGTGGACACGGGCGCAGTGGAAGACGGCGGTTATGTGGGAATAAGACGGGAAAAATCGTTGCAGTAAGAATTTCGGACACAAAACAGGATACTCTGTTCAGGACAGGGAGGGGAATTTTCCCTCCCTGTTTTTCAGGGAAAATTATGGGGGTATAGTCATGGCAGGGGAAAAAACACAAGCAAAAGCAGAAATCCTGGCTCCAGCCGGAGGCCCAGACAGTCTTCTGGCAGCAATCCACAGCGGAGCCAATGCAGTATATTTTGGAATTGGGGCATTGAACGCCCGCAGAAATGCAAAAAACTTTGATGAGGATTCCTTGAGGGAATCCTCCCTCCTGTGCAAAGAGCGGGGAGTTAAAATGTATATGACCGTCAACACGATGGTTTACGACAGAGAATACGAAGAACTGCTTCGCACCATCGAGCTGGCCTGCAAATACGGCGTGGATGGTCTGATCGTACAGGACTTGGGCGTTGCAAGAGTTGTTCGTCAGGTGGCTCCGCAAATGAAGATTCACGCTTCCACGCAGCTGACTGTCCACAATCTGTCCGGCGCAAAACAGGCGAAGGAACTGGGTTTTTCCCGTGTGGTTCTGGCAAGAGAAATGAGCCGAAAGGAAATCAAAGCTATCATCGACAATGTGGATGTGGAAACAGAGGTATTCGTTCATGGGGCACTGTGCATGTGTGTATCCGGTCAGTGCTATATGAGTTCTGTGATTGGAGAACGCAGCGGCAACCGTGGACTTTGCGCTCAGCCTTGCCGTTTGCCTTTTTCCAGCGGCAGAAAGGGTGACAGTGGTTATGCCCTGTCCCTGAAGGATTTGAGCCTTGCAGACCGAGTAAAGGAACTGGTGGAGCTGGGCGTTACTTCCTTTAAGATTGAGGGACGAATGAAACGCCCGGAATATGTAACAGCGGCAGTCAGCCAGTTCCGCAGTGCTCTTTTGGGAGAGCGGGCCGACATGGATTTGATGGCAGCAGTATTCTCCAGAAGCGGCTTCACCAAAGGATATTTTGAAGGTAAAATTGGATTGGATATGTTCGGTACCCGCCAGAAAGAAGACGTTATGGCAGGTCAGAAGGTCATGAAGCAGTTAAGTGATGCTGCATCCAAAGATGTTCCCAGAGCAAAGGTGGATTTTGCCTTTACCTTGCAGGAAAATCAGCCGGTTTCTCTAACTGCGGATGATGGTGAGGGACACAGAGTTACCGTTACCGGAGAGGCTCCGCAGAAGGCAATGAACCGCCCTACCAGTGAGGAATTGGTTTTGAGAAGTTTGGAAAAAACCGGCGGCACTATTTATCAGTTCAATTCTCTGGAAAGCGATATCGGGGAAGGGTTGATTTGTCCAGCTTCTGAGCTGAACGCTTTGCGAAGAAATGCGCTGGAACAGTTGAGCCAGGAACGTTCTTCTTACAAGTCCATTCCGTTCACTTGGGAAAAACCAGAAAAAGTCAAAAAATATCAGGCAGGCTCTTTTGGCTTCCGTGCGCAGGTAAGAAAGTTTGCACAGATTACCCCAAGGCTGGTGGAATGCTGTGAACTGATTGCAGTACCGCTGGAGGAACTTCTGAAAAATGCAGATGCAGTTTCCAAAGAGGTGCTGCCGAAAGTGGCAGTTTCCCTGCCGAGAGTTGTGTTTGGCAACGATGAAGAATATCTGATTCCACGTTTAGAGGAATGCAGAAATCTGGGTATCACTCATCTTTCCGCAGGAAATCTGGGAGGCGTTTATCTGGGCCGCCAGATGGGCTTTACAATTCATGGAGAATTTGGCCTCAATATCGCCAACACTACCTGCCTGGAAGAATATCATCGCCTGGGTCTTGCAGATGCCTTGCTTTCCTTTGAACTGTCTATGTCCAGAGCGAAAGGCATTGGGGGAACGCTGCCAAGAGGTCTGCTGATTTACGGAAAGCTTCCTCTTATGGTTACTCGAAACTGCCCCATCCGTCTGGGGGGATGTAAGGACTGCAAAGGCTGCGGAACCTTGACCGATAGAAAGAAAGAACAGTTTGAGGTTCGCTGCACCGACAGAAAATATTCTGAAATCTTCAACAGCAAGCCGGTTTATCTGGCTGACCGGATGGATGAAGTCAGCGGATTTGATTATGGTTTGTTGTACTTTACAGGAGAAAATCCAAAACAAATCGACCGAATCCTGACCAGATACACCCAAACCAACGAACCGATGGAAAACATCACCAGAGGACTTTATTATAGAAACGTAAAGTAGAATAGGATACAGGAGGAAATCATGTCTGTACTGAAAGTGAAAAAAGTAAGAGAACAGGCGCAGCTTCCCAGCAGAGCCACCAAGGGCAGCGCAGGTCATGACCTATACGCCTGCATAGAGGAAGATGTTGTCATAGCCCCGGGACAGCTGGAAAAAATACCAACTGGAGTAGCAATCGAACTGCCTGACGAAAATCAGGTAGCTTTGATTTTTGCAAGAAGTTCTATGGGAGTAAAATATGGCGTAATTCCGGGAAATGCAGTTGGTGTCATTGACTCGGATTATCGGGGAGAGCTGATTGTCTGCCTGAGAAATTACTCGGCAGTTCCATACACTGTACACCCACAGGATAGAATTGCCCAGCTGGTCATTATGCCGGTAGTTCTCCCAGTAATCGAAGAAGTGGAAGAACTTTCTGAAACTTCCAGAGGAGAGGGCGGATTCGGCTCCACAGGCAAATAACAGGAGGAAGAAAGATGAAATTGGTATTAGCATCCCAGTCCCCAAGACGCAGGGAATTGCTTAGCATGATACAGAAGGATTTTGTTGTACAGTCCAGCAGCGCAGATGAAACGATTCCCGCAGGTTTGCAGCCCCATGAAGCTGTGATGCTTCTCGCCCAAAAGAAAGCAGAGCAGGTGGCTGAAAGTTTTCCTGACGGAGTGGTCATCGGCTCTGATACAGTGGTTGTGCTGGACGGACAGATCATGGGCAAACCGAAGAATCATGAAGATTGTGTTCGGATGATTTCTTCTCTGTCTGGAAGGGAGCATCAGGTATATACTGGCGTGGCGATTGTCTTTCAGGGAAAGACGGAAACTTTCCATGAGTTCACCGATGTGAAATTTTATGAACTGACAGAAGAAGAAATCAACTGGTACGCTTCTTTGGAAGAACCTTATGATAAAGCCGGTGCTTACGGCATCCAGGGCTATGGAAGCCTTTTGGTGGAAGGCATCCGGGGAGATTATTATAATGTAGTGGGACTTCCGGTAGCGTCCCTGAACCGCCATTTGAAAAAGTATCGGGGATAATAGCAGGACACAATCCGTTACATAAGTGATGAAAGTATTACATTCATGAAGAAATTACCGTTTTTGATTTTGGATGTTCACTAATCTTTGGGGATTTTAGACAGAGAAATTTGCAGCAAAGGGACGCTGTTGGTACAAAAATCGTAATTTTTCCTTACTCACAAAAAATTCAAAAAATCTTGTTGAGATTGAAGAATATTCGGGGTATAATATATAAGATAATGTAGCCTAAGCGGCGCTTTTGACAGAAAACAGGGAAGGTCACAGAACCTTGCTTTGAACGATAAATTAGGAAAAAGAGCAGATAGATACAAGCTCACAAAGAGTTTGGCAGGAGGAAAAGAGTTATGTTTGGAAAAGATATCGGAATCGACCTTGGTACTGCAAATACCATCGTGTTCATGAAGGGCAAAGGCATCATCATGCGTGAGCCATCTGTAGTTGCGGTAGATACTAGAAACTACACAGTAAAATATGTGGGTCAGGAAGCGAAGGATGTAATCGGAAGAACACCAGGTTCCATCGTGGCTGTCAGACCTTTGAAAGATGGTGTTATCGCTGATTTCGATATTACCGCCAGCATGCTGCAAATCTTCATTAAAAAGGCTTGCAACAATTCTATTTTTGCCCGTCCAAGAGTTGTCATCTGCATCCCGTCCGGCGTAACCGCTGTAGAACGCCGCGCTGTGAAAGAGGCTTCTCTGAAAGCAGGCGCACGCCATGTTGCCATCATCGAGGAACCAATGGCTGCTGCAATCGGCGCAGGACTTCCTGTAGCTGAGGCTGCCGGCAGCATGGTCGTAGATATCGGCGGCGGCACCAGCGAAGTTGCAGTCATTTCTCTGGGTGGTATCGTTGCTTCCCGTTCTGTAAGAGTGGGCGGCGATGAATTTGATTCTGCCATCATTCAGTTTGTTAAGAAAAAATACAATCTCCTCATCGGTGATCGTACTGCTGAAAACATCAAGATTCAAATTGGTTCTGCATATCCTTATGAAGATGAAGAACCAATGGAAATCAAAGGCCGCAACTTGGTAGACGGTCTGCCAAAACACATGATGCTCCATCCTGATGAAGTTCGTGAGGCTCTGGCTGATTCTGTTCTGTCCGTATTGGATGCCATCCGCACCACTCTGGAAAGAACTCCACCAGAACTTTCTGCTGATATCATCGACCGAGGCATCACACTGACCGGCGGCGGCGCAATGCTCAAAGGTCTGGATCAGCTGATTTCCAAAGAAACCGGTATGCCGGTACAGGTTGCAGAAAATCCTCTGGACTGTGTTGCTGCCGGAACTGGTAAGCTGCTGGAAAACCTCAGCACCATGAAGGAACTGCTCTCTGACGACGATTCCAAATATTAACAGCTAAGTACAAGGCTGCCGGCGGCATCACACTTAAAACCGCAGGCGGCCTTATGTTTTTATGTTTTGAAAATCTCCCGAACACTTTTCGGGCAATGACTTTATAGCGGAGGAACCGTATCAAGTGAAGGAATTTTTTCACAGCTGGGTCTTCAAAATACTGGTGGCTCTGGCTGTTATAATGTTTGCTTTTATGCTGCGCGCTACGATGACCATGGGCGCAGCCAATGTGATTGAAAAAACTGTGGGAACCATTACTGCGCCATTCCAGTCCCTCAGTGCCGATATCAGCGATTCGATAACCAGTTTCCTGGATAAGTTCCTGAAGGCAGAGGAAATCTCCCAGGAAAATGAAGCACTCCGGCAGGAAAACCGGGAGCTGATTCAACAGATGGTGGATTACGAAAATTATAAACACGAAAACGAAAGCCTGAAAAAACAGCTGGAAATCAAGGAAGAACATCCTGAATGGGAAACCATGACAGCTTCAGTAATTGGTCGTGACCCTTCTGACCATTTCTATTCGTTTACCATCGACAAGGGTACTTTGGATGGGGTGAATTATCAAGACCCTGTCATCACCTCTGACGGTCTTGTAGGCATTGTTTCCGAAGTGGGCCCAGTATTTGCCAAGGTCATGACCATCCTTGATGTACGGCTCAACGTAGCCTGTCAGGATGTGCGTACCCAGGATGTAGCTACGGTATCCGGCGATATTGCTTTTGCGGAGGAAGGAAAATGCAGAATGTCCCTGATTCCAAGAGAAAGCGGCGTTGCCAAAGGAGATATCATCCAGACCGCAGGCACTTCGGGACTTTATCCCCAGGGCATCGTGATTGGAAAGATTGAGGAAGTGGCCTTTGAACCGCAAGGAACCATGATGTATGCTGTCATTGACCCTACCAATACCATCCGCAGCATCAAGGATGTGGTGGTCATCACCTCCTTTAAAGGACAGGGAAGCAGCTTGTCCAGCTTCGAGGATTCCATCACCGCAGAGCCTCAGACGCAGAAAGGTTCGGGCAGCAAGGATGAATAAACGCAGCAAGATTATGGTGGTCAAGTATGTGCTGTACAGTGTGATTATGCTGATGCTGTATGTGGCGCAGACCACGCCGGGATTTTTGAGTATCGGCAATGTCCGTCCCATCCTGGTTTTTCCTTTTGCAGTATGTGTTGCCATGTTCGACAGTTATCTGGCGGGGGGGCTGTTCGGTCTGTTTGCAGGTATTTTATGTGATACTTCTGTCAGCATGATTTTTGGCTTGCAGTCCATTCTTTATTTAGCGGTATGTGCAGCAGTAGGACTGATTATTGTATACTATATGCAGCCGTCGGTAATCAACAGCCTGATTTTTGTTGGCTGCGGATTGAGCATCAAGCTGCTTTTGGAATTTTTCTTCTCCTTCTTTATGTGGGGCTACGAAAACATCCACATTGTTCTGGTATCCCATATGCTGCCGCTGCTGGCCTATACGCTGGCTGCGACACTGCCTATTTTTTTGATGGTAAGAAAACTCCACCGATTCTTTGAGGAACAGATGTCACGCTTATAAACCCGGCGAATCATCAGGGAGGAAAAATCTATGGAAAACAAACAGGAATACGGAGGGCGTATTATTCTGCTGATCGTCCTGATTGTACTGGTGTTCATTGCCTTTTCCCTGCGGCTCATGAAATACCAGGTGGTCAATGCAGAGCACTACAAGCAGATGGCTCAGGGAAATTATACCAGTGTCCAGAGCATAGACGCAGTCAGAGGAGAACTGCTGGACCGTTATGGCAGACCTTTGGCAGTCAACGAAGTCAGTTATGACGTAGTCATCAACGAAGCCTATCTGCCGGCTAAAATGAAAAATACTGTCATTGAAAGAATCATCCTCTTGATGGAAAAGGAAGGTCAGACCTGGATTGACACCCTGCCCATCAGTGTGACAGAACCTTTTGTTTTTTTAAACGAAACAGATACACAAAAAAAGCAAATCGAAAAGATTAAAACAGAAAATAAAATCAATCTGGATGCTACTGCCGAAGTGACCATGGATAATCTTCTGGAAAAATATAAACTCACAGAAGTGGAAGACAGAGAAATGGCCCGCAAAATTGCAGGTGTCCGGTATCAAATGGAAATCTTTGGTTCCAGCGACAGCACGCCCTATACTTTTTCCAGAGATATCCCCATTGATGTGGTGGTAAAAATCAAGGAATACAGTCAGCAGATGCCTGGTATCGAAATCAAGGAAACGCCCAGCCGCCGCTATGTGGACGGTACTCTTGCGCCTCATGTTCTGGGCGTGGTGGGGGCTATCAATGCCGAAGAGTATGAAGCCAACAATGCTGCTATCAAAGAGAACATCATAAAGGAACATCCTGACTGGGATGAAGACCAAATCAGGGAAGCGTATCAGGAACAGAAATATGGTTACAATGATATCATCGGAAAAAGCGGTCTGGAATACGCACTGGAAGATGAGCTTCGGGGCGAAAGAGGCAAAAAGAAGATCACAACCGACTCAAAGGGAAATGTGATGAGCACCGAGATTATCAAGCAGCCAAAGCCGGGACACACCATTGTTACCACCATCGACAAGGATCTGCAAAGAGCGGCCATTGAGGGCAGCCGGGACTTTTTGGAAATGGCAAAAAGAACCTATACTCCAGAAACCGGCGGCAGCGCAGACCGTATCTCTGTAGTAGCGCAAGATGTAAAGACCGGAGAGATTTTGGTCATGGTCAACTACCCGACCTACGACCTGTCCGATTATTACACCAAATATTCCGAACTCAGCGCAGACCCTCTGCGCCCGCTCATCAACTACTGTACCCAGGGTATCTATATGCCGGGTTCTATCTATAAACCTGTTGTAGGCATTGGAGGCTTTGCTGCTGGAGTCATTGACGCAGACACCCTCATCGACTGCAAACACGTATACCAGACAGGAACCAGCTACAATCCAAAGTGCTTGGGTCTTCATGGCCCCATTGACCTTCAGTATGCGCTGATGGTTTCCTGCAACTACTTCTTCTATGAGGCAGGCAACCGCCAGGGTATCGATAACATTGTAAAATATTCCAATCAGCTGGGTTTGGGAACGCCCACCGGAATTGAACTGTCGGAATCTACAGGTCATGTATCCAGCCCGGAATATTTTGAATCTGTCAGGGAAGACGAGGAGTGGACATTTGGTAACGTGCTCCAGTCTGCCATTGGACAGCTGGACAACGCATTTACCCCTTTGCAGATGGCAAACTATACTGCAACCCTTGCCAATGAAGGAAAAAGAATGCGTTCCCATCTGGTAAAATCTGTGGAAAGCTACAACCTGGAAGAAACCATCAAGGTGACAGAACCAGAGATGCTCAATCAGGTGGAAGCAAGCAAGGAAGCCTTTGACGAAGTGAAAAAAGGCATGATCCGGGCTTCCAGAGATCCAGTTCGCGGCAGCGCCCGATACTACTTTGCGGATTATCCGATTGATGTGGCATCCAAAACCGGTACTCCACAGGCCACCGGCGGAGATGATAACGCAACCTTTATCGCTTATGCACCGGCAGATGATCCCGAAATCGCCGTAGCGGTAGTGGTGGAAAAAGGTTACAGCGGCCAGAGAGGCGCGCCGATTGCCAAAGCGATTTTCAACGAATATTTTGGCTTTAATCAGCAGGAACAGGCCCAAGTTCTCAATCGGGATGGACAGCTGATTCCATAACTGCGATTAAGATAAATTTTTCTGGAACTTTCCACAAATATGGGACAAAAGTGTTTACAAAACCGAGCAAAAATGATAAACTGTAGTCATAGTGCCTAAGTGAAAAATCGAAAAAAGCGTAGGGGCGTGTCTCCTACGCTTTTTAAGGCAAGATCAGTATAACAGATGCACTGAAAATATGATCCGGTGTAATTTGATATTGATATTTCGGAAAGGAATGAAAAAGATGAATATTGGATTGATTGCCCACGATACAAAAAAAGAATTGATGGTACAGTTCTGCATTGCTTACTGCGGAGTTCTGAGCCACCACAACGTGTGTGCAACAGGAACTACAGGAAATTTGGTTGCTGATGCAACAGGACTGGATATCCTGCGTTTTCTCAGTGGTTCACAGGGAGGAGATCAGCAGATTGCAGCAAGAATTGCCTGCAACGAACTGGACCTTCTGCTGATGTTCCGTGATCCGATCACAGCAAAGCCCAACGAAATCAATGAAGCAAATATTCTGAGATTGTGCGACGTTCATAACGTACCAGTAGCTACCAATATCGCTACCGCTGAGGCTTTGATCCACGCTTTGGAACGCGGAGACCTTGACTGGCGTAATATCGGTCATCCTACTGTATAATATCAAAAGATATTTACTGAATGTATTGCAGCCTGAAAAGGTATGTCGGTTTGACCTCTGGAAAAAGGCTTGCTTTTTAGGCTGGATTGTTGTATGATTTAAATACGTTTTGAGAGTATATTGGTAAGATAGACAAAGGCGTTTGACGCACGGAGGAGTAACAGGACAAACATCCGTCAGAGAGGGTTCCCCAGGCTGAAAGGAACCTCGGAATGGTTTTCTGCGAAGACACCTGCATAGCCGGAAAAGGAAAGCTTTCCTGATCCCGTTGACCCGCGTTAAGGGGAAATGTTTTTCCAAAGGAAAAACTTGAGAAAGCCTGTTTACAGGTTTTGAATCAGGGTGGCACCACGTGGAAGCTGATTGGCTCCTCGTCCCTTATGGCGAAAGCTGTAAGGAGCGGGGAGCTTTTTATATTTTATGCTGAATGATGTATACAGAAAATCTGTTTCAATCAAACATGAAAAGGAGAATGATTATGGCAGAAACAATGAATGGTCTGCGCAGAACTCTTTATTGCGGCAAGCTGACAAAAGCTAATGCAGGCAAAGAAGAAGTTGTTTGCGGCTGGGTACAAAAACAAAGAGATAAGGGTCATCTGATTTTTATTGACCTTCGTGACAGAACTGGTGTGGTTCAGCTGGTGTTCGACGACACCACCGATAAAGAAATCTTTGAAAAAGCAGCAGCTGCAAGAGCAGAAGATGTCCTGATGGCAAAAGGTCTGGTTCGGGAAAGAGAAGCTGTCAACAGCGAAATTTCCACAGGCGAAATTGAAATCTTTGTTACTGAGCTTCGGGTTCTTTCCAAAGCGCAGACCCCTCCGTTTGAAATCACGGACAAATCCAAAGTCAAAGAAGAACTGAGATTAAAATACCGCTATTTGGATCTCAAGAGAAGAACTCTCCAGAACAACCTGATTATGCGTCACAAAATTGCAAAAGTGACCCGTGAATACTTCTACGAAAATGACTTCCTGGAAATCGAAACTCCTTACCTGATGAAGTCTACCCCAGAAGGCGCTCGTGACTATCTGGTTCCTTCCAGAGTTCATCACGGCAAGTTCTACGCACTTCCACAGTCCCCACAGATTTACAAACAGCTGCTGATGCTGGCAGGCTATGACCGTTACATCCAGCTGGCAAGGTGCTTCCGTGACGAAGACCTTCGTGCAGACCGTCAGCCTGAATTTACTCAGATAGACCTGGAAATGTCCTTCGTTGAGCAGGAAGATATCATGGAGATTCTGGAAGGCTATATGCACCGTCTGTTCAAGGAAGTGCTGAATGTAGATATCGCTATGCCTATGATGCGTCTGACCTACCACGAAGCGATGGAACGCTACGGTTCTGATAAACCAGATACCCGCTTCGGCATGGAAATCATCAACCTTTCTGAACAGGTCAAAGACAGCACCTTCCCGGTATTTGCAAATGCTTTGGCAGAGGGCGGCTCTGTAAGGGCAATCGTTGCTAAAAATGCAGCTTCCTCCCTCAGCAGAAAAGCCATCGACAAACTTACCGAACAGGCAAAAGGAATTGGCGCAAAGGGTCTGGCTTACATCCGCTGGGCTGACGAAAAACCAAACTGCTCCTTTGCTAAATTTATGACCGAAGAAGAACTGTCCTCCCTGCTGACCTTCCTGGGCTGCGAAAAGGGCGACGTTGTTCTCATCTCCGCTGATAAAGACCGCATTGCTCTGCCGGTTCTGGGTCAGCTCCGTCTGACTTTGGGCAAACAGCTTGACCTGATTCCAGAAGGCAAGTTCAACTTCCTGTGGATTACCGAGTTCCCATTCTTCGAGTGGAACGACGAAACCCAGACCTGGGATGCTATGCACCATCCATTCACCATGCCTTTGAGAGAATGTCTGCCTTACATCGACACTGACCCAGGCTCTGTTCGCGCACAGGCTTATGACATGGTACTCAACGGCGTAGAGCTGCTCAGCGGTTCCATCCGTATCACCGACTACGAGCTTCAGCAGAAGATGTTCGAGTCCCTGGGCCTTACCAAAGAGGAAATCGAAGCGAAGTTTGGCTTCCTTGTAGATGCTTATAAGTACGGCGCACCACCGCACGGCGGCGCAGCATTCGGCCTTGACCGTATCACAATGGTAATGTGCGGCGCAGAAAGCCTTCGTGACGTTGTTGCCTTCCCGAAGGTTCAGAACGCCAGCGAAATTATGAGCCAGTGTCCATCTGAAGTAGATGACAAAGCTCTGGCTGATCTGTCTATCGCGGTTACTGCAAAAGAAGAAGTTACAGAAGAATAATTTCTGCATCAAAAGAGCCCCGTCCTGCTAATGCAGGACGGGGCTCTTTGCGTATAAAAAAGGTTCGGAAGCCAAAGGCTTCCGAACCTTTCCATGTTTCTGCTCGTGGGCCTGAGCAGAAACGGGATTAAGTACTATTTTGCTAATTTCTTAAATTCGTCAGCTACGAACTGAACCTTAGGGCCTACAACGACCTGAACACTGGTCTTTCCTGGACGGATAACGCCAGCGCAGCCGGAGGATTTGATCTTCTTGTCATCAACAAGCAGACGATCCTTAACTTCCAGACGCAGACGGGTGATGCAGTTGTCGATGGAAACAACGTTTTCAGCACCGCCAACACCTTCGAGGATGATTCTTGCCATTTCGGTGAAGTCATCGTTAGCAAGAGTGATCTTCATTTCGTCGTCGGAATCGTCTTCACGGCCTGGAGTTTTCAGGTCGAATTTCTTGATGGCAAACAGGAATACCAGGTAGAATACTACGAATGCTACGATACCAATTGGAATCAGCAGCCAGGATTTGTTTGCAGCTGGCAGGAAGGAAGAGAAGATAGCGTCGGTAAGACCTGCGGAGAAACAGAAGCCTGCGCGATAGCCAAGAGCTACTGTAATTGCTGCGAAGATGCCGTAGAGCAGGGAGTATACAACGTACAGAGGGAATGCCAGGAACATGAATGCAAATTCAAAAGGTTCGGTAACGCCGCAGAGGAATGCACAAAGTGCTGCGGAACCTACGATACCGATGGTGATTTTTCTCTTTTTGGTTTTAGCGGTCTGAATCATGGCCAGAGCAGCACCAGGGATACCAAACATCATACATGGGAAGAAGCCTGCCATGTACATACCAACAGACCAGTCGATGGTGGTAGCAGCGCCGGTAACTGCGTTAACCATTTCGCCGCCTTCAACCAGAGCGCCCCAGTAAGCTGTCAGGTCGCCCATGCCGATGGTATCGAACCAGAATACGTTGTTCAGTGCGTGGTGCAGACCGGTTGGAATCAGCAGACGGTTGAGGAATGCGTACAGACCAACGCCAACTACGCCCAGACCTTTGATGCCGTTGCCAAGGCCTACCAGCAGACCGAAGATGATTGGCCATACAAACATCAGGATAGCTGCAACAACGATGGATACGACACCAGTAACGATGGCAACGCCGCGTTTGCCGCTGAAGAATGCCAGAACGTCAGGCAGTTTAGTGTTTTTAAATTTGTTGTAGCACATAGCACCGATAATACCGCAAAGGATACCGATGAATGGGTTAGCGATCTTGCCGAAAGCAACCTGGTTTGTCTGGCTTTCAACCATTGCTGGGAATACGGTAGAAACTACGCCTACGCTCAGCAGGTTGGTGATCATCAGCCAGGATACCAGACCGGACAGACCAGCGGTACCGTCGTTGTCGTCAGCCAGGCCAACAGCAACACCGATTGCAAACAGAAGTGCCATATTGTCGATCAGAGCACCGCCTGCTTTGATCAGGAAGAAACCGAGTACGTACAGGAAGCCTTCAGTTGGTTTGCCAGGAACACCCATTACAGCAGGTGCGATAGCGTAACCGAGGCCCATCAGAATACCACAGATTGGAAGTACTGCTACTGGAAGCATCAGCGCTTTACCAAGCTTCTGCAAATGTTTCATCATAGTATGTGATCCTCCTCACAATTTTATTTTTATCCCCAGAGCCATTGGCCCACAATGGCTCAACGTACCGTGTTGTTTTGGAATCAGTCCTTACAGATTTGCCTTCAGGAAAGCTTCCAGAGATTCTGCTGCTGCATCCTCATCTGCGCCGTCGCAGAGGATGGTCAGCTCGTTGCCTTTTTTAGCAGCCAATCTCATTACGCCCATGATGCGTTTTGCGTCAACGGTGTTGTCGTTTACGCTTACCTTTACGTCACATTTGAAGCCGGATGCAGCTTTTACCAGCTGACCAGCAGGACGTGCATGAAGACCAAGTTCATCGGTGATTACATATTTAATTTCTTTCATTTGGGGTTGCCTCGCTTTCACAAACTTTTTTTCTTAATTCCAGAATGCGGCCTGGTGATACAGAAAGCTCATCGTAGCCCATTCTGATAAATTCTTCAGTCAGGGTGCTGTCTGCACCCAATTCGCCGCAGATTCCAACCCAGATGCCTTCCTTGTGGGCATTTTCAGCAATCATTCTCAAGAGAGCAAGAACTGCTGGATGGTGGGAATCGTAGAAGCGGTCCAGTTTTGCGTTCTGGCGGTCGATGGCCAGGGTGTACTGGGTCAGGTCGTTGGTTCCTACGCTGAAGAAGTCAACTTCCTTTGCCAGGTCACGGCTGATGACAGCGGCAGCAGGAGTTTCAATCATGATGCCAAGCTCTGTTTCGCCGTAAGGGATATTTTCAGATTTCAGTTCTTCCCGAATCTGTGCGCAGAATTTTTTGATCTGCTGCACTTCCCAGAGAGAAGTAATCATTGGGAACATGATGCTGACAGGGCCGTAAGCGGCTGCCCGGTAGATTGCTCTCATCTGAGGGCGGAACACTTCGTCCTGTTCCAGACAGATACGAATGCCGCGATAACCCAGCGCAGGGTTGTCTTCATGTTCCAGACCGAAATAGTCCACCTGTTTATCTGCGCCGATATCCAGAGTTCTGATGACAACTCTGCGGCCGCCCATACCTTCCACAACGGAGCGGTATGCGTTGAACAGTTCGTCTTCGGTAGGGAAGTCTTCTCTGCCCAGATACAGGAACTCGCTTCGCATCAGGCCAATTCCTTCTGCATCGCCTGCAAGAACAGCCTTTACATCCTCTGGATTGCCGATGTTGGCAAAGAGGTTGATTTTGCGGCCGGTTTTGGTAATGCTTTCTTTACCCCGATACTGTTCCAGCTGCTGACGGTATTCCAGAGCAGTTTCCTGTTTCTTTGTCAGTTCAGCCAGAGTTTCTTCGTCAGGGTCAACGTAGTATACGCCGTCGAAGCCGTCCACAATCATCATTTTGCCGTCAATGTCCTCATCGAAGGAAATCTGGGTCTGAACCAGAGAGGGGATATTCATGATACGGGCAAGAATTGCAGTATGGCTGTTGGAGGAGCCTTGTCTGGTAACAAAGGCTAAAATTTTGTCCTTAGGGAGCTGCACGGTTTCGCTGGGGGTCAGGTCTTCTGCCAGCAGGATTCCCGGTTCGTCCATGATGGTTCCGGTCTGCTCGCCGCAGAGAATCTTTACAATACGCTGGGAAACGTCCTTAACGTCCACAGCACGGGCTTTCATGTAGTCATCGTCCATGGCGGCAAAGGCTGCGCTGAAGGTGTCACCGCTTTCCTGAGCGGCTTCTGCTGCGCTGGCTCCGTTTTTGATCATAGCCTCGACACTTTCCAGATAGTCCAGGTCATCCAGCATCATCATTTGCACGTCGATGATCATAGCCTGTTCTTCGCCTAGCTCGGCTTTGGTTTTTTCAAAAAGAGCCTGAAGCTGTGTTCTGGCGGTTTCCAAAGCTTCGTTGAAGTTCTGTTGTTCCTGTTCCGGGTTTCCGCAGGATACCGGAAGGGTATGGGTCTGTTTGCGATAAATATAAGCGCGTCCGATTGCGATGCCTGAGAAGGCCGGACGGCCAGTGCCTTTTAACATGGTAACGGCTCCTTTCCCACGATGAATATGCTTATTCAGCTAATCCAATTACCTTTTCGCCAGCAGTTACAGTCTTGCCCACATAGGTATTGATGGTGCCATATTTATCGCTGTTGCAGATTACCATTGGAGTGATGATGTCATAGCCTTCCGCAGCGATAGCTTCCCGGTCAAATTCAATCAGGAGCTGACCAGCTTTTACATGGTCGCCGTTTGCAGCGTGAACCTTGAAATGCTGACCATTGAGTTTTACAGTTTCCAGACCAACGTGGATCAGGATTTCTGCGCCGTTGTCTGCGGTCATGCTGACTGCGTGTCCGGTATCGAACATCAGCTCGATGGTAGCGTCGCAGGGAGCAACCACCTGGTTGGCAGTTGGACGGATGGCGATGCCTTTGCCGAGGATTTCCTCGCCGAAGGTAGGGTCGTCAACTTCTTTTACGTTTACAGCTTCTCCGGCAACAGGTGCGCCGATTTCAAGTTCATTAGGGCCAAAAAGTTTTTTAAAGAATCCCATTATGAATGACCTTCTTTCTTAACATAAATATTATTGATGCGGTGGATGTATACCGCTAAATATGCTTTGTTTTCCTCTGATACGGAATGATGAGATTGATTTTCCAGATATTCAGCGATTTTTTCTGTACAGGCAAATTCCTTGGAATAATTTCGGCGTATTATTTCCACAAATTCCGGTTCGGGATGATCCTCGCCATCGTTGTGAAATACCCGCATGACCAAAAATTTCAGATGAACGGTCAGTTCGTCAAACCAGAGGGAAGTTTCGTCCAGAACAATGTCTGGACAACGGCGAAGAATCTCCAGAATATGACGCAGAGCCTGGGTGATTTTCATGGTTTCGCTGAGGCTGCTGTCAAATTCTGCGTTCACCAGATGCAGGGCAATACTGGCGGCCTCGTCTTCGGGGAAGGGGATTCCCAGTTTCCTATCAATAAACGCAATTACATATTTTCCAATGGCAAATTCTTTTGGATAAAAGGTGCGAACCTCGGTCAGCAGAGCATTTTCAAAGTGGATGCCTTGTTTAATCCGGCTGATGGCAAAACAGATATGGTCGGTCAGTGTCAGATATAGGCTGGGGTTGAGGGTCTTGCCAAGATTTTCTGTAGCGTAGCTGATAATCTGCGTACACAGTTCCAGTTGTTCTTCTGACAAGCTGGCCAGAAGATTTTTCAGACGGTCAGTTTCACTCTGTGTTTCCAGATGAAAAATTTTTTCTACTTTACTTTCGCACAGCTGCATTCCAGGGCGAACCCCAAAGCCCAGACCCTTTCCCATAGCCACGGATTCTCTGCCGGTGCAGTCGATGCAGCTGACAATGTTGTTATTGATGACTTTCAGAATCTTCATGAAAACCTCCGAAAAGCATGATTAAACCCAAAAAAGAAAAACCAAATTTTGCCAGGCAAAAAGCCCAGCAAAATTTGGTTTTGCCTGCCAAACAGTAACAACCCAAAGAACTGTTATAATATTCTAGATGTAGTATAACAATTTGTTCATATTCTGTCAACAAAAACATATGGATTCTTGATAAATTCCACTAAATTCATATAGAATCAGATAGAAACTTGTGCGTATTATCTGCCTGATTTGAATTTTTTGATATAATTTGCTAAAAAATCTCACCAATGTATTTCTTTAGGCTACAAAATCTCTAAAAAGTCTATAAGAGAAGAATACTTTTTAGTTCTTCCAACCTTCTGATTTCATAATTTACGGGAGGAAAATCCGGGCGGGATTTGCCCGATGGATTGAACCAACAGGAATCCAAACCGACATGATAAGCCCCCAAAATATCGGAGGTGAGAGAGTCGCCGACCATCAAGGTAGTTTTGACATCGAAATCTGGTATGCGGGCAAAGACGTAGTCAAAATATTCTGGCAAGGGTTTTTGGAATCCAGTTTCTTCCGATACAAATATATCAGAAATATAGGGGGAAAGTCCGCTTCCTGCCAATCTTCTGCGCTGCGTATCGGTAACACCATTGGTAAGGATATACATTCGGATTCCTTTCTGATGTAGATGCCGGCAAAGTTCCAAAGCACCATCTAAAGTTTTGCATCCAAAACCCAGATTGTACAGGTATCTCTGATTAAACTCTGCGGGGTCAAGACCGGTGACACCAATTTTTTCAAACAGTTGACCGAATCGAGCGGTCAAAAGTTTTTCTTTGGTGATGAGAGCTTTTTCAAAATCGTTCCAAAGGGAACAATTAATCTGCATATAAAGCTGACGGATATTTTCAGTCAGGGTCATATGGTGTTCCGTAAAGGTGCGTTCTAATGCCTGACGTTCTGCATCTTCAAAGTCCATTAAAGTCTGGTCAGCATCAAAAAAGACTGTATGATATTTCATATGTTCAACTCCTCCAATCAAGTAATGTTCAAGGGCAGAAGAATAAAATCATCATAGCATATTTTCGCAGGCAACACAAACCTGGCAGGTGGATGTGAAAGAGTGGAACTGTCAATAATTTCTTGTTTTTTCTAGTAGTTCATGATAAAATGAAATAGAAAAAGAAACGCTTTTTTATATTTTATGACTTGTTCCAGGAGGAAATCGTTATGAAGAGAATACTCGTTGCTGGTTTGCAGCATGAATCCAACTCCTTTAACCCAATCGTAGCGGGAGAAAACGACTTCCGTGTGATTCGCGGCGCAGAAGTGTTTGACAATCTCAAGGAAAATGACCCGGTTTCCGGCGTAATCAAGCCTTTGATTGCTCAAGGTTATGAAGTAGTTCCTACTATTTTTGTTTCCGCAGTTCCAAATGGTGAAGTTGATTACGACTTCTACATGAATGTGAAAAAGGAAATCATCCGCATTGCCAAAGAAGAAAAAGAGAAAAACAAAATTGATGCCATTACTCTGGCTCTTCACGGCTCTATGCGAATCAAAAATCTGGGTGAAGCAGAAGGATATCTTTTGGAAGAACTTCGAGAGATTTTCCCGGATATTCCTCTGTTCTCCTCTCTGGATATGCATACCACAATGACCGAACGTATGTTCAACAACTGTGACGGCTTTGTAGGCTACAAATGCGCTCCCCATACCGACCGTTATGAAACAGGAGAACACGCTGCCCGCATGACTATAGCCGCTTTGGAGGAAGGTTTTAAACCTTATTCTGCATGGGTAAAGGTACCAATCCTCATTGCAGGCGAACAGTCTTCCACCAGAGTGGAACCGATGGAAAGCTTGATTGAAGAATTAAGACGCTTGGAAAAACAGCCAGGAATCATGGCAGCGTCCTATTTGATGGGCTTCCCATGGGCGGACAATGAAGACAGCTCTGTTGCAGTTTATGTTGTTGCAGACAACCAGGAGCTGGCTGACAAAGAAGCTGTTCGTTTGGCAGATTTGATGTGGAGCAGAAAAGATGAGTTCTGTTTCCAGACAGAAACCTATACAGAAAAGGAAGCCATCGATGTTGCATTCAAAGCTGTGGAAGCAGGCCACGAACTGCCAATCTACCTGTCTGATTCCGGTGACAACCCGACAGCAGGTTCTTCCTCTGACTGCACAGGTTTCTTGAAACTGCTGATGGAAGATGAACGTACCTCTGAACTGAAGACTCCAGTTCTTTACGGAGGCATCTATGACCCGGAAGCAACCAGAGCCTGCAAGGGCAAGGTTGGCCAGGAAATCACCATCACCTTCGGTGCTAAGTTCGATACCAAAACAACACAGCCAATTACAGCTACCGGCGTAGTAAAGAAATATATCGAGAACTGGGACAAGTCCTCTGTAAAATGTGACTTGGCTCTGTTCAATTCCTGCGGTGTAGATATCGTTTTGGCCGAGGCTCATGTGGGATATTCTCTGCCGCACATCTTCTATGATTTGGACAGAGATCCTTCTAAAGCTGATATCGTAGTATGCAAGCTGGGCTACCTGACAGACAGCCATTCCAAAATTGCTAAGAGAAGCATTATGGCTCTGTCGAAGGGAAGCACCAACGAAGACCTGAAGACACTGGATTATACCAAAGTGCCAAGACCGATCTTCCCGCTGGACGATGATTTCGTTTACGAAGGAAAAGCCCATCTGGTACACAAAAAGTAATAACAGGAAGCACCCCGGACTTGGGTTCGGGGTGCTTTTTTATCGGGAATAATAAACTTTCAGGATAAATAATAGAAAATATAACTGATTTAAGGGTAAAAAAAGAGCTTCATCAATGATGAAGCTCTTTTTAAAGTTATTATTTGTTGAAGAGGTGGCAGGAAATAAAGTGTCCTGGTTCGATTTCTCTCTGTTCTGGTCTTCTTTCCAGACATTCTGGTTTGCACATTTTGCATCTTGCAGCGAATGGGCAGCCTTTTGGAAGGTTGATGGTACTTGGGATATCGCCTTCCAGAATGATGCGGTCTTTTTGGTGATTTGGGTCTGGAATTGGAACAGCGGACAGAAGTGCCTGTGTGTATGGATGAGATGGGTTTTTGTAGAGAACTTCTTTTGGAGCAGATTCTACCACAAAGCCCAGATACATTACAGCGATTCTGTCGGAAATCATTTCTACAACAGAAAGGTCATGGGAAATGAACAGATAGGTCAGGTTGAATTTCTGCTGAAGGTCATGCAGAAGGTTCAGTACCTGCGCCTGAATGGAAACGTCCAAAGCGGAGATTGGTTCGTCAGCGATGATGAGCTTTGGTTTTACAGTTAAGGCTCTTGCGATACCGATACGCTGTTTCTGGCCGCCGGAGAATTCATGAGGATAGCGTTTTGCGTGTTTTGCGCTGAGGCCTACTGTTTCCAGCAGTTCATGAACGATCTTCATACGTTCTGGCTTGGACAGATTTGTATGAATCAGCAGAGGTTCTTCCACCAGGTCTTCAACTCTCATTCTAGGGTTCAAGCTTCCTGCTGGGTCCTGGAAGATCATCTGGATATCTTTGCGGAGAGGACGCATCTCAGCCTGGGTCAGCTTAGCGATGTTTTTGCCTTCAAAGATGATTTCGCCGCTGTCTGGAACCAGAAGATGGTTAATCAGTCGGCCAGTGGTGGATTTACCACAGCCGGACTCGCCTACAACGGAGAAGGTTTCGCCTTCCTGAATGTCAAAGCTGACATTGTTTACTGCATGTACGAATTTATTTGGTTTGCCCAGCAGGGTTTTTCCTACTGGGAAGGTTTTACATACATTCTTAACAGAAACGATAGTTCCCATACTTATTTGTCCTCCTTTCCTGCTTCGCCTTCAAGAAGCCAGCATCTGCACTTCTGGTTTGGTGCAATCTGGAATAAATCTGGTTCCTGCGTATGGCAGCGCTCGGTAGCGTATTTACATCTTGGTGCGAAACGGCAGCCTTTTGGCAGCATGGACAGGTCAGGTACGCTGCCTGGGATACTTGGCAGAACCTTGACACCGGAGCCCAGCTTTGGTACAGAGGCAATCAGACCTTTGGTATATGGGTGGGAAGGGTTGTTGAACAGTACATCAACAGGAGCTTCTTCCACGATTTCGCCGGCATACATTACGATTACGCGTGTGCACATTTCAGCTACAACGCCCAGGTCATGGGTGATCATCAGGATACTCATGCCTTCTTCTTTCTGAATCTTCTGCATCAGGTCCAGAATCTGGGCCTGGATGGTAACGTCCAGAGCAGTTGTAGGTTCGTCAGCGATGAGAAGCTGTGGGTTACAGCTCATAGCCATAGCGATCATAACACGCTGGCTCATACCGCCAGACAGCTGGTGAGGATAGTTTTTCAGTACACGCGGCGGGTCAGGAATACCAACCTGTGCCAGCATGTGCGCTGCGTGATCCAGAGCTTCAGCTTTGGTCATATTGGTGTGCAGACGAATACCTTCAATCATCTGCTTGTCGATTCTCATGGCAGGGTTCAAGCTGCTCATTGGCTCCTGGAAGATCATGCTCATCTTTCCACCACGGATAGCGCGAATCTCTTTGTCGCTGAGCTTGAGGATATCCTGACCATCGAAGATCACTTCGCCTTTGGTAACTTTGCCAGAGGTGGCATTGAGCAGGCGCATGATGGAAAGAGAGGTTACGCTCTTGCCGCAGCCGGACTCGCCTACCAGGCCGAGAATTTCACCTTTTTTAATGTCGAAGCTGATTTCATTGATTGCGGTTACGCTGGATTTTTTGCTGGAGAAAAATTCTGTACGCAGTTTATTGACAGTAAGTAACTTTTCCTGTTCCATAGTATACTCCTTTCCTTACGCTTACTTAATTTTTGGGTCAAGAGTATCTCTTAATCCATCACCAAACAGGTTGAACGCAAGTACGGTAACGAAGATTACCAGACCTGGGAAGTATACCATGTGCGATGCAAGACCGATATAGTTTCTGCCCTGGGAAAGCATTGCGCCCCATTCTGGCTGGCTGATGTTAGCACCGAAACCGAGGAAGCTCAGAGAGGATGCTGCCATGATTGCGCCACCGATTCTCATAGTAAAGTTTACGATCAGGGACTGGATTGTACCTGGGAAGATATGTACGAACAGCAGTCGGGAGTCTTTACAGCCCAAGCTCTGCGCCACTTCTACATACAGGGAACCCTTTACGGCAAGGGTTGCGCTTCGCATGATACGGGCAAAGCTTGGTACGGTAAATACCATTACTGCAATCAATACGTTGATGATGCCAGGGCCAAGGATGGCAACGATGGCGATGGCCAGCAGGATATCAGGGAAGCTGAACAGTACGTCAGAGCCCCTCATAACCAGCATTTCGATCCAGCCGCCGTAGTAGCCTGCCAGCAGACCCAGGATGGTACCGATGGCAGCACCAATCACTACGGAAGAAAGCGCAACACCCAGAGTAAGTCTGGTACCAACCAGCATACGGCTGAGGATATCTCGTCCGTAATGGTCTGTACCAAATGGATGTGCTGCGGATGGGCCGGCCAGAACGTTTGCATAGTCGTATGCTTCATAGTCATACGGAGCAATATATGGGCCGATGATAGCGATAATAATTAGCAGAACGATGATGACAAAGCCTAATACAGCAGTTTTTCTTTTCATGAATTTTTTCACGAAAGCTTTTGCCTTACTGCTCTGGTCAGCCTTGATGTTTTCGTCAATGTAGTTCGCTTCAAAACTGGTGGTCTTTTCTTCTGTTTCACGAATATCAGACATAAGTTTTCTTCCTCCTTCTACATTGTTAATCAAGCCTGATCTTAGGATTGATTACACCGTATAATAAGTCAACGATAAGGTTGATGAGTACATACTGGAGTGCGAACATCATCAGCAGACCCTGTACAACCGAGTAGTCACGGAAAGCGATGGAGTCTGTCAGCAGACGGCCGATACCTGGGATAGAGAATACGGACTCTGTCAGTACGGAACCGGATAACAGACCACCGATCTGAAGACCGAGGATGGTAACAATCTGGATCAGGGAGTTTTTGAAGGCATGGATAAACATTACCAAGGACTCTTTCTGACCTTTTGCTCTTGCGGTACGAACATAGTCCTCACGCAGAGTTTCCATCATGGAAGAACGGGAGTATCTGGCAAGAACTGCCATGATACCGCAGCCCATGGTGAAGGAAGGCAGGATGAAGCTCTTCCAGCTTTCAAGACCACCGGAAGGAAGCCAGCCCAGGTCTACAGAGAAGATCTGGATACCCATAAGGCCCAGCCAGAAACCAGGAGCAGACAAGCCCATGATGGCAAGCAGCATACAGATATGGTCTAGTGCCTTGCCATGTTGGATAGCCGACACGACGCCTATAAATATGCCTAGCGCAGGTGCCCATAGGATACCCGCAAGCACCAGCTTGAGAGTGGAGCGCATTCTGTCGAAGATCAGTTCGGTAACAGGCGTATCAGATTTCATGCTGCGGCCCATATCACCATGGAGCAGGCCTTTCATATAGTTAAAGTACTGAACGATAATTGGATCGTTAAGACCATAGTCTTCACGGATTGCCTCAACCTCCCATTCCTCAGCGTCCAAACCGGCCAAAGTTCGGGCAGGGTCACCAGGAATAAGATGGATGAACATGAAGACGAAGATCGAGATGATCAGCATCAACGGAATCGTTTCCAGAATACGTTTGACAAAGTAACGACTCATAAAATTTTTCCCCCTTTTGCGAAGAAAGGAGTAGTGTTGCAACTACTCCTTTCCTAAGACTATTTATCTGGGCTTAGTGACAGTGACTGACGAGTAATGTCAAATCAGAAGTCGCTTAGTGATTAAGACCGATGGTTGTGTAAACCATGTCACCACTTGGTTTGAACTGAAGACCAGTTACATAGTCTCTCATAGCCATGATGGAGTTGTCGTTGCCGAGGAACATCCATGGGCATTCTTCCCAAGCGATTGCCTGAGCCTGAGCGTACAGATCAGCGATGACAGCTGGGTCTGTTTCTTTCAGGGCATCATCCAGGAGTTTGTCGAATTCAGCATTGTTGTAGAATGCAGTGTTGTAACCGGAAGGTGGGTATTTTTCGCTGTGGAGGATGTTTCTCATAGAACCATCAGCTTCAAAGGAACCGGAGCTCCAGTTTACATACCACATCTGAACTTCTGTTTCGTTTTCTGGTGCGCTGGTTCTTTCAGCGATTGTGGTGGATTCCTGTGGCTGAACGTTAACGTCAATATTGATCTGAGCCAGCTGCTGTTTGAGGAATTCTGCGCCCTGCATTTCGATTGTGGTATTGTCTACCCAAATTTCAACAGGGAAGCCATCTTCGTAGCCAGCTTCTTTCATAAGAGATTTAGCCTTTTCCACATCCAGATCGTATGGGGTCTGAGGAGCATGGTACATAATTGCCTGGGAGAAGATAGAGGTTGGTTTTACAGCGTTGCCCTGGAAAACAACTCCGCAGTAAGCTTCGTTATCGAAAGCGTAGTTCATAGCCTGACGAACTCTTACATCGTCAAATGGTTTTCTGCCATCTGCGAGGGTGTAGTTTTTGTTCAGGGTAGCGTAGCGGTAAGTGATACCAGGTTCGTTGATGATTTTGATGCCTTCTTTGCCTTCGATCTTCTTAACCTGTACAGGAGGTACTGGGTAGATGATGTCAGCTTCGCCGGTCTGAAGCATAGCGATGCGAGCGCCGTCTTCAGGAACGACTTTGAAGGTCAGGGAATCAACAGTTGGGCCTTCTCTCCAGTAGTTTTCGTAAGGAACCATTTTGGTGTAACCGCCGTCCACACGTTCAGCAAATTTGAATGGGCCGGTACCTGCGGAAGTTTTAGCAAGGCCGTCTTTGCCCAGTTCTTTGATTGCTTTAGGGGAAACGATTCTGGTCTGAGTCAGTTTGTTGAGGAAGGTGTTGTTTGGCTCTTTCAGGGTGATAGTTACCTGATAGTCGTTGTCAGCAACGATGCTTTCCCAAGCTTTTGTCTGGGAGAAGAGTCTGAGGGACTGGTCAGCCTGGCCGCGTTCGTAGTTAGCAACTACAGCAGCAGCGTTGAAAGGTTCGCCGTCGTGGAAGGTAACGCCTTCCTGAAGTTTGAGGGTGTATTTGTAGCCATCTTCGGATACAGACCACTCGGTAGCCAGCATTGGGATGATTTCGCTGTTTTCATTGAAAGTAACAAGGGATTCGTACATAACGCCTGTTACAGTGTTGGAAACGCCGTTGCCGGAAACGTGAGGGTCAAGGTGAGTAGCGTCAGCCTGCATAGCGATTACGATATCGTTATCAGGGGATTTGGAGGTAGAAGCGGAAGCTTCTTCCTTTTTGTCGTCCTTAACTTCTTCTTTAGTTTCTTCTTTCTGTTCTTCTGTCTGCTGAGAAGGAGCATCAGCAGGAGCTTCTGTTTTGCCGCCGCCGCAAGCAGTGAAAGTCATAGCCATAACAGCAGCCAGCAAGAGTGCAATTCTCTTCTTCATGGATTTCTTCCTTTCTGATTGTAGAACTTTTAACAATTTGCGTACCGTGGTGGACTAAATCTTGTTTTAATTATACAGTTGTTCTTGAGGTTTTGCAATAGCTTTATGAACGATTTTATAATATTTTATGTTCCTTTTTTTGGAAAAAACGGGTCAAATTCTAACCTGATGTGAATAATTGGAAAAAAACGGCCGAAACGATAAAGGGAGAAAATGGCTTGTTTATGGGGAAAATTAGGAATAAAATCATAAAAAGTGAGATTTTTGGCGTAAAAAAATCATTGAAAAAGTGTGTCGAAAAATTAGATAAATTTTTAACATGATGTTTTTAAATTTCGTCATAAAAGTAAAAAATTGTGAAAGAGGACGAAAAAGCTTTCGGAATTGTGAACATGAAGTGTTTTTTTAAAAGAAGAAATTAGAAGGAACATGAAAAAGATTGTCTTATTTTTCACGAAGTTGATAGAAAAACAGGAAAAGTCATATTTTGTTTCAGAGGATAGATTAAGATTTTCCTTTAAAAATATAAATTATGGGATGTATATACAGAATAAAAGACGGGGATATGCTCTATATAAAATCAACAAAAAAGGTGGCAGATTTAAAAAATCTGCCACCAGGGGTTTGTTTATAATAGATGAAGATAAAAGAAAAACTGCTTAACAAATGTTAAGCAGTTTTTCTGGCGCGCTTGGAGGGACTCGAACCCCCGACCTACTGGTTCGTAGCCAGTCACTCTATCCAGCTGAGCTACAAGCGCTTATTGGGTTGCTGTTTCAATCAGCTCCATTATAATAACACAGCCGGAAATGATTGTCAAGAGTTTTTTGAAAATTTTTTTAAAAAAATTATATTAGACAAAGTTCCAGTGTTCCGTCGGGGAAAGGAGAGGAGCATTGGCCAGCACCTTCGTATTTGACAGAAAAGGCTGGGCAGGAATTATTCTTGATGGAGGACAGGGGAACGGTCAGGTCGGCACCCCAGTATGTTCCTTCTAAGTCTTCGCTGCCATACCGGGAAAGAGAACCTAGCGGGAGATTTTCGTCACAGAAGGAAAAATCCCATTGAACCGGATGCGAGCCTTCGGCGCAGAGATAAAAGCGGCAGCGAGGGTCGGGAACAGCTTCAAAACATTGCAGGGAAAAAGTTAAATCGTCAGCAGTTTGCCAAATGCTCAAGCGGCAGTAGGTCAGATCTTCTGTTCCATTCAGCCGGTGAGAAAAGCATAGGGCTGTTTTGATGGGGACAGGATAAAAGACAGATTGGTTCACAAACATTCTCCTTTCTTTATATATATTATGAAAAGGGACAAAGAGAAAATCCCTTTGTCCCAATAGAAAGCAAGCTCGTTTTTTAAAGCAGCAGGAAGTTAATTTGTTTTTGCGTTTGCCGGGCTGGAGAATTTAACTGCCTGGGAAAAAAGTTTGTGGGAAAGTCCGGTCTTTTCCAGTGCCCTTATCAGAGGAAGACCGAGAGCAAAGCAGGAGATGAATTCTCCCAGAGCCACCTGTCCTGCATTCACCAGGAAAAGAGGAAGCTCAAATCCTCCGCTCATCACGAAGGTAAGCTCTAAACCGATTACGATACCATTGCAGAGTACCGGCATCAGAGCGGACAGGAGCGGAAGTCCTTTGAAGCGGACGTTTCTGAAATAGTGGGTTAGGAAAGCAGCGATTAAAGTTGCGGCAGAGCCAAAGAGAATGTCCAGAGGCCCCAGGATATTGGCAGCAGACATTGCTCCCAAGGTGTTGACCAGGATACAGCCGAGGGTAAGGCCTGCAATCGGATTTACCGAAAATACAGGAAGGAGGGTCAGAGCCTCCGCAATTCTCAGCTGAACAGGGCCGAAGATCAGGGTCATGAACGGAAGACTCAGCGCAAAATAAAGCGCAGCAATCATGGCAGTGACAGCCATCTTCTGTACATTTGTGTTTCTCATAATTTAATTGTCCTTTCGTAGTGTGTTTTTAAGTCAGGAACTTGCGACTGACTGTTTTCCTTTTTGGAAAGCAGAAATATTATACATGAACAGCTCAGGGATTGCAAGGATAAATCATAGAATTTAAACTTAGTACAGGGGAGAATGTGGAAAGTTCCTAAATCAGAGGAATATGCAACAGTATATTTGGATAAAGGTGAGGGGGAACTTTTGAGAATCACTTTCGCAGACAGCGTTTAGCTTCGAGCTGACAGGGGGTTGTAAAATAGGGGATTTTCGGATAAAATAAAGTTAATTATAGGGTTCTGTTTCTAAACAGACAGAATTCTGGAATGAATACAAAACCACTTGAAAGAAAATGGGGGATTTTATCGTGGAATATTTACAGGGGACTTACCGTGTAAGCCAGATTCGTCCGGGCAGCATGTGTGACTTCACCATCGAATGTCCTGACATGGCTGCTATGGCAAAAGCTGGTCAGTTCGTTCACATCCGTGTACCGGGCTTTACATTGAGAAGACCAATTTCTATTTGCGAAGTAAATAAAGAAAAAGGTACGCTCAGACTTCTTTTCGATATCCGTGGAGAAGGTACCCGCGTTATGGCTGAAACCAAAGAAGGAGATATGCTGGATGTTATGGGCCCTTTGGGAAATGGCTTCGAGCTCCTCGACCCTTCTAAAAAAGCTGTTGTTGTAGGCGGAGGCATTGGCGTTCCTCCTATGCTGGAAACTGCTAAATCCTACGGAAACAATGCAACTGCAATCCTCGGTTTCCGCGACAAGGAAAAAATTGTTCTGACAGAAGATTTTGAAGCACAGGGCAGCCGTGTTATGCTTTGCACCGATGACGGTTCTGCTGGTCATCACGGCCTGGTTACCGATTTGCTCAAACAGCGACTGGAAGAAGGCTCTGTTGACATCGTTTATGCCTGCGGCCCTAAAATTATGCTGAAATTTGTTGCTAAGATGTGCGAAGAATACGGCGTTCGCTGCCAGGTTTCTCTGGAAGAACGTATGGCCTGCGGCGTTGGCGCCTGCCTGGGCTGCGCTACTCCAATCCGCAGAGATGATGGTTCCATCACCTATCTCCATGTCTGCAAGAACGGGCCTGTATTTGACGCAGAAAGGGTGGTTTTCGATGAGTAATATGAAAGTAGAAATCGCTGGAGTTTCTTTTAAAAATCCAGTTATCACCGCTTCCGGCTGCTTCGGATTCGGCAGAGAATATGAGGCTGTTTATCCCCTCGAACGTCTGGGCGGCATTTCCCTGAAAGGCATGACCTTTAAGGAAAGACTGGGAAACCCTCCTCCTCGCATCGCTGAAACTCCAAGCGGTATGCTCAACTCTGTAGGTCTTCAGAACCCTGGTGTTGAACATTTTCTGGAACACGATATGCCTTATCTGGCAAAACAGGATACTGTTAAAATCGCTAATATTGCAGGAAGCTGCATCGAAGATTACTGCGCTATTGCGGAACGTCTTTCTGAAAGCGATATTGATATGTTTGAGCTGAACATTTCCTGCCCTAACGTCAAAAAAGGCGGAGCAGCTTTTGGTACTAGCTGCGAAAGCGCAGAACACGTTGTAAAAGAAGTAAGAAAGTATGCGAAAAAACCAATGATCGTGAAACTTTCTCCTAATGTTACTGATATCGCCTCCATTGCTCAGGCCGTTGAAGCACAGGGTGCAGATGCAGTTTCTCTCATCAACACCCTTTTGGGCATGAGAATCGACATCGAAAGCCGCCGTCCAATCCTTCACAATAATGTGGGTGGTCTGTCCGGCCCGGCTATTTTCCCGGTTGCTGTCCGCATGGTATGGCAGGTTGCTAACCGTGTCAACATTCCTGTAATTGGTATGGGCGGTATCGAAAAATGGCAGGATGGTATCGAAATGATGATGGCTGGCGCAAGTGCCATTCAGATCGGCGCGGCTATGTTCTACAATCCAAAAGCTCCAATCGAAGTAATTGACGGTATGAACAACTGGCTGGATCAGCACGGCATCAAAGATATCAACGAAATCGTGGGAACTGTTAAACCCTGGTAAGAGCATAAAATAATTCCGCTGGAAAGAAGGTGCGGCAAATGACAACTTTATATTTGATCCGCCACGGGGAAACCGGCGGAAATTCTGAAGGGCGTTTTCAGGGAATTGTGGACAATCCTTTGAACGATGCTGGGGTTCATCAGGCAGAAAATCTGGGAGAGTATTTCAATTCTATACAGGTGGATGAAATCTATGCAAGTCCGTTGATTCGTTCTCAACAAACAGCGAAAATTATTGCGCAGCATTACACCAAGAGAGAACTGACTCCTGTGGTGGAGCGGGGTTTGATGGAAATGAACGGCGGCCTTTTGGAAGGGATGAAATTTTCTAATATAAAGGAAGAATACCCTGAAGTAATGGAAGCGATTCAGTCCCATCTGGCAACGCTGCAATGTCCGCAGGGAGAATCTATGCGGGAAGTCTATGACAGAATCACTGGGGCTATCAACCATATCATCGAAATAAATGATGGGAAAACAGTTTTGGTGATTGGGCATGGAATCTCGATTGCGGCCTATGTTCATTCTGTCAGCGGAAAGCCCTATGCAGAGATGCCAAACGATTTGATAGAGAATGCTACAGCCTTATGTTTTCATGCTCAAAATGGCCAGGTAACGCTGGAGCATATCCGGCAGATTATCCCGGATCGCAGCAAAGAATTTGAAATGAAAGATTAAGAAAATCAGAGCGAATTTGAATTCGCTCTGATTTTTTATGTAAATTCCTGTATAAGATTAGAAAATGGAAATGAATACTTATGATTTTAAAGGAAAAATGAAGATTTAATTTAAAAAGAAGAATATTTAGAAAACCGCATAAACAAGCCAAATATTGGGAAACAAGAAAACGCCGGGAGGCGTTT
>SAMEA104404103__coassemble_167_pt1 | contig 49256 bp, 41 predicted proteins | sample SAMEA104404103__metabat2_high_PE_024 | metagenome-assembled genome bin SAMEA104404103 (sample SAMEA104404103) | Balaenoptera acutorostrata
CCACCATCTCCGCCAGTAAAATGACCGTCATGCTGTGACGGTCATTTTTTTCTAAATTTATTTTTTATCCTTTGCATAAAAGGGCTTGCACTATACAATACTTTCATAAAGCATTGTATTTTTATTGTATGTTTTTAATATATTTATTTATTTTTTATTTTTATTTGTGTATAGTATTGACATAATTCATGGATTGTGTTAAAGTTAATATAATTCGCAAGCTTTAAAATTGTGAACATTAACCCTATTGATATATCAAATTATGACAGGAGGAATTTTCATGAAAAGATTAGAAGGCAAAGTTGCCATCATCACCGGCGGCGGCAAAGGTATCGGCTATGGCATTGCAAGAGCATTCGCTAAAGAAGGCGCAAATCTGGTTATCACCGGACGTACCGAATCCAGACTGGTAAACGCACAGCAGAAACTGGAAGAAGAATTTGGAATCCAGGTTCTTCCTATGGTTGCTGACGGCGCTGACGAAGAAGCAATCGCCAACGTAGTAGCCAAAACTGCTGAAAAATTCGGCAAAATCAACGTTCTGGTCAACAACGCCCAGGTTTCCAAATCCGGCGTTATGCTGGCTGACCATACTAAAGAAGATTTCGACCTGGCAATTTATTCCGGCCTGTACGCAACCTTCTTCTATATGAGAGCCTGCTACCCATACCTGAAAGAATCCAAAGGTTCTGTAATCAACTTTGCTTCCGGCGCAGGTCTGTTCGGCAAACTGGGTCAGTCCTCCTATGCAGCTGCTAAAGAAGGCATCCGCGGTATGTCCCGTGTTGCTGCTGCTGAGTGGGGCCCTGACGGCATCAATGTCAACGTAGTATGCCCACTGGCTATGACCGAAAGCCTTGCACAGTGGAAAGAAGCTTATCCTGATCTGTTCCAGAAAACAATCCAGGGTATTCCTCTCGGACGCTTTGCTGATCCTGAAAACGATATCGGCCGCGTATGCGCATTCCTGGCATCCGATGATGCTGAATTTGTTACCGGCGAAACCATCACCCTCCAGGGCGGCAGCGGTCTTCGTCCGTAATCCAAAACAAGAGAATAAAAAATATAACCCAGCAGGTACCGAAGTTTTCGGTATCTGCTGGGTTTTTGTGTTATATCAATTCAGTGCTGGGGTTATCGAAATAGGATGAACAGTTTATTTGTATATTCATTGTAATGGATGTGGGAGTTACAAACCAAACTGATCTTTTTTAACCACCAAATAAATATTTTTCTGAGTTAAATTTTCAAAGTATTTTAAAAGATCAACATTTTTGTCCCACTTATCCTGTGGATAAAAACCATATCGGTTCTTGACATCCTGCATTCTCTCTACAATGTCCAGAACTCCTTCTGAACCGGCTAACGCATCACACAGCTGAATCAGTTTATCATATTCATCATATTGTATGTCAGAAAGCACATTTATGATTAAATTCATTTCATCCGCTGTTACATCCTGTTTTCCCACATAGTCACTAATTTTTTTGTTGTTAAAGGAATGGGTCAAGCAGATTTTGGCCACTTCATCATATCCTAAAGACATCATATATTTATATCCATCAGAAACATGACCCAAATGTCTTACCCCAAACTTGCGGCCAATATCATGCAGCAGACCAAGAATATATGCTTTTTCAGGATTTAATCCGACACATTGCATTGCTATCAACTCTGCACAATGTGCTGCAACACGACTATGCTCACCCCACGGTCCAGGATTACACTGCTCTGCTTCCCGTAGTAGTGCTTCGGCTTCCATTCTTGTTGGCAACATAATTTGTGTCCTCGCTTTCATTTCAAATACAGTCTGTTAGAGTAATTTTTATTTCTCAAACTCTTTCCCACAGCAAATCTCCGACAAAGATCTTCCGTATTTATCTGTTCTGAATTTCCCGCTGGATAAATCTCAGCACGCAGTCTTCCTCCTGGGGAAGCACCGCTGTAGCAGCCTGCTGCACTTCCAAAGAAGCCTCCGGAACTACATAGCTTCGGTCTGCATCCCGGAGCATGGGCAAATCATTGTGGTTATCTCCAAAAGCAACCACTTCCTTTGCACCCAGAAGATTTTTCAGATAAACTGCGGAAGTGCCCTTGTTGGCCTGATCGGAGCCTACGTCCACGAACCAGTTATCCGGGTCATAAGGGCTTTGGTGGAGAATGGGGTTTACTCCTTCGATATCCTTGATTCTATTGTAAAGCTCCTGCATGGGTTCCGGTCTGCCATGAGCGCCCACGAACAGGCAGTCCCCCTGGAGCATTTCTTCCTTGCTCTTGGCTACAACGTGCTCATCATAAATCAAGCCGTTAAAAGGGTGGTGCTGAGGCTCCAGATTGATGGTGGTTGTGTAGCCATTCTGGCTGAATTCCAAACAGCGTTCCTCGGACTTGATATAACAGCAGGCTTTGTAGGGAAGGTTTAATTCTTCAAAAGCATCAATCAGCTGGGATGTGCTTTCCTTTTCGATGGCAAAGATTTTCAGTGCCTGCCCTTTGGTGAAATCGTAAATCATAGCACCATTGTAGGCGATAACCGGCAGGCTGACCTTGCAGTGCCTTGCCATTTCATAGATGCCGTAAAGATTTCTTCCAGAGGCCAGGGTCAGGGCAGCTCCCTGCGTCAGAAGTTTTCGGAACAGTTCCTCCCCTTTTGGAGTTAGGCTGGGTTGTCCTCCTCGATAAAGAGTCCCATCCATATCTGAAACGTATAATGTGTTCATATTGTTTTCCTTTCTGTTTCCTGCAAAAGTGCCGCAGCAGAATATTCTGCTGCGGCACCAGTGAAAATTTTCTATTTCTTATTTCAGGAATACTTCGATAACAGGGATCATGCAGTGTGGTTTTACATGAGGCAGATAGAAGAATGCTGCGCTTGCGTCATCTTCCTGCTTGTCATCGCTGAGCAGTTCCACAGTGCCTTCGGTGAATTTAACCTCGCTGCCATCGTGGAGGAACTGAGCGTATTCCACTTTTCCTGCTAAACCTTCCACTTTGAAGTTATCGAATGGATATGCGTACAGGTGGATGTAAAGGCGTTTGCCGTCTTCGCTCTGGGTCAGTCTGCAATCCGGCGGAGTGATGAACTCAGGCTCTGCCTTGGTGCAGCCATAAATGGAGCGGCTGTTGTACTTCATCCAGTCAGCGTATACCTTGAGGGCTTCCTCTGCGCGGTAGTCCAGATAGCCTCTTGCGGTAGGGCCTACGTTCATAATCAGGTTGCCGCCGTTGGATACGGTGTTGATGAGCATTCTCAGCAGCATTTCAGGAGATTTCCAGGTGTACTCATCTCTGTAGTATCCCCAGGAACCGGAAAGGGTCTGGCAGGTTTCCCATACAACCAGTTCATTGGTCTTTGGATGGCGGAACCAATCTGTTGGCTGGAACTGTTCCGGTGTCCACAAATCCTGTTCGATTTCGGTGCGGTTGTCGATGATGATGCCTGGCTGAAGTTCTCTTGCCAGAGCCAGCAGTTTTTCGGACTCCCAATCATCCTTGCCCTTGCCGCCTAACCATGCTTTGTCACCTTCTCCGTGGCGCTGGCTGTAGGAGAAGTCGAACCACATGATGTCGATTTTGCCGTAGTTTGTCAGAAGCTCACGAACCTGATTTCTCATATATTCAGCGTAGCGGTGCATATCTCTGCCTTCGTTCTGCTGCTGTGCATCCGGGTCGTCACGGCGGGGATGGTTCACGTCGATGGTGAAATCAGGATGATGCCAGTCAATAAGAGAATAATAGAAACCGATATGGATTCCTTCTGCCCGGAACGCATCTACAAACTCCCGAACCAAATCTCTGCCGGCAGGGGTGTTGGTGCATTTATAATCGGTGTACTGGCTGTCGAACATACAGAAGCCTTCATGATGTTTAGTGGTGAATACCACATATTTCATGCCGGCAGCTTTTGCCTGTCTTGCCCATTCTTTTGGGTCATAAAGGTCTGGATCAAAGTGTTTGAAGTAAAGGTCATACTGTTCTTCTGGGGTGCGTTCACGGGTTTTTACCCATTCATGGCGTGCCGGAAGGGCATACAGACCCCAATGGATGAACATACCAAAACGATCATGGGTAAACCATGCAGTATCACCGGGGGTTTTTCTTGTTACATAACTGGACATAAAAATCCTCCTTTTTGAGCTCCATGCTCTGCCTGTAAATCTTTTTCTTTCTCTCTATTTTTTGACAAAGAAACTTCTATTTCCAAAGGGGAAATGACCTTCGCTGAACAGCGTTTTCATTCCCGCTTCAAAATGCAGCTTGCAGATTCCCAGATCCACTAAATCGAAATGGTAATCTTCTGGAACCTGGGCCATAATTTTATGGTCTTTAAAAACAAATTCTACTTTTTGGGTATTTCGGGCGGTGGGTGCTCTCTGAACCAACTTCATAGCCGCCCATTCTTCTTTGGTCAGAGGGTGGTCGGTCTGAATCATTTCCTCGATGGTTTTGGTCTTGCGGTGGATGTTGTCCCAGATCATCTTTTCGTCTGCTTCGCTTTCGGTCACATTGCCTACGGGAACTACGCAAATAATCTGTTCATCCTCTGGAACTTCAAAAGCAGTATCTGCTTTGTCATAGGTTCCACCTACCCAGCAAGTACCCAGCTCCATAGATTCTGCCAGCAGAATCAAGCGCTCACCGTAATAGCCCACTTTTTCTTTCAGGTGCTCCATGTCCTTTTTTCCCTTGAGAATCATCATGGCGTGAACGCCCTTGAACATCCCGTAGCCTTTTTCTCCCTCGAAGGCTTCTCCGCCTTCTTCCAGATAGGTCACCGATAGCCCGCTTTCCTGATTCACCTGGTCGATTTCTTCCAGTAATTTTTTCAGTTTTTCGGGGGCAATCGGAGTTTCCTGATACGTTCTTCTGGAAATCCTGCTGTTGATGGCTTTGATCATATCCATATTATTCCCTCCTGACCTTGTGTAAAAATTTATTCTATTTCGGCTGCCTTTTCAAATACAGCGGTGTATTTGGGCGGTATCCGTTTATCCATGTGATAGCATCCGAAGAACCACTGTTTAAATTCTACTTCTTCACCCAGCTCATCGAAAAACTGGGTCAGCTGGCGGCAGCTTTCCTGCTCTATCCCTGCAAAGTGTGTAATTGCAGGACTGCATTGGTGGGTCACAATAAAATCCACCTTGTTGTCGTGCTGTGCCAGAACATCCTTTGCAGCAAAGATTTCCTCTCTGCTGGGCAGAGCCTGTTTCCAGCAGGTTCCTCCGCTTTCCCTCAGTTCCAGCTCCTGATTTTCTCCTCCTCCAAAGGCAAATATCTTTTTGCCTTCGATTTCAAACACATGGCCTCGTTCCAGCTTCATCAAAGAGCCGCAAATCCGTCGAACCTTTCCTCCTGCCCAGTCTTCCATCGGATACTGTTCCAGCAGGTCCAGGTTGTCGTGGGTTCCTTCTATAAACAAAATCTGGTATTTTTTCTTTCCCAGTTTTTTCAGCAGAGCTTTTTCTTTGGCGGAATCATTCCACACAAAGCCAAAATCTCCACAGACGATGAGAGTATCTCCACGTTTGAGTTTTTTTAGTTCCTTGCTGCGGAATCGTTCCACATCACCGTGCAGATCTCCGGTCACATATATCATTCATCTGTCCCCCCATCTATTCCCTTTTATATTACCGCACAGTTTCTCTCTTTTCAAGCATGAATCCAGCTTGTCCCCGGCAAAAATTTTCTTTTCTGGATAAATGGTTTTACAAATCCACAACGGTATATTATAATAAGAAACAGCACTTTCCCTTTATTACCTAAGAAAGGAACCTTAATCCAATGAAAAAATTCATGGCACTTTTGCTCACCTGTGTGGTGGTGACGGTTTCCTCCGGGATTTCCTGCTTTGCAGACAAGACCCAAAAGGATTCTGCTTCTCAAACTGCCCAGCAGGAGGAAACCTCCGAGCTCCAAGAAGAACATAAAAAGCTGGATATCTCTCAGGGCACTGTCCCCTTCATTGACGAGAACGATCCGCAGATGGCAAATCTGGCTGTATATATGGTGGAACTGACCACTGATACCCTAATTCATTCCCGCAATGCCAATGTGAGAAAATATCCCGCTTCCCTCACCAAAATCATGACCGCCATCCTGACCCTCGAAAACATTCCAGACCTGAACCAAAAAATCAAATTTACCGCAGATTTGCAAAACTATGTTTACGAAATCAACCTGATGTACGGAGGCGGTATTTCCACTGGCGGCATCTCCCTGAATGAGGAATTGACTGTGGAACAGCTGCTATACGCCATCATGCTGCCCTCCGCCAACGAGGCCGCTGTCATGCTGGCCTACGAAATCGGCGGCGGCTCTCTGGAACGGTTTGCCGATATGATGAACGAAAAAGCCAGAGAGTTAGGCTGCCAGAACACCCACTTTGTAAACTCCAACGGTCTGTTCGACCAAAACCATTACTCCACTGCATACGATATGTACCTGATTACCAAGTATGCCCTGCAAAACGAAATGTTCCGAAAAATCGCTTCGACCCCAAGTTATGACACCGGCCCTACCAACAAGCACGAAAATCTCCACTGGAACCATACCAACAAAATGCTGGTAAAGGGCTCCGGCTTCTACTATCCTGAAATCTCCGGTGTTAAAACCGGTACTCTGGAAGAAGCAGGCCGCTGTCTTATCACCACTGCTGAAAAAAATGGCTATGAATATCTTTTGGTTCTCCTGGGCGCACCTTATCTGGATGAAAAGGGAGAGGTCATCACTCCAAACCAGGCCTTTGTCCTGACTGCCAAGTTCTATGACTGGGTATTCGATACCTACAAAGCAAAGACCATTGTGGAAAAAGGCGACAAGGTAAGCTCCATCAATGATGTCCGCCTGGCCAAGGACGGAAAAGACCACCTCCAGCTGGTCAGTGCCCAAACCTTTACCGCCTTTATGCCCAGCAACATTGATGTCAGCAATGTCCGCCGCATCGCCTACAACCTCAATGGGGAGCGAATCGGAGAAAACGATTACGTCAATGCCCCCATCGAAAAAGGAACCAAACTGGGACACCTGGATTTAATCCTGTATGGAAGCAAATTGGGGTCGGTGGATTTGATTGCCGCTGACTCCATCGAAGAAAGTTCCCTGCTGATTACCCTCGACCATATCCGGCAGATGTTCCAGAGTTTCTGGTTCAAATTCATCTTCCTGTTCATACTTCTGTTTGTTCTGATGTATGTGATTCTGTCCATCATGCGGATGAAACGCCGAAAAAAATACCGCAGAGTGAGCCACAAACGCCGCCTGTAATTCTTAAAGGAGCAAATACCATGCTGAATCTGAAATGTCCTATCTGCAAAAACCACTGCGATCTAATCGTAGACGAAGATACCAGAAAGGTATCTGGAAATAAATGCGCCAGAGGGGTTGCTTTTGGCGAGGGGGAGCTTGACTCCCAAAACGCCAACTCTGTGCTGACCTACAAAGCAAAAACCTCTTTTGCTCAAGTTCCTACCGTAGATGTCAAAACTTCTGACACCGTTCCAAAAGAAATGTTCTTCCACCTGATTCGTCTGATTCGTCGAGAAAAAATCACCCAGCCTCTCAAACGTGGAGAAGTTCTTCTGCATCACCCTTTGGAACTTCCTGTAGATATCATCATCGACTCCGATGAGCTGGAAAACCTGAATTAACCTTATAAAAAAAGCTGAGGAAAATTCCTCAGCTTTTTCTTTTATCTTCACGGGAGCTACAGGGAAACTACATTCTGTGGTTTGCCTGCCTTGAAAGCCCGGATGTTTTCTTCTACAATCTGCATACAGCGTTTTCTTGCCTGGAGCGGTGCCCATGCAATATGCGGTGTCACCAGACAGCGGGACTGTTCCAGCAGAGGAGAACCGTGAACCGGTGGTTCCTCGCAGAGTACGTCCAGAGCAGCGTGAGCTACCTTTCCACTGGAAATAGCGTTGGCAAGATCCATTTCGTTGATGAGTTGGCCGCGGGCGGTATTGACCAGCATAACGCCCTTCTTCATCTTGGAAATTGTCTTGCGGCAGATGATGTTTTCGGTTTCTTCGGTAAGAGGACAATGCAGTGTGATGATGTCAGACTGCTCCAGCAGTTCATCCATAGAAACAAATTTCATCTGTTCATCTTCCAAATCAGGATGAGTATGCTTGCTGTAATACAGCACCTGCATTCCAAAGGCTTTGGCAACCTTTGCCACGCTCTGACCGGTTCTTCCCATACCGATGATACCCATAGTCTGACCTGCCAGTTCAAAAATAGGATATTTGCGGTAAGTAAAGTCTGATGCTCTCTGCCATTCTCCTGCTTTGACTGTCTGCGCATGCTCGGAAATATGGTTGGCAATGGCCAGAATCATAGCAAAAACGTGCTGTGTCACAGACTCCGTAGCATAAGTTGGAACGTTGCAGACAACGATTCCTTTTTCTTTTGCAGCTTCAAGGTCGATCGTGTTGTAGCCTGTTGCGGTTACACAAATCAACTTCAAATTCGGACAAGCCTCTATTGTTTTGCGGGATATAGGACATTTATTTACCAATACCACATCAGCATCTCCAATACGGCTGATGATTCGAGCTTCCTCTGTACGGTCATACACCACCAATGTTCCCTGATCTCTCAATCCCTGCCAGCTCAGGTCACCTGGATTCAGTGCAAATCCGTCCAGAACCAGAATCTTCATACACAATACCTCCCCAGCTCTTGTTTTTTTATCTTTTGTCCATTGTAACACATGTTCTTTCCCTGTACAAGTGGACAACGTGCTATATTCTGACAAAGTTCTAACAATATTCCAGAAGATCCACAATGACGCTGTTGGAAACTAAAAAGCCCTTTGGGGTTAGAGAAATCTGTTCTCCGTCAAAGGTCAAAAGTCCATGCTGCTGTAAAAATTCTGCTCTTTTTGCAATGGGTTCTGTTTCTTCATTGAATTTTTTTTTCAATGCTGACAGGGACAATCCCTCTTTGAGGCGAAGCTTCAGCATTACATATTCAAACAAGCTTCCTCCTTCCCCATCTTCGCAGGTCAGTTCCCATACGTTTGGATTTTCCACAAAGGATTGTAGATTTCGTGGAAAATAAAACCGTTTTCCGTTGAGGAAGGAATGGGCTGCGGGGCCTATGCCCAGATATTCCTGACAACGCCAGTATTTCAGGTTGTGCTGGCTTTCAAAACCTTTCTTTGCAAAGTTAGAAACTTCGTACTGGAGAAAACCATTCTTTTCCATTTCCTCTACTGTGTGGAGATACAGGTCTACGCTGTCATCTTCGTCTGGACAAATCTTTTCGATGTGCTGTTTTGCAAAGGGCGTTCCCTGTTCAATTTTCAGCAAATAACCGGAAATATGCTGGACATTGAGCTTTGCAAAATTATGGATAAAGGAAGTAATGGATTCTTTTGTCTGTCCGGGAGTGCCCAGCATCAAATCCACAGAAACATTTTCAAATCCAGCTTTCTGGGACATTTCCACGCTTTCCATTGCCTGGGCAAAACTGTGCTTTCTTCCTAAACAAGAAAGCTCCTGGTCAGAAGCAGACTGCACCCCTATAGATATGCGGTTGAATCCTCCTTCATGAAGATGCGTTAAAGTTTCTTGGGTCATGGCCGCAGGATTTGCCTCCAAAGTTACCTCACTGTTTGGCAGAACCGGAAAGTTTTCTTTGACTGCATCCAAAAGTTCAATCAGTTTTTCTCCCAGAAGCACCGGAGTTCCGCCTCCGAAATATATAGTATTGACGGTTCTTCCTGCGGCAGGACTGTTTTTCAAAGCCTGCTTCACCTTCTGGACATAGCAATCAGCAGTATCCTCCTGATACTTCATAGAATAGAAGTCACAGTATGGGCACTTGGAAATACAAAAAGGGATATGGATATAAATGCCGATGGGCTCCATCATCATTCCTCCTCGATTTATTTTCTGAAAAAAATCACCTCCTATATAGGGAGGTGATTTTATTATAAATCAAATTTTCTAATTATCCAATATGGGAGCCTGCCAGATAGATAACATCTTCGTAAATCATCTCTGGTTTGGTTTTTCCATATTCCAGATACATCAGGTTGTACTGATATTCTTTTGTCGGTTTGCCGGCTTCCAGAGCCTCGGATTCTCCAATAGTCGGGTCATAACCTTCATTTTTGTGCAGAGCCATAAAGTAAAGACCGTCTTCTGCCGTAGCTGCACGGAATACTTTTGGGGAAATCAACTTTGGATTGGAACGGGTTTCGATGGATTTTTCGTACATACTTCCATCCTCGGAAAGGAAGTACATATGTTTTCCTGCGTTGTCCATGCCCAGCAATCTCAATTCGCCTACATTTTCCAAAACAGTAATGCTTTCTTCGGAATCAAATTTTTTCAGTACCAAAGTTTCCCTGGTTTCTTCTACAATATCTCCGCTGCCGGATACAATATAGCCCAGCTGAGCAGATTCTTCTTTCAGTTTATCCTCAATGGATTCATCCAGAGGAATAATCTTTGGGTCTGCCAAACTGCCCAGTTCATAGCGGAACAGTTCGCTGCCTCTTGCCCAGTAAAGATATTTGTCCGCTGCGGTGATAAAGCTAACTTCTGGATGATAGGTAAAGTTATTGATATCATAGAAATCTTCAGCAATAACCTTTGCGTCTTCCTGCCCTTCCTCGGTAAAGGATGCTGCACAAAAACTGCCGTCCTCATTGATGTAGTGAATGTTGCCCTCATAAATCGTATGGTCACGGGTAAATTCCTGGGTCATTTCGATTGGCAGAAGATCTCTGCCATTTTCATTCATCCATCCTTCTGGACGGAGGGAAGATTCTACAATGGCAGCGGCCCCTTCTGCGGCTTTCACAATTTTTCCAGTTTCAGCGTTAAAAATATAGATTGTGCCGATAGGGTTTTTGGTGCCCTCTGTCAATGCACAGTCGCCCAAGAAGGAAACATTGCCGTTATCGTACTGCATGACTTCGCTGACCTGTTTGCCCAAAGGCTCCAGCTCTCCGGTAGTCAAGTCTTTTACTCGGTACAGGTCGATCAGTCCCGGAACCTGGCTCTCGCCTCTGACATAAACTTCTGTTCCGGTTTTGCTGATATCAAGGATGTTGTACCCAGCTTCCATCATGTGCAGCTCCCCGTTGTACAGATAGCCGCTTTCCAACTTTTCATTGGCAAAATAACTGAGGCTGCCGTCTTTGGACACGTCTAAAAGAATCACATCATCTCTGCCTGCCAGCTGGGATACAGGAGTGCTTGCTCCATCCTTGTACTGGAACTGCTGCACCTTTCCATCTTTCGTCAAGGTTTCGTAATAAACAGCATCGTCACTGTAAGCTGCAAAAAGGCGAACTTCCTCTGCAATTACAGTTTCTTGCCCCTTTGCATCCAGGCTAATCATTTTGCTGTGAACATCCTGCATACTGTTGAATGTCAGAGAAATATATACAGTTTCTCCGTTTGCAAGCTCTGCATAATTCTGCCGGCTGACAAAAAGAGGAGAGCTGAACATTTGCTGAATCTGTTTGCGTTCCATTTCATTTTCAGCTTTATTGCAATACAGAGGAAGAATCTTTCCATCCTTTACCAAATATCCAGCTTCTTCTGTGCTGAAGCTGGCGGCAATCGGGTTCATGTGGTCAATATCCTGGTCTTCGTTTCCCCGAGAAGCAAAAAAGATTCCTGCGCCAATCATAAGGAGCACCAGAAGAATTCCTACCATCAGGAAAGTCTTTTTACCAGACTGTTTTGACTGGCCTTCTATAGAAGTCTTTGCACATTCAGCGCACAGACTATTAGGATTCTTGGATTCTTCGGCAGAAAGTTCCTTGCCGCATTGACTGCATTTCATAAGATAAAACACACCTTTCTATTTTTACAGCAGATATTTTATAAAACTTTCGACTGCTGCGCATTGCTATTATAGCGGATTTATATTTGAAAGGCTAGACATGAACTATTAAATTTTTATCATAGAAAAATCCCTTTCCTTGTTCTTTTTAGAAAGTTATTTCATCAAGTTGACAATATACAACTTTCTTTTTTGTTTATTTTCATGAAACATGACAAATTTTCTTTTCGCATCCTCTAAGGTATGCTATAATAAAATCAATGTGGAACGCTTGTCACAGATTTATTTTGATTGACCGAAGGCGTTCCGAATTTGCTAAACTACCGCAAGAGGTGACAATAAAATGGATACTCATAATACTGCTGTCAGCCCAAGACAGCTTAAAATCCTGAAAATGGACACGCTCAAACTCAGCGATTATCTCAATGAAGCCATGCTGGAAAACCCCGTCATCGAAATCGAGGAAAATCTCAGCGGATATACCCGCGAAGATATGCGGGCAAGAAAAGCTGAATGGCTGGAAACCAATGACTTTGAAGAAGGCCTGGGATATTTTGATAAAGAAACTGAGCTTCCTCAGGCAGAAGAACCAGATTATGCCATGCTGAACGTCAAGGAAGGCCAGACTCTGGAAGAACATCTCCACGAACAGCTGACAGAGCTGGAACTTTCTGAAAAAATTCGTCAGGCCTGCGAATATCTGATTGGCTGTCTGGACGAAAACGGTTATCTTCTGGCAAAACCGGACGATTTGAGTGAGCAGGGCTTCTGCGAATCTGAATACGAAGAAGCTCTGGCTGTCATCCGCAACCTGGAACCTTTGGGCGTAGGCTCTGCCAGCCTGAAAGAATGTCTGGCTCTCCAGCTGGACGAAGGCGATGATATTGCCAAAGCTCTGCTGAATGAGCTTGATCTGTGCGGAAGTGCTGACATCGAACAGCTGGCTGCTCACTTTGGCAGAAGCAGCACTGATATCGAACAGGCTATGCACCGCATCCGTCTGCTGAACCCAAAACCAGGCTCTCAGTACACCAGTCACAGCCGTTCTCCATACATCATCCCAGATGTTGTTATGATTAAATTCGTCAACGAATATTATGTAGCACTCAACGACTCCTCCGCTCCGCAAATCAAAATCAGCGAGGACTATATGAATATGCTCAAACGCTCTCAGGGCAAGGAGCATCAGGAAGAAAGAGAATATTTGGAAGCCAAGATTGCCGATGCAAAGGCTCTCCAGGACGAAATCCTTTACCGGGGAAAAACTCTGGTGGAAGTCAGCAAGGCCTTAATCAAAATGCAGGAAGCCTTCTTCCGCTATGGCCCTAAATATATGAAGCTCCTGCCAATCCGCGATTTGGCAGAAGCTCTCGGCATGGAACCGGAAATCGTTTCCGCTGCGCTGAAAAACAAATACATCCAGTCCCCCTTCGGTGTTTATCCAATGAAGTTCTTCCTGGCAAGAGAGCATCAGCCGCAGCAGGAAGGCATGGAAGCCATCTCCCGCCAGCTGGCTGTCATCATCCATGGGGAAGACCCTGACCAGCCATACAGCGATGAACAGCTGGCGCAAATCATGGCTCATGACGGCGTATTCCTCACCGAGGAAATGGTTGAGCGTCTTCGTGAAAAACTGGGTCTGCCAGACAGCGACCACCGTATCTTCTACGACCCAAGAACCGAACATATCGGGGAAGAAGATGACTGCTGCTGCGACGATGATTGCTGCTGTGACCACGATCATGAAGAAAATGACTGCTGCTGCGACGATGACCATGAAGGACACGATTGCTGCTGCCACGAGCACTAAGAAGTAACAACGCTCCTGACTTTTCCAGTCAGGAGCGTTTCTTTTGCCTCTGTGTCGGTTTTTAAAGTACCGGCGCATATTCTTCTATAATTTTTTGAGCCACCCTTACCCCATCTACAGCGGCACTCATAATGCCTCCCGCATAGCCTGCGCCCTCGCCGCAGGGATACAGTCCCTGAACTCCCAGTGCCTGCATGGAGTCGCTGTTTCTGGTAATCCTCACCGGAGAAGATGTCCTTGTTTCGATTCCGGTAATAATGGCGTTTTTGTCAGCAAAGCCAGGAAGTTTTCTTTCAAACCGGGTCATGCCTTCTCCCAGCATTTCCCCAACTCTTTGAGGAAATGCTGAAGCTAAATCAGCTTCCACCACACCGCATGGGAAGGTTGGATTTGTCTTTGCATGAGAAAGATCAGGAGTGGATTTATCAAGGAAGCTGGCCACAGACTGTGCCGGGCCTCGATAAGTTCTTCCTCCCAGTACAAAGGCTTTCTGTTCCAGCTGTCTTTGGAATTTAATTCCGTCCAGTGCTCCTCCTCCAAAATCTTTGGCATCCACAGAAACCACCAAGGCAGAGTTGGCGTTTTCGCCGTCACGGGCGTATTCGCTCATGCCGTTGGTGACAACGGTATCTTCCTCGGAGGAGGACGCTACTACAAATCCTCCCGGACACATACAGAAAGTATATACCCCCCGGTTTTCCTGATCCCTCCAGGAAAGCTGATATTCTCCCTGGGGCAGAGCCGGATGTCCTGCCCAGTCCCCATAAAGTCCTCTGTCAATCACAGTCTGTCTTTGTTCGATGCGGACACCTACCGAGAAGGGTTTTGGTTCCAGAAAAATATTTTTATCCAGCAGCATTTCAAAGGTATCCCTTGCGCTGTGTCCCACCGCCATAATCAATACTTCTGCTGGTATTTCCCCTTTATCGGTTTTGACTGCGGTAACTTTTCCGTTGGTCATGACGATATCTTGAAGCTGGGTTTCAAATCGTACCTGTCCGCCCAAAGAAATAATCTCCTGACGGATATTTTTTACCACATCCCGAAGCAGGTCAGTTCCCACATGAGGCTTCTGTTTCTGACGAATCTCCTCTGGTGCGCCGTGAGCAATCATTTCATCCAGAATAAAGGAACATCTTGGGTCGCTGATGCGGGTGGTAAGTTTTCCGTCAGAGAAGGTTCCTGCGCCTCCCTCACCGAACTGTACATTGGTACGGGTATCCAGTTTCCTGTTGTTCCAAAACTCCTCTACCGCCCGTACACGGCTGTCCACATCTGCCCCCCGCTCTAAGATTATCGGAGCGTAACCCATCCTTGCGAAAGCCAGCCCTGCAAACATTCCCGCCGGGCCAAAGCCTGCAATCACCGGAGGATTTTTCAAAGCTTTGGTTCCTTTTACAAAAGCGATATCTTCTCTGGTTTCCTGCTTAACTTGGCTTTCATAACGGCTTCCCTTTGCTTTTCGGAGAATATCTTCTTCCTTTTTGCCGTCAGCCAGTTCAAAACCCACCGAGCTGACAATGAGGATATGTTCCTTTTTTCGAGCATCCACACTGCTTTTCACAATGTATGCTTTTTTGATTTCGCTTTCTTTCAGATGCGCAGCCTTCCGAGCCGCTGCAATGATTTTTTCTTTGTCCTGGGATTCTTCCAGTTTTGTCTTGATTTGGGATACGATAATCGCCATTCATGACCACCTTTCTTCTATTTGTCCTGACAGTAAATCAGGAGATTGCGATGCAATCTCCTGACCTTTATGTTCTGTGTTAGAGAGAAAAGCCTACTCTGTCTTTTCTTCTTTTGGCTGTTCTGTTTCTTCCTGAACAGCTTCTGGCTCTGCCGCCGCTACTGTTCCTTCTTCCTCAATGGCTACAATCGCTTTATAGTTGCCGATTGCCCATACCGGGCCTTTTCCCGGAATGGAAATCTTAACTGGAAGCTCTACCTGACCGGAAGTGATGCTGGAGCTTTCCTTCAGGTCAACGATGGCCACGATATCTCCGGCCAGCAGGCTTTCCACCGTATCTTTTGGGCCAATGACCTCTACGTCCAAAATCTCTTTGGTGGTAGCTTTTGCCTGATAATTCAGCGGTACGTTCTGTACCAGAATATTATTTACATTGAATTTCTTTTTGATCATGCCTTCAGAGTTAAACTGAACCAGGATGCTCTGGATATTATTGGTGTTGACAAATCCAGTCGGCAGCTTCACTGTGAAGGATTCTGTTCTGCCCAAATCCAAAGATTTCAGGTCAATCTGTCCCAAAGGGATCTCCCTATATCGGTCAACCAATTCTTCTGGGCCTGCAATTTCGATTTCTTCATTGGAAATATTGAATTTCAGCCTGCCGATTGGGAAACCATCTGGAACATTCAGGAAGTCCAGTCTAACAGGAACAACCTTCTTCTTCAAAATAGGAATGGTTACTCTGGCTTCGGTCACATCACTGACTACATATTTTAAATCAAGCTCGTTGCCGTCCACATCCAGGAATACCAAAGGCAGAGTTTCATTATAGGTCTTGGTTAGCTGCTGGTCAATATTTTTCTGAACTACGCACTGACTGATGCGGGAAATATCTTCCGCAGGGCCGGTGACTTCCACTGTGCTTGGGCTGAGGCTTGGGTCACGAATCAGATAGTTTTCTGCCGGAGCACTGTAGCCTGACAACTGCGCACGGATATCCAGGCTCTTGGTCTGGAGGCTGTCGAATTTAAGCTGGATGCTTGGCGGATCAATGGACTGGATAGTAATGGCTTTGCCATCTCCCACAACCTCGCCTTTCAGCTCTACTGTGTGCATACCTGCGCTGGTCACCTTGGAAATATCTGGATAGATATTGACATCAGAAACATTCAGGTTGCCGATATCGTAAATCAAGCCTTCCACTCTGACGGATACTTTGCTCTGTTCGGTAGTGATGGTGCTAAGACCCAGTTTGCCGATGGATTCATCCACATCCTGCATATTGACCGGGACTTGGTGAATCACCTTTCCTTTGGTATCGGTGCTGCCCAATGCCACAAACAGCCATGCAACGAATGCCATGACCACGGAGAGCACGATCAGGAAGGTGCGATTATCAAAAATGGATTGTTTTTTCATCTTGGTCATCCTTTCCTCTGCTGTGCTCTTATTTCTTGACCTTACGCAGCAACGCTTTTACGCTGCCTTCTTTCTGCTGTTCGCCCTCTTTGTGACGGAGCAGTTCCTTACGCAGACGTTTTTCCAGCTGAGGAACAGTAAAGTTTCTTTCGATTACGCCATCCTGGGCCACAGAAATGGTACCGGTTTCTTCGGAAACCACCACGATCACTGCATCGGAGTTTTCACTCATACCCAATGCTGCGCGGTGGCGGGTTCCCATTTCCTTACTAATGGTGTAGTTCTGGCTCAATGGCAGAAAACAGCCGGAAGCGCAGATTCTGCCGTCCCGGACTACCATGGCACCGTCATGGAGAGGCGTGTTGACAAAGAACAGGTTTCCAATCAATTCGTTGCTGGGAGTAGCGTCCACTACAGTGCCGGTCTTGATGATTTCGCCCAGCTTGGTATCTCTTTCAAATACAATCAGCGCGCCGGTCTTGCTTTTGGAAAGTGTTCCGCAGGCCTCGCTGATGGTGCTGATAGTTTCCGTCCATACTCCTGCAAGCTCATTTTCCTTGTCCTGAGAAGACTGGAAAAGACTGAGCTTGCTCAATTTGGTCTGCGCCACGTGTTCCAGCATTCTGCGAAGCTCTGGCTGGAATACGATAACCAGAGCCAGCACTCCGGTGGCCACAACATTCTGCATAATAAATCGGACTGTCTTCATATTCAGGTTATACGCTACAAAATACAAAAGCAGCAGCGACACCAGTCCCTTTGTCAGCTGCATGGCCCGGGTTTCCCGGATCAGTTTGATTACCTGATAGATCAAAACCGCTACGATGGCAATATCCACAATATCCCAGATTCCTATTGCCTTAATCGTACCGATGACCTGATTCCAATCACCTATCATCCTCATCATCCTTTTTACTGGGCTGTCTTTCCTTTTGCCCATTTATTTTTTAGTGCCTCCAATCGGCACTTTTATTGCATTCGTGTTCTTTTTTATTGTAACATATTTACAGGTATAATCAACTATCACCTGCAAATTTTTTCATTTCGTATGAAAGGTTTCCGGCTAAAATATCGGCCATTATTGGAACTTTATTCCTCCCTTTCCAGAGAGATGCAAAAATATCCACCGTAAAATAATCTTTACGGTGGATATTTCTATTTTATCAAAATACAGACACTATGGGCACTCATACCTTCCCCGGAGCCGGTGAAGCCCAGCTTCTCCTCGGTGGTCGCCTTCACATTGACCTGAGAAATATCGATTTTGCAGGCATCGGCAAGATTCTGCCTCATCTGCGGAACATAGTCCTTGAGCTTTGGCTGCTGGGCAATGATAGTAGCGTCGATATTGGAAATGGAATATCCTTCTTTCTCAATGCTTTTTACCACATGGCGAAGCAGTTCCACACTGTCCGCTCCCAGATATTTCGGGTCATTGTCTGGGAAATGCTTTCCGATATCTCCCATGGCAGCCGCTCCCAAAAGGGAATCCATAACAGCATGGGTCAGCACATCTGCGTCGGAATGACCCAGCAGACCTTTTTCCCAAGGGATATCTACCCCGCCCAGAATCAGTTTTCTTCCTTCCACCAGCTTGTGTACATCATAACCATGTCCTGCCCGAATATCCATTTTCTTTTCCTTCCTCCCTGCTTCTCTGTCCATCTGGCCTGCAAATACTTCTGCAATTTCTCTGTCTTCCGGGGTGGTGATTTTGATATTTCGATAATCTCCCAGAGAAAGCCACACTGGATGTCCTAAAAATTCTATCAGCTGGCAGTCATCGCTGAACTCTTTTCCTTGCTGCTGCGCCTTTTGCAGGGCGGACAGATAAAGATTTCGTTCAAAAATTTGAGGTGTTTGGGCTAAATACAACGTACTGCGGTCAGGTGTGGCTGCGATAGAACCGTCTGGAGCTGCTTGTTTTACCGTATCTTTTACCGGGACTGCCGCTGTCGCTGCTTCATGCTCTGCTGCATCTGCCAAGCAGCGAAGAATCAAAGATTTATCTGCAAAGGGACGAGCCCCATCGTGGATAACAAAATATTCCACTTTTTCGGATAGTTTCTCGATTCCATTTTTTACCGACTGCTGGCGGCTTTCACCACCCTCAGTCAAAATAAATTCTGGAAGATGATAGGTTTGTTTCCAGGACAGAATCTCCTCAAAGGATTCCTTTCGGCTGACCACAACGATTTCTTTGATCTGTTCTACCTGAGCCATCGCCACAATAGAACGGGCCAGCACCGGAATCTCTCCTGCCTGCATGGTCTGTTTATTGATTCCCTGCATTCTCTGCGCCATTCCTCCGGCTGCAATTACTGCGCCGGCATAAATTGTTTCCAGCATCGCTGATACCTCCTTTTACAAATTGGACAGAGCCTCTCGCCGAAAAGCTCTGTCCCCCTGTTATGTATGAATTTTATCCAAACAGCATATCCTTGCCGCTGTGGAGATATACGCTCAACACGACCCCGATTCCCAGATACAGAGTACCGGTGGAGGTTCCTCCTGCGGACAAGAAAGGCAGGGTCACGCCGATGACTGGCATCATGCCCAGACACATACCTACGTTCATAATGATCTGAATGCCCATCGTTGCAAAGATACCCACACAGATATATTTGCCAACACTGTCCTCCGCTCTAAGTCCATTGCACAGAATACGGATACATAAAAATGCCAGCGCTGCCAAAACTGCAATACATCCAACAAATCCAACACTTTCACCAATATAGGTGAAGATGGAGTCATTATAAACTTCCGGCACATAGCGGAATTGTCCGGTTTCCATAAAGATGCCGTTGCCCCAGATTCCCCCGTTTCCTATGGCAATCAACCCTCGCTGCTGCTGCCAGGTAACCGACTCGCTGACAAGGTCGGGATTGATAATAGCCAATACCCTGTTTTTCTTATCATCGTCCAAGATAAATTTCCATGCAACCACTGCCACCGGCGGAATCATTGCTGCCACCGAAAGAATATACTTCCAGGAAAGTCCTGCGGCAAACAGCATACTGAGAAAGATAACTGCCATAACCAACGCCGTGCCGTCATCCCCCTGCAAATGAATCAGCAGAACCGGAAAGGCTCCGTGGAGGCACAATAAAAACAGCTGCTTGATGTTGTTGATTTTACCTTTTGCATTGCTCAGGTGATAAGCAAAGGTGATGATAAAGGAAATCTTTAAAAGCTCCGAGGGCTGAAAAGTCAATCCTGTGAAAGGGATTGGAAGCCATACCTTATCATCGACCCACTCCACACGCTGTATGCCAAAGGGAAACAGCAGAAAAATTAGTCCGTAACTTACAAGGCTGTGCCACTTCCACATCCTTGCCATAACGTGGTAGTCGATTTTGGATAATATAATAGCGGCTATGGTTCCGCAAATCATCATGGCTGGCTGCACCAGTACAGTGCTGAGCCGCCCGATCTCTCCGTTGATGTACAGACTGTAAATCAGCAACGTGCTGAAGCTGGAAAGCGAAATGCAGCACAGCAGAAGCATCCAGTCCGTTTCCTTGATATATTTGCCAATGGATGAAATTATGTTCTTAATCATTTTTTGTTCCTATCTTTCTTATTTACGGCATTTTTTACTAAGATTGCCGCCGCTATTCCCATCGAAATCATGAGGATACACCAAAAAAATCCCGGAATATTTCCGACCCATGTGAAAAAGCTATCATTATGGGCCTGCGGCAAAAACATTTTATTCGTCATTTTCCCAGTTTTTCCTTTCGTTTCATGTAAGGTTTTGAGTTCTGTTTGAGTATATTATGTATTATATTATGAATTGCTCGGTGATTCAACCTAAATTGAATAAAATTGCTTGTATCTACTTTCCACGGTCTGAAAATTATGGTATACTGAATTTGTTATATTGAGGATGATTTTCGATACAGTTTATTTGTGGGAAAGCTGTACGAAAATATCTGCGTAAAAATCTTTCTGTTATCGATAAGGAGGAGTGCAACCGTGCTTACAGACATCGAAATCGCTCAGCAGTGTAAAATGAAACCTATTACTGAAATCGCCGATTCCCTGGGAATCCGTACTGAAGAACTGGAGCCATATGGTCACTATAAAGCGAAGCTTTCTGACGACCTGAGCAAACGTCTTGCTGATCGTCCTGATGGAAAACTGATTCTGGTTACTGCAATCAACCCAACTCCTGCTGGTGAAGGCAAAACTACAATTACTGTAGGTCTGGGTCAGGCTATGAATCATATCGGTAAAAAAGCAGTTATTGCTCTGCGTGAGCCTTCTCTCGGCCCTGTATTCGGCATCAAGGGCGGCGCAGCCGGCGGTGGCTACTCTCAGGTGGTTCCTATGGAGGACATCAACCTTCATTTCACCGGTGATATGCACGCAATCACAGCTGCAAACAATCTGCTCTGCGCCATTGTGGATAACCACCTCCAGCAGGGAAATGAACTAAACATTGATTCTCGCCGTATCCTGTTCAAACGATGCATGGATATGAACGACCGCGCCCTGCGATTTACCAATGTGGGTCTGGGCGGCAAATCCAACGGTGTTCCCCGTGAAGACGGATTCATCATCACAGTGGCCAGTGAAATCATGGCAATCCTGTGTCTTTCCGAAAACCTGATGGATTTAAAAGAACGTCTGGGCAACATCCTCGTTGCTTACACCTACGACAACAAACCGGTCTTTGCAAAAGATTTGAAGGTCAACGGCGCTATGGCAGCTCTGCTGAAGGATGCCATCAAACCAAACCTGGTACAGACCCTGGAAAATACCCCTGCTCTGATGCACGGCGGTCCTTTTGCAAACATCGCCCATGGATGCAACTCTATCCGCGCCACCAAACTGGCCCTCAAACTGGCTGATTATACCATTACAGAGGCTGGCTTCGGTTCTGACCTGGGCGCAGAAAAATTCCTGGATATCAAATGCCGCTGCGCTGGTATTGCGCCTTCTGCCATTGTAGTTGTTGCTACTCTACGGGCTCTCAAATATAACGGCGGTATTCCAAAAGCACAAACTTCTCAGCCAAATCCAGACGCTGTCCGCGCTGGTCTGTGCAACCTGGCAGCTCATGTTGAAAATATGAAAAAATTTGGTGTCCCTGTTGTGGTTGCCATCAACCATTTCCTCACCGATACCGATGAAGAAATTGCTATCTTAGAAGATTACTGCCGTGAAAACGATGTGGAATTTGCTCTGGCTGATGTGTTCGCCGAAGGCGGAAAAGGCGGCGTTGAACTGGCAAACAAAGTGGTTGCTGCCTGCGAAAAACCTGCAAACTTTACTCATCTGTACGACACAGAACTTCCAATCAAGGAAAAAATCGAAACCATTGCAAAAAGAATCTATGGTGCTGACGGCGTAACTTACTCCACAGCTGCTGAAAAAGCCATCTCTGACATCGAAAAGCTGGGCAAGGACAAAGTTCCTGTCTGCATTGCAAAAACCCAGTATTCCCTGTCCGACGATCCTTCCCTGCTGGGTCGTCCAAAGGGCTTCAAGATTCACATTCGTGAAGTCAGACTGTCCGCCGGAGCAGGTTTCGTGGTTGCCGTGGCAGGCACCATCATGACCATGCCTGGTCTGGGCAAGGAACCTTCTGCTTATCGCATCGACGTAGATGAAGAAGGCCATATCCACGGATTATTCTAACCGAAATCTTTTTGCCGCAGACCTTCCTTTCTGGGAAGGTCTGTACTTTTGAAACCATCACTTTAACTCAATTTATCGTAAAAGGAAGGCTGACCCCTTGAAACGCTATCTAAGCCACAGTACTGAAGAAACAGAACATATTGCCGAGGAATTTGCCTCTACATTAAAAAGCGGCGATGTCATCGCCTATCGCGGACCAATGGGCGCGGGAAAAACTGCCTTTACCCGTGGGCTTTGCCGTGGTCTGGGACTTTCCGACCATGTTTCCAGCCCGACCTTTGCTCTGGTGCATCAATATGGAAACGGCAGCCGCGCACTTTATCACTTTGATATGTACCGGGTGGAAACTTTCGATGATCTCTATTCCACCGGATTTTTCGACTATCTGGACTACGGCGGCATCATGGCCATTGAGTGGAGCGAAAATATCGAAGCGGTTCTTCCTGAAAATACTATCACCATTGAAATCCGCAAATCGGAGGATGACCCCGATCAGCGCGAAATTCTGATTTCCTAATACAGAAAGGGGATTTTTTCCTTGATTATCTTTGCTATGGATACCTCCGCAGCCGCAGCTTCCTGCGCTCTGCTGGAGGATGACCGTCCTATCGCTGAGTTTTATACCGACGCTCACCTGACCCACAGCCAGACCATTATGCCTATGGTAGAATCTCTCTTTGATTGCAGTCATCTGTCTGCAAAAGATGTGGATTTGTTTGCCGTATCCGTTGGCCCTGGTTCCTTTACTGGTCTGCGTATCGGTGTCGCCGCTGTCAAAGGCATGGCGCAGGTACTGGACAAACCTTGTCTTCCGATTTCTGCCCTGGAAGGTCTGGCCTATAATCTTTATGACCGCAGCGGCATTATCTGCCCTTGTTTGGATGCAAGATGCGGACAGGTCTATACTGCCCTGTTCGATGCCGACCATCAGATGAATCGTCTGGAGGATGACTGCGCCATCATGGCAGACGAACTCTGCCACAAACTGGCCGAACTTCCCCAGGAAGTTTCCATCACTCTGTTGGGTGACGGCGCACAGCTTGTTATGGACACCATGGCAAAGTTATATCCTGAAAGAAAAGTAATCCTTCCAGGAAAACATCTTCTGCTCCAGCATGCCAACGGAATTGGAATGGCAGCTCTGGAAGGACTTCGTTCCCAGAAAATGACTACGGTGGTTCCAGATGTTCTGGTTCCGGTATATCTCAAGCTGCCTCAGGCACAGCGGGAATTGCAGCTGAAACTCAGCCGCAAAAAAGAGGCTTGATTTTAATTTTGTCAGATAAGACCTGGGAATCTCTCCCTGGTCTTAATATTGTATAGTATCCTGAAGGAGGATTTTATTATGCTCGTAATCGGTAGTGACCACGGCGGTTTCCTGCTGAAACAGGAAATCAAAAAACACTTGGAAGAAAGAAACATTGACTACATCGACGTAGGCTGTCCAGATGAAAAATCCGTAGACTATCCACAGATTGCAAAAGCTGGCTGCGACAAAATCGTAAGCGGCGAATGTGAGCTGGGTATCCTGATCTGCGGCACCGGCATTGGTATCTCCATGGCTGCAAACAAAGTAAAAGGCATTCGTGCAGCTTGCTGCTCCGACTGCTTCAGTGCTAAATTCACTCGCCTGCACAACAATGCAAACGTACTGTGCTTCGGCGGCAGAGTGGTTGGCCCTGGTCTTGCCTGCATGATGGTAGATGCTTTCCTGGATGCTGAATTTGAAGGCGGCCGTCATCAAAGACGTGTAGACCAGATTCTGGCTCTGGAAGAAAACTTCGGCAAATAGTAGAATTTTCAGCGGATGATTCACTAAAATGCTGATTTTATCTGCTGATAGTTACTATTTTATCGAAAAATATTCCCTTTTTGCGCTGTTTGTTGTAGAATAGAATTGGATTATTTTTAGACAAACATCGGAAGCGGATCTATTCTGTTTCTCCGCTGTATTATTTTTACATGAAAGGATTCGATCAAAATGACTCCTATGATTTTTGACCACCCACTGATTCAGCACAAAATCTCTTTACTCCGCAACAAGAACACAGGCTCCAAAGAGTTCCGTGAACTGATTGGCGAAATCTCCATGCTGATGTGCTACGAGGCTACCCGCGATCTTCCGCTCAAAGAAATCGAAGTAGAAACTCCTATCGCTATCGCTAAAACAAAAGTAATTGCCGGCAGAAAACTGGCTTTCGTTCCAATCCTCCGCGCAGGCATCGGTATGCTGGACGGCGTACTGTCCATGGTTCCTGCTGCTAAAGTAGGTCACATCGGTCTGTACCGCGACCCAACAACTCTGGAACCTGTTAAATACTACTGCAAACTCCCAACCGATATCAGCGAACGCGAAGTAATCGTTCTGGACCCAATGCTGGCTACCGGCGGTTCTGCAATCGCTGCAATCCAGATGCTGAAAGAAAGCGGTGCTGCTTCCATCAAATTCATGTGCACCATCGCTGCTCCAGAAGGTCTGCACGCTTTGCAGGAAGCTCATCCTGACGTTCAGATCTACTGTGCTGCTCTGGACGAAAAACTCAACGATGACAAATACATCGTTCCTGGTCTGGGCGACTGCGGCGACCGTATCTTCGGTACCAAATAATCATACAAAGCATAACCCCCCGAACGATGGTTCGGGGGGTTATTATTTTATCTGAGATTAGTCTACAACAATCAAATCTTTTGAATATTTGTTCAGGACTTCGCATCCATCCTCGGTAACTAACACCAGGTCTTCGATTCTGACACCAAATTTTCCTGGCAGATAGATGCCTGGTTCGATAGAGAATACCATACCTGGGCGGGTAAGAACCTCACAGTCAGAAGCTACAGATGGTCTTTCGTGTTCCTTCATACCGATGCTGTGACCCGTTCTGTGGGTGAAGTATTCCCCGTAACCTGCATCTTCAATTACCTTACGGGCAGCCAGGTCAAGGTCTTTGAATTTTACGCCTGGTTTAATCAGAGCGATTGCAGCAGCGTTTGCGCGGCGAACGGTTTCATATACTTCTCTCTGTTCATCCGTAACAGATTTGAAGAATATGGTTCTAGTCATGTCGCACCAATAATGTTCAAATGGAGCTCCAATATCCAGTACGATGCTGTCCCCTGCTTTGATGACAGTGTCATCTGCGCCGTGGTGTGGGTCTGCGCCGTTTGCGCTGGAACCAACAATATGGAAACCGATGCTGTTGCATTTATGTTCTTTGAAGAAATTCTGTACTTTTTCAGCCAGCTCTCTTTCAGTAACGCCTTCTTTTACAGAGTGGATCACCATGTCCATGCAGGCATCATTGATGAGAGAAGCTTTTCTCATCTTTTCTCTTTCTTCTTCATCTTTGCACATAGTAACCTGTTCTACTACTGCGGAACCTTTTACCGGTTTCACGTCAGGGCGAAGCTTCATCAGTTCAATCAGGAAGTGGCTTGGCCATGTATCATCAATGCCCAGTTCTCCTGGATGTACTGCTGCTGCCAGCTGCGCTACAGGATTATCTATATCGGTGTGCTCCTGGAATTCCAGACCTTCCTGACGTGGAACAGCAAACAGCTGATTTCCAAAGAAAATGGTTCTGCCTTCATCGTCCAGATAAAACGCCATCATACGTTCTACTGGGTCTACCCAAATTCCGGTGAGATAGTAAACTGGTTCTGTTTCAGTTACAATAATCTGTTTCAAGCCAGCCTGTTTCATGCTTTCGCGGATTTTTTCAATTCTTGCCTGATTCATCTTAAAAACACCTTCCTCGATAAATTTGACAAATTTTGTCTTTGCTGTGCTCATTATAGCACAACTTTGCCTAAAAAGAATAGAGAAAAGAGAAAAGAGGATAATTTTTCAAAAGAATCGGTTCGTATCAATCTCAAGATAAATTTCCGTCCGCTGTCAGAAAGGAGCTTCTATGAAAATTTTAGTGGATGCCGATGCCTGTCCTGTAGTCAATCTAACTGTTCGGGAAGCCAATCGGCGGCATATCCCCGTCACTCTGATCATCGATACCTCCCACGTCCTTCACCGCACCGATGCCCAGGTCATTACCGTTTCCAAAGGCAGCGATTCCGCCGACTTCAAGCTGGTAAACCTTGTCCAAAAAGGAGATATCGTTGTGACCCAGGATTACGGACTTGCGGCTATGGTTCTTGCAAAGGGCGGCAAAGCCTTAAACCAAAACGGCATGGTCTATTCCAACGACAATATGGATACCTTGTTATTTACCCGCCACGTTGCCAAAAAAGTCCGCATGGCCGGCGGCAGAACAAAAGGCCCCCACAAACGCACCAAGGAACAAGACCAGCAGTTTTTGCAGGTGCTGGTTTCCATGCTGGATGAGAGCGCAGAATAATGCTTCTTTTCTTTCTTATTTAAAATAATCATAATTTCAGACAAAGAGAAGTTCTGTTTCCAGCTCTTTTTCTCTGTTCCATCTGTCTAAAATATGGATGAAAGTCTTTTATTCAGAGGGATTTTGTGGTATCCTAATATCAATAGCCTGATTTTTTAAAGGTAGATTTCATGCCCTTTGCGGTGATTTCCGCTTATGGTGTTTTACAAAAGGAGAGATAGAACAATGGATTATCAGCGTCTTGCTCAACTGCTTTTCCCTGATATTACAACCACACCTGAGGATATCGAAGCAAAATATCCTCCAAGAACCCTGCCGGAAGGCGCAAAAGTTACCCGTATCGCACCAAGCCCTACAGGCTTCATGCACCTGGGCAACCTGTTCAGTGCCATCGTCAGCGAACGTCTGGCTCACCAGAGCAACGGTGTATACTTCCTGAGAATCGAAGATACCGACCTGAAACGTGCCGTTGAAGGCGGTGTTGAAACCATCATCCGTGTATTCAACCGCTACGGCCTGGGCTTCGACGAAGGTGCTACCATCGAAGGCGACAACGGCGCATACGGCCCATACCGTCAGCGTCAGAGAGCTGTCATCTACCAGACCTTTGCAAAACAGCTGGTAGAAAAAGGCCTTGCTTATCCTTGCTTCTGCACTGAGGAAGAACTCAATGCAATGAGAGAAAAACAGCAGGAACTGAAAATCAACTTCGGTTACTACGGCGAATGGGCAACCTGGCGTGACCGTTCCTACGAGGAAATCGAGGAAAACATCAAAGCTGGCAAACCATACGTTCTGCGTTTCCGCAGCACTGGTGATCCTGAAAAACGCTTTGTTCATCACGACCTGGTAAAAGGTGACATCGAACTTCCAGAAAATGATCAGGATATCGTTCTTCTGAAATCCGATGGTATCCCAACCTACCACTTTGCTCACATCATTGACGACCACTTCATGGGTACAACTCACGTTGTCCGCGGCGAGGAGTGGCTGGCAACTCTGAACATTCACCTCCAGCTGTTCCGTACCATGGGCTGGAAAGCTCCTAAATACGTTCATACTGCACAGCTGATGAAGATGGACGGCGGCTCCAAGAGAAAACTTTCCAAGAGAAAAGACCCAGAACTTTCTCTGGACTTCTATAATGCACAGGGTTACCCAGTTCCTTCCGTACTGGAATACCTGATGACCCTGCTCAACTCCAACTTCGAGGATTGGAGAATTGCAAACCCAACCGCTCCGATGAAAGACTTCCAGTTCACCACCAAAAAGATGGGCAACAGCGGTTCCCTGTTCGATATCGACAAACTGAAGGATGTCAGCAAGAACACCATCTCTATGATGACTGCTGAGGAAGTTTACGACGAAGTTTCCGCATGGGCAAAAGACTTCGATGAACAACTCTACAACCTGCTGACTGCTGATGAAGCAAAAGCAAAAGCAATCTTTGCCATCGGCAGAGGCGGCGCTAAACCAAGAAAAGACATCGCAATCTGGAGCGAAGTGAAAGACTATCTGGCATTCTTCTATGAAGACCTGTTTGAAGCAGCTTCCGAATATCCAGAAAACATTTCCAAAGAAGACGCTGCTGAGATTCTCAGACGTTATCTGGAAGTTTACAGCGCAGCTGATGACGGCGAAGCATGGTTCAACAAGGTTCGCGACCTCAGCGTAGAACTGGGCTATGCAGCAAAACCAAAGGACTTCAAGAAAAATCCAGACCAGTACAAAGGCCATGTTGGTGATGTCAGCCAGATCATCCGTCTTGCAATCACCGGCAGAACCAATTCCCCAGACCTGTGCAGCGTAATGCAGATTCTGGGCGAGGATACCTGCAAGGCAAGAATCCATCAGGCTCTGGAAATTCTGGCAAAATAAAAGTTTTCGGGGCTTGCAGCCACTAAAACAAAATCATAATCAATGCGCCTCTATAAAAATAAATTATTTTCAAAGAGGAGCAAAACAAATCCTACCCTACCGAAAGGACTGAATTTACATGGCTGATGAAAAAATCATGGATACCGAATCCGTATCCAACTTTATTCACGATATTATTGATGAAGACTTAGCCGAAGGCAGAGTACAGGAGATTCATACTCGTTTCCCACCAGAACCAAACGGTTATCTGCACATCGGTTCTGCAAAAGCAATCTGGATCAACTCCGGTACAGCTCAGAAATATCACGGTCTGTTCAACCTTCGTTTTGACGATACAAACCCTGTTCGTGAAGATGACGAGTATGTAAAATCCATTGAAGAAGACCTTCGCTGGCTGGGCGCAGAACCTACCGGCGGCATCTACTACGGTTCTGACTACTTCGACAAATGCTATGAGTTCGCTCTCAAACTGATTCGCGAAGGCAAAGCTTATGTTGACGATCTTTCCGCTGAGGAAATGCGTGAATACCGTGGTACTCTGACTGAGCCAGGAAAGGAAAGCCCATACCGCAACCGTACCGTTGAAGAAAACCTGGAACTGTTCGAGAAAATGAAGAATGGCGAATTTGCTGACGGCAGCCACACTCTCCGTGCAAAAATCGACATGGCTTCTCCAAACATGAATATGCGTGACCCTGCAATCTACCGCATCGTTCGCGCTCATCACCACAGACAGGGCGACAAATGGTGCATCTATCCTCTGTATGACTTTGCTCATCCAATTCAGGACGCTCTGGAAGGCATCACCCATTCCTTATGCTCCATCGAATTTGAGAACCATCGTCCTCTCTACGACTGGGTTGTAAACAATGTTGGCTTCGAGCACAAACCACATCAGTATGAGTTCGCTCGTCTGAACGTGACCCACACTGTAATGAGCAAACGCTATCTGAGAGAACTGGTTGAAACCGGCAAGGTTGACGGCTGGGATGACCCCAGAATGCCTACCCTCTGCGGTCTGCGCCGCCGTGGTTACACGCCAACCTCTATCAACGAATTTGTTAAAAAGGCCGGCGTTGCAAAATCCTACAGCGTTGTAGATATCGGTCTGCTGGAACATTGCATCCGTGACGAACTGAATGCCTCCGCACAGCGCCGTGTAGCAGTTCTGCACCCAATCAAAGTTGTCATCACCAACTACCCAGAAGATAAGGAAGAATACTTTGAGCTGCCAAACATTCCAAAGAATGACGAAGCAGGCACAAGAAAAGTTCCATTCACCCGTGAGCTTTACATCGACACCGATGACTTCGCTGAGGTACCACCTCCGAAATTCTTCCGTATGAAACCAGACGGTGAAGTTCGTCTGATGGGCGCATACATTGTAAAATGCAATGAGATCATCAAGGATGAACAGGGCAATGTGGTTGAGATTCACTGTACTGCTGACCTGGAAAGCGGCAACGGAAATCCTGTTGACGGCAGAAAAATCAAAGGTACCATTCACTGGGTATCCGCAAAACACGCAGTAGACGCTACCATCCGTCTGTATGACTACCTGTTCACTCTGGAAAATGTCAACGATGTTCCAGAAGGAACCAACTACCTGGATTACCTGAATCCAAATTCCCTGACAGAACTGACAGGCTGCAAGGTTGAGCCAGCTCTGGCTGAAGCTCAGTCCGGCGACAAATTCCAGTTTGTCCGCACCGGTTACTTCTGCAAGGACAGCAAGGACGAAGGCGTATTCAACCAGATCGTTGGTCTGAAAGACAGCTGGGCAAAAGAAAACAAAAAATAAGCCTTTGAGCATAAAAAAGAGCTGAGGAAAATCCTCAGCTCTTTTTATTTTATTGGAAATTATTTTGCATAGATTTTGATGATGTTGACGATAGTTTCGGTCATCTTATCCATTGCTTCTACCGGAACATATTCAAAACGTCCGTGGAAGTTGTGGCCGCCGGTGGAAAGGTTCGGGCATGGCAGTCCTTTAAAGGAAAGTCTTGCGCCGTCTGTACCGCCGCGAATCGGAACTGTGATAGGCTCAACACCGCACTGCTGGAATGCTTCTTTTGCATTGTCAATCAGGTGCATATGAGGAACAATCTTTTCCTTCATGTTGAAGTAGGAATCTGTGATTTCCAGCTCAACTGTACCTTCGCCGTATTTGTGGTTCATATAGTCTGCGATATCACGCATAACCTGTTTTTTCTGTTCATATTTATTGCGGTCATGGTCACGGATGATATATTTGAGAACAGCTTTTTCGATAGAGCCTTCGATGCTTCCCAGATGGAAGAAGCCTTCATAATCCTGGGTGTATCTTGGGTTCTGTTCTACTGGCAGCATACCATGATATTCCATGCCCAGCAGGGATGCGTTGACCATGGTGTCTTTTGCGCTTCCTGGATGGATGCTCAGACCGTGGATGGTTACTTTGGCAGAAGCTGCATTAAAGTTTTCATATTCCAGTTCGCCCAGCTCGCCACCGTCTACAGTGTAAGCAAAATCTGCGCCGAAGTTTTCTACATCGAAGTAATCTGCGCCGCGGCCAACTTCTTCGTCAGGTGTGAAGCCAATTTTGATGGTGCCGTGTTCGATAGAAGAATCTTTCAGCAGGATTTCAGCAGCTGTCATGATTTCGGAAACACCAGCTTTGTCGTCAGCGCCCAGCAGAGTTGTGCCATCGGTAACAACCAGATGCCAGCCGATATAGCGTTCCAGAGCAGGATTTTCTTTTCTGGTCAGGTAGATCTGTTTTTCCTCATTGAGAAGAACATCTCCGCCATCGTATTCAACGATTTTTGCTTTGATATTATCACCAGGAGCGTCAGGAGCGGTATCCATGTGGGAGATCAGTCCCAGCACAGGTTTATCTTCTTTGCCAGGGGTTGCAGGGATGGTACCATAAACATAGCCTTTTTCATCCATAAAGGCATCAGCGATACCCAGTTCTTTCATTTCTCTTACCAGGTCAGCACCCAGGATTTTCTGGCAGGCTGTGGTAGGAACGGTTTCAGAATCTTCATTGGACTGTGTACCGAAGCTAACATAATGAAGCAGTCTTTCGTAAGCTCTCATTGTAATCTCCTCCGTTTATTATAAATTTCACAAAGTTATGGAAAAGTATTTTCCTCTTTTATGCAATTTCCATTATACATCATTCTTTCCTTCAACGCAACTGGTCTGAAAGCAGAAGCTGTTTGCGAAAGAAGACTCTACAAAAAAAACAGCTTTATGTGCCCGCAAAGATTGCAAGGCTTTGCTCGTTTGTGCAAAAATTTACTGATTTATATTTATCCCTCCCCAAAGGCTCTGCCTTTGAAATCCGCCGCCTTTTGAAAAAGGAGGACGAAACCTTTTTTATAAAAAAATCCCGCATCTCTCGATGCGGGATTTTGATTACAGCTTACTTATTGAATGCAGCAAGGCCGGATTCGATTTTCTCCAGAAGTTCTTTTGCTTTTGCAAGTTTTTCTTTCTGTTCATTGATTACTTTTTCCGGTGCTTTTGCTACAAAGCCTGGGTTATTCAGTTTACCCTCAAAGAAGGCAATATCCTTTTCGCAGGCTTTCTTTTCTTTGGTAAGTCTTGCGATTTCTTTGTCACGGTCTACCAGCTGTGCCAAAGGCATCATAATCTTAGCGCTGTCGGTGATTACCTGTACGCAGGATTCGATGTCTTCTGGAACACCCAGAACAATCTGGTCTGCCCATGCAAGTCTGGTCAGGAATGCGTTGGATTTTTCAAAGATATCTTTGGACTCAGTATCGATGTACAGGGTAGCTTTTTTGCTCGGTGGTACGTTCATTTCGGAACGGCGGGTACGAACTGCCTTGATTGCGTCCATAACCTTTTCAAATTCCTGTTCTTCAGCAGAGAAGTTCAGTTCTTCGCTGTACTCAGGCCACTGAGAAACCATGATGCTTTCGCCGGTGTGTGGCAGAGCCTGCCAGATTTCTTCGGTGATGAATGGCATGAATGGATGCAGCAGCTTGAGGGTGTTGCTCATTACATAAACGAGAACCTTTCTTGCAGATTCTGCTTCTGCGCCATCTTCCCAAAGTCTGGATTTAACCAGCTCAACATACCAGTCGCAGAATACATCCCAGATAAAGTCGTAGAGCTTGCTTACTGCAATACCCAGTTCAAATTTCTCCAGGTTGTCGGTAACTTCACGAACCAGCTTGTTGTACTTGGACAGAACCCATTTATCTTCCATAGCCAGATCAGCAGGAACTTCCAGGCTCATGTTTTCGTCTTTCAGGTTCATGAGGATAAATCTGGATGCGTTCCAGATTTTATTTGCAAAGTTACGGCTGGACAGAACTTTTTCATCGCTGAATCTCATGTCATTGCCTGGAGTGTTGCCGGTTGCCAGAGTGAAGCGGAGAGCGTCTGCGCCGTACTGGTCGATGATTTCCAGTGGGTCGATGCCGTTGCCCAGAGATTTACTCATCTTTCTGCCCTGAGAGTCACGAACAAGTCCGTGGAACAGTACAGTATTAAATGGGATTTCTCCGGTATGTTCCAGACCAGAGAAAATCATTCTTGCTACCCAGAAGAAGATGATATCGTAACCGGTAACCAGTGTGCTGGTTGGGTAGAAGTATTTCAGTTCTTCTGTATTGTTTGGCCAGCCCAGAGTGGAGAATGGCCACAGAGCGGAGCTGAACCAGGTATCCAGAGTATCTTCGTCCTGATGGATATGGCTGCCGCCGCACTTATCACATTTGCATGGAGCATCTTTTGCAACCATTACATTGCCGCAGTCCTCACAGTAGTAAGCAGGAATGCGGTGACCCCACCACAGCTGACGGGAAATACACCAGTCTTTGATGTTTTCCATCCAGTTGTAATAAGTCTTGTCCATACGTTCTGGAATCAGCTTGATATCGCCGTTGCGTACAGCGTCAATAGCTGGTTTAGCCAGAGGCTCCATTTTAACGAACCACTGTTTAGAAACTACAGGTTCAACGGTAGTGCCGCAGCGGTAGCAAGTACCTACGTTATGGCTGTGATCTTCAACTTTGATCAGGTAGCCCTGTTCTTCCAGGTCTTTGACCATAGCTTTTCTTGCTTCATAACGATCCATGCCAGCGTATTTGCCGCAGGCGGAGGTCATGGTAGCATCATCGTTCATAATCTTGATGATTGGAAGATTGTGGCGGCGGCCTACTTCGTAGTCGTTAGGGTCATGGGCTGGGGTAATCTTAACAACGCCGGTACCAAATTCCATATCAACGTAGTCATCGCCTACGATTGGAATTTCACGGTTTACCAGTGGAAGGATAACAGTCTTGCCAATCAGGTGCTGGTAACGCTCATCCTTAGGGTTTACCGCTACAGCAGTATCGCCCAGCATGGTTTCAGGACGGGTGGTAGCCAGAATCACGTCGCCGCTGCCGTCTGCGATTGGGTAACGCAGATGCCAGAAGTGACCAGCCTGCTCCTCGTATTCTACCTCTGCGTCAGAAATAGAAGTTTTGCAGTGTGGACACCAGTTGATGATTCTTTCGCCCTGATAGATCAGGCCTTTATTGTAAAGTTTTACGAATACTTCTTTTACAGCTTCGGAGCATCCGTCATCCAAAGTAAAGCGTTCTCTGTCCCAGTCGCAGGAGGAACCCAGTTTTTTCAGCTGCTGAATGATTCTGCCTCCGAATTTACGTTTCCATTCCCAAGCGCGTTCCAGGAAGCCGTCACGGCCCAGATCCTCTTTGGTAAGACCTTCTTCTTTCATTGCATTTACGATTTTAGCTTCGGTAGCAATGGAAGCGTGGTCGGTGCCTGGCAGCCAGAGGGTTTCGTAGCCCTGCATTCTTCTGAAACGAATCAGGATATCCTGAAGGGTTTCGTCCAGAGCGTGACCCATGTGGAGCTGACCGGTAATGTTCGGTGGCGGGATAACGATGGTGTATGGTTTTTTATCTGGATTTGGCTCTGCGTGGAAATATCCACCGTCAAGCCAGAATTGGTAGGTGCGGTCTTCTACCTGTTTCGGGTCATAAATTTTAGACAGTTCTTTCATATGACTCTTCCTTTCTTGTGAATTTACCTTTTTGAGCTGGTCAGCCATATCTGCTGCGGGACAATCTATTTTCTTATAAAAAAGCTCCTGTCCTTTGCAGTTAGCAAAGGACAGGAGCTGACTTTCCTGCGGTACCACCTTTTTTGGCAGAACGATTCTGCCCTCTTAGCCTGCGTGTTTCTTTTGATCCACGCAGAAAACCGATAACGGGGTTTGGCCGTTATGATCTACTGAGAAACTAAGGTTTCCGTTCGGCATACTCTCAAAGGCTACTTTTTCGATTCCGTATCCTGCCAGCTTCTCAGCGGGTGCCGGCTCTCTGTAAGGGCGTATCATCGTTTTACTTCCTTCTCATCGATTTCACTTATGATGTTGGATTACATATTTATTCTACCATGATTTTTAATTCTTTGTCAACTTGATTTCCCTACTATTTCTCAGGCATAAAAAACATTCATTGGCTCATACTAAGGCTATCATTGCCAGGGAGGTGTTTTTGTGCAGCCAGACAAGGCTAAACATTTTGTTCTCCTATCTCTTTGCGCTTTTCTTTTTCTTTTATGGGGGTGGCTTTGTTTTTCCTTTCTTCTCCCATCCCTTTTTCCTGTGCTGATTGGTTTTGCAGTTGCAGCATTGCTCCGGCCCGGAGTTCGTTTTTTGTCCCGCTCTCATCCTTCCCTAAAAAAGGTTTGGTCTATTGTTCTTCCTGTAGGCTCTTATCTTTTGCTGTTTGTGTTCTTGTTTTCCCTGGGAAGCCTGCTTTGGAGCGAGGCTGCCATATTTCTTTCCCGCTTCCCCCAATTCTATAAAGATTCCATCCTCCCGCTGACCGCTCATTTTTTTCAATGGGTCACAAAAGTTTTATCAAATTTTTCTCCAGACCTAAGCGAAAGTGTCCGGGCCTTGATTGATGTAAGCCACAACGCCTTTTCCAGTGCTGCTTCTAAAATTTCCTCGCAGATATTTTCTTTCTGTGGACAGGTGATTTCCTCCCTGCCTATGTTTTTGTTTACCTTTATCGCCGCTGTTTTTTGCTCGGTGGGAATTTCCTTTTATTGGGAAAATATTCGGACGTTTTTCCAATATCTTCTCCCCAAAAATAAATTTTCTCTGCTTTTGTCCATTCGAGAATTTTTTGGGGGAATTTTTCTGCGGCTCTGTCTGGGATTCCTATTGCTTCTTATGATTACCTTTTTGGAAATCAGCCTGGGGCTATGGATTCTTCGTGTGTCTGAGTTTTTCCGGTATGGGGCGTTGATTGCCTTGCTGGATGTTCTCCCTGTTTTAGGAGTTGGAACTGTTTTGATTCCCTGGGGGATTCTTTCTATAATTTCTGGAAATTACCTTCTGGGGGTCGGCCTGCTGATTCTCTTTGCAGTTGTCACCTTGATAAGAAATTTTTTGGAGCCTAAAATCATCGGCAGCTGCATCGGACTTCCCCCTTTGTTGAGCTTAATCTGCATTTATGCAGGCTTTCGTCTATGGGGATTTGCAGGAGCTTTACTGCTTCCTTTGGGAATATTGCTTGGGAAATTTTTGATTTTTCGGGAAAAAGAAAAATAGCGTGAGGAAACTAACAAGCTTCCTGCACGCCATCACTTCTGATTAGGCGATCCAGTTCCAGGTCTAACGCCCAATGAACGTCCTCAGTTCTGTATTGGTAGATATCCCCCATCATGGAAAAATATCTTTCTCTGCTGATGTGGAAAGTCTGGATTCGCAAGCTGTCCAATTCCTGGATATTTCTTGCTCTTTGCTGCTGCGTCAAAGTACGGCAGTATCCCCCAGCCATAACAGAAGCCTGCTGGATTGCCGCCTTTTGTTTGGCATTCAGCTGTTCTTCCACTCCCTTTTGCATCAGAAGAAACGCTGTTTCCATTTTCCAGGGAAAATCAGCTATTTTATATTTTCCGGGAGCATTGCGGGCTGCTGTAATCAACTCCTCCATATTAGTTTCTGCCAGCTGAACTTTTTCTCTTTGCAGCTGGCGGAAAGGTTCCTGACTTTCTATTTCCTGCACGCTCAATTCTTTTTGCAGTTCTTGAGAAAAAACAGGCTCTCGAATCGCAATCGGATACTGTTGGCGGACATCGCTGAAATCTGCATGAGCTTCAGCTGCAATCTCAGAATATCCACTAAGTGCCGCCGTCAGGATTTCCACTGGATAGTTTTCCCCCATCTTCTTGTTGAGATAGTGCAATGTTCGCTCGGAATTTAGTCCGCTGTAGTGATAGACCTCATTCTTAAAGAAAAATGGCAGTTCCAAAGTTTTCAGGCACTCCACTTCCTGGCTCAATTCTTTGCTTTCCACAAAAGCAAAATTTGCTTCTCCCCGTTCCAAAGTCTGCTGGATATTCGAGCTTTCTTTCAGTTCGATTTGTAGAGAACCGTCCGAATAATAAGCGGCTCGATTGATAAATTCTTTCGCAGCTTCCCGCACATTTGGGGAAGCTGCCTCGGAAATGGCAATGGTCATATTGTGAAGGTTATCTATGAAGTTGAGCTTGGTTTCTCGAAAACATCCTGTCATCAACATCATAGAGGCAGCAAGTCCTGCGGCTACCAGCTCTCTGGCGATTTTCATTCCCTGCTCCTCCTTTTATTCTTCGGATTTTTTCTTAGGTTTTGGTTTCGGTTTTGTTTCCTGTTCTGCCTGCTGTTCTTCCTCCTGGGGCTGTTCTTCCTGAACCGGCGGTGTTTCTTCCACTACTGGCGTTGTTGGCTTCGGCGGAACATATGGGGTATAAGGCTGATTCTGGATTCGTGCCAGCTCATTGACGCGAACTCCTGTATTAACTGCAAAGATATTGTTTAGGAAAATAAGATCTGTTATTCCTTTTTCCTTTACAAAGTCCACCACTCCAAACTCAAAATAACGCTGGTCAGCAATGAATACTTCATCGAAATTGCAAGCCAAAAACGGCGCAAAGGCGTTTCCGTAGGATTCCTTGACCAGCATAACTTTTCGCCCTGTATGATTGTTTGTTTTGATATGGGTCAGAGGGTGATCTCCGTGGAGAAATACACTGTAAGTATTCGGCCCTGCTGTAACATATTCTGCAAACAGTCCAATATCCTTTGGATCATTGGCCTGCCCTCTCCAATATTGCTGGGTTTGCATTTCTACCGGGGGAATAAAATATTCTACAAAGTCCGGTGTCTTTGCCAGATGAGGGTCTTGGGTCTGACCGTACAGGGTTCCCAGAAGGCCGTCTTTCTGTCTATGCTCCATCTGGGACAGCTTTGTTGCTTCTAGTCCTGCGCTCTCACAGAAAGCCACATAGGCCTGATAAGCACCCCTGACCGTCCAGTGGTGGTCGGTGCGGAAATAAATGTATTCCTCCTTATGTTCCGCAATCTTGCTGTAAGCATCCACAGAAATCACCTGAGGCGACATCTGACTGGCTACAAATTCAATGTTTTCTTTTTGGCTGGAAGTGATTTTTTTATATTTTTCCGGCAGATAAAACTCGATGGAGGTAGGAGCGATGATATTATATACCTGAACATCCGGCAGCTGTTCTGCGTAGGAACTGATGACCCCTGCATATTTTTTGGACATAGATTCGCTGGAACCAAAAATTTGCAGTCCCATGTTTTTATACAGGAATATTCCGCCCATCTGTTCTCCTGCTCCTTCTCCGCTAAGACCATTTCCTGGAATATTTTCTTCTTCCGGGATTTCTTCCTGGGGCGGTTTGCTTTCTTCCAAAACTTCTTTCTCATCTGGTGTTTCTTCCGGTTTTACTTCTGGAACTTGTGTTGATTCGTTTTCCTGGGGCGGTATCACCGTTCCTGCATGAATACGAATATCATCAGGATAAACACCCTTTGCCGCATCCAGCTTGCCTGCTATGGACACCAGCTGATCCCTGGCCGGAAAAGTATCGGCGTAATAGGCATCATACTCTTTTGCATATTCTCCAGAAAACCAGGAGGATAAGCTCCATTGGGGTTTTGCCGCCAGCTCACGCTTTTCGATTTCTGATACAGTAGGCTTTGGCAGAACCACCGCCGCCGTTCCTACCGATATCAGTCCAATCATGACCGCAATGACACTAATCAGCGAAAAATCCTTTCTTTTCTTCATGTCTTTTTCCTTTCCCAGTTTCAGAGTTTTTTAAAACCTGAAATATAAAAATGGATTGTAGCTGTCCCCTACTAACTGGCTGGTACAGATAAACAATATCACGATTTGGAACAACGCTGTCAGGATGCTCAATCCTCCGCAGACAGCATCTCCAGCAGTTTCCTGAAAAGAGGTAATCTTTTCTTGAATCTTCTTTGCCACAGGCATACAAAAAATTACCGCCAGCACAATCCAGAAAATATGGTTTGCTGCGGTGAGATACAGCTGAGGGTCAGTCAGAGAATTTCCCGATATCCCAAACATAACCTGCAAGTATCCCCACAGACGGCTCAGATCAGTGGTATAGAAAATAGTCCATCCGATTATGGTAATAAACAGCAAATAAATATGGGAAATCACCGAAGGAATCTTATCCAAAACCTTTAGCAGACCCAGCTTTTCGATGACCAGAAGCACTCCGTAAAATGCCCCCCACAAAATAAAGTTCCAGCTGGCTCCGTGCCATAGACCGGTCAACAGCCACACTACAGCAATATTCAGCATTTGATGACGCTGGTTTCCTCCCAGAGGGATATACACATAATCCCGGAAAAAGCTGCCTAGAGAAATATGCCACTTTCTCCAGAACTGGGTTACAGATTTGGAGGTATAGGGATAATCAAAATTCTTGTGATAGTGGAAACCAAACATCCTTCCCAGTCCAATAGCCATATCCGAATAAGCAGAAAAATCATAATAAATTTGCAGAGAATACATCAATGCCCCAAACCAAGCTCCCGCTACGGAAAGCTGGCTCAAAGGAGCATCCATATATTGAGCCACCATCTGTCCTGCGGCGTTGGCCACCAGAGTTTTTTTGCAAAGACCGATACAGAATCGTGTCATGCCCTCGCTGAAATCCTTCGGCGTGGTATGGCGGTCTTCAATCTCTGCCGCCACATCGCTGTAGCGAACAATAGGGCCTGCCACCAACTGATGATAACTGGACAGATACATGAGATATTTGTAGTATTGTTTTTGAGCTGGAACATTTCCTCGGTAAACATCCACTACATAACTGATGGTCTGGAAGGTATAGAAGGATATTCCAATCGGCAGTACAAACTGCGGCACTGGCAAAGAAAGCCCTGTTGCCAGATTCAGGTTCTCCACCAAAAATCCGCTGTACTTGAAAACACCCAGCATTCCCAAATCAAAGGTCAGAGAAGCTAGGAGAGCGGCTTTCATCAAACCAGTCTTTCCTTTTAAACGACAGGTTTCGATACACCTTGCCCAGAGATAGTCCAGAAATGCTGTGAATATCAACATCAGACACCAGACTGGCTCCCCCCAAGAATAGAAAAACAACGAAAACGCCAAAAGAACACAATTTCGCCATGTCTTATTTTTGCTGACAAAATACAGGACAAGATTCAATGGAAGAAATCCAAAAACAAAAAACAGGTTAGAAAAAACCACCGGATTTTCCCCTCCTTTATACAATTTTCCCCGTTAGGCTTCCTCCATTATATAACACAATTCTTCCTAAAGAAAGGGTCTTTTTCATTTGTCAGATATTTTTTGTTCTTATGGCGTTTTGTTCCAGAACTTCCCAGGGTTTTTGGCTCAAATTGCCGTCTTTGACAAAGTATTTTCAAAATCCCGCTTCGATATTGAGTTTATTCTCCTTTTGGGGTAAAATAAGAATATTCCGTATTGATTTGGAAATCGAAAGAATATCTGTTTTCGAAAGGACTGTGAAAACATGAGCGAAGAAAGCTATATCGTAAATGAAGGCAAAAATGAAACCATCGAAGTAGACGGTGTAAAATATCAGCGTCTGGCAATCCGCACCCACGTAATCACCGATAAAGATGACGTATGCGACGTTATTGAAAAATATGCAAAGCCTTACGCAAAGCCTGATGACATTGTGTTCATGACTGAAAAGGCTGTTGCCTGCACCCAGAAACGCGCAATCCCAATGGAAGACATCCATCCACGTCCACTGGCTAAATTCCTCTGCAAATTCGTACTGAAAACTCCTTACGGCATCGGGCTGGGCATTCCAGAAACTATGGAAATGGCTCTCCAGGAATGCGGTACTCCAAGAATCCTGTTTGCAGCAGGCGTTTCCGCCATCGGCAAGCTGTTCCACAAACGTGGCTGGTTCTACACCATTGCTGGTTACAAAGCTCGTTCCATTGACGGCCCATGTGACTACACCCTGCCGCCATACAACCACTACGTTGTTCTCGGCCCAGCTGATCCAGATGAAACCGCACAGAAAATGTCCAAACGTCTGGGCGGCATCAAAGTAGCTATCACCGACATCAACGACCTGGAAGGTCAGATTCTGGGCATCTCCCATGATTCCATGGACCGTGACCGTCTGGTTAAAATCCTCAAAGACAACCCTCTGGGTCAGTCCCTGGAACAGACTCCAATCGGCATCATCCGCGCAGTAAAATAAGTTCTATGCAAAATACCCCTGACTAAAAAGTCAGGGGTATTTTTTGTTTATACAAAGAATAATATAACAGAAAGTATTACGCAGAATGCGCCGCCAAGCCTTCCCATTGTCAGGGATATATCCGAAGGCTCCGCATCTTTATAGTGCCATCCATAGGAAAGATACCAGCCTGTCCGGGGAGAAATCAGGTTAAACAGTCCCACCGGCAGAAGAAGCATGGGCAGAAGAATGTTCTTATCTTCCTGGGATTTCGGGGATTTCGGTGCTCTTGCCGTGGCTATGTTCATCAGAACATCCTTATCGGCGTACTTGCCTTCCACAAAGTCCTCGCTCCAGCCGCCGGAACTGGCGCTAAACTGGCCGCTGGTTTGAGTATGCTTCCAGCAGGAGGAACCATCCGGGAAGATGATTTTTACATCATGGCCCCCTGCATCTCCCTGAATGTCGTAGCGGTAGACCTCATCTTGAAAGGTAATGGTCATGTTCACCGGATCAACGGTATAAACCCCTTCCTGCCGATTTATAGTATAGGTTGGGTCTTTGGGTTCTTCCCTGCCGCAGCCGGAAATTATCAACATCATCAAGGTGAAAAGGGTGAAAATCTGAAAAATATATCTCTTCATGGTCTTTCCTCCTTTTACAGATTTATTTTTCTGCGGTAATTCTGCTCATAATAAGAGGGCGTTTTTCCGGTTCTTCCTCTGCGATTTGAACCGCTTCCATATAGCGTTTGCTGGCAGCTCCCACCTGGTTTTCCAGATTGGTATAGAGATAGGCGATTGGTTCTCCTGCCTTCACCTGTTCTCCTGTCTTTTTCAGGAAACGGATTCCTGCCGCTGGGTCGATGCTGTCCTCTTTGCGTTCCCTGCCAGCTCCCAGCATACCAGCCACAGCACCGATTTCCTGGGTGTGCATATGGGTGATGAATCCATCTTTCCATGCCAGGACAGGATAGCGTGGAGCAGTGGGGAACTTACTCAAATCTTCCAGATAGCTGACATCGCCGCCCTGACGCTCCACCATCTGTTTAAATTTCAGGAAGGCTGTTCCATTATCTAAAGAATCTTCTGCCATACACAGGCAGTCCTGAAGCTTTCCCTTTCCTGCCAGATACAGCATATTTCCCGCCAGATGGATACAAAGTTCCCGCAGGTCTTTGGTGTCCTCGCCCCGGAGAGTGCGGATTGCTTCCTCCACCTCAATGGCATTGCCGGCAGTAGTTCCCAGAGGAACATCCATATCGGTAATAAGGGCAACAGTCTTTCTGCCGGCCTGTTCTCCAATATTGACCATCAGCTCTGCCAGAGCCTCTGCATCCTCCCTGGTCTTCATAAAAGCTCCGCTGCCGGTCTTCACATCCAGCAGAATGGCATCTGCCCCAGCTGCCAGTTTCTTGCTCATGATGCTGGAGGCAATCAATGGCAGACTGTCCACCGTGGCGGTAACGTCCCTGAGGGCATAGATTTTTTTATCCGCAGGGGCCAGATGTCCGCTCTGCCCAATCAGGGAAATTCCGATTTCATTGACAATACTGAAAAATTCCTGACGTTCCAATACAGTTTGATATCCAGGGATGGATTCCAGCTTATCCACCGTTCCTCCGGTAAAGCCCAATCCTCTGCCAGACATTTTTGCCACAGGGATTCCGCAAGCCGCTGCCATAGGAGCAGCAATCAACGTGGTCTTGTCCCCTACGCCGCCGGTGGAATGCTTATCCACTTTGACTCCGTGGATTTGGGAAAGGTCAGCCTGATCCCCTGAACGCATCATGGCAAGAGTCATGGCTGTAGTTTCTGGAATAGTCATTCCCTGGAAGCAGACCGCCATCAAAAAGGCCGACATCTGATAATCAGGAATTTCTCCTTCAGTGAATCCCTGAATCATCCACTGGATTTCCTGCTCTGTCAGTTCTTGTCCGCGTTTCTTTTTTTCGATCAAATCGTACATTCTCATTAAAAAACCTCCCCGCCATATCAAAATATATTTCTTAATTATCATTGTAACAATCCGGTATCTGATAGTCAACTACAGAAAAACAGCCTGCCTTCTTTTTCAGAAGACGGGCTGTTTTACATCAAATTTAGTTGCCGCCCCGGAATCCTTTTCCGATGATTTCGCTGGTATTGGTAATCATAACAAAAGCATGGGGATCGGTCTGTTTGATTTTTTCCTGAAGCTTAACACCCTGCTGTTTGTTCTGAGCAGTCAGGATGATGGTTTTGTTGCTATGTTCAAATGCACCCTCTGCATTATAGATGGTGGCTCCTCTATGAAGCACTGAGGTGATATATTCATAAATTTCTGTTGGCTTGCTGGTAATGATGGTAAAGGACTTGTAAGTGTTCATTTCTTCCAGGAAGAAATCTACCGCAAAGGAACGAACTACCAGACCCAGCATCGAGAACAAACCAGTGGTCGGCCCAAAGGCTGCAAAGGTCATGACTGCAATCACAAAGTCTACTGCCAGCAGTGCCTTGCCGATATGGCACTTAAAGAACTTTTTGACCACCATGGCGATAATATCCGTACCGCCGGTGGAAGAACCGATGTTAAAAAGGATTGCTGAGCCCCAGGCCGGAAGGAATACGCCGAACATCAGCTCCATCAAAGGTTGGTTGGTCAGCGGTTCAGTCATGGGGAAGAAATATTCCATCGCCTTGAGCATCGCCGAAAAGGCTATGGTAACATAGAAAGTCTTGAAACCAAACTCTTTTCCAAGAAGGATGATACCTACCACCATCAGTGCAATGTTGATGACAGAAACAATGGTTCCATTGCTAAGGCTGGGAAAATAGTGCGCCAAAACAACCGAGATGCCGGTTACACCGCCGGTGGAAAAATTGTTGGGGAACTTAAAGAAATAGCTTCCGATGGCTGTGAGCAAGGTACCCAGATTCAAAAGCAGAAATACTTTCACTCGTTGGATGTTAGTTTCTTTCATCATTTTACCCTCTTTATAATATATTTGCTCTTTTTAGAGCTGTTTCTGCCCAAATTATATCAAACCAGGCCTGCTTTTCAAGAGTAAATATGATGTTTTCTTCATTTATAGTCAATCTTCATCATTTGCGTATATTTTAGGGCTTTATTACATAATTGCCTTGTACTATCCAATAAATCTATCTGATTTTCTTTCTCGAACTCTTTTCCCCTTATACATAGAAAAAAGAAAAAGGCATCCGATTGGATGCCTTTTCCCTTTTGATCAGAAAATAGATAAGATAGATATATTGTTTGATAGGTGATATCAAATTATCTTATTTAACTTTTGCTGGCTGCTGTTTTTTCCAGTCATCGTAGAGTTCTACAACGCCCTTATTCAGTGCCCACAGACCAAGTACGTTAGGAATAACCATCAAGCTGTTGAACAGGTCAGACAGGTTCCATACCAGGTTTACTTTCAGAGCAGAACCAAGAACGATGAATACAACTACTACAGCAGCGTAAGGTTTAACTGCTTTGGAGCCGAACAGGTATCTGATATTCTTTTCACCGAAGAAGTACCAGCCGATGATTGTGGAGAATGCGAAGAAGAACATGCAGATAGCGATGAAGATTTTACCGAAGGAACCGAAACCTTCATTGAATGCAGCCTGAGTCAGAGCAGCACCAGTCAGATCCTGGTCATGTTCGGTCAGAACGCCTGTACACAGAACAGACAGAGCTGTCAGGTTCAGGATAAGCAGAGTATCGATGAATACACCCATCATAGCAACCAGACCCTGGTCACATGGATGTTTAACTTTTGCAACTGCGTGAGCGTGTGGTGTGGAACCCATACCAGCCTCGTTAGAGAACAGACCACGAGCAACACCATATTTGATAGCCTGAGAAACTGCTACACCAGCGAAACCGCCGATAGCTGCTTCTGGATTGAAAGCACCTACGAAAATCTGTCTGAATGCTTCTGGCAGGTTTTTACCATTCATGATAATCAGAACCAGAGAACCCAGGATGTAGAATGCTGCCATGATTGGAACAACTTTTTCTGTTACGGAAGCGATACGGCCAACACCGCCGAGGAAGATGAATGCTGCCAGAGCTGCTACAACGATACCTACGATCAGTGGGTTGATACCGAATGCGCCGCGGAAAGCATCACCGATGGAGTTGGACTGAACCATGTTTCCGAAGAAGCCGAGAGCCAAGATAATCAGAACTGCGAACAGGCTTCCCAGGAATTTACCAAGACCGCCTTTGAAAGCTGCCTCGATGTAATAAGCTGGACCGCCAGTAACTTCGCCAGCGTCATCGACTGTTTTGTATTTCTGGGACAGGGTAGCTTCTGCGAAGATTGTAGCCATACCGAAGATAGCGGAAATCCACATCCAGAAGATAGCACCAGGACCACCCATTACCAGAGCGGTTGCTGCACCTGCCAAGTTACCTGTACCAACCTGAGCTGCGATTGCTGTTGCCAAAGACTGGAAGGAAGTCATACCTTCTTTACCAGCTTTTTCGCCGTTAAGATTGATGTTGCCGAATACAGATTTGAAAGATTTGCCGAGCTGTGTGAACTGAACGCCGTGAAGTCTGATAGTGAAGAACAAGCCTGTGCCTACCAGGAAGAGAACGAGCAGCTTACCTGATAAGAAGTCATTCACTGTCAAGACAAAGTTGTTTAAAGCATCCATTTACTTTTCCTCCTCAACATATATTTTCGTTGGTGTTTCTATTATACCCTAGTTTCACATATTTGTCCATAGATTATTAATAACCTATATGCTTTTTATTCATTATTTACGATTCATTTATGTTTTATATAGCCTTATCACAATTTCTTTATCCTTTCGATACAATTTACCAGTCATTATTGTGCAACATTAACATATATTTTCTTAATTGTATCATCTATTTTCCGCCTACTCACCGCTGTATGAGCACTTTGCACAATTAGTTCTATCGTGTTAATAATCCTTTTCCTTCGCAAAGTCCTATTTGTGTGCTTAACAAAAACACTATGCTTGATATGACTTTTATCTGCGCTCATTTCTATCACATTTTAAATATTTTTATATTTGCAGCTTTTGCAGACCTGATATCTTTTTCTGTTTCTTGTATATATTGCATTTTGTTAATTATGACGGTATTATGAAATTTCCGACTGATTTCGACCAATTTTATCAGGATTTTACGTTTATTTTTTCTTTTTAATTAAAAAAAGAACAGCTTGCTTTCTTGCATAAAGAAATTAAGCAGGCTGTTCCCGGATTTTACGAAATAATATATTTTATTTAAAATTGGATAGTTTTTTATAACTATAAATCTTTCCGATTCAAAAAATCTGCGAAAGCTGCAATCTTTTCCAAAGCTTCCGCATCTTGAGCAGCAGGGCAGCTGTCGGTGGACAGACTCATGACCGGCTCCGATATTTCCATCACGTTCATTTCCCGCAGAATGATGTTGGCTGGCCCCATAGGAAAGGACGAAGTCTTTTTTCCGCCTCCTGTCAATATCACACCGCCTCTCTTAGGCTCTGCCAGCAGACTTTCTTTGCGGAATATCCTGGATGAAAAATAAAGCTGAACACGGCTCAGAACCGCCAGGAGAGGCCCTGTCAATGATGAAAAATAAATTGGGGAAGCCAGCACCACATTATCACATTCCCGGATATACCGGTCGATTTCATCCCATTCATCGTGGATACAGCAGGCAGGATGTTTCCAGCAATAGCGGCAGTCTACACAAGGGCTGACGTTACAGGAATAAGCATCCACAATCTTATATTCTCCTTGAAGGCGGCTGCACAGCTGTTGAATCATTGCAACAGTATTTCCGTTTTTTCGGGGCGATCCATTAAAAATCAAGGTCTTCATTCTCACACGTTCCTTCCCATATAAGGTTTCTCTTCCTTATTATACACGATTTTCAACGATTCTATGTGGAAGCCGTGGATAATTTTTCCTTTTCCTCTAAGATGTTTTTCCACTATCCTGTGTGAAATTCGGGGAGAATCGTTCAAAAAAAATCACCGGCGCAGAAAAACCTGTACCGGTGAAAATAAAAATCGTCTTATCTGGAAGCTTCTTCTACAGCAACAGCGCAGGCAACGGTAGCGCCTACCATTGGGTTGTTGCCCATACCGATGAGGCCCATCATTTCAACGTGAGCCGGAACGGAGGAAGAACCTGCGAACTGTGCGTCGGAATGCATTCTGCCCATAGTGTCGGTCATACCGTAGGAAGCAGGGCCAGCTGCCATATTATCTGGATGGAGTGTACGGCCTGTACCGCCGCCGGAAGCAACGGAGAAGTACTTCACACCATTCTCGATGCACCATTTCTTATAAGTGCCTGCTACAGGGTGCTGGAAGCGTGTAGGGTTGGTGGAGTTGCCGGTGATGGAAACGTCTACCTGTTCCTTCTGCATGATTGCAACGCCTTCCTGAACGTCGTCACAGCCGTAGCATTTTACTTTTGCTTTGTCACCGTCGGAGAATGGAACCTCTCTTACCGTGGTCAGCTCACCGGTGAAGTAATCATATTTGGTTTCCACATAGGTGAAGCCGTTGATTCTGGAGATGATGTAAGCAGCATCTTTACCCAGACCGTTGAGGATAACTCTCAGAGGAGATTTTCTTGCTTTGTTCGCAGTTCTTGCGATACCGATTGCGCCTTCAGCAGCCGCAAAGGATTCGTGACCTGCCAGGAAGCAGAAGCAGTTGGTTTCTTCTCTCAGGAGCATAGCACCCAGATTACCGTGACCCAGACCTACTTTTCTGTTTTCTGCTACAGAGCCAGGGATGCAGAAAGCCTGAAGACCGATACCGATAGCTTCAGCAGCTTCTGCGGCTTTGGTGATACCTTTTTTCAGAGCGATTGCAGCACCCAGGGTATATGCCCATACAGCATTTTCAAAAGCGATCGGCTGAACGCCTTTGATGATGGATTCGATATCAATGCCTTTAGACAGACAGAGTTCTCTGGCTTCTTCCAGAGAAGTCATACCATATTCTTTCAAAGCTGCCTCAATTTTAGGCATTCTTCTTTCCTGTCCTTCAAAATTAGCCATAGTAATTCCCTCCTGTCCGTTATTCTTCGCGAGGATCGATGTACTTAACAGCGTTTTCATAGCGGCCGTATGTACCGATATTGCTCTCGTAAGCTTCTTTTGGATCTACGCCGTGGCGGATTGCTTCCAACATTTTGCCCAGGCGGACAAATTTATAGCCGATAGCTTCATTGTTCTCGTCCAGAGCAACAGAGATGATATATCCCTCTGCCAGTTCCAGATAACGAACGCCCTTTGCCTGAGTAGAGAAAATGGTTCCTACCTGAGAACGAAGACCTTTGCCCAAGTCTTCCAAGCTTGCGCCTACTGGAAGACCACCTTCGGAGAAAGCAGTCTGGGTTCTGCCGTAAACCAGCTGTTTGAAGATTTCTCTCATCGCAACGTTGATGGCATCGCAAACCAGGTCAGTGTTGAGTGCTTCCAAGAGAGTTTTTCCAGGAAGAATCTCACCTGCCATAGCAGCAGAGTGGGTCATACCAGAGCAGCCCAAGGTTTCCACCAGAGCTTCTTCGATGATACCATTTTTTACATTGAGGGTCAGTTTGCAGCAGCCCTGCTGAGGTGCGCACCAGCCAATACCATGGGAAAGGCCAGAAATATCAGAAATCTGATAAGCTTTTACCCAGCTTCCTTCTTCTGGAATTGGAGCTGGACCATGATGTGGGCCCTTTGCGATAGGACACATTCTTTCTACTTCATGGGAATAATTCATATCAGTAACTCCTTTCAGGTTGTGTTAAATCAAAAACATTTACTGACCCTATTATAAAAGATTTCTTTAGATTTATTAAGCTTTTTTTGATAAATTATTATTAAATTGGATGACTGACTAAAAATCTTGTCGCAGATTGGGAAAGTTTTATGATGTAAACCAAAGGAAAGGCTTACTTACGATTTCGGTCATAAAACTTTGTGCATTTCGGAAAGTCCGGTATTCTTTCTGCTGCGAAAGCATTCAATTTTTCCAGTTTTTTCCAGTTAAGAGCTTGCCTTCTGATTTTCGTTTCTGAAAAACTTATTTTAAAATATATCCGCACATAACAAAAAAGCGTTCTGCATATGCAGAACGCTA